>Ga0209704_1000257_pt1 | contig 10228 bp, 8 predicted proteins | sample PPLLaktember2015_FD_187258 | JGI IMG/M metagenome (GOLD analysis project Ga0209704, IMG submission 187258) | Freshwater sediment microbial communities from Prairie Pothole Lake near Jamestown, North Dakota, USA - PPLs Lake P7 Core (6) Depth... | ecosystem: Environmental > Aquatic > Freshwater >... | reverse complement strand
ATCCCTTGCGGGCCCAGTATTTCTGCAACGTCGAAATCACATCCTGAAAATTCATATTTCACACCTCACACTAAAAAATCTGATGTACAATTATTGATCTGCCGAAACGCCCTTGAAATCTATTCCAAATTCAAGCAAACGCGCCCCTTCTCTTTGCGATAATATCGATTCCCATTTATTTTTCAACCTCTCTACATCACCGGCTTCACCGATAGCCCACATGCAGCCCCCGCCACCCGCGCCTGTAAATCTTGCTCCACACCCGTTTTTCTGCGCCGAAATTATAAGTTTGCGCCCGATCTCATCAACGACATCGGGAGTCATCCTTCTTCTTATAGCCGTCTCCCTGTTCATAAACAACGCGGCATCATGAAATCTGTGTTCTGAAACCGCATCGATAAACCCGCCCGTACATTCAACTATTTCATTCCAAAAATCACGGTACTGTCCCGAAACAAACTGAGTTACCCATCTGCTGTTTATATTTTTGGACTCATGCGGAATTCCGCAGTAGGCAAGAATGATATTTTTTTCAAAATCATTTGACAATTCTTTTTTTAATATGCCCCTTCTTACGAATCCGGGGCTTTTCGTTCCATCCTTCCAGTACCAGGCATTAACGCCCCCAAAAGCGGCCGCAAGCTGATCCTGCAATCCGCATGGAACGCCCGCAACGCTTTGCTCTATCGCATGGGCAAGAATAACGGCTTTACGCCTCGAGAAGGATTTCCGTCCTGATTTTTCCATGAGTTTTAAAAAACCGGAAACGATCGCAACAGCCGCAGCGGAAGATCCTCCCAGAGCGCTTCTCGGGGGAGACGATGAATCGATCACAATATGGATTCCGTCCGCATTGAAAAATGACAAAACAGCGAATACAAGTCCGAGTGGGTGATTAAAAGGCGCTTTTCGTGAATCAAACACAGCGCTCCTGAAACCACGCGAAGAGACTTTGATCTTTCCGTCTTCAAAAGGGAGAAAAAAGATTTTTGTTCTTAAATCTATCGATATGTTAAAAGTGCAGGGATTAAGGTGCATAAGGGGATAATAAAAGGTGCTTATGTCCAGAGTTCCGCCCATATCTATACGGCATGGAGCGGAAATCGAAATCTGTCCTGACTTTATCAGCTCTTTATAATTATTAGGCATTAAAATAAATCTTAACCAACTGTGATAGACTCGTAAAAAGTCTAAATATGCTCACTTAATGAGCTTTTTGGGGATTTCTCAAAAATCTCAAATCCGTTCGCATATGACTTTTTACGAGTCCGTCAACTGTAATATACAGTTAAGTTTTTACTCCCTGTTTTTATTTCTGATCTGTCTTAAAATTTTCAGGCTTTGCATCTCTTTCCCAAGGTTGTAAGTCACAAATGCCTCCAAAAAGTTCAGGCCTTCTTTCAAAGCCGCAGACGTAAATCTTATTTTTCCCGCCTTTTTCAAATCACCGCTGTTGATCCATAGAAGCTGCTTGATCGTTCCTTTTGAAAGAGAAGTCCGGTATCCGGCGCTCCCTGCGCATTCCCTGCATACTATTCCCCCTTTTTGAAAATTGAAGGATATATTATCTTCTTCTACACTGTCAGTTGAAAGCTGACACGAGCTGCAGCGCACCAGGTTGGGACAAATGCCGGCTATCGTGGCAAACCTCATCTGAAAAAGTATGCTCAATGTTTCCGCAGAAGCGAAGCCTGAATCAATCTGTTCAAGAACATAATAAAGAAGACGGTAAAGCCGCTCCTGTTTCGCGTAATTCTCGGCCCATACATTGACTAGTTCCGACCAGAAACTCGCATATGCGGTCTTATTGAAGTCCGTCCTTATATTATCAAAGGAATTTATTAAATCAGCCTCCTGCAGAACAACAAGATCCCCCTGCTTGCCTGAGCTGCATATCACATTAAGGAAGGCAAATATTTCAAGAATTCCCCCGAATCTCTTAATGCTTTTTTTAGCCGACTTTGCTATTCCGGATATCTTTCCCTTCTCTAAGGTAAGCAGAGTCAAAATTAAATCATACTCTCCATAATCGACCCGCTTCAGAATTATTGCAGGAGATGAAAAGATCTTCATCTATCTATATGCCGAGAAGGTTTGTTGCAATAACAAAATAGATGGATACGCTTATTATGTCGATTGCGGTTGTAACAAACGGTCCCGTTGCGACAGCTGGATCGATATTGATCCTTGCAAATATCATGGGAACCATTGAACCGGACAGGGCGGCCATGGTCATTGAGCAGACAACGGCTATGCCGACTGATAAGGCAAGATCAAAGGTGCTGTAACTGACATGAGCAACAATGGCTATAAACACTCCGTAAATAACGCCAAGAAAAAGACCGATAAGAATTTCTTTCAGCATAACCGGCCACATATCTCTGATATTAAGACGTCCTGTTGCAAGGCCTCTTACAACAATTGTTGACGACTGAATGCCGATGTTGCCTCCCATACCCATTATAACCGGGATAAAAGCCGCGAGATAAGCGATTTTATTTATAGAGCCCATGAAATGACCGATAATAAAAGATGCTATGATACCGCCGACACAACTGGCAAAAAGCCACGGCAGTCTTAATCTTGAACTCTTCAGAACGGACTTGGTTTCAATAAATTCTTCGCCGACACCGGCCATCTTCAGGATATCTTCTGTAGCTTCACGCCGAAATATATCGATGACATCATCCACAGTAACAATACCGACAAGTTTATTCGAATCATCAACAACAGGCACGGCCAGAATATCATATTTTGCGACTATTTTTGCCACCTCTTCCTGATCCATTTGGGTGTGGACAGAGAAAACGTCCCTTGTCATAAATTCTTTTAAAGGCTTATCAGGAGGAACCACGACCAGTTGTCTTAAGGAACTTACTCCGACAAGCCTGCCGTATTCATCAACGACATAAAGATAGAAAGGCATTTCAACATCAATATGCTCCTTTTGAAGTGATTCGATAGCCTCTTTCGCGGTAATATTCTCCTTAAGGGCTATAAAATCAGGCACCATGATCCCACCGGCCGTATCATCTTCGTATCTCAGTAGGTCTTCGACTTCTTCGGAACCCTCTTTTTTCATCTTATCCAGAATTGAATCCGACAATTCCTTGGGAAGCCGCCCAATAAGGTCCGCCACATCATCCGTGGGCATATTCTCAAGAATAACCGCTATGTCGTCAATCTTAAGCTCTGAAATCAGTTCAATGGAAGTATCCTCATCAAGTTCGCTGAGCAGGGCTCCTTTCTTTTCAACTTCTTTTATCATGTCAAAGAGCTTGCGCTGATTTGCCAAAGAGAGCTCTCTAAATACCTGAGATAAATCAGCCACATGCGTCTTATTCATTATTTTGCGAATATGAGAAGTGGCTTCACGGCGGAGCAGTCTTTTGACGCTTTCAATGAGTATTTTTATTCGATCCCCTTCCATATCAGACCTGTCCGGGTTTATATCATTTGTTAAAAATTGATTTTATTTCTCCAATATCGGAGGGCTTCAATCATCCTTGTCAGTTTTATGATCAGCGCTATTTGATAACTTTAATATGAGATTTATTTCTTAACTCTCCGATCCAGGATTCAAACTTTTTTTCAACTGTTTCGCCGAACAGAATATCCTGTATTTCAGGAGTAACTTCTTCAAGAGTTTTATCCGGTTTTTCTTCTATTTTTTCAATGCAAACAATCTGATATCCAACTTCAGCTTCAACAACTTTGGAAAACTCGCCGTTTTTGAGACCCTTTATTGCGTCCTGTATTTCCGGAGATAATTCATTATATTTGAACATTCCCAAATCAATGCTCTTTACATCAAATTCAGAGTCAGCATACTTTTTACTGACATCCTCAAATATTTTTCCATTCTTCAATCCGGCATAAATTTCCTCCATTTTCAACCTGACCTTTTGTTTTTCATCATCGCTTATACCCAAGCCGGTTCTGATGATTATGTTTCTGAGATGATATGCTTTTTCTCCCCGATACTTCTCAATATTGCTGTTATAATACGATTTAACTTCATCATTCGTTATAATTATTTTTGATTTAACCGCATAATTAAGAAGTTTTGATCTAATGAGATGTTCCTTAACCTTATTTCGATAGTTATCTATAGACATCCCTTCTTTGGCAAGCATGCCCCTCAAGTCTTCATCAGTATAATGATTAACCTCTTTTACCCGCTCAATAGCATTATCAAGCTCTTTCCCACTTACGGAAATACTGTATTTTTTACTCTCCTGGTCGGTAAGTTTCTGGTTAATAAGCTGGTCGAGCATATCCTCCCGAACTTTAAAGAGCATTTCACGCTCTTTTTCAGGCGGATATCCAATCGACTTTATTTTTTCAGCATAAGGATTAACAGCATTTGAAAGTTCTGAAAGTGAAATTATTTCTTCGTTTACCACTGCAACCACTCTATCTACAACTTCAGCGCCGTTTGTTTCACCATATGCGTAGCAGCTTAAAAAGATCAAAAAAACAAGAAGTAATACTGAATTAAATTTGTGCATTTATATTTTTTCTCCATTCGGTTCATTCATATAAAATGAGCATGAATAATATAATATATAGCAATTCTCAAAAATATGTTTAAGTTTGGGTATGGGTTTTATGTGATCTGCAGAAAAAATGCCATACCCAAACAAGACAACTCATACAGGAATGTTATTATGATAACCGCTATAATTTACTCAGACAGAATTTTCTCCCATTGTTTATTGTTTATCTCTATCTTATATCTTTTCTGCAGTTCTTCAAACCATACTTTGTAAGACTCTTCAGCTTTTAAATTGCGCAGATTCTTTATTACCGTTTCAGTATTCGGCTTAATCGCCGGCTTTCCGTCAGGGTTGTTTTTAATCTTCTCACTATAATATCTTGACAAATCTTCAGGTGTTATTTGAATTTTATTCTTAAGATCTTCATCAATTACTTTTTCAATAATCATTCGCATTCTTAATCTTTTTTCCCACATGTCATAAGAAATTGCATACTCAAGAAGCATTTTTTCGAACTCACTTTCCGGATAATCGCCTTTAATTTTCCGCACAGCTTCTTCAAACTCTGAATCTTTAACAGTGATAATCAACTCCTTGGATCTTTCAATTATAATCAACTCCTCTATAATTTGATTTAACAGTTGTTTTTTTGCGTCTTTGTGAAAGGAAGAATTCTGTTCCATATCATTATGAGAATAAGCTGATCTGGTTATTTCAAATTCTCTCTGAAAGTCGAGAACCATGAAAACGCTATCCTGGACTCTGACAAGATATTCATCTCCCTGAACCGATTCTGTCCCGGAACAGCCTGTAATTATCAACAATATTGACAAAGCACACCATGCATACTTTTCTGTACGAAATGTTTTTCCAACCGTAGGATGTTTGAAATTTATCATGGTTGCAGATTCTTCTCTTCTCAGGCCGGAGGAAGAAGCCGGAATTCGAGCATTTAAGTGTTTGTTTTCCAATGAAATTGTTTTAGGCCGTTGTTAATATAAATGTTTAACCGCTAACACGTTGGATAATTTCTTTCAAGATGTTTTTGGCATTCACAATATGCCTGATATTGGTTTGTTTCGGAAGTCTTACTTTAAGTATATGTTCCGGAGTGAACTCAAACCGGCTTTTATCGGAAATGACCATATCCACTATTCCTGACGGGTTATTAATATAGGAAAGCTCGGCAAAATAAAGCAAAAGCTGTCGATCTTTTATATCAAGGCGTCTGACACCCGCTTTTTGAGACAATATTTTCAGAATGACTTTCATGAGCAGATTGGAAGCTTCTTCCGGCAGAATTCCGAAACGGTCCGTGAGTTCCGCTTTAAAATCAGCCACCTCCCTGATTTCCGACATCCTTGCAAGACGCCTGTAAGAGGTCAGCCGTTGATCAATATCCGGCATATACGATTCGGGAAGATATGCTGAAATTGGAATATTTATCTCGGGATCCAGAGTTTTCTTAACAGGTTCTCCTTTAAGTTCCGATATGGCATTTTCCATCAATTTGAGAAACATTTCGTATCCGACGGCAGCTATATGTCCTGACTGGGATGCTCCGAGTATGGTGCCGCCTCCTCTGATCCTTAAATCGCTCATGGCAATCTGAAATCCTGATCCAAGATCACTGTGCTCCATTAATACTTTCAGACGTTTTTGAGCATCCTTTGTAATACTGCTGTCTTTGGGTATAAACAGATAAGCGTAAGCCTGCTCATCAGCCCTCCCGACTCTCCCGCGCAACTGATAGATCTGGGATAGTCCAAACTTATCGGCTCTGTTTACCAGTATTGTGTTTGCTGACGAAATATCAAGTCCGGATTCGATTATGGTTGTACAGACAAGCATGTCAATTTCTCTATTAACAAACTTGAACATAACATTTTCAAGTTCTTCCTCATCAAGTCGCCCATGCGCAATATCTATCCTCGCCTCGGGGACAAGCTCCTGCAGCTTGCGTGATATTTTTTCAATGGTATAAATATTGTTGTGCACAAAAAAGATCTGGCCTTTTCTGCCCAGCTCTTTTCTTATCGCACCGGCAACAACAGCATCATCAAATTCCGACACATATGTAATTATAGACTGCCGGTGTTCGGGAGGCGTAGAAATTATGCTTATATCGCGCACTCCCATCAGAGACATGTGCAGTGTCCGCGGAATCGGTGTTGCAGTAAGAGCAAGAACATCTACGGTATTTCTCAATTTCTTGAGCTTTTCCTTATGTTTGACTCCAAAACGCTGTTCTTCATCGAGAACAACAAGCCCCAGATCCTTAAAAATAACATCCTTCTGGAGAAGTCTGTGAGTTCCAATAACAATATCTGTTTTACCGGATCCCAGATCGGAAATTATTTGTTTTTGCTCCCGTGCCGACCTGAATCTGCTGAGACACTCAATGTTGACCGGGTACCGCTCAAACCGCAATTTGAATGTAGCAAAATGCTGCTCTGCCAGAACTGTGGTCGGAACCAGCACGGCAACCTGTTTTCCTGAATTAATCGCGAGAAATGACGCTCTTAAAGCCACTTCCGTTTTACCATAACCGACATCCCCGCAAACAAGCCTGTCCATTGGTATGGGGCGTTCCATGTCACTCAAAACATCTTCTATGGCTTTAAGCTGATCTGTGGTTTCTTCATATGTGAAACCTGCTTCAAAATCTTTAAAACAGCTGTCCGGCATTCCATATCCGTATCCTTCGTTTATTTTTCTGTGTGCATATAATTCGAGGAGTTCCCCGGCGATCTTTTCCGCCGATTTTTTTACTTTGTCTTTTATTTTATCCCATGACTTTCCACCCATTTTATCAAGAACAGGCTCCATACCATCAACGCCCATATACTTGTGGACCACGTTCATTCTTTCAACAGGGAGATAAAGTTTATCGCCATCTTTGTATGTTATCAGCAGAAAATCATTGGTCGAACCGTTCAGTTTCAGTTTTACAAGACCTTCATACTGACCGATCCCATGATCATCATGCACAACCAGATCCGCTTTTTTCAAGTCTTCAAATGAGAGAATCTGAGATACGCTTTTGCTTGCGGAATATTTTCTTCTGTTATGTTTCGCGCCGAATATTTCATCTTCAGTTATTATGGCCAGCGATTCTTCCGGCCAAATGAATCCTGACGTTATTCGACCAATGCATACAAAAACATCTCCCTTCGCACGAAAAGGGGCAGGATATCCCTCCTTTGTTTCCATTTGAATCCCGTAGGGCATTAACAGGGATTTGATTCTTTCGGCCTGAGATTTTGTGCTGCAGACTATCAGCGTATTATATCCTGAGGTTTTATTCTGAATGATCCGGTCGGCAAGCGGTAATAGGTGATTCTCTTTTTCCAAACGGCACTTGATTTCCTGAACCAGCATATTGTTGTTTTTTATAAAATAATCGCATTGCAAACAATAATCAGCGCTTCCTTTATTTTCACAGATATTTTCGAGAGCCCGGAAATTCAAGGATTTTTTTGAGTTTATAGTTTCAGATACATTCTCCCAGCCAAGATACAATTCCCCCGGTTCAAAACGCAGCTTACGGTCAGCGCGTGAAGAAATATAATTGCTTAATTCCAGCTTCTCCTTTTCTTCCGCCCTTATTCTGAGATGTTCCGGTTCATCCTGTATAAAAAAAGTGTTGTCAGGAAGATAATCAAAAAAAGTGTCGAGCTTTGAGAAAACAATCGGGATCATGCTTTCAATATCCGGAAGCACGTTCTCTCTTTTTATTCTGTCAATTAAATCTCTGACTATTGTAACCGGAATATCAAGTTTCGAAGCCTGTTCTCTTAACCTGCTTGTTATTAAATTAAGATCTTCGCTGTTATAAACGGCTTCCCTTGCAGGAAGTATTATCGCATCAGACACATTCTTTAGTGTTCTTTGGTTTGATGCTGAAAAGAACCTTATTGAATCAACCCTATCCCCAAAAAACTCTATTCTCAGCGGATCGAGATAATAAGGTGTGAAAATATCGACAATTCCCCCCCTTACACTATAATCTCCAAACTCTTCCACAATCATCGATCTGGAATATCCACCTGCAATCAGCTTCTCCAGAAATCTTTCCCTGTCTGTTTCTTCGCCCTCCATCACCAGTTCAGCATAATCCAACAATTTCTGTTTTGGAATCAGCTTTTGGCAAATAGCTTCAGGTGTTGTAATAACTAACGGTGGAGCACTGTTTTCCGCAATCCTGTACAGTGTATTAATACGGGCCGCGGCATTTTCATTCCGATAAGAGGCAAATTTAAGCGGAGAATCGTTACAGGGCGGAAACAGCATCACTGGAATAATGCGCCCGGTTGAAAAAAAAATCAAATCCTGCATAAAACGCTCTCCATCCTTAACCGAAGGCACAACAACCACAACAGGCAACTTCGATTCAAGATAGTACCTTGATATTATGAATGCTTTTTCCGAACCGGATAATCCTGTAAGATTAATGGTTTTTTCTCTAGTAACAATATACTCATACAGAGTATTAAAGGAATAACTTTTCTCTTGATTTTGATGCATAAACAAAGTACCTATTTCATCCTAATAAAATGCCGGCGTAGCTCACTTGGTAGAGCAGCTGATTCGTAATCAGCTGGTAGGCGGTTCAACTCCGCCCGTCGGCTCCATTAATTTTCAGGGGTTTTCTGCATTCCCGGAAATTCTTTTATTTTATACAAATTCACATCAAATATTTCGAATGGAATCTTTAACGTAAAAGGTTTTTATTCCATATTATAATGTTGTGCAACCATGTTTAATGCTTTTGTAAAATGTCAAAAAGTCCGTCACTCCCGTGAAAACGGGAGTTCAGAAATATCTTGATTGGATAATTATAACAATTGCCGGGATAATCTTCAAATACCATCCATACCCAAAAGGAACATATTTTTTTTAGAACCGCAATATATCATAAATTTTCAGCTATTATACCTTATGGTTATAGGGGGAAAATCATAAACAATAATAATATATTGATATCATATGAATATTTGATATGTTAATTTAAGCGCGCTTAACGAATTATTCTTTCTTTAATTTCTTGACATAGATTCATTATCCGTATATTTTAAATACTTACATAGCATATATAATATGGATTGAGAGATTCTTCGACAACACATACCGTTATGCAGGGTATATATTAAACCAAAAAAGGCGGGCTCATTCCCTGTTGATTATGACCGGGGGCTTCAATGAATTGCATAGATGCTGTAGAAGGAACAACCAGGAATATAATTGATGGGCTTTTCCAGCTTTTTGTTGAATATAATCTCGATGACACTGAGTACATCCGAAACATAAAAACTGTTATGGATTCAACAGATGTTTTTTTGCAAAATAACAAGGAACTATATGGTAATCCTCATACGCTTAAAAAAGTCCTTTATGAACATGCAAAGGATTTATGGCTAAATAATGTTTTCAACAAAATTGGAGCCGATAACATCAGCCGTGAACAGGTTTCAGATAAAATAGAATATAACGGGTATTACTTTGATTACATTTACAACCACGGAACATATCCTCATTAAAGTATATTGCCGGTTTGATGTAATTCAGGGAAGTTTATTATGAATGATTCAAAAGAAGAAGCGGAATTAAAGGCTGAAATGGATGAGATATTAATAAAGATTGACAATATAATAAAAAAAATAGAAAGTTCAATGCCTTCTGAAAAAGATAATATCAATAACGAATAACGGGGAAATGCTTTACAGCTA
>Ga0209704_1000246_pt1 | contig 10414 bp, 8 predicted proteins | sample PPLLaktember2015_FD_187258 | JGI IMG/M metagenome (GOLD analysis project Ga0209704, IMG submission 187258) | Freshwater sediment microbial communities from Prairie Pothole Lake near Jamestown, North Dakota, USA - PPLs Lake P7 Core (6) Depth... | ecosystem: Environmental > Aquatic > Freshwater >... | reverse complement strand
CGTCGGCGCCTACGCCGAGGGACCAATCCTTGCCCTGTTCGACCAGGCCTCCGCGCTCCTCGCGACCGCGCTCCCCGCGAGCGGACTCGCATTCGCCCTCGTGAACGGGCTCATCCAAGGAGTCGGAGGCGCCGTGGGGATCGTGATCCCCTACCTTGTCCCGTTCCTGCTCGGGCTCTCGATCCTTGAGGACATCGGGTACTTGCCGCGCGCCGGGTACCTGATCGACGGGCTGATGCACCGGGTCGGCCTCCACGGAACGTCGATCATCCCGTTCATCCTCGGCTACGGCTGCAGCGTGCCCGCCGTCATGGCGACGCGCATCCTTTCCTCGCCGCGCGACCGCTTCGTCACGGCCATGCTGGCGGTCATGGTCCCGTGCGCCGCGCGCGCCACCGTCATCTACGGCCTCGTCGGCTACTTCCTCGGGCCCACGCTCGCGTTCGCCGTCTACGTCATCAACATCGTGGTGATCGCCCTCACCGGACGGCTGCTCGTCCACCTCTTTCCCCGCGTCAGCCCCGGCCTCGTCCTCGAGATCCCGTCGTACAAGATCCCGTCCATCCGGGTGCTCGGCGCCAAGCTCTGGCTCCGCCTGCGCGACTTCCTCGTGGTCGCCGCCCCGATTCTCCTCGCCGGAAGCGTCGTCCTCGCACTCCTCGAGTTCTTCCACATCGACCGATACCTGAACCTCGCCGCGCTCCCGATCACCTGGAGCCTCGGCTTGCCGCTCGCGGTGGGAATCCCCCTCATCTTCGGCGTGTTCCGCAAGGAGTTGGCGCTCGTCATGCTCTTCCAGGCGCTCGGCACGACGGCCGCCCTCGACGTCCTGTCGCCCGGCCAGATGATGACGTACACGCTCTTCCTCCTCTTCTACGTGCCGTGCATCGCAACGATCGCGGTGCTGAAGCGCGAGCTCGGCTGGCCCCGCACCGGCTTCGTCCTCGCCTCGACGACGGCGATCGCCCTCGTCGTCGGCCTCATCGCCCGCGGCATCGGGGCCTGGATCGGGTGATTGGCTCGCCGCCGGCGCGGTTCGTATCATCGACGCCATGGCCCGATGGGAAGACCTTGCCGAGCGAAGCTGGGGAGCGCGGCGTGAAGCGGTGTACGACGTTCCCGGCGCCCGCGCCGCGACGCGCGAGCGGATCCTCGACGTCGTCGCGCGGAGCGCCTTCGACAACCTCCGCGCGTACTCCAACTGCTGCCGCGCGACGCTTTGGGCGCTGGACACGCACCTCCACATCGCCGACCGCGAGGCGTTGCGCGCCACCACGACCCTCGCCGGCGGCGTCGCGGGGAGCGGGGAGACGTGCGGAGCGCTCCTCGGCGCGCTCATGGCCGTCGGCTTCGCTCTCGCGGCCGACGACGTGACCGACCTCGACGCCGACAAAGCAGTCCGAGAGGCCGGAAAGCGTTGCGTCGCCCGGTTCCGAGAGCTGCTCGGGTCGACCCGCTGCTGGGAGGTTCAGGAGACAGTCGTCGGGTGGCGATGCGACGATTCCTCGAAGGACGACGCGTGGAAGGCCGCCGGCGGCGGACTTGCCTGCGCCGCCGTCTGCGCGGAAGCGGCGCGGATCGCCGCCGCCGTCATCCTCGACTCGCGCCCGCGCAGCGGCCTCGGCCCCGCCGCGCCCCCAGGCCGAGGCTAGCGCCCCGCGTCGTCGGCCGCCGCCCGATCCCTGACCGCCTTGGCACGCCGGGTTCGTTCCGCGTCGCGGCGCGCGATCCGCTCCCGATCGTGTTTCTCGAGCCGCTCTTCGCGCTCCGCCTCCGCCAGGGAGGACTCCGGATCGAACCCCTCCCGGACGAGAGCCGCGAGTCTCTTCGGGATCGAGACCGAGACGTGGAGGTCGGCGAACGCGCCCGCGTTCACCTGCGCCGCGAGGCCTCCGTCGTACTCAATGTTCACGTAGATCGTGCCGAGCGGACGGACCTCGCCTCGACGCGCTTCCCAGCGCACGTCGCGCACGCGGCCACCCCCCCACTTCGGATCGCGCGGCTCGACCGTCGCGCCGCGCAGTTCGCGCCACCGGCCGATGTCGCTCCCTGCGTACGCCACGAACCACGCCGACGGAATCGCCTCGTTCACTCCGCGCCTCCCACGGGCAGAAACGGTAGTCGAAGTCATGTCGCCTCCTCAAGGTCCTGGCGCGACTCCGGGGCGGCGGCGCCCTCCGTGCGCGTTTGCGCCCGTGGCAATGTGGCATGCAGGGAACGTCCGAAGCTACGGGCAATTCCTCCTCGCACCGACCGTTCCACCGACCACACGCCACAAGCCACCGGCCCGCATACGCGCTTGCGCGCGGAGAGGTCGATCTCGTACCGTCATCGACGTCGCGCAAGGAGGACTCGATGACGGATCGCACCATTCGATTCACGGTCGTCGCCGTGATCCTCGGCCTCTTGGCCGCCCTGCTCATCCTCTTGCTCACCGTCGGCCGCAACGGGATCCGCATCGAGACCGTCGGAGAGGTCCGCATCGTCGGCATGCCGTCCGAGATCGCGCTGCGGATGGCGGACCCCATACGACTCACCATGCCCGAAGGGGCGACGCTCGTCGGCGATGCCGGAATCCCGGTCAGCGTCACCGTCTTCCCGTGCCCGACGTGCGGCGGCCCCCTCGTCCCAACGCGGTTCAACCTGTTCTCGGGCGAGATCGAGTGGACGTGCCCCGCGTGCAACGCGGCACAGACGCCGTGACACGGAGTGCGCGGTGCGATAGTGCGCAGTAACTCCGTCGCACGCCGATCTCACCGCAGAGAGCGCAGAGCGCCGCGGAGGGGAGAGGCCACCGAATAGAGCAAGTTCTTTGCCCCTTCGTTAGTTCGGTGTTCCAGTCAGAGAGCGGCCCTGGTCAACCTCTGCGTTCTCCGCGACCTCTGCGGTGCTGTTGTCAACCCGTAATGGGCCGCCCGGCCGCCCACAGCGCGTCGAAGTACTGCTCGTAGACCCGGGCGACCTCGGGCATGAACAGGAGGGCGACGTTCGCCTCGACGTTGTGCTCGACGGAGTAGTAGTTCCAGTTCGTCGACCCGAGCAAGACGTTCTCCCCGTCGATCACGAGGAGCTTCGCGTGGGTCGTCACGTCGGGGTCGTCGAACCGCACGTCGACGCCGCTCTGATAGAGGTAGATGGCGCTCATCAGGTTCGCCGCCGCCGAGTCCTTGTAGAACCGGCAGTCGTCGATCACGACGCGCACGTCGAGGCCGCGCGCTGCGGCACTCACCAGCGCCGCCACGAGCTCGCCGGTGACGCTGTCGGCGTACTGCGGATACACGGACACGCGGTAGAGGACGGCGTGGATCGAGCGTTGCGCGCGCCCGAGCAGCTCGAGCGCGACCGCCGCGTAGAGCGCCGTCCCGTCGTCGTCCGGGATCGCCACGATCGCCGGCGCCCCCAGAGCGGGGACCGGCTCGTCGAGGGCCATTTCCGTCCGCTTGCCCGACGAGGTCCACTGCCGCTCGAAGAACGCCTCGAACGCCTCGGCGGTCCGCGGGTCGTCGATCCGCACGCCGGCCTGCCGGTGCTCGTAGAGCGCGTACCGGTTCCAGTTCGATGAACCCACGACGACGCAGGCGCCGTCGACGATGACAAGCTTCGCGTGCGTCGTGATCCCGGGGTCGTCGAACTGCGCGTCGATCCCGGCCGCCCGGAGCGCGTCCACCGCCGGACGGTTCCGGACGGTGATCGACTCCTCCCAATCGCTCTGGTCGACCTGCACGCGCACCCGGACCCCGCGCCCGCGTGCCGCGACCAGTCCGTCGACGAGCGGGTTCCCCTCGAGGTCGACGCTCGACAGGAGGGCGTCGACCGTCTCCCGCGCCCCGCCGAGCGCGTCGGTCACCGCCGCAACGTAACTCCCCGTCCCTGCGACGTCCACAAGCGGCCAGACCGTCGTGTCGCCACAGACTCCCAAACAAAGGACGAGAATCGCGAAGACTCCGATCGTTCCCGCTCCACGTACCTTTCCCGGATCGCGCATGTGCGATAGAATCTAGACCATGGAGCCGAGTATGGTCAAAGAACTGAATGCTTCGCAGTTGCGCTATACGTGCGACCCATCGAGCCTTGCCTTCCGCACCACGGCGGAGCTCGCGCCCCTCGACCGAATCATCGGCCAGGAGCGCGCGATCGACGCCCTGCGACTTGGCCTGGGGATCAAGGACGCCAAGAACCGCTACAACATCTACGTGGCCGGGGACCCCGGGACCGGCAAGCTCTCGGCCGTCGAGCAGTTCCTCGCTCAGGCGAGCGCGAGCGAGCCCGCGCCCCCGGACCTCTGCTACGTCCACAACTTCGAGAACCCCTACAGCCCGAGGTACCTCGAGCTGCCTGCCGGGAAGGGGACCCAGCTTCGCACCGACCTCGAGCAGCAGGTCAAGCGCCTACAGCGCGAGATCCCGAAGCTGATCGAATCGGACGAGTTCAAGGCGCGGTCGAAGAAGATCAACGAGCGGTTCGGCGAGCGCCGCACCACGCTCCTCGACGAGATCGACACGCGGTCCCGCAAGCTCGGCTTCGCGATCCAGCGCACCCCGATCGGCATCAACACCCTCCCGCTCGACGAGGGCGGCGAGCCGCTCAGCCAAGAGGAGTACGACGCCCTCCCCAAGGGCCGCCGCGACGAGATCCGCGGGAAGCAGGGCGAGGTGCAGGCGCTCGTCCAGGAACAGCTCCAGGCCATCGCTCTCCTCGACGAGCAGCGCGAAGAAGAGATCAAGAAGCTGGCGAAGGAAGCGGTCCTGTTCATGATCGAGCCGCACTTCGTACAGCTCAAGAGCCGCTACGAAGACCTCCCCAAGGTCCTCGAGTACCTCGACGCACTGAAGAAGGACATCGTCGCGAACCTCGACGACTTCCAGAACGGAGCCCAGCCCAAGAAGCCGGCGCTCCCGTTCCCCATGCCGCAGGCCGACCCGTTCAAGCGGTACGCGGTCAACCTGCTCGTCGATCACAGCAACACAAAGGGAGCCCCCATCGTCGTCGAGCACAATGCCACGTACCCGAACCTGTTCGGGTCGATCGAGCGCCGCGTGCAGATGGGCATCGCCATCACCGACTTCACGATGATCAAGCCCGGCTCGCTCCACCGCGCGAACGGCGGCTACCTCGTGCTCACCGCCAACAACCTCTTCCGCCTCAACATCAGCTGGGAGGCGCTCAAGATCGCGATCAAGCGCCGCGAGATCCAGATCGAGGATCCGTGGCAGATGCTCGGCTACTCGACGACCGAGGGACTGCGCCCCGAGCCGGTCCCGTTCCGCATCAAGCTGATCATCATCGGCAGCTCCTACCTGTACGAGCTGCTCCACATCTACGACGAGGACTTCCCGAAGCTGTTCAACGTCAAGGCCGACTTCGGGATGGAGATGCAGCGGACGACCGCCAACGAGCAGGACCTCGCCCGCTTCCTCCGCGCCTGCGCCGACGACGACCCGAGCGTTCTCCCGTTCGACCGCACCGGCGCCGCCCGGCTCATCGAGCACGCCGTCGAGCTCGCCGGAGACCGCCGGAAGCTCTCGTGCCAGTTCGGGAACCTCGTTTCGATCGTCAAGGAGGCCTCGTACTGGGCCCGCACGGACGGGGCGCCCAACGTCGCCGCTGACCACGTCCGCCGCGCCCTCACCGAGCGGGATCGCCGCCACGATCGAATCGACGAGAAGATTCGCGAGATGATCGTCCGCGACCAGCTGTTCGTCGACGTGGACGGGACGGCCACGGGCCAGGTCAACGGCCTCGCCGTGCTGCAGCTCGGCGACTACGCGTTCGGAAAGCCGTCGCGGATCACCGCCACCGTGCACGCCGGCAAGGGAGGCATCGTCGACATCGAGCGCGAGGCCAAGCTCAGCGGGCCCACCCACTCGAAGGGAATCATGATCCTGAGAGGCTTCCTCGGCGACCGCTTCGCCAAGGACAAGCCGCTCTCGTTCACCGCGAGCCTCACGTTCGAGCAGAGCTACTCGATGATCGACGGCGACAGCGCGTCGAGCACCGAGCTCTACGCGCTCCTGTCCGCGCTCGCCGGCCTCCCGATCCGCCAGGGGATCGCCGTCACCGGCTCGGTCAACCAGAAGGGCGAGGTCCAGCCGATCGGCGGCGTGAACGAGAAGATCGAAGGGTTCTACCGCGTCTGCCGAGAGAAAGGACTCACGGGCAACCAGGGGGTCCTCATCCCGACGTCGAACGCCGACAACCTCATGCTGTCCGAGGAGGTCGTCGCCGCCGTCGGCGGCGGGAAGTTCCACATCTACGCCATCACCACAGTCGATGAGGGAATCTTCCTCCTCACCGGCGTTCCCGCCGGCGAGCCCAAAGACGGCGCGTACCCAGACGGCTCCGTGTACGCCCGCGTCGCCGCCCGCCTCGAGACCCTGCGGAAGGCGTCGGAGCCGAAGAAGGACGAGGACGAGGCCGCGAAGCAGAAGAACGCGAAGGAAGAAGGCGAGCACAACGCGGACGGCGTCGGGACGAACGGCGCGTGACCGAGACTCACGAGCGGCGGCCGCTTCCAAGAGCGACCGCCCGGACTGAAGCAGAAGAGGGGAATGGGATGAAGAACCTACGGATACTCGTTGCAGCTCTTGCTTTCGCCGGCGTGCTGGTCCTCGCCGGGTGCGTCGCCACGAACAGCCCGCACGCCACGTTCACGAGGACTCCCACGGAAGGCTACCCGCCGCTCGAGGTCCACTTCGACGCCGGCGCCTCGTCGAGCCCGAACGGGGGCATCGTGTCGTACGAGTGGGACTTCGGCGACGACGAGACCGGAAGCGGCGAGACGGCCGACCATGTCTACACCGAGAAGGGGGTCTTCGCCGTCACCCTCGTCGTCACGGACACCTCCGGGGCGAGCGCGGCGCGCACGCAAGGGATCGAGGCGCTCAACTACGCGCCGATCGCCAAGTTCACCGCCAACGTCTACGCCATCACGGTCGGCGACCCGGTCTGGTTCGACGCCTCCGAGTCGTACGACACGGACGGCGAGATCGTCGACTACCTGTGGGACTTCGGAGACGGCGAGACGGACGAGGGCGAGACGGTCAGCCATGAGTACACGAGCGCGCACGGCAGCGGGTGGAAGCCCGTGGTCACGTTGACGGTCGTCGACGAGGACGGGGGAGTGGGAACCGTCGACACGAAGATCATTGTGGTTGGGTGCGATTCGTGTGGCTGACGATCGCACCTAGGAGTCTGGCTGCGACTCCTGCGGTAGCTAGTCGCACCTAGAAGGCGGCTGTGACAGCTGCGGGTGAGCGTAGCTGTCACAGGCTAGGGGCTGCAGCTTGTCCGTCTGACTGGCTGCAGCTGGACGGCGCGGTTGGCTGTGACAGCTGCGGTTCGTAGAGGCTGCGGCGGCCGCTAGAGACTAGAAAGAGATGACCCGCCGGCCTGCGCCGACGGGTCCTTCCTTCTCCGCATCCTCTTCGCGTTCCCTAGTCCTCTTCGTCCTCTTCCTGCGGCTGCGTCAGGGTCAGGTTGTAGGGCGCGATGTCCTCCAGGCCCTGGTCGTCGTACACGAACAGGCGGACGACGTAGGTCTTCGCCTGCGCGGGGAGTCGGAAGACGTGGGTCTGCTCGAGGTCGCTCGTCTCGACGACCCACTCCGAGCCGTCGCCGAAGTCCCACACGAAGTACTCGAGCGAATGGCCTGCGTCGGCGACGGAGCCCCGGGGGTCGAACGTCACTTCGAAGAGCGCAGGGTTGCTTGGGGTGGCCGAGACGGGGTACGGGTTGTAGAGGAGAACGGGGTCGTCCACCTCGAGTTCGGCCGTCGGCGCCTCCTGGTCCGGCGTGTCATCGGGCACGATGACGACGATCCGCGTCTGCGCCGTGTCCACGTCCCCTTCGGTGTTCCACACGAACAGGGTCACGAGGAACTCGGTCGTCTCGTCCGGGGCGTAGGTGTGCGCCACCGTCGCGCCGAGGCCCTGATCGCCGTCGCCAAAATCCCAGTCGTACTCGAGGATCGATCCCGTCCCGGCCTCCGACTCCGTCGCATCGAAGTGCACCGTCAACGACGTCCCGCCGATCAGGTGGTCGACGGTGAACGACGCCACCGGGGCGCCCTCTCCGCCCGATCCGCCCTCCCCGGGCTGGACCTCGATCGTCTGGATCGCCTCGTCCTTCCCGCCGAGGTTGTCGGTTACGGTGAGGGTCACGGTGAACGTCGTCGTCACGTCGGTGACGAGGTAGGTGTGGTGCGTCAGGATCTCGGTCGACGCGTCGCTCTGGTCGCCGAAGTCCCACAGGTACGACTCGATCGTGCCGTCCTCGTCCGTCGACCCCGACGCGTCGAAGTTGACGACGAGCGGCGACTCTCCCGAAAGGGCGTCCGCCAAGATCTTGGCCTCCGGAAGCCGGTTGAAGAGGGCGCATCCTCCGGCGAGGACGAGAAGCGCGGCGACCACGCCCGCCATGGCCGACAGGAACACCCCCGACTCGCCGATCCCCCTCTTCATCTTCGCCACCCTCCTCTCGTTCGCTAGTCTTCGTCCGGGTTCTCCCATGCCATCTTCAGAGTGATCTTCCGCGAGAACGACGCCGACACGTACCCGAGCCAGTCTTCGGCTCTCACGGTGATCGTCTTCACGGTGCCGTCGACACTGAACGCGTAGTCGTGCGCCACAACGACATTGCCGCCGTACAGGGCATTCCAGACTGCGTCGTAGTCCTCCGAGAACTTCACCTGTTGTTCGGCCGAGCCGTCGCCCCAGTTGATGTAGAGGTAGCGGATGCCCCACGCTTGGTTCGCAAACCAGGTCGGCTTGACGTCCCCCGTCCACCGCTGTCCCTCAGGGTCGTAGGAGAGATTGTGGTCTTGGTACGAGCTTGGCGCCGACGGGCTTGACGACGAGACGGCGCTCGTGCCGTCGGCCATCTTGAGATCCGCTTGCGCTGCCGTGGACGTGAGGCCGTACCAGTTGTCCGTGTTGTCCGTGATCTTCTCCGAGCGAATGACAACCGTGATGGTCTGCGGGAGCGTGCCCTCCTTCTGGAGATCGCCCATGACGACGTCTTTGGCGAGCCAGACACTGTCGTCGGCTGCGTGCGCCAAGGCCGCGTTGGTGTACATCTGAACGTCGTCCGCTTCCGTCTGGCCGCCCGGAGGGTTCGCAATCTCGAAGCCGGCAATCGGCCGGTGGTTGTACGCCTTGACCGTCTTGACGATGGAGTCGCTGTCGCCCTCGTTGTCGAGAACGATCAGCGTGACGGAGAAGATCTCGCTCGTCGTGTCGGTCTTGTAGACGTGAATCTGATCTGTTGGGTTGATGTCCGATGTCGCGTCTCCGTCACCGAACGACCAGGTGTAGAGGATCAGCGTGCGGCCTTCGGCGGCCTCCGAATCCTCGGGATCGAAGACGGAGCGCAGCGGAGCCACGCCGAGGGTCGGCGCAGCGTCGAACCGCGCGCTCGGGTTGTCTCCCGTCGTGGTCCCTCCGCCCGACGACGTGGAAACGCTGATCGTCCTCGTGTCGGTGTCGGTCTCGCCGTCCGTCCCGCGAATCGTGAGCGTGACCGTGTACGTCTTCGAGGTCGTCGTCGAGTAGGTGTGGGACGCGGTCATGCCGGCGCCGGTGCGTCCGTCGCCGAAGTTCCACGAGTAGGACTGGATCGTCCCCTCGTCGTACGTCGAGTCCGACGCGTCAAACGACACGGTGAGCGGCGAGGTGCCCGATGTGGGGCTCGCCGTGAAGCTCGCCGAGGGTCCGGTCTCTTCCGCCGTGACGTACACGATCTTCGTCGCGGTGGCCGTCTCGCCGTACTTGTCGGTCACGGTGAGGACGATCGTGTACGTGCCCTGCGCGGTGTACGTGTGCGATGCCGCAGCCCCGGACCCTGTGGCGCCGTCGCCGAAGTTCCAGGCGTAGCTTTCGATGTTCTCGTCCGGATCGGAGGACGTGGCGGCGCTCACCGTGACGGTGAACGGGGCCGCCCCCGCAGTGCTCGGGCCGACGGTGAATCCCGCCACCGGGGGCTGGTTGAAGAGCCTGTAGAAGAACTCACAGCTCGCCGTCGAGAGAACCAGTGCGCCGATCATGACGAGCCACAAAAGCCGGAATGAACGAACCTTGGTGCTTCCGCGTTTCACGTTCCTCCTCCTTGGCCGTGCTCGCAAGGGATCACAGCGCCGCTTCAGAGTAGTAGGGAAGAGGAGTTCCGTCAATCGGGCTCGGATACCCCGGGGAACGACGGTTGTCTTCACGCGCTCGGACAAACGCGCCGGGTTGGAGCCGCAGCGCCGCGCCAGGGGCGGGAGCGGAAGGCACACGGCGAGCGGGAGCGAAGAGCGAGGGAAAAGCGAGCGGGGTGGGCGGCTTTCACCGTCCACCCCGCCACAAGCGGAAATCTGGAACCCGTGTCCCTTAGCCTTCCGTTCCTACGGGAGCAGCAGGGGTAACCGGGGCCTCAGGGG
>Ga0209704_1000239_pt1 | contig 10476 bp, 5 predicted proteins | sample PPLLaktember2015_FD_187258 | JGI IMG/M metagenome (GOLD analysis project Ga0209704, IMG submission 187258) | Freshwater sediment microbial communities from Prairie Pothole Lake near Jamestown, North Dakota, USA - PPLs Lake P7 Core (6) Depth... | ecosystem: Environmental > Aquatic > Freshwater >... | reverse complement strand
TGCCTTCTGCAGCACGTCCGTTGACGTGTCAATGACGGACACGAAGCCATGGTCGCTGCCGTCGCAGTAGCTGGGCATGTACGCCTTGCCCCCCTTGAATACCGCCGGGAACGGGTCCGGATCCACCATGAACATGCCCATCGCAATGTCGCCCACTGCGTTGACCACAGACACGGCGACGTTGTCCATCGCTCCCGGGGAGTGCAGAGGCGAGTGCTCCACGTAAAGCTTCCTCGGCCCGACCGTGATGTAGTCGACCTTCGTCTTCGTTCTCGTGCCCTCAACTCCACTCGGAAGGCCGATCGTGATGCGCAATCTGACGGTGTAGACGCCAGGAGAGGAGTACGTGTGGGTGGGATTGCGATCTCCGCTCGACGTCCCGTCGCCGAATCGCCACTCCCAGGACGTTGTGTTCCCGGGCACGGTCGAGGTGAACCCGACCGCCAAGGGGAAGTTGCCCTCCCTCACGGACGCTGCGAAGTCAAGGGTTGTCGCGGGGGAGCCGAAGCATCCCCACGCGAGCCCGGAGAGAAGCACGACACAAAGCGCGATCAAGCCCAAAGGGCCTCCTCGGCCCGCCACGCCGCCGCACGCTCGCACCTGCCTTGTTTCGGCGTTCATGCTATCGCCTCCTGCAACTACGATGCCTGGATAGCTGCTATTGTATGCTCTCTGCCTGGGTCCACGCTCCTGCTGCTTTCTGCTATCCTCTTCTGTGCCCTTGACACCCACTCTGCCCTCCGCTTCGACGCTGAGGGCAGAGCGCCAGAGGATGGCGGCTCCACTAACTGGCTGGTTGGCCGCCTGGGCATTGACTTCGGGGTCCCCTGCCTGAGCGATCAGGAGTCCGAGGGCGGCCACGCGATCGCCCCAAGTCGCTCCGCCTCGTTCTCCGGCCACCTGGTGAAGTAGCCTCGCGCGAACAAGGGGGAGACGAGAGACACGGCCGCCTGGAAGAACGATGTCGTTCCCTCGAACAGCAAATAGAAGGGGCCGCGCTTGTAGCCCTGCATCACGTGGCCGTACTCGTGGCGGATCGTGCCCTCACTGAGGAGAGGCTTGCTGACGAAGATGTACCTCCCCAACGAGGCTGCGAACGGGGTCTTCGTCAGGATGATCTTCGGCCCGGCGGTCTCGATCGCGTCCAGGACGTTCCCTGTGAGTTGGAGGACCGCGTGGTACAGAATGCCGAGGATGTTCTGCGGAAGGCAGAACGTCGCGTCGGCGACCCTTCTGCGCAGCCTGGCCGACTCTGAGAGGGGAGGCATGCGGTCGGCGATCCTGGCAAGGTCCGCCGCCCCGGTCGCGAGCCGGGCCGCGCCGGAGGTATCGGAGTGTGCCGGTTCGCTGACGGCGAAGGCGAGACACACTCTACTCGGCTGGGGCCGGTCGGCGTGAGCAGCCACGGCCGGAAGGCCGTACGCGACCAGCACGAAGAGGACAACCACCGCCGTCCCTGTTCTCTGCACCGGCATTCTCCCACTGTAGCGCACCCACCCGACCTCGACGGCTCACCAAGCGCGAACTCGTGGCTGGAGGCCTCTCGTCTTGTCTCCGCCCCCCATCAGCTCGACGTGGTGCGAGCAGGCCGAAGGAAGGGGCGTGCCGCACGTTCGCAGACGGGGACTCGCGAAAAGAAGAAGGTCCCACAGGCTCTCAGGTTGTGGGACCTTCTCCCTCCGGGTGACCCGGCACCCGTAAGGAGGTCTGTCGCGGGTCTCTGCCCGCACATTCATACTTGTACCCTTCGAGAGTGTGCGGACCATGGCGCGCACGTGAGCTTCGTGTGAATGCGATCGCCGCGCCGGCGGCCCCCGTCTGTCTGCGGCGACCCTGCTAAGGGTAGACCCACGCCTCGAAGCTCGAGCCCAGGTCGCAGCCGCAGTACCGCTCGGCAAGGGCGCGGAAGAACTCCGTGGTCGCGATGCCCCAGGAGAACGTCGCCACGTAGTCTCGTAGGAACGAAGCGAAGACGTCCGGCCCCAATGTGAGGCTGAGGTCGTACACGAACAGCGGCCCGCGGCCGTAGACGATCGGGCTGTAGGCGGAAGGCTCGTAGGCCGCAACGGGAAGGCCGATGGGGATCTCTTCACCCCGCGCGCGGGACCAGTTGCCGAACCACTGATTGCGCGCCGTTCGGGCTCCCTGCGATCCGTAGGCGTCTTCGAAACAGAGGCCGACCGCGTACTGGGCGAGCGCCTCGTCGAGCCAGGGTTCGTTCACTTGGTCGTTGCCGACAAGGTTGAAGAACCACTGATGCGCGATCTCGTGAACCACGTCCCACTCGAGGGCATCGGGGGCCGGGACGCTTCCCCAGATGACGGCGTAAGGATCGTAGAGGGGACGCGAGAGGACGACCGCGCCGGGGTACTCCATGGCATTCCCGCCGGGAAGAAGGGCGTTCACCACCAGATCGAGCTCCGTGTACGGATACGGGCAGAACCGAGCGCCGAAGCTCGAGAGAGCCGCCTCGGCGAAGGAAAGGACCTGCTCCGCAGCACGCAGGTCGCTCTCGAACGCGACGCTGCGGATTGTCGTCTCCCCCACGATTTTCTGAACCGTGACGAGGCGCTCGGATGCGGCCAGGTAGAAGTTGCGGGCAGGGCCGGCCGCGAACGTTCGGATCTGCCGAGACTCCGTATCCTCGCGTCGGACTTCGCTCCCCGTCCCGACGAGCGTCAGGCCCTTCGGCGCCGACACCCGCACCACGTAGAAGCTCGCGTCGTAGACTGCGACGTCCCCGAAAGGATGGACACGATCGAGGTGCCAGCCGTCGGCGTCGCAGACCGGAATCGATGGGAACGCCTCGTCGAGCGACAGAATCCCGCCGAAGGAGGAGAAGAGCCCGTACCGCGCCGACGGCCTCTCGGGAACGGCAACCTCGAACTCCATTCCGATCTCGACGGCGCCGCCCGGCGCAAGGGGCGTCGGAAGCGGGACCCGTAGGTCAAGTCCACTCTGCTCGTAGATCCCTACCGTCGCAACCCCATCGACGGTCAGTGACCGGACGTCGGCGCGCCCTCCGGCCGCGTTCGGGTAGAGGCGGAAGTAGACTTCGCTCAGGGGGCCGGCCTCGCGATTGGTGTACAGGACCTCCTCGCGCCCCGAGAGAGAGGAAAGGTCGTCCGCGATCTCGACGTCGAGGCGGTAGATCGTCGCACCCGGAAGCCCCCCGAGGGCATCCTGTGCCGACGCCACAAGCCCTGGCTGGAAGACCGTGCGATCCGTCCACGGAGCGTCCATCGGCGAAGAGGGAGACTGCGCCGGCTCGGCGGCCAGACCGACCGCCGCAACGACCATGAGAAGGCACACGCCTTCGGTCATTCCCATCCTCCAAGTCCGCCTCCGCATCGTCTCCTCCCCTTTCGCCCGTCGCCGAGCTACTGCCTGGAACGCCTGAGCATACTCGGGCGCCGAGAGCGCGAGAACCGCTGCCGGAAAAGTAGAGCCCGGGAGCTTTGAGCTCCCGGGCCAGTCCCCTCTCACGCTTCTCTATTCGCTACCGCACGGGCCTCCTTCGGTCGTCCGACCTCTCTCGCGAGGCAGTTCCGGTACTCGTCGCCTTTGTCCGCCGCGGACCCTGGGTCACCGACCTCAGGAAGCCGCGCCGGCATGCAACGGTTCCCGCCCGAACGTCCGCACATCCGCCGCATCTGCGCAGCGCCCCACCCTACGCGGCCCGGCGTCTCTCCTTCGTCCGTTCCGCGTCTCGTGCTCCGGCACGCAGACGGAGGCGCCGGGCATGGCACGGATCCCGGGTCGCGGGATCAGCACAAGACGAGCGGGCACGCTCGCTTCGCCCCCATAGCTCCGGGCCCATCAACGGGCCGCGGGAGCTTGTCGAGGGGTGTTGTCCGACGCATTACAGCTCGGCGGGACGAAGCCGAGACGATCGCCGAGTACGCTCGATCGCTGGTACGGGAGAAGAGGAGGGCAAGAGGACATGTATTGGAAGTACGTAGTCCGGCGACTCATCTATGCGTTCCTGACGTTTCTCGCGGTCGTCTTCATCTTCTCCGCGCTCTTCAACACGATCGCCGACAGGGTCGTGCGCGCCCAGATCCAGGAGCAGGTGAACGGCGAATCGCGTGCTTTTGCACGCCAGGGGACCCAGCGCACTCAGGACCAATTTGTCGTGTGGAAGGCGCAGCGCACGGCCGAGCTCTACGGCATGTATCACCTCGAGGAACCGCTGCTGAGTCGCGTCTTCTGGCGGACGATCGACACGGTGTCGTTCCGTCTCGGCGAGTCGACGATCATCCGTTCATCAGACGGCCAGAGGAGCGTGATGAAGATCGTGCTGGAGCGCATTCCGCGCACGCTCCTCCTCTTCGGCGTTGCCATCACGCTCGACCTCCTGATCGGGGTGTTCCTCGGAATGTGGAAGGCTCAGAAGGCTGGCGGTCTGATGGACAAGACCACGTCGATCGGAACGATGGTCGTGTTCGGCATGCCCGCCTGGTGGCTCGGAATGCTCCTCGTCATGTTCCTCGCCTTCACCGTCCCCATCTTCCCGTCGGGGGCCATGCACTCGACGCCGGCTCCACAAGGGATCGGGTACACGCTCGACCTCGCCTACCACATGCTCCTCCCAGTCCTAACCCTTGTCGTGATCGGCTTCTGGGGCATCAGCTACACCGTGCGCAACATCGTGCTCGGCACCATCCAGGAGGATTTCATCATGTCGGCGAGGGCGCGCGGGGTTCCGGAGCGGAAGATCCTGTTCGGGCACGCGCTGCGGACGGCCGCCCCTCCAATCGTCACCCTGTCGGTCCTCGGCCTCTTGGGATCGCTGTTCGGCGGGATCCTGTTCGAAGGGATCTTCAGCTGGCCGGGGATGGGAAGCCTCTACTGGCAGGCGGTCCAGCAGAACGACATTCCGGTCCTGATGGGGAACCTGTCCCTGACCACCGGCATTTGGATCGCTGGACTCGCGTTTCTCGATCTGATCTACGGCTTCCTCGACCCCCGCGTGAAGGTGGCGGGAAAGGCGTAGGCTAGGCTCGGCAGGCGGAGCTCCGCTTCGCCTGCCGACCCCTGCCGGACTGCGCGATTCGCTCCCCGGCCGCGCTTCCGAGATCGTCCGCTGGTTCTCGTTCTCCTCGCGGGCCACGTACTGCAGAATCGCCTCAACCACGAGGTTCTTCACCGATCGATCCAGCCGCTCGCCGAGCTTCATCAGCCGCTTGACCGGCTTCTCTTCCAGCCGCTTCTGCGGGATGTAGATCGTCAGCTTGTCGACGATCTCCTTGCCTGCCATACGGCACTCCGTCCGTTTGCCGCTCCGCCCACGGCCCTCCGTCCGCTTGCAGCTCACTCTCACGGCACTCCGTCCGTTTGCTGCCCCGTGTGCGCTCGCGCCCGCACCTGCGGCCCTCCGTCCACGTTTGCCGCTCCGTCCGCGTTTGCGCCCCGTGCATGTTTGCGGCAACGCCCACCGTGCGTGATTGCGGCAACGCCCTGGCTATCCCTTGCGCCTCGCATCCGCAGCCCCGCTCGACCGTCGCACGGTCCCGCGGAACGCCATCGCGCAGCCTGCTCCTCCTCGTTGACACCAAGGCAAGATCCAGGTGTATAGTGACTAGTTCTGTAGGAGGTGAGCGTTGTGAAGAAATGGGCAAGGCTCGGGTGCGTTCTGGTGGTCGTCCTGGCCATGGGGGCCGTCGTGGCCTCGGCGGGGACGAGCTCCAGTCTCTTCGGCACGAAGTTCAACGTTGGACAGGAGATCACGTTCAAGGTCGAGAACTCGACAACGTGGTGGTGGGGTTGCGGAACCTGTTGTCCCGACGTCACGATCCTCGGGTGGCGAGTCGCCAGCTCCGCGGGAGTGACGGTCTACTCCGTCATCCATGACGCTGCGGTGTCGGTGTCGATTTGGCAGGCGGCCTGGGCACAGACGGACTCCGCCGGTGCGGCGGTTGCCGCCGGGGCGTACACGCTGTACGTCGACACGTCCGCGGGCACGCTGTCCCGCTGCTTCACCATCTACGACCCCTGCAATCGGTGCCTGTCGTGTCTCCCCTGCAGCACGTGCATGTGCCAGAGCGTGAGCAGCATTACGAACTGCTCCTGCCGGACGACGCTCGTGTTCGTGAACACGTGCACCGGCGGCTGCGGCTTCCCATTCCCGTTCCCGTTCTTCGGCGGAACGTGCGGATGCAGCAGCACTCCGTGCGGATGCGGCACCCCGTGTGGCAGCACTCCGCCGCCCGGCAACACCTGCGGCTGCCCGTAGGCGGCCGCACTCGGCTCGTCGCCGCCGTGGTGGGCGGCTTCTGCTGAGGCGTCTGGCGTAGCAAGGAGGTTCGCGTGAAGGCAAGAAGGGTTTTGCTTTCGGTTGTCGCGTTGACTCTGCTCTTCGCCGTGTGCGGAGGATCGCAGAGCCAGACGCAGACGCCGGTTCTACCCGATGTGGTCGCACTAGCCCGCGCCGAAGCGGCGGCCGCTGCACAGGCCGCCGCCGAGGCGCAGGCTGTTGCGGCGCAGGCCCAGAAACTCTTGGCAGGATTGGACCTCGGCGCATTGGCCTCCTCCGCGCAGACGGCCAGTGACGCGGCCCGCGAATCGGCACAATCCCTGGCAGAAGACCAAGCCACGGCTCAGGCCGCCGCGGAGACCTTCTCTGCGGCGTGCGCGGAAGCCTACGCGGCGGCCGCCTCTTCCGCCCAAGCCGTCGCCCAAGCCAAAGCCCAAGCTGAGGTGCAGGCCGCCGCGTTCGCGGCCGCGTGCGCCGACGCACAAGCGCGGGCCGACGCAAGCGCCGAGGCGTGTGCCTCGGCATCGGCACGCGCTGCGGCAAGCGCTCAAGCGTTTGCGGCAGCGTGCGCAAGCGCCTCCGCCAGCGCGTCCGTATCGGTCACGGCGTGCGCGTCCGCGCAAGCCGAGGCCGTTGCGGCGATCGCCGTCATCCAGGAAGCGATCGCCCAGGCCCAGGCGGAAGCGCAGGCCTGTGCACAGGCGTGCGCCTTCGCTGCGGCGGATGTCAGCGTCTACGCCTCGGCCGTAGCGGATGCCTTTGCTGAAGCTGTCGCCCTCGCCGCGGCTCGAGTCGAAGCCGCCGCCGCCGCGGTCGCCAGCGCCAAGGCGGAGGCCAGCGCTGCCGCGGAAGTCGCCGCGGTCGCGTCCGCACGTGCGTCCGCTGTCTCGCAGACAGCGGCAAGCGCTGCTGCGCACGCGGACAGCACGGCGTCGGCGTACTCCCAAGCGTTGACGGCCGCCGAGATCGTGAATCAGAGCATCAAGACCGCCGTCCCGTGCGGGTTTGTGATCACCCAGGTGGGTGGAGTCGTTCAGGCCGTCGCAACGGCCGTCGCCGAAGCCAGCGCCGCGGCCAACGCCGCTGCGCAGGCGGCGGCTCTGGCGGCTGCCACAGCCTCATCCCATGCGGAAGCCGCAGCGTCCGCCTACGCTCGCGCGAGCGCCCAGGCGGAAGCCTCAGCTGTGGCGTACGCACAAGCCGAGGCGGCAGCCGTTGCCGTTGCCCAAGCCAGAGCCACAGCGGAAGCTGAGGCCAAGGCCGCCGCGTCCGCGATCGCCCTAGCCAAGGCCCAGGCCGAAGCCCAGGCCGTCGCCATCGCCGAGGCCGTCGCCCAAGCGAAAGCCGCGGCTTTCGCCGCGGCCTCCGCCATCGCCCAATCGTCAAGCACCGCTCAAGCGCAGGCGAGCGCCGCAGCGAAAGCGTGCGCGCTGGCCGGGGCCAAGGCGTCGGCCATGGCTCAAGCCATCGCAACATCCCACGCTAACGCTCGGGCGAGCGCCTCCGCCATCGCCCAATCGTGTTCCATCGCCAAAGCGTCCGCGAGCGCGATGGCTGCCGCCATCGCGACAGCGAGCGCCCAAGCGAGCGCACAGGCAACCGCCGCCGCCTCCGCGTGCGCCCAGGCGCAGGCGTCGGCCGAAGCGGTCGCCAGGGCGTTTGCAGCGGCGTCCGCGGAGGCTCAGGCAAGCGCCAGCGCCGCCGCCGCCGCGTACGCAAGGGCCCAGAGCGCGGCGAGCGCTGCAGCCCAAGCTGTGGGCGCCGCGGTTGCACAGGCTCAGGCTCAGGCCCAGGCTGCCGCGACCGCGTCCGCCACAGCGCAGGCCGAGGCGACGGCGTGCGCCGCCGCCGCGAGCACAGCGACCGCGTCCGCCGAAGCCACAGCTAGTTCATTCGGAACCGGAGAAGCCTACGCCCAAGCCTACGCGGCCGCCGTCGCGACCGGGTCGGCGAGCGCGTTTGCTCACGCACAGGCCGCGGCAGCCGCCGCGAGTCAGGCTCGGACGGCCGCCCAAGCGTGCGCTGCGGCGTACGCAGAGGCCCAAGCCGCTGCCGCCGCCGGCGCGCGAAGCGTCGGAACCGCCGTCGCGGATGCCGAAGCCGCCGCGCGGGCGTGCGCTCAAGCTCGCGCGACGGCACTTGCCGAAGCTCAAGTGAGTGTCAACGCCGTGGCGACTGCGTCGGCGCAAGCCGAGGCCGCCGCGCGCGCTGCAGCGGCTGCCGAGGCGCAGGCAAGCGCCGAGGTGGCCGCCGGCGTCATCGCGCTGGCCGAAGCTCAAGCGAACGCCGAGGCGTCTGCGTACGCGACGGCCCTGGCCCAAGCGTCCGCCGAGGCTCAAGTCGCCGTCGGAGTCGAGGCCATTGCCATGGCTGAAGCGCAGGCTGAGGCGGCGGCACGCGCCGCGGCTCTGGCCCAGGCTTCCGCCCAGGCTCAAGTCGCCGTCGGAGTTGCTGCGGCGGCCGAGGCGTCCGCTCATGCGGCCGCTGCGGCCTACGCCGCAGCCGCTGCACAAGCAACCGCTCAGGTTCAGGCGTTCGCGGCCGCGCAAGCCTTCGCCTACGCCCAAGCCGACGCCTTCGCAGCTGCTCAGGCGTGCGCCACGGCGGGAGCCGCCGCACAGGCGTGTGCTACCGCCGCCGCTGAAGCGGCCGTGCGTGCCGAGGTCTCCGCTCAGGCTACCGCCGAAGCGTTGACTCAGGCCATGGCCATGGCGAACGCGGCGGCCGAGGCGTCGGCGAGCGCCCGGACGAGCGTGGATGTCGTCCCCGACATCGAAACGAGCGTTCGGGCCGTCATCGACCCCGACTGCATCACCCCCGTCTGCGAGCAGGCGGGCCGGCCCGTGCAGTGCCCGCCGTGCAACTCGTGCTGTGGAGAGACTCCCGGCACGACGACGCGCCAGTGCCCCGAGCCGAAGGACCTGACCTGGGACTTCGGCACGCTGCCGGCCGGCATGCGCTACACGGCAACGAAGTCGATCCCGGCCGACGTCGCGACGCACCTTCTCGGGTTCACGATCGTCGGCACGTACGAGACATACAGCGATCTACCGCCCGACGGGTCCTTCACGCTCGACCTCGCGAGTCGCACGGGGACGGTGTCCGGCACGTTTGCCGCCGGGGCCTCTTACCGCGTGGTCCTCGAGTTCGTCGACGCGCAGAAGTGCCCCATCGGAACCCTGACCGTCCTGATCAACACAGGACGCTCGCCGGGGCAGACGGAGACCACCCAGGCCTGCATGGCCATCTCTGCGGTGTTCGAGCAGCAGCAGGCCGGCTTCCTGACATACCTGTTCGGCGGCGGAATGACGGAGATCGCCGTGCAAGTCGTCGTCAACTCGGCCGAGACGCGCACGACAGCGTTCCAGCTCTGCGGGGCGCTGCGGCAGCAGTTCCTGCTGATCGCCGCCAAGGAGGCGTCCGGTCCGCAGAAAGAGCGACTTGCCTTCAACCGTTGGGAGCAGAAGAACCCCGGATCCGACAAGTGGACGACGGCCTCGGAGGAGCCGAGCCTTAACACGTACCTGGTGAACGGGGCGGCGTACCGCGCCGTCTATCAGGCCGTCGCGGTCGGCACGGTCACGCCGGGAACAACCACCCCGGGCACGACGATCCCCGGCACGACGGTCCCTGGGACGCTGACGCGCCAGCCGTGCCTCAATGTCAGCGCCGTCTATGTCTACGAAATGCTCGGGTCGACGGCCGTGTATCCGCCGACCATGAGAACGGTGGAAGAGCCTCTCAGCGTCGTGATCGTCGTGAACGGCAACGAACCCCGCACGACGGACTTCCAGGTGTGCGGGTCGGCCGGAGCGCGGATCACGCTCCAAGCAAGCGCAGAAGCCTACAGCGCGAACAAGGATCGCCTCGTCTTCTCCTACTGGGAGCGATACAACAGCTCAACCGGCTCGTGGGAAGCCTTCTCGGAGGTCCAGATGCTTCTGATCACACTCCAGCAAGGAGGTCAGATCCGCGCGGTGTATCGCCAAGGGTAGGCCGACGCGCGGCGAAACAATCTGCTAGGCATGTTGTGAAGGGCTCCGGGTTCTCTCTCCGGAGCCCTTTCGCATGGTCGTGTTCGGGCCGTTCCTGCTGCGCTGTGCCCGGCCGCGCGAGGGTGGCGGAAGGGGGACAGAGATTCGGTGTGTCCCCTTCCTTGTCGTTCTCGCGCAGGGACGCTACGCTCAGATTGCGCGAGGGTGGCGGAAGGGGGACAGAGA
>Ga0209704_1000237_pt1 | contig 10493 bp, 5 predicted proteins | sample PPLLaktember2015_FD_187258 | JGI IMG/M metagenome (GOLD analysis project Ga0209704, IMG submission 187258) | Freshwater sediment microbial communities from Prairie Pothole Lake near Jamestown, North Dakota, USA - PPLs Lake P7 Core (6) Depth... | ecosystem: Environmental > Aquatic > Freshwater >... | reverse complement strand
GGGCACTCCAGACATAAAAAAAGACGCTACATCTCTGTAACGTCTTGGTAATCAGTGTGGGTTGTATTGGAATCGAACCAATGACCCCTACCCTGTCAATGGAGGGCACATGGTAATATATGTATTGAATATCAACTGATTGCAATATATTGAGAATCGCAAAATCGTACTTATTAAAGCAATTCTGCACTCCAGAAAGGCACTCCAGTTATTTGGATTGGGCTTAAATTTATCGTGTCAAGGTCGTCAATCCCTGACTTACTGGGCTACTTGATGCAGGCTATTCTGCCCGGCATTCGTTGTGTAAGGCACATATAGTTCATCCCGGAAAGTTTGGTTTGGTTTAAAGACATAATACGGTTTTACTAAATACAATCCATTCCGAAGTATTGATAAATCTTATTAATCTCTATTCGGACTGGATTGCTTGTAACCTATTGTTTATTCGATGATGTCCACCAGATTGAATCTGTTTGGTATCCGTTATCAAAATTTACTAATCTTTTTATTAACAACACCTTTGCTATTTCTTATTGCTACAATATAGATTCCATTCGGTAATGGTGAAATATCCAGTTTATAATTCTGTGAATTCACCAAAACCTTCTTTTGAACAGCTCCGGATATTGAATATACTGCAATTTCGTTAATACCATCAGTGCTTTGCACCACCACATAATCTTTAGCAGGGTTCGGATAAACATGTACGCTGCTGTTGGAATTCAGGTCACTGATAGCAGTGGTATTTTCTGCAGGTCCTGTTAAAGTAAAATTGTCGAAATAAAAAGTTGTACCAAAGGCATTGCCTGACACTGGACAGTTTTTCCCAAATACAAGCTTAAACCGGATATATTTTGCATTTCCCCCAACTCCGCTTGTGTTTTTAATTATTTCGTATACATTATACATTGGCTGATAATTGTTATTTACAGCCTGAAAATCACTTGTTGCATTAAGTGTGCTTCTTTCAGTGCTTTGATCGATAGCAGTTGCTGATGTTACGTCAAGACCTTTGTCATCGGTTGCAACCAGCAGAAACTGAAATGGTCGCTTTGCCTGGAGTGGATTAGCTACTTTTATATTCATTTTTAAGTAGTATTTCCCCGGATTTCTTTTACTGATATCAATAGGTTCAGTGGACAGGGTAACTACCTGTTCCTGGTTTGTAATTGCATTAGTTTGTACTGCAACTTTAAAGGCCTGCGAACTATTTACGCCCAATGCGGGAGCGAGACCACTGGCTCCTGAAACAAAATTGGTGTCAGGATGCAATTCTTCGATATAAAATCCCTTGATAGCCCAATTTTTAGTGGTGTTTTTAACCATATCCGTTTTATCCTCAAAATCTCCGTTATTTACTGCAATGTCAGTTTGTGCCTGAACAAAAGCAAAAACGAATAACAGGAAAGAAAAAGTAAAAATTCTTTTCATAGTCTTAATTTTTAATGAGTGTTTTTATTGTGTAAATAAAACAAAGGGCTTTTTACCACATCCGTTAAAAAAGTTTCAACTGTAAGGTGAAATTGTGTCATTCCATAATATCTGAACAGCTTATAACTGAAAAAAATCAGGATTAATTTGCACCCCTGGCTTGTTTAATTAATTCTACCTGAGAAGAATCCCCAATACTTCTTGATAATTGTGCTCCTTTTAATTCCGAATAATTGCTGTACTGTTCTGCAGTTAAGTTGCAGTTAAGTTGTTTAAGTATATTGATGATTTTTTATATGTATTTAATTTATTTTGTCAATTAATCTGACGGTATTCGTCTCAACAAAATTGGGATTCATTTTAAGCCCGATTTCATTTTTTACTGAGTTCAATTAAATGAAAAACAGCATCAGAGGTTCCATCGGAGCGAATAACAATATCAGATGCTTTATCCAATTTGTTTTGGAAGCGGGCATCATTTAAATAAACCGTTTTTTCTTTCCATTCACCCGAATTTGCATTTTGAACTGAAAAAGCTTCTTTTTTGCTTGAATCTAGTGAATCGTAGAACACACTCCATCTGGCATTTCCTTCATCCAACCAAATGATTCGAAGTTCATAGCTTTGAGTGTTGTTTGAGAAACGGTTATCAACATCAAAATAGATAGCCTTGTTGTTATTTTCAATATTTATTGACCGTGCAAAAAGCGAATAGATGCTTTCGCGGGGCCCTTTGTGCCACCACCCGGTACTTGTTGATTCAGGTTCAATCTGGGTAATAAACCTGCAGTAATTTCCGTCGAGTATTCCCCATCCAACATCATTGTGGTCTTTCCGTTTACGATTTACCATACCATCCCCAATGGCTTTTTCGGGATCGCCCTGTTTTGCTCCATTGCTTTTAAAGGACTCAGCAATTTTTAAGTAGCGGTCAATATTGCTTTTTACAGGTTCTCCATAAATTTCCGTCGTATAAGTAAGCGTATCCGATGCGTCCAGGCCTTTCCTCAAAGAACAAAACGCATGGGTTGCTGTGGCTGCGCTTTGCTGGCCAGCATATCTGTTAAAAAAATGGATTGCATCCTGAAATTGGTACCCTTGAGATGCTTCGGCAGGTACGTTCCACATATCCAGCCCGCAATGTATAGCAAAAATTGCCGACCAATAGAATGCCTGTGATGGATTTTGCGTACTCCAGCCATATACAGCCCACTCGCCATCCTGTTCACCCCTTGAAAAAAATTCTTTTCCCCTTGCATTTACATTGCCTTTAAACTGTTCCCAGTTTTTTAACCGCTGTTTGGTTTCGCTTATGTGATACCCGTGACTAAACATACCATTTTTCAATCCGATAACAGGCAGGTTGTTTAACAACCAGACATACTGTTTTTCGGTATTTGAATCATAGTTCACTAAAATTGGAGTTGTAAGTTCACCCTTTTCGTTGCTTAACGCTTCTTTCAGCACCTGCCATGCATTAATCCGGAATTCTCCCCAGGCCTCGTCAGTTATATCATATCCTGCTTTGAGAGGTGTTCCTTTGTAAGGCCAGCCATCTCCTGTAGAACCTTCGGCCGACTGAACAAACAGAATAAGTTTATGTAAATCAGGCGGTAGTGATTTAATGTACTTGCCAAATTCCCGAAGTAACCGGTGGTAATAAAATATGTAATCTTCGTCCAGATAATACTGGAAAGTCCAATCACGCGGCCTCCCTAGAGGATCTACTGTCGGAGTCATCTGCAATTCAGGCACTCCGTTTGCGTAGAGCCAGCGGGGAGCATTCGGGGCAACATGAACCATTAAGAACGTGTAAAATCCATTTTTCACCGCTAATTTCAACTTGTCGCCGATGAGCTTGTCAAATAAATATGTACCAGGTTCAACTTCCAGATCTTTCCATTTTATGACAATGGGGGCGCCTTTAATTAAAGGGTGACTTTCCTTGGTAACGTTTTTTGTATCCCAATTCGACCAACTGTAAACTCCCCAACAATCATTGGGAAAATAATTGCCTGGTTGTGCTTTTGTTTGATTTATAAATAATTGGGAGAAAAGTACGAGAGCTAAGAATAGAATGTATTTCATTTGATTTCATATGTGAGTTACTTTTTTATGACCCGTTTATTCTTTAATCACTTTTTGAACAATCACATGATCGTTGAGCGATATTCTGAGAAAATAAATACCATTCTTCAATTGACTTAAATCGACAGAATTGCCAGCTGGTCTTTCATATTTATTAATGATTTTTCCATTTAAATCATAAACCTCAATTTGATTAATATCCGCATTTGCTTTTAGAAAGACAACCGTTTGTGTTGGATTTGGGAACAATTCCAGCATATTCATATTATTCAGTATATGCTTCGAAGTTGATGTAACAGTTCTTTCAATATCCACTTCCACCCCATTAAAAATATCATTGATGGCATCGGTATTGACAAGTGAAAAATCTGAACCCAGAATACCACTTTTATCAACAGAAGCATCGGTTATGTTTACGGTTACTGTTTTCCATTTATTATCACCGATACCGGTTACCGCAAGTGCCGTTTTAACTCCCTGGGCACTCTGGTATTTTAAAGCCCAGGTGGAACCTGCATTTTTATCAAGCCAAACGATGGTAAACTTCAGACTCGAAGGTTTAGTTTGGGTAAACATTGCTTCGTGAAATTTAAAATACATCGCATTTTTACCACTTGAATTTTCAAATGAACGGGCAAACCGGTCATATTTTGAAGATGCAGTGTCTATAGTCCCACGCACCCTGAAAAGACCTATTGAAGTAGAATCGGGCTTGATTTGAGAAATAAACCGCTCATAATTGCCCTCTTCGATCGACCACCCTGCATCATTGTATCCGGATTGACTATCCCGTTGATAAACCTGTCCTTTGGTGGCTGCGGTTAAATCATCCATTTTTGCACCCTTACTTGCGTAGGCATTACAAATTGCCGTATAGCGGGCTGTATTCGTTTTACCCGCACTTCCATAAATATTCTCCGGAAACTTTGTGGTGTTTTCAGAATTAAGCCCTTCATGGAAAATCGAATAGGCTGCGGTAGCCGTATTCGGGTAGATTTGTCCTGCATATTTGTTAAAGAACAGGATGGAAGACATAATCTCAGGATCACCGAGGGCGAGATCTGTTGCATTTTGACTCAGATCGTGTACACTCAGTCCGGTGTTCAGACCACTTAAAACTCCCCAGTAAAATCCAACCTCAGGATTTATATTATACATCGTTTTTGTACAAGATTGATCCATTTCAGCCCTTGAGAACAAAACCATCCCTTTCGGATTAATCTGATACTGGTTCCAGGTGTTTTTAAATCTTAATTCGTCCGTTAAATGATGTCCCCGTACATAAGCGCTTCCTTTAAATCCAAAATCGGTTCTTACGCTATCCTGAACCCATTTCCATGCCACTGCCTGAAATGAATTATTATCAGGGTCGATACCGTTAAAAAGCAACGGAATTTTGGTACTTTGATTTCCATCCAAGAAGGCATTCCTGAATTTACCAAAAGCTGCCAATCTGAAATCCAACCAATCGGCATCACTAATCATGTATTGGGTGTATCCGGTAACCGGGGTTCCTTTGTAGTCAACTTCATCACCCGTGCAACCCGTCATTACCTGTACAAAAGCAATGCATTTTCTCAGATTTTCCGGCAGAGCCTGTAATTTCTGACCGAAAGCAGCTATGAGGTTGAAATAATATGTCTTATAATCAGGATCTAAATAATAAGGGAATTCACCGTTAAATTGAGTGGTGGCATCGGTTAATACCTTTGGTACACCATTGGTATATATCCATGCGGGACTGTCAGGACCGACCAAAATATTTATATAGGCGGACTTGTTGTATTGATCACATAACGCAAGTTGTGTTTCTAAAGCCGAAAAATTATAAATTGCTTCATTGGTTAGTTGAACCTCTGACCATCTGTATTCCAACTGCGTTCCTTTAAAAAAACTGTATTTAGGATCTGTCGGAAACGTGAGGAAACGATTACCTCTGTCCCAAATGCCATATGCGTTTAAGGGTAAAACAAGTTCCTGTGCATATATGGGCAGGGTACAAAAAATAAAAACGAGTCCCAGACATAAGTTTCTTAAGGCCAAAATGTTCATAATTGTAATTATTTCAGGGTGCTTAAATTTCGTTTTGCTTTGATTGTATTATCAACTTTAAGCGTAGCCAATTCTTCGCTGTCGTTTGCATTGTTCTTACCTGCTGTAGGAAGTTGGCGTACATCCACTCTCGGTATAAAGGATTGAAGATATTTTTTTAATTTCTTTGTTTCTTTTGATTCAGACCGGGACAGATTGGTCCACTCCATAGGATCATTTTTTAAATCGTAAAGTTCTTCAACCCCGCCTTTGCTATCCCGGTATATATAATGCCACCTTTCCGTAATCACCGAATGAGAACCCACATTATCCGTTGTAAGGGCCGGATGCCATTTTGCATCGGGGTTTATCAGTAAGGGACGTAAGCTTTCTCCATCAATCATCGGGCGTTCAGGTAAATTGCACAAATCAATCAGCGTCGGATAAATATCAATCAGATTGGTATTTCTGAAACACAACTGCTTTTTATTCATCCCGGGAGAATGGATCATAAAAGTTGTTTGAGTTGATTCTTTCCATAATTCGGCTTTGCGGAAACGAAGTTTTTCGCCCAAATGCCAGCCGTGGTCACCAAATAAAATTACAATGGTATTATCGGCATACTTGCTTTTTTCCAAAGCATCCATTATTACTCCCACACAATCGTCAGCGTAGGTTGATGCCGCCATATAGGCACGGACTGCCTCCCTGAAAAGCTGTTTATCCTGGTTAACCCATAAAAAGTCAGGGGTTGGAGATGCATATTTTTCGCCATTCTTATTGACGATATCGTCCAGGTCGTCAAGCCTGAATTCAGGAATCTTCAGCGTATCGGGGGAATATTTATCGAAATATTCCTGTGGCACGAACCAGGGCAAGTGAGGTTTTGCGATTCCAACAGCCATAAAAAATGGTTTTTCATACTCTTTCCTGAGCTTATCGGCAAACCATAAAGCAGTTTTGTAATCTTTTGTTTCTTCTTTGGAGGCAACAGTTGGAGCCCAGGCAAACTCTGTTCCTCCGCTGCTTTTATATTTAGCATCTGGTATTGGCTTACCGTTAATAATTCCTTCGTTTCGCGAATAAAGTTTCTCCCTAATAATTTCAGATGATCCGTCTTCCACTTCCCATTCATCGAAAGCCCACTGACCATGGTCTATTCCGTTTTCGGTAGTATGTTTATGGAAAATCTTACCTTTTGAAATGGTGATGTACCCGTTTTTTAAGAAATATTCCGGTAAAGTGGCATGTTCCTGTACAAGTTTGGAGTCGAGCATATTGTTCCCGTTGCCATAAACGCCGGTACGAGATGGTAAAAATCCCGAAAGAAGAGCGGAACGAGATGGGCAGCACACGGGACCGGCACAGCTGGTGTTCCTGAAAACAACCGACATACCGGCTAATTTGTCCATATTAGGTGTCAACATTTGCGGATTACCGCCAAATGCGCCTATCCAGTCATTCAGGTCATCAACTGCAATCATAATAATGTTGGGGTGTTGAGTTTTTTGTGCAACCCCTGCGATTCCTGGCAATAAAAAAGCAGGAACGATAATTATTCTTTTAAAATTCATCGCATACAAATTTTAATCTTCATTTTCAGTAAGAAAAAGCGTGAAATAGCAGTCTTCTTATAATGTTTCATTTATCCCGTGCCAATGCCTGAAGAACCATAGAAAATCTGAATGATTTTATAACCTTATCTTTTTAAATTCAGATAAAATAATTGACAAATAAAGCACTTAGCCTTATTTTAAACCTGTCGAAAAAATTTCATTAATGCAGCAAATTTGTTTCATTGCTTATACAAAGAATTAAGCATCTCTGAAATCAGCCAGGAAAAAGAAACCTGCAAGTCCGGTTAAATGCTCTTTTTGTTCATTAACGGTTATGGCTGACCATGATAATATTTAATGATTGAGACAAAATAACCATGTGTTTGACACTTTATTGTCAGGCTCAGGAGAACTTTTGCCGCTTAATTTACAAACGGAATCTTAACAACAATATGAGTAAGTTAATCGGAATCTTCATAGTCTGTCTCATCCTGGCAATTGTGCAGGGATGTACTGATATAAAAGGAAATCTTGTAGATGTAAGTGTGAGTACATCCCTAAAAATTGTTGAATCAAATGTAATTATTGAAGAGGGTGAAACAGGACAAAAATACATTAACATATCATTCACAAACAGAGGAAAGGAAACAGATTATATTGATTCGGTTGAAATTTCAGTAAAGCAACTCCGTGTTGTAGGGAATGATACCAAATTACTTTTGGGAGGCACCTGTATGGGGCGCACTCCTTTGAAACAATCAAATGCTGATGATGCTAAAAGCAACAGCGACACTTTTCTTATGATACAGCATGATGAAAATAGTTTCACCCAAATGGGCGTGCTTACCTGGAATACGTTTTTGCCTTACATCCATTACGAAATGGGAAAAGGGATTGTTATTACTGCCAATGGGGAAAAAAAACCTGTCAAACCGGGAGAAACAATTGAATTTGAGAAATTAATAGTATCGGAAGGTGATTCCTGGCAGGATTTAATGTTTGATTATGGAAAAGAGATTGCCAGGGAACAAAAAATTGAAGCTAAGGAACCAAAGTATTTTAAAGGATGGTCTACCTGGGATTATTATGGAAGAGTTTATGATACCAAAGATGTTATAAGAAATATTGACCAGCTGGCTTCCGATGGATTCGATGCCAACCTGATTCAAATTGATGGAGGGTGGTGGACAGCCCGCGGAGATTATTTAAGCGTGCGAAAGGATATTCAGGGCGGAATGAAGGCCATTGCCACCTATGCAAAATCAAAAGGATACAGTGCAGGTATTCATATAGACGGTTTTAGAGGTGACATGAATTCTGAATTGTATCAAACTCATCCCGATTGGTTTTTAAAAGACCAGGATGGGGGAACCATCTGTCAGGTTATAGATAAAGGGGATATGATTATGCATTATATCTATTTTGACTATTCAAATCCGGCTGTGTGTGAATATATGAAAAACGTGTTACACACCATCCACACAGAATGGGGATATGACTACATTAAAATTGATTTTATACGCTTTGGACTACTTGAAAGCATCCTGGCGGAACACGGTAAAGAAGGAAGCAAACAGGTTACTCAGGTAAAGGCTTTTGATAACAGTCTGACAAGTGTTGAACGAACAAGAGCCGGATTAGCAGCCATGCGCGAAGGTATGGGAGATGCTTTCTTTTTGGCATGTTCATCGATTTTTGGACCTACTTTCGGCATTGCTGATGGTTTGCGAACTGGTGGTGATATAAGTCCAACTTTTGATTATTATAAAACACGCTGCCTGCAGAATGGTGGAAATTTCTATTTAAATAATTCAGTTGCCCGGAATGACGCAGATTATCTGGTAGTCAGGAACAAATATGATGAAGAACCGGAACGGGCATGGGGTGAAGATAAATTTGGTGGTAACACCACCTTTGAAGAAGCCAAAATGTGGAGCGATTACATTGCCTTGTTTGGTGGCCCCAAAGTAAGCAGTGACAATTTGCTTACATTAAGAGATGACAGAAAAGAACTGATCAGGAAAGCTTTTTCAATTAAAACTGCTGCCAGGTTTATCCCTCTGGATTTATGGGAACACGCAAAAGATAAAAACGATGCATTTAATATTATGCTTGCAGAAAATGAAGATGGTGTTTTTCTTTCAATTTTCAACTGGGATAAAAATGACAAACAATTTTTAATTGGAGGATTTGATAAGGCCAAGCTTACAGACGTTTTTTCAAACGAAAAAATAAACCTGACGGATGGTAAACTGCGCATTGATATTAAAACTCATAGCTCAGTTATCCTGCAAGTCAAAGGTAATAGTTTTGATTCTCTCAGAAAAGCAATTCATTGGGATATATTATAAGTATAAAACTATTTTTTTATTAATTAATATGAAGCAAATACAAATCAGCCTTAAGACATTGGTGCTTACAACTTTGACCATTTTGTTGGTTTTCACCAATGCTTTTTCACAAACAAAAAGTATTGTGGGCACAATCAAAGACAACCATGGAGAACCGTTACCCGGTGTTACAGTTGTTGTACAGGGAACCAACACCGGAGTTGTTACAGATTTCGAAGGTAACTTCACAATTTCTGCCTTGCCTGCTGATAAACTTGTAATCACGTTCATCGGGTTGAAACAGCAAGTGGTGTCAATTGGTGATAAAACCAAACTTTCTGTTATAATGGAGCCTGACGTAATTTCACTCGATGAAGTTATTGCTGTTGGATATAGCTCAAAGAAAAAGACTGAAATATCGAGTTCGGTTGTATATCTTAACTCGGAACAACTGTCGGCTGCAACAGCAACAGCGATCGACGGAATAGATTTATTACAAGGCAAAGTGGCTGGTCTGACAATTATGGATAACAACTACGATTCAGGTCAATCTCCATCGGTTCGAATCAGAGGAACCGGCTCGATTAATGCCAGCAGCGAGCCACTTTGGGTTATCGATGGGGTAATCGCTTCTTCAACTGCATTTAATCCCAACGATGTTGAAAGCATGACGATTATGAAAGATGCCGGGGCAACGGGTCTATATGGTTCAAAAGCATCCGGAGGAGTTATTGTTGTCACTACGAAAAGCGGAAAAGCAGGTGTAAACCGGTTTAATGTGAATGTATCATATGGAATTAACAAACCATGGTGGGGAAATTTTAAAGGCCTTATGAATTCTGAACAGCTTTATGATTTTTATCACGAAGCATTTATGAACGATAATGATTATCTGAAAGTCCCTAATTCTGAAGCATTATGGAAGAGTAGCGTAGTTAAGGGAAAAACACGGGATGAAGTTATTGCCACCGATTTTGACTGGCTGGATGCAATGTATCCCAAAGGAGCAACTCAAAAATATGCTATCTCTCACACCGGTGGTAACGAAAAAACAACC
>Ga0209704_1000232_pt1 | contig 10577 bp, 7 predicted proteins | sample PPLLaktember2015_FD_187258 | JGI IMG/M metagenome (GOLD analysis project Ga0209704, IMG submission 187258) | Freshwater sediment microbial communities from Prairie Pothole Lake near Jamestown, North Dakota, USA - PPLs Lake P7 Core (6) Depth... | ecosystem: Environmental > Aquatic > Freshwater >... | reverse complement strand
GACAAAGGACAAAGGATAAAGGATAAAGGACAAAGGATAAAGGACAAAGGATAAATAAAGTTAAACGGTTATGTGTTATACAGTTATACAGAACATATTTGGTTTTAACCGCAGAAGCCGCAAAGGCTTTTGCAAAGTTCGCTAAAGGGTATAACCAAATTTTTTTTTGAGCCATTAGCGCATTTTTTGCGATCCTTGCGGTTAAGTTTGTCATAATTTTTTTAACCGCAGAAGCCGCAAAGGCTTTGGCAAAGTTCGCAAAAGAACAATTCTTATTGGTTTTGGTTATGGTTTTCATGGATTAAACCTTTTGTTTATTCCCTGGTGGTTTAAATTTTGGTATATGCCCCGCTATATTTTAAAAATAAAATAGGAGTATTAGAAAGATTCATCCAAACTGAGATTGGGCCTTTGTCAAATTGAAAAAAGCGGCTAATTGCCGCTTTTTTTATTTTAATTTTTTCTGTTTTTCCTGTTGTTCCTGAGCCTGTTTCATCGCATCATCCAGTCTTTGCCTGAAGGCACTTTTCTTTTTCTCAGGCTTCTTTTTATTTTCCTGAATTTGCGCATGGATCTTGTCCTCATCTATAATAAAATGCTTGATTACAAGCATAATACCTATGGTAAGTAAATTGGAAATAAAATAGTATAAACTCAAACTGCTCGCAAAATTATTGAAGAAGAACATCATCATAATGGGCGACATCCACAGCATGATCTTCATCATTTTCTGCATGTCAGGCATACCTTCCTGTGGCGGGGGCTGCATATTCATCTGCTGGGCTTGTGTCATCTGCATGTAAACAAAGATCGCAACAGAGGCGAGTATTGGAAAAAGACTCACGTGTTCTCCGTAAAAAGGTATTCTGAAAGGCAATTTGAGTATTTCATCATAGGCAGAAAGGTCATCGGCCCAAAGGAATCCCATTTGCCGGATATCGATATTGGATGGGAAAAACTTGAATAAGGCAAAGAACACCGGCATCTGCAACAAAGCCGGTACACAACCTGCCAGAGGACTGACCCCGGCTTTTCTTTGAATGGCCATCACTTCCTGCTGTCTTTTCATCGCATTCTCCTTACCCTTGAACTTTTCATTGATCTCTTCCATTTCAGGGCGCAGTACTTTCATTTTTGCGCTCGATAAATAGGATTTATACACCAAAGGAGACATCAGGATCCGCACGACGATCGTCATCAGAATAATGATGATACCATAACTTGAAAAAATTGTGCTCAATCCGTAAAAAACCGGAAGGAACAAAAATTTATTGAGCCATCTGAAGATACCCCAGCCCAGACTCACAATGCGGTCCAGATTTTTATCCTCATATTTTTTCAGTATTTTGTAATCAACTGGGCCGTAATAAAGATTCATGTCGTAGTTGAGATTTCCGCTGTTTACTTTTAAAGGTATTGCAGCAAAGAAATCTTTGGTGTAAACAGAATCAACATCTTCATCTTGAACAAGATTCTGAGAAATCAAACTCGCCTTTTCAAAGGGTTGGTTTGATAAAAGTACGGAAGTAAAAAACTGCTGTTTAAATGCGATCCAGTTTACATTTTCAGCTTCATTTTCATCTTTGTCGCTCTGGGCACTCAGGTATTCAAACTCATCGTTGTTTGCCATATACCGGATATCCGTAAACTGATTTTCATATGAAATACTTTTTTCAGTCCGGAAGCTTTTCGTATGCCAGTCGAGTACAACGGGCTGGCCACCGTTTATTGCCTGCTCCATACCCTGTGATTTTATGCTGAAATCCAGCATATAATCATTGGGTTTCAAAGTGTATTTGTACTCGATAAATTTGTTCGAATCAATTTTCAGTTTCATAGAAAGTACCTGATCTTCCCCTGTTTTTGTAAGGACAGGTTCAAAATAAAGGTCCTTTGTTTCGAGATTTCTGTTATCTGTAGTGGCAAATTTTATATTTAAAGCGGCATTGCCATCTTTAACTATGTAAACCGGCAACTGGTTGTATGTCTGGAAATCTTTGAGTCTTACTTCAGTGATTTGTCCCCCCAGATTGGAAACTTTAATGACTACAATTTCATTTTCCAGTATAGTCTCCTTGTTGGTAGCCGAAGGCAGACTTGCACTGTATGCAAATACCCCCAGTTTTTCCTGGGCCTTTACGTAACCCAAAGAATCATTTACCACGGCAGGAGCCAATGTTTGTGTTGCCGGAGCCGGGGCAGGGGCAGACAGTTTATTGATCGAATCCTGTATCTGTTCTAATTTTTGTTTGGCGAGTTCTTCCGGTGTAGGTTGGTTGCTGTAGAGGTACCACAACATAATTGCACCCAGTAATATAAAACCAATTACCGAGTTAAGATCAAATTTTTTTTCTTCCATCATGAAATGTCATTTCTGATTTAATGATTTTTAAAATGTGGTGCAAAATTAGTAAAATTTACGATATGGTTAATTCTTCCAACGGCAAATTAATCGAGGTAATATTGTAAGCCGGCCCGGATTGTTTTTTCATCCAGGTTGACATCCAGCAGGCATTTTTCGTAAGCTTCCAAAAGGACGAAATTTACTTTTCCGCTGACGTTCTTTTTGTCATAGATCATCAATGCAATGATCGGATTAAAATCTTCCTTTTTAATATCTGCCTTGCCATAGATTTGTAGTATATATTGCTTAACCGCGTCCGTTTCTTGTTTTGGAAAGCCAAAGAGCAGCGAGGAATAATAGAGTTCACAGACCATGCCTACCGCGATTGCTTCGCCATGGGTGAGGGTATTTTTCTGCTCATTTCCAAGACAATAAGATTCCAATGCATGTCCGATTGTATGTCCGAAATTCAGGGCTTTCCGTATCCCGGTTTCTTTGAGATCTTTTAATACCACATCGTTTTTAATTTCAATAGACCTGTATATCAGTTCAGCTAAACCAGATGGTTCGAGGGGATTTAATTGTTTGATTTTTGTCCAAAGTGTCTGGTCAAAGGTTAGACCGTATTTTATGATCTCTGCCAAACCTGATTTGAGTTCTCTTTCGGAAAGGGTGTTCAGATAGTGTGGATCGATGATAACCATTTCGGGATTGCTGAACAGCCCGATGAGGTTTTTTAAGGTGCCCAGGTCAACCCCTGTTTTGCCGCCTACAGAGGCATCAACCATGCTCAACAAGGTTGTTGGGATGTTTACAAAACGAATCCCGCGTTTAAAGCAGGAGGCGATAAATCCGCCCATATCCGTAATAACGCCGCCACCCAGATTGACAATGAGACTCTTCCTGTCAGCATCCATTTCAGTTAGCTCCTTCCAAACCTTTTCACAGGTACCGAGATTTTTGTTCACTTCACCAGAAGGAATACAAATCTTATCGTATACCAATGTACCGTCCATTTGTTTTATAAAATGCTGCAGGCAATCATGCTCAGTGTTCTCATCTAACAAAAGAATCACTTTTGAAAAATGGGTAGCTTTTAAATAACATTTTAATTTTTCATACCCAACATCTTGAAAATGAACATTATAATCAGTTGATTGAATAGACTGCATTCCGTATGTATTTAAATTTTTCTAATGCAAATAACGTAGAAATTCCTGAAAAAAATAAGATAGAGTGATTATCTTTGTTAAAAATTTACATCATGAATAAATTATTTGATAATACAGAGACCGCTTTTGCGATTAAATCAGATTCTGATCTGGAAAAAGCATATTTTCTATTTAAACTGATAAAAAGCGAACCTTTGGTCAGGATTGGTTCCGCCGTTACAAAGTTTGCTCTGAATGCGCATTTGCCCGTGGAAGGCCTGATCAGGGCAACCGTTTTTGATCATTTCTGCGGAGGGATCAATGAGGATGACTGTTTGCCGATCATCGCCAAAATGTATAAAAAAAATGTGTATTCCGTTCTGGATTATTCTGTGGAAGGCAAGGAAATTGAGAGTCAGTTTGATTTTGCCCTGAAGAAAATTCTCGAGATCCTTAAATATGCCAAAGATAATAAGGCCATGCCTTTTGGCGTCTTCAAACCGACCGGATTTGGCAGATTGGAACTGTACCAAAAGGTTTCTGAGAAGCTGCCTCTTACGGATGAAGAAAAAAAAGAATGGAAAAAAGTGGAAGAGAGGTATGAAAAAATAGCTAAAACAGCTTTTGACTTCGACGTACCTTTGCTTATAGACGCGGAAGAGTCATGGATGCAGCCCGCTGTTGACGATCTGCTTGAAGGGCTTATGGCAAAATACAATAAGGAAAAAGTGATCATTTACAGTACTTTACAGCTTTATCTTTGGGACCGCCTGGATTATTTAAAGGGTCTGCATGAAAGAGCGAGAAAAGGAAAATTTAAAATTGGCATGAAACTTGTGAGGGGTGCATATATGGAAAAGGAAAGAGAAAGAGCCCAGCAAATGGGATATCCTGACCCGATCTGCAAGGACAAAGATGCCACTGATAAAAATTTTGATACGGTTCAGCGGTATATGTTTGACCACATTGAAGATATGGCCATATTTTGCGGTACACACAACGAGGAAAGTTCCTATTTGCTGATGGAGATGATGAAAGAGAGGAACATAGACAAAAAGGATCCCCGGGTTTGGTTTGGACAGTTGTACGGCATGAGTGATAATATCAGTTATAATCTGGGTAAGGAGGGGTATAATGTTGCAAAATATTTGCCATTCGGTCCTGTAAAAGATGTGATGCCCTACCTGTTGAGGAGAGCCGAAGAGAATACTTCTGTGGCCGGGCAGACAACAAGGGAACTCGATCTGATCACCAAAGAAAGAAAACGCAGAAAATTAGTATAAAAATTGTCGACAAAACATATTGATCCGAATATTCCATTGCTTACGAGTATGCTCCTGGCAATGGATATTTATATTTTGTATGCCCACAGAGGCACCCTAAAAAAATTTCGTTATAAGAAAATTATGGAAGCCGCCTATTATGTCTTTGCGGCTTTCAGTTATTTAGGATATTTTTTTTTAGTAAGTAATTTTAATAACAACCCGCTTCAAGCGGACTGGATCAGAAATTTATTTATCGGTTTTTTCTGGGCTTTTATAGTATTCAAACTCATTCTGGTCTTGTTTTTTCTTGTTGAAGACACCTGGCGGGTTTTGGCTGTTGGATTCAAAGCGGTCAGAAAAATTGTATCCGGGCCCGGTCATCGGGTTGGGTTTTCAAGCAGACGGGGTTTTATCCGGCAATCCGGACTTTTCGTTGCCTCAATTCCCTTCACTTCCATGCTTTATGGCATAACAAAGGGTAAATATGATTTCAGGGTAAGACAAATTCCGCTGACCTTATCCAATTTGCCCAGGGCATTTGACGGCTTCAGAATTGCCCAGATCTCGGATATACACTCAGGGAGTTTTGATGATATAGAAGCTATACGCCACGGAGTGGCACTGATAAACCAACAAAAGCCGGATATTATTTTGTTTACCGGTGACCTGGTTAATTTTGATGCGAGAGAAATAGAACCCTTTATCGGCGAGTTTAAAAAATTGAATTCAAAGATCGGGGTTTATTCCGTTCTTGGTAATCATGATTACGGGGATTATAAAAAATGGGACAGGGAAGAAGAAAAACTTGAAAACCGCGATCTGTTAAGACAGTATCACAAAGAAATGAACTTCAATTTGTTGATGAATGAAAATGTGATCCTTGAAAAAGAAGGAGAGCGGATTAGCATCGTTGGGGTAGAGAATTGGGGTAAGGTACCCTTTCCGCAAAACGGAGATATCGACAAAGCGGTAGCAGGGGCTGAGGATGTTCCATTTAAGATTTTGATGTCGCATGACCCTTACCACTGGAGTCAGAAAGTAATTTCGCACCCGACGCATTTTGATCTTACTCTCGCCGGTCATACCCACGGTATGCAGTTTGGAGTAGACATTCCGGGCTTTAAATGGAGTCCGGCTGAGTATGTTTATCCGCAATGGGCAGGACTTTACGAAGATTCCGGGCAATTGCTTTATGTGAACCGGGGTTTTGGCTTTATCGGTTTCCCCGGCAGGGTAGGCATAGCTCCGGAAATAACCGTTTTCGAACTCAGGTCCGGAAAAGATGCATATGATCTGGTCTGATCTGATCTGATACCGTTTATTATCCAAATAATGCCATAATCTTCGCACATCCGGTGATAATTACATGGAATCAATATACGATTTTTGAAAAAAATAGGGTTTTGAACAAAGAAGTAATAAGTAAATAATTGATATACAAAGCTTTAAATTGAAACCTTGCTTTCTCATAAAACTTTCACAATTCCAAACAAAGCGTACTGAAATAGGTTTAAATGCCTTACTTTTGCAAATCAAAAAAATCAGATGCAATCAATAAGAAATATCGCGATTATAGCCCACGTTGACCACGGTAAAACTACCCTGGTGGATAAAATAATCGATCAGGCCAAAATACTGGATGACAGAAAAGTAAGAACGGAATTGCTGCTCGACAGCAATGACCTTGAAAGAGAAAGGGGCATAACCATCTTGTCTAAAAATGTATCCATAATCTACAATGGAGTTAAGATCAATGTAATCGACACCCCTGGTCACGCCGATTTTGGAGGAGAGGTAGAACGCGTTTTAAAAATGGCTGATGGGGTTCTTTTGCTGGTTGATGCTTTTGAAGGGCCGATGCCACAGACCCGTTTTGTTTTGAGTAAGGCACTGGAACTCGGTTTATTGCCTATACTGGTTGTGAACAAAGTAGATAAAGAAAACTGTACTCCGGATCTGGTGCATGAAAAAGTTTTTGACCTGATGTTCGCATTGGATGCAACAGAGGAACAACTCAATTTCGTTACGGTTTACGGTTCAGCAAAAAATGGATGGATGAGCGATGACTGGCAGAAACCGACGAACAACATACTTCCATTGCTGAATGCAATTATAAAAAATATTCCTGAAGCACCTTACCGGGAGGGTAGTCCTCAAATGCAGATTACCTCGCTTGATTATTCTTCTTTTACAGGAAGGATAGCCATTGGCAGGGTTTTCAGGGGGAATCTGGAGGAGGGTAAAGATTACATGATATGCAAATCTGACGGTTCTGCACGAAAAGTTCGTATTAAGGAATTGCACACTTTTGAAGGTCTGGGCCGCGCTAAAGTAGCTAAGGTTAGAAGTGGTGATATATGTGCAATTACGGGAATAGACAATTTTGAGATTGGCGATACCATAGCCGATCTTGAAAACCCGGAAGCACTGCCAAGAATTGAGATTGATGAGCCAACCATGAGCATGTTGTTCACCATAAATAATTCGCCATTTTTCGGTAAAGAAGGAAAATTTGTAACCTCAAGGCATTTGCGTGACAGATTATTCAAGGAAACTGAAAAGAATCTGGCCTTAAAAGTTGAGGAAACTGACAGTGAAGATAAATTCAATGTTTACGGACGTGGTATCCTGCATTTATCTATTCTGATAGAAACCATGCGTCGCGAAGGCTATGAACTACAGGTAGGCAGGCCAAAAGTGATCTTTAAAAATATAGATGGGGTTAAAAGTGAACCGTATGAAATACTAGTGATCGACGTGCCTGAAAGCTCTTCAAGCAAGGCGATCAACCTCGTAACCATCAGAAAAGGGGATCTTTTGGTCATGGAACCGAAAGGCGACCTGCAACATCTCGAGTTTGACATCCCTTCAAGAGGCCTGATTGGCATAAGAAACAAAATTCTGACGGCAACCCAGGGAGAGGCTATCATACACCACAGATTGAGAGGCTATGACGCTTTCAAAGGTGAATTTAATGAAGTAATCAACGGATCCATTATTTCTTCAGAAATGGGTAAAGCAACAGCCTATGCGATTGACAGGCTGCAGGACAGGGGAAAATTCTTTATCGATCCGAACCAGGAAATATATAAGGGTCAGGTAGTGGGTGAGAATACACGTCAGGAGGATATGGCAGTGAATCTGATCAAGGGTAAAAAACTGACAAATGTTCGCGCCTCTGGCACGGATGACAGCGTTAAAATTGCTCCAAAAATTGATTTCTCACTGGAAGAATGCCTTGAATATATTAAGGATGATGAATACCTTGAGGTAACACCTTTGAGTTTAAGGATACGAAAAATAAATTATGTTTAAATTTGTTATACCGAATGGTAAATTTGAGTTTAGGTTCATGATATGTTTATATTGAAATCACAAAAAAAAGTTTAAAATGAAACTGAAAGAATTGCTTCTCTTGCTGTTGTTGATTACAGTTACAATGTATTCTTGTGACGACGATGACGACGACGATGACAAACATGATCCGGAAGAACAGGCCATCATAGATGATGCCTTGCTGGTGGATTTTTTACAAACCCATTATCTCAACGATAACAAAAGGGTCGATACCATTATGAATGGTGAAACCCCACTGTACAATCAGGTTATAACCGAAAATATCACCTATGATGAGGTTAATTATAAATTATACTATTATATAGATAAGCAAGGTGTTGGAGAAAATCCTACGAAAAATGATTCAGTTCATATCCTGTATTCGGGATTTACACTGGACAGTATAAAATTTGATGAGAATTTAAGTTATACCAGCAGAAACTCCTGGTTTCATCTGCCAAACCTGATTCCCGGCTGGCGTTACGGAATACCTCATTACAGCAGCGGAACAAGGATTATTTACCCCGATGAATCTTTTGGATATAAAGATACGGGCACAGGGATAATTTTTATTCCTTCGGGTCTGGCGTACGGCGAAAATGGTTCTGGTGCCATACCAGAAAACGCACCTATTTATTTTTATATAGAACTGGGAGCCGTTGTGAGGGCTGATGCAGATAATGATGGAGTAATCAATAACCTGGAGGATATTGACGGAGATGGGGATGTTTTTAATGATGATACCGATAAAGACAATATACCGGATTATGCTGATGTTGATGATGATGGGGATGGAATATTAACAAAGAAAGAAGATCTCAATTTAGATGGTAATCCTCGAAATGACGATACGGATAAGGATGGAATACCAAACTACCTCGATGACGACGATGATGGTGATGGCAAGAAGACCAAAAATGAAGACTATAACCGAAATGGCAATTTTGACGATGACGACAGGGATGGTGATGGAATTCCCGATTACCTGGATCCGGATACCAAATAATCACCAACTGAGTACATATTATTTTTTGTCATAGATAAATTCAAAGGCGGATAAATCGGGCAGATGTTTCTTTTTTCTGTTGAGCTCATGCTGATAAAATATGCTTCCTAAATTTCCCAGGAAGGGCATGGCAGTCTTTTCGTATTCATAAATTCCGTCATTGAGGATTTCGTTCTCGTTGGTATAAATTACAGCAGAAAGGGCAAATTCAATCTTTTTTTCAAAATCAACGATATAGGCATTATCAATCGTAAAGCCATAAGCATTGCCTATTTTGTTGAAGATTCGGATATGCTCAGGAATTCTTTCTTTGCCCTTGTCTCCGTAAAGGAAAAATTTGCAATAATTATCGGTCAGCTCGTGGTAATCTGGGTACAGTGTTTCTCCCGGAAGTTGTGACATATATTGCTGCATGAACTTGTAATCAGTGTCTGAAAGGTCCATGGTCTTTACCTTAGTATAATTTTCTGCGAACATGAGCGATAAAATGATGTGGTGCAGGTCTTCCAGAGAACTGAAATTTTTTTCATTGAATTCCATGGGTTTATTTATTATTTCTTCGCCTTTTGCATATCCCTTTCCAAGAAGAATACTGCCTTTGAAAGTATAATCCATGGTATTATAAGCCGGCCCTTGCTCATAGAGCAGGGCATGGGCCTGCCTGTCATAAAAACGGATGGCATTGGTATGCTTGTTTTGCTCTGTTGATAGAGGTACAGACAAGCGGTGTGTTATTCTGGTATTCGTATATCCTCTGGATTTCAATAATTCATTAAAATCTTTCTGCCCAATGAACTCATACAATCTGTTGTGGCCATCATTGTCACTTGTAACCAGAACTTTCTTTATGTAGTGCGCAATAGAAGGCTTTAAATTTTCAGATGTAGAATCGTATTTAACCGCGGTTTGTCCGGCGTAGGAACTGTCAGTAAGCATGATATCCTTATAATCCAGGTCTTTGATACCCAGTCTTTTTATCTTTTCCAGTGCCAGTGCGGCCGAGTATATTTTAACCGTACTTGCCGGATAGAAATATTCATTCAGTTCTGTTCTGTACGTATAAGTTGTAAATTTTGGATGGTTATTCCGGTCCCTGTCTATTTGTGTATAAACGATCTGTAATTTATATTTTGCAGGATTTTGCAGGACATCTTTGTTCAGGATATTGGTGTTCTGGGCTAAAATACCTTCAATAAATGTACTTGACTTTGTTTGCCCGCAAAGTGAATTGGAAATAAGCAGGGTAAACAGCATACAATGAATAAATTTCATATAGCGAAAATTTAAATTTGGATGGGAATTTAAACTTTTGTTTGGACAAAAAAAAATGACAGGTGTGCACCTGTCATTTTTTTTTATAGATTCTTATATAAATCCTTTACATTTTTTTTAACCAGTCGTTTATGGAGACTTCTTTTGATATAATGGATGACAGTTCATTTATTCCCACCCTGTCCTGTTTCATGGAGTCGCGG
>Ga0209704_1000230_pt1 | contig 10639 bp, 8 predicted proteins | sample PPLLaktember2015_FD_187258 | JGI IMG/M metagenome (GOLD analysis project Ga0209704, IMG submission 187258) | Freshwater sediment microbial communities from Prairie Pothole Lake near Jamestown, North Dakota, USA - PPLs Lake P7 Core (6) Depth... | ecosystem: Environmental > Aquatic > Freshwater >... | reverse complement strand
AGGACCGGCCGGCACCATGAACCAGCAACATCGCTGGTGAGCCGGAAACAAAATTATCGCAGGTCATGGTAAATGTCCTGGATGAACCACGGATGAATTTCTCTCCAAACCACTGCTGACCAGATTCTATCAGGTTATATTGTTCCGTTTCGTAAACTCTGAAGTCATCAAAAGAGGTAACCACCTGATCTGCGGCTTTTGAAGGTGCGGGTGAAACTTCAACTCCATTGGCCTTATCTCCCTGCTGGCTAAGAAAATAATAACCATCTCCCGAATAGGGATTAAGAGTATGCCGGAACAGGCCGGTGCCCTTATCCCAACTCCATTTTACACTGCCGGTAGAGAGAAAATAGAGGGCATCCTTACCACTGTTGTCTTTAGCCCGCCAGCTCCGGTTCATTGTCAGATCATCCACGGGAACCGCCGACAGCGATTCTTCCAGTTTATAACCCCCTGAGCCATAAACATTGACCAGTTCAGGAGCAGAAAACCCCCATGCTTTCAACTTGTCGAAAGTAATTTTATAAATCCCTTTCCTGGTGGTTTTTATCTTTACCCACTTTCCGCTGCTCAAAACAGAATTGCTTTTCCAGGGATATATTTCGCCCGGTACAGCAGCATCCTTCACCGTAAAAGATACGGACAGGAGCGGGATCAACAGAGTAATGACTATAAGTTTTCGCATTCCCGACATAATAAAACTAAAACGGCTCCGTTCAGGGATTATTGCCTTTACAAATTTCAATTTCCTCTGAAACGGAACAAAACACAAAAGTATTATGAAATAAACAACAAACGAAAACCGGTGATTGTTTATTCCAATCCTGAAGGTGATGTTAGACAGAACAGGAACAGGTGCAGCAGTTCAATTGTTAAGATGGAGGTGATTTAGGTTAAAAAGGATAAATATTCAAATCGCTGTACAATAATGATCAGATGAATTAGTTATATTTGTAACATTTTTATAAAGGCTAAATAAATATTGTGTATATGATGCGTAAAGCACTGGTTTTTATACTGATAGTCCTGACAGTAACCGGATGTGTTTTTAAGAAACAATCCAAATCCAGGACTACCGGTTGGGCTTATAACGATACAGAGACTGGAAACATCCCCTATATTTCGGGGTACGAACAGACTGCCGGGCCGGGATTGGTCTTCATTGAAGGGGGAACATTCACCATGGGGCGTGTTGAGGAAGATGTGATGTCGAAATGGGACAATGTTCAGCGCAGGGTTACTGTTGCCTCGTTTTATATGGATGAGACGGAAGTTTCCAACCAGGATTACCGGGAATTCGTCTATTGGACACTAAGGGTTTACCCCGGAGACCGCAAGAAAACAGAATCCATATTGCCGGATACCCTCTCCTGGAGAGAGGAACTGGCTTACAATGAACCTTATATTCGGAATTACTTCCGCCATCCGGCTTATGCTGATTATCCCGTTGTCGGCGTCTCCTGGGTTCAGGCCAATGCCTATTGTGGCTGGAGGACCGACCGTGTGAACGAACAGATTCTGGTGGATAAAGGTCTGTTGAATCACGATCCGGCACAATCGGGCCAGAATGTTTTCACAACAGATACCTACCTGGCAGGATTGTACCAGGGTACGGCAGGAAAAAAGACGCTGGAAAATTCGGATAAAAGCCCGAGAAGCGTAAGATGGGAAGATGGCATTTTACTCCCCACCTATCGCCTCCCAACGGAAGCCGAATGGGAATATGCAGCGCTCGGCCTGATAGGGAATACAGAAGCAGAATTGCTTTCCGACAGGAAAATGTTTCCGTGGAACGGAACCTATATGAGAGAAGATGCCAAGAAAAACAAAGGAAGGATGCAGGCAAACTTCACCCGTGGCAGAGGTGACCTTATGGGAGTAGCCGGTTCACTTAACGACCGTGCTGACGTTGCTGCGCCAATTTCCTCTTATAAACCAAATGATTACGGGCTGTATTGTATGGCAGGCAATGTCAATGAATGGGTCTTTGATGTTTACCGCCCGCTTTCCTTCCGTGACCTGGCAGAATTCCAGCCTTTCCGCGGCAACATATTCACTGTCCCCAGCAAAGATTCACTGGGAAGCCTCTCCCGTGACCAGTACGGGGTTATGAAACTGGATACACTCAAGGATTTCCGCAATTTCAAGGATGGCGATCCCAATTCCCAGATCATCGAAGGAGAACAATGGACGGCTGTTCAGGGTAATAAAACCAAGGATATGTACATTCAGGATGATCGCCAGGGCTTTTTCTCCTCACTGCTGAGCGACAGTGTACGGGTTTTCAAGGGAGGCTCCTGGAAAGACCGTCCTTACTGGCTTACACCCGGTACACGCCGCTACCTAAACGAAACCAAATCACAGGATGATATAGGATTCCGTTGTGCCATGACCAGAGTGGGAAGCCCGGGAGGTTTCTGAAGCTTATTAAGATAAAAAAAAAGAGGCAGGGATCCTGCCTCTTTTTTTTACTTTACTGCTGACTTATTCAGATATTTGTCATCATTGGCCAGTTCCCAAATGTTCAGGAAACCGGTTTTTATGATATTGGTTGTTTTATCCCAATTGATTTTACTGATCTCATCAGAGGGGAGGTGATAATCGGGGTGCATGGCAGCCATAAAATAGAAAATTGGAATTCCCACGGCTGCAAACGGAGCATGGTCACTCCCCCCGCCCGGAGTTTTGGAAGCGGTATAGGTCAGGTTCAGGTCTATGTTGTTGTCCTTAATGTTTTTTGTGGTCAGTTCTTTTAACCCGGGAAAGGCTTCCGTATAGGTCATGTCTGCCTTATTGCCCTTAGTATCGCCTTCTTCATTCCGTGAAATCATGTCGTAATTGAGGTAAACGGCCACTTTCACCGAATCAGGCAGATGATCCACAAAATAGCGTGACCCCAGCAGGCCCTTCTCCTCTCCCGACCAGGCCGCAAAAACAATGGTTTTGTCAGGCTTTTTCCCGGTTGCAGCTACAGCACGTGCAATAGACATCACCCCCACAGTTCCAGAGGCATTGTCGTCAGCTCCGTTAAATACCCAGCCATTGGATTTACCCACGTGATCGTAATGAGCGCCGACAACCACCACTTCATTCTTCTTTTCCCCTTCAATACAGCCCAGCACATTTCTTGAACGGATAATTTTTGAATCAACCGTTGTCCTGAACCGGACAAACTTACCGGGCAGGAGGAGCGAAGCGGGTGTCATTTTTTCCGCGGCCAGTTTTTCGAACAAGGCAATATCGACCCCGGTTCCATCAAGCAGCTGCCCGACAACCCTCGATGTAACGGTAAAGACCGGAAGCGCTTCTTTCAGCGAATCTCCTGGAATGGTGAGTCTTTTCCCGGCAGAGGGAGGGGTGTCCGATTCAAAGAAGCGCCCTTTGTAAGGATAAATCTGATTGGCAATCCACTCTCCTGTCGGATCCTCCCCGGGCCTGACCTGAATCACAGCAACCGCCCCTTGCCTGGCAGCATTTTCAGCTTTATCCCTTTCCAGGGCATACTGGGCCATTCTCCCCTCAGGCCTGAACTTCCTGTACGCCTCTGACTGCTGGTCCCTGTGCCCGGGAAAACCGACCAGCAGGAGCACTACCTTGCCCTTAACGTCAAGCTTTTTAAAATCATCATAGCCCTGTTTCTCATTCATCAAGCCATATCCCGCAAAAACCACCTGGGTTGTGGCCGATCTCCCCACAGTACCTGTCCGTATGCCAAAATCTGTCCTGTACATGAAATCCACCGCACTTTCCCCTGTCTGGTTTCTGGAAATGACCGACAATTCCTGGGTTTCGCCCGGACCGTATTCGATCATATTCATGCCCTGAAAATAGCTCCGGGAAAGTCCGGGCAATCCCTGCCCCCCCCTTTGGGCAAAACCTCTTGATGATCCGAACACTTCAGCCTCCCCATACGGCCTGATGCCATTCATCCTGAAAACGGAGGCAATGTAATCAGCGGCAAGGTACTCGCCCCTGGTGCCGGTTTCCCTGCCTTCCATTAGGTCGGAAGCAAGAAATTCCAGCTGCCCCCTCACCAGATCGCTGGTGATGGCCTGCAATCCCAACTCACTGTGGTTCTGTGCACTGATTAAGGAGAATATGGCCATTCCGGCCAGCAAAACAATTGACTTTTTAAGCATACTTTTTTATTTTGATTGATTAAAACATAAGATCCATTCCGAAAGAGCAGAAAGGAAGGTAAAACCCACCGTCCCGGACTTCGTTTTTTTATTACTTTTGACCTCTAAAAGTAACAGATATTGGAGAACAAGTTCCCTTTCCCTGCCAAAAATCTATTTTTTACGATAAAAATGAAAAATTGAGTTTTTCTCAAAGAATCTTTCGAACTTATGAATAAACAACTTAACGCCGGATGAATTGCATTGTAATTGACGAAAATCCTGTTGGCCAGAAGTTGATGACGGAATACATCAACCAGGATCCCCACCTTAAACTGAAGTCCAACTGCTATTCGGTATATGAAGGACTGGAAGCGCTTCAGAATCAGTCTATTGATCTGGTATTTATAGATACCCAGCTCATGCCCATCTCCGGCTTAAGCTTCATCAGAAACCTGATTTCAAAGCCCCTGGTGATTTTCACCTCTGTCGACCCAAAGTATGCTTCGGAAGCCTATGACCTGGATGCCGTTGATTACCTGCTGAAGCCGATATCGTTTGAGCGGTTTTTCAGATCGGTTCAAAAGGCGAATGAGTTGTATACATTCAAAAAAATGAAGAATTCGAGGCAGAATCTGGAAGAATCAAACACAGAAAAGCAACTGGAGTATATACTGGTCAAATCGGATTACAACACCCTGAAAATCAATTTTGAAGACATACTGTTTGTTGAAGGGTTGAAAGATTACGTGAAGATTTTTACTTACGACAACAAGAAACCTGTTGTTACCCACAACTCGCTGAAAAAACTTCAGCTGGCCTTACCCCCCAACCGTTTCATCCGGATTCATAAATCGTTTATCATTTCCCTGAAATACATCACCTCCATCAACAAGGCACAGGTGATCATCGGGGAGAATTATATTCCCATCGGCGAAAGCTACAAAAGCAATTTCCTTTCCCGGCTGGAAAAGAGAACAATTTGAGAATTTCCCCGGGCAGGGATTAAAAGAAGGTTTTACCGATAAACCACAGCTCGTTGACTGTGAAATTCAGGTGCCCCATGATGTACCTTTCTCTGATCATGCCGGAACGGGTGGTTCCCTGGTTTCCAGCCTCTACAGAGATATTGATCTGTGAGAACTGGTTTCTCAGGGGAATTCCAAATCCGAGAGTTACCCCATATCCATTGATGGGCTGATCGTTAATTTTGAGGTAAGTGGAATAATAATGAAAACCTGTTCTGTAGTTCCAGTTCTGGTAAAACTTGTTGGCCACACGCGTTCTCCAGGGCTTCACATCTATCCCGGCAGCGTAATTGTGGGCATCCCTGAATACACCTTTCATGGTAGGATAACGCAATCCTGCCCATCTCTGGATTTTATAGTCGAAGGCAGCAGTAAACCGTTCATTGCCTATTGATATACCACCACCCATGGTTTCCGGAAGTTTTCTTTTACTTAGTTTTCCATCTTCCGAATCCAGTGTGGTCAGGTTGGCATTCTGAAGGGTGGAATTGAAACCGGAGATCAGGTTCTGAGATTGGGCGTAAACGGCTCCCAACGCCACATCCAGCTTTTTAATTTTGAATTGGTAACGTGCCCCATAATCAAAGTAAAAAGTATGGAAATAGTCGTTCCTGGTTAAAATATAGGCGGCAGATAACTCAGACTGCGAAACATACTCTTCCTGAACCAGGGGACCAAAAATATAGGATGTATTGACACCCACCGACAGGTTTTTCGTTAATTTCCAGGCATTTGACCAGTAGGCCAGGGTGATTCCTCCCGATCCTTTAAACTGAACGTTGGACTTCAGGTTACTTCCCTGGACATACTTCACGGTGGAGATATCATACCCCACATGACTGAAAGGAGCAAGTCCGATGGAGTTGGCCCACCAGTTGGTAATTCTGAATCCCATAGCCAGATAGGCCAGATTGGCATTGAAACCACTCAGGCTATTCCCCTGTGAAAGGAATCCTGAATATTTGCCGTTCACCCCCATTTCCAGGATGAAATGAAGGGAATCGATTCCGGTGTATGAAGCAGGATTGAGGTTATTCAGCCGGTTATCCGAGGATATGGCAATACCTGCGTGTCCCATTCCGGCGGTTCTGCCGAATCCCTTAGGCTGCAACTCACCCGGCCCGAAAACAGAATATGGCGACATGGTGTTCTGGCCACTCAGGATTCCAGGCACAAAAAGAGTCAGAAAAAATATTACTCGGGCAAAGAGACGCATGATGTTTTACAGATTATAATGCATGAAGTACAACCTGACAACCGGCCGCCAGGCACTATTCTTACTGTCGCTGAAAACTACCCGGTTAAGGGAAGCGCCAATTACCTGGCTGGGCTCTGCGATCAGCAAACCGTGGGTAGTGTCGAAATAACTGTCCGAAATCTCGGTGGTAACAAAATCCGTGATGTCAAAGGTATAGGATGTAAATTCGTTGTACAGCCTATCCACCACGAGATTTGCAGCAAGCGTGGAATTCTGGTCGCCCACAATTTCACTGACCACCCGGTTCGACTTGTCGGTATGGAAAAGCACCAGTTGTGAAGGCAGCTTAATTTGCCGGTAGGTACCGGGAACAGGTGAAAGAACAAGTTCTGCCTTAAGCAGGACATACTTGCGGTCCATCTCGTTCAGCTGCTGCATGGTGGGAAAATCTACTCTTGTGACCAGCCCGATGCCCGACTGTACATAAGTCCGGTTGTTGGTCTTTGAGGAAGGAACCTCCAGGATCTGCCTTGAGATGGAAGAGATGGGTGTTCCTGACCTGTCGGCCGTGAAATTGTTAAAAAAAGTAGATTTTGATCCAACCGGAAAAGTATTCACAAATACCTCCTTTTCCAACCCCTTACGATGGGAGTACAATAGTACCTTCATGGAGGAATCACAGGGAAAAGCAAGAACTGCACTTGACGGATTTCCCGGCACCAGGGCCAACCCTTTGAAATACCCCCTGAACTTTTCAAACGAAGTGATCGTTTCCTCCTTTTTCCTCAGCATCTCCAGAAGGCTTTGCCCCAGTTCATCGGATAACCTCACACTAACCTTACCCTTCCCTGAGGGTTTGGGCCGTATAGAGACCTTTCCAAGGGGATTCTGATCATAGGCCAGTTTTGACCGATTCCAGAAATTTGAGTTTTCATCGCCCTTTAACTCCTGGGTAACCCTGTGAATTTGCAGCGACTGCAAAGAAGTGGTATCCCCGAAATACTGCGGGGAAAGATTCATAACCAGCAACAGCGAGTCGTATACCTCCTTCTCCTGAACATCAGCACTCCCGGGAACCCCCAGTTCATAATAACCCGTTGAGGTCACTTTCCCGAATTCCGGATCCTGATAGGTACCGGCCCATAACAATGTATTTCCTGAAGTGGTAAGGGAATCAATCAAAACGGTGGACATACTTACCGTAAAACTGTCAACCACCGAAAGGGTCGACCTCGAACTGATAAAATCATCTCCTATGGACAGGGATTCCACGTCGCTTTCAAAGCCACATGAAAAGCCAATGGAAGCCAACACCAGCAAACTTATTGTTTTCCGCATCTGTTCCGAACATCTTTATTCAGGGTCAAAGCAATAGAATATCACCCGCTGCTGAAAAAAAAATATACCAACCCGCCATTTTTACCTATAATACCACAATCACCTTAGTTATTAAAGTTTATTAACACAAATAACCCATGATAATCCCTATAAATATACGGATATATACTAATTTTGCCATTACGTATGTATTTTTTGGGCATTTGGTCTATTTTGCTTTTTAAGATACCTTGCGACTGTTAGGTTTGTACCTCCAAAGAGGCATGACCTCTCAAAGTTATTAACAATTTAAGAATATGGAAAGTCAGAAAAAGAAAATTTGGTGGATGCTGATGTCGGTTGTTGCAGTATGTGGATTGATGTTCACTTCCTGCGATAAGGATGAAGATGAAGTTACGATGGGTAACTGGACAAGAATGTCTGATTTTGACGGAATGCCCAGGAGTGATGCTTTTGCATTTGCCATCGGTAAAAGCGGTTACATCGGAACTGGTTATGAAGGTACCGACCGTCTGAAAGATTTTTGGGAGTATAATTCGGAAAAGGATTTTTGGGTGCAGAAAGCCGATTTCCCAGGGGTTGCACGCAACGGTTCAACCGGTTTTGCCATAGGTTCCATGGGATATGCCGGTACCGGATATGACGGAGACAATAAACTGAATGATTTCTATCAATACAATCCGGCTAACAACACCTGGACTAAGAAAGCTGATTTTCCGGGAACCGGAAGGTATGGTGCCACCGGTTTTGGTACCGATACCAAAGGATACCTGGGGACTGGTTTCGACGGCAACAGCCAGAAGGATTTTTATGAATACAATCCTTCGAACAATACCTGGACAAAAATCATCAGCATTGGCGGTCAAAAACGCAGGGATGCCACCTCTTTCGTCTTAAGCGGCAAGGGATATGTGGTTTCCGGTCTCGACAATGGCGCCTACCTCACCGACCTGTACATGTATGATCCGGGCACCGGGGAATGGACAAAAAAACGGGCCATCAACGATGCCACATCTGAAGATTTCGATGACGACTATACCGGTATTGCCAGGATCAGCGCTGTGGCTTTCACCATCGGCAGCAAGGCCTATCTTACCACCGGAAGCAGCAGTTCCCTGCTGAGCACGCTGTGGGAATATGACATGGCCACCGACCTGTGGAAAAAACTGACCGATTTCGAAGGCACCATCCGCACCGAAGCTGTCGGGTTCGGCATTGGCAGTTACGGATATGTCACCTCCGGAAGAAGCAACAGCTTTTACCTGGACGACATCTGGAGACTTAACCCAACGCAAGAATATGATTCGGAAAATTAATCTCCGGACATTTTCATTCCTTCTCCTTTTGTTTATCCTCACCATTCAGGCCTGCCATGGTCCCGCTTCACGGGATCATAGCAGGTCTGATGCTGAAAAAAAGGTGGTGCTGTCTGTCAGAGCATTTAAATCAGACAGTTCCGGGAAATGGGGTTACGAAATTCTGATAGATAAAAAAGTCTATATCCACCAGGAATTTATTCCTGCCCTGGAAGGAGAACAGCCTTTCCGGTCGAAAAAGGAGGCCTTAAAAGTAGGCAGAGCAGTACTCAAAAAAATGACTACTCAAAATACACCCACCTTAACCAGGGAAGAAGTCCTGGAAATTTTAAAACGGGAAAAAGACTAAAGTCTGAATACCGCTCACTGTTTGTTATCCTCTGGTTTATTTCTTCCCCGGTTTTTGAGAATTCTCCACTACCCTGAACCTCACCATCCTTTCAATCAATTCAAGAGGCATGGGCTGATCCAGAGGGAATTGCACAGCCCCTTTGCTCCATTTGTACTTCCCGAATTCGTGCCGGAAAGCTTCAATCCCCGAGGGCGTCGGGTAAAATCCCAGATGATTCTTCCCGGCAGCAAAATAGACCAGCGGGCCATTCAGTTTGTAAGCAGGCATCTGATAACTGATGCACTCATCTGCCTCCGGCGCTGCCCGGAGGATGGTTTCCCTGATTTGAAGCAAGATTTCCTGGATATCCCGGGGAAAACTCCGGATGTACTGATCCACATTTTCTGCTGGGTTCATAATCTGGTGCATTAAATCCGTATCAAAATTATTCCGGAAAATGGAAAAAACAAATTAGCCAGATTAATTCATGAACTTCGTGAATTCTTTGTGAAGGTCTTAGAGCCTTGGTGGCCATTGAAATCTTCAGATCAAACCACTGTCGGGGAAGAACCGCCAAGGACCATGACATACAGCAACGATTACCGTAAAGGTTCTGCCCTTAAAAAAGCGGCTGACTTCTGACCAGGATAAGTATCCTGATCAACCGGATATTCTTGCTTCAAAAAAAAGCGGATATCCGGTTTTTTAGTTTGTACAACATCCCCTTTTTTTTCAATTTATGGGAATTTATTTTCTCCTTTGCAACTGATAACCGTAGAGACAAGACATGCCTTATATCTACCCGATCAATCAAAATATACATTATTCTTAATATATGTCACACCATGAACCTGTAATCCGTGACAGTCTGGCCGGTAAAGTGCTGACAAACACGGAAGTAAAGGCTGAGCGCTGCTACCAGTGCGGGAAGTGTTCGGCAGGATGCCCGGTAGTGGACCAAATGGACATCCCGCCCAGTCAGCTGCTGCGTTTGCTGCAAACCGAAACCCCTGAAAATGACGAAAGGGTACTGCGTTCACACACCATCTGGCTCTGCTTAAATTGTGAGATGTGCATTGGAAGGTGCCCGATGGAAGTCGACATTCCCCCGATGATGGATTACCTGCGGAGTGAATCACTCCGGAGAAAAATGGTACATCCGAAAGCCCGGAACATCATTTCTTTTCATCGCTCCTTCCTGGATTCTATCCGTTGGACCGGACGGCTGTTCGAATTAGGGCTTATCCTCAGGTACAAGAGCAGAACTTTTAACCTCTTCCAGGATGCGGGGCTGGCCCCTGAAATGATTG
>Ga0209704_1000228_pt1 | contig 10672 bp, 6 predicted proteins | sample PPLLaktember2015_FD_187258 | JGI IMG/M metagenome (GOLD analysis project Ga0209704, IMG submission 187258) | Freshwater sediment microbial communities from Prairie Pothole Lake near Jamestown, North Dakota, USA - PPLs Lake P7 Core (6) Depth... | ecosystem: Environmental > Aquatic > Freshwater >... | reverse complement strand
TATAAAGTTGGCATAACAGGCAGGCGAACTGAATTACTGGAATTGATGAAATCAGAAAACCCAAATTCCTTTTTCATTCAGACTTTTGACGTAACAGAAACCAATACAGCGGCGGAGAAACTGGAAGAACTAACTGCGGAAATGGGCGGCTTGGATCTGCTTGTTATTAGTTCCGGAACAGGAGAAATAAACAATGAATTGGACTTTGAAATTGAAAAACGCACCATTGACACCAATGTGGTCGGGTTTACCTGCATTGCAGACTGGACCATAAAATATTTTGAAAAACAAAATTATGGTCATTTTGTTGGAATAAGCTCCATTGGAGGACTCCGGGGAAGCAGACAATCACCTTCCTACAATGCATCCAAAGCATATCAAATTAACTACATGGAAGGATTGAGGCAAAAAGTAACCTGCCGAAAGGAACAAATTTTCATTACCGACATTCGTCCAGGTCTTGTCGATACTGAAATGGCCAAAGGTGAAGGGCTATTCTGGGTAATGCCGGTAAATAAAGCTGTCAGGCAGATTTTCAGAGCCATAAATAAGAAAAGGAAAGTAGCCTGTGTCACCAAACGCTGGGGACTGATTGCCACAGTTTTAAAGCTCATACCGGAAGCTGTATATAACAGAATGTAACGAGCCATATATCTTATACTGTGATCGAAAATCACAACCCTTCAGTTCAACGCTTTAACGCGCGACACCAGGAACGCAATGCCCAGCCCGAAAAGGCCGATCACGGCAAACGAATAACGCAGACTGAAGGCCTCTGAAATATAACCGATAAGGGGAGGCCCCATCAGGAATCCCAGGAATCCAACACTGGCTACAGTGGCCAGGGCTATGCCGGGGGCAATGGTAGGATGGCGGCCTGCGGCGCTGTAAACCGTCGGAACAATGCTCGAAACGCCAATGCCCACCACCATAAAAGCGATGGTTGAAGGTACCAGGTAGGGAAGGAAAACAGCCGTGAATAAGCCGGAAGAGATCATTATCCCGCTGATTCTTAGCCATCGCATTCTGCCGAATTCCGAAATGAGACCATCTGCGACGAATCGGCCGATGGCCATCATCACCATAAATGAGGTATACCCAAGTACAACCAGCGACGATGGCACTTTCACCACCTCCTTAAAATAAATGCCACTCCAGTCAAACATGCATCCTTCACTGGCCATGCTGAAAAAAGCGATCACGCCGAGCTGAAAAAGCATTTTGTCGGGTTTGCTGAAAAACCTCCGCCTAACTGTTCCGGGAGCGGTAACTGTTTTACCTTCCATCAGGAAAGGCTGGTTAATGCTAAGGTTGAATAAGACAAACACCGTTACAGTTAAAAAATGGTATAGAGGTGGCATACGTAAGTTCATCATAAGCAGTCCGGTCAGCGCCCCGGCAAAACCGGCCAGGCTCCAGCTTCCGTGGAATGAAGCCATAATCTGGCGTCCATACCATCTTTCCACCGTCACAGCCTGGGTATTGATGGAAATATTGCACAGGTTTCCAGCCAACCCGAATAAAAACAGGATTACTGCCAGCTGCCACCCGGCCGAAACCAGACCAATGCTGCAAAAGATAAAGCTGTACATCGGAACAGCAAAAAGGATGATCTTCCGGCTGCCAAAACGGGTGACCAACCGGCCCGAAAAAGGCATCATCAGGAGTTGGCCTACCGGAATGGCCAATAAAATAGTACCCAGCATGGCATCACTGAGTCGGAGCGCAGTTTTGATGTCAGGAATCCGGCTGGCCCAGGATGCAAAACAAAGGCCCATCCCAAAATAGACCATCGCCACGGCCAGGCGGGTCCGTCGTTTGGCCATGTTACCTCCTGTTCCCCCTGAAGGGAAAAATCTGCTCAGTCTGAAACTCATTGCTCTCTTTGTCTCCCGGATGACCATCAGTTGATGATCAAAGATATTTTCTTTTATGATGAACTTAGGAAATTTTTAAGCACCTTAAATTGTATCTTTAAGATTTTATCCTGAGCTTAGGAATTTATTAATTATAATGTAATATGCCAATCGAACTGACAACCATTTCAACAAAACGTTTTCTGCTTTTTATACTGACCGGTTTGCTTGTTACCCTTTCGTTGAGTGTTGGTTTAGCCATCAGAACCGGAATTGAAGAATGGGTATTGCTCATTTTCCCAGGACTACTTCTTGTATTTGCAGGTAGTCATATCTTCTCCCGTAAAATAATCGTCATTGAAATGGATGCCGGAGAATTCATGACAATGAATAACATTAGAATCTATTACCGGGATATCCTTGGATATATTAATAATGAAGCCGGGTTAACCCAATCTTCATTGGGATTAAGGCTCCAATCGGAAAAAACGGTTCATATTGCAGGTTCAAAATTCGGCAAGGAAGGTAAGATATTCAAGACTTTTAAAGAAAATCTGATTGCACGGATGAAGCTTCAAAATCCGCTCTTTGAGGAAATGATATATTAGGATATTTATGTTAAAGAAGGTAAGGCGCTGAGGCTAATTGTAATAACTATGGCTGTACTCATTATCATCACCGATTTATTGGTCGTTCTCTCGATGGTTACTGGTCAGATGAACCTTCCCTGGCAGCTTTTTTTTATCAATTCTTTGTTTATCGGATTAATACCTTATATGAAGAAAGGAAAACAGACGAACAAGTCCACCGGTATTCGAAGTTCAATGCGTCGATTCACGAATCACCCATTGGATCGATTGCCTCAATAATTTCCTGAAGGAAGGGTTTCCGAAAGTGTGGGCATCGTGGCCGCTCTGCAGGGTGACCACCTGCGCTTTTCCGTATTTTTTAGTCCAAGCAACGACCGGAGCACTGCTGGGCTCATTGGTGGTCAGTAAAGGAGTGACTTCGGGGTCAACATAATATCCAAAGTAGGACTCATCCAGCACTTCAAAATCCTTCAGCCCTCTGGTGACGGGATGTTTCGAATCTGCCACCGTAAGGGTAAAACGCAAATCGTGTTTATAGCTGCAGGCCGGGTATTCTTTCCCGTTCACCACCGTCGGCTTGTGAAAATACTTTCCGCCAATGATGTTCCGGTATTCAGGCCAGTCGTCGAAGGCGCAGATGCTGTGGTGCAATACCACCAGGGCTTTTCCTGTCCTTATTGTTTCTGCCAGATAAGCAACTTCGGCTTCTGTAAATTTCTGCCACATGTGGTAAAAAACCAATACATCATACTGGTCACGGTTTTCTGTCCGGAAATGCTGAAAGGCCTCCGGAAAAGAGACCACTTTGGATGTGAAATTTTTCCCCAGTGAGGACAACAGGTCATTGAATTCATTGACCTGATAACCATGTCCGCCGGTGACCACCAAAACCCTGACCGGCCTGGCCATCAGGTGTTCACCAGTCAGGATGAACAAAAACACCACTGAAAGAAACAGAAATCGCAACTTTATTTTCATGATCCACAATGCTTAATAACCAATCAAAAAGAACTCTTTTACAAATCTATTTCTGATTGTTCAAAAATAGTGATCATTTTTTTTCTGACAATATTGTTTTTTAATTGCATTTGCTTTATTTTAGTGTTTCTGAACCAAAACTAAAATGAGAAATATTTCGAAAAAATGAAAACCTGATTCAACAAATCCAATCCGTTGTATAATAGTTATTTATACTCTTTTAATTTTCTTTTAACATTAACAATCAAACCAAGAACTATGAACAAAACAAATCTATGTTTTGGGAATTCCCTTGCAGGCAGGAATCTGCGGAAGGCGAAAGCTTTGTTGATATTCCTGATTGTTGTGATGCTTTTGGGCATTTCAACCGCATTTGCAGCTGACGACGGGACCGGAAATTCCGGGAATCCGGGTGCACAGCAACAATCTGTGGTAACCGGTAAGGTTACCGATTCTTCCACCGGTGAATCATTGCCCGGTGTTTCCGTTATTGTAAAAGGCACCACAGTAGGCACTGCCACCGGGATTGATGGAAATTTTTCCATTTCAGCCCCGCGGAATGCTTCTCTGATTTTCTCCTTTGTAGGTTATACCACTCAGGAGGTAGCAGTGGGAAGCCGTACGGTAGTCAATGTTTCGCTCAAGCTGGATGTCACCGACCTCGATGAAGTGGTGGTGGTGGGCTATGGAACCCAGAAACGTGCCAACGTAGTGGGCGCTGTGACTTCAGTCGATGGTGATCAGCTGTCTCTCATCCCGGCGGTCAATGTATCGAATGCCATTTCAGGGATGATGCCCGGTATTACAGTTATCCAGAAAACCGGTGAACCAGGGCAGTTTACCCCGCGTGTGCTGGTGAGGGGCCGCACCACCATCAACACCAACGACCCTATGGGTGGAACACGGCAGCAATACAGAGGTGAAACAGCGCCACTGATTGTTATTGATGGTGTTCCGGGCCGCTCGATGGATGAAATTGACCCGAATGACATCGCCAATTTCTCTGTTTTGAAAGATGCATCTGCAGCGATTTACGGATCATTGGGAGCCAACGGCGTTATCCTGATCACCACTAAGAAAGGACAGGAAGGAAAACCCAGGCTGAACTACCAGTTTTACCAGGGTTTCATGAATCCGACCATGGTTCCCGAGGTCTGTAATGCTTTTGAGTATGCCTCCATGCTTTCCGAATATCAGATAGCCACGGGGAGATCAAGGACCTATTCCGATAAGGACATTGAACTGTTCAAAAGCGGCGCTGATCCCTGGGGACATCCCAATACCGACTGGTATGGCGACCTGATCAAGGAATGGACTTCAACTTCCCGCCACTCTTTCACCCTGGACGGCGGAGCCAGAGGAATGACTTACTATGTGTCATTAGGCCTGAAATCGGATGATGCTTTCTACAAAGCTTCTTCCACCAAATACAAACAGTACAACCTCAGGACCAAGCTGGAACTCCCTGTCAATGAATGGTTAAAAACAGGTCTTGAAGTGGCAGGCTTTCTCAACAACCGGATTTATCCCTACAAAAGCGCCGATGCCATTGTGGGACAATCAACCCGTTTGGTTCCCACCACCTGGTCATACTGGCCAACAGCGGAACGCCGTCCGGGTCCGGATATTGAATACGGGGACAACCCTGTTGAAACTTCTACCTTTGCAGGAGGAAAAGACGACCAGAAAACCTACAGGTTACTCACCACATTCAATGCGGTCATCACGGTTCCCTTCGTTAAAGGCCTCACATTTACAGGTAATTACAGTTTCGACCTAACCAATTTCTACCGCAAGCGTTTCTTCAAACCATGGATACTCTATTATCCCGACAAGAAAAACGCCAAGGTCGATCCGGCAACCGGTTATGTCATCGAGTACCCGCTCATCCCGACCCTTCGTGGACTTTCCTCACCTGAAAATCATGAGGACTATTCCCGGACGATCAACCAGAACCTGATGTTCAACGCCAATTATGTGAAAACATTCGGAAAGCACAACATTGCACTTTTGGCCGGCTATGAACAATATCAGAGCGATTGGAATAACTTCTATGCTTTCAGGAAATACTACATTAACGATGCGATCCAGACCATGGATGCCGGTAACTCCAAAGACCAAAACATTTCAGGATCTGCTTCCATCTATGCCCGGAAATCATGGATTGGCCGTGCAAGTTATGACTATGAAGGCAAATACCTTGCTGAAGTAGTCTTCAGAGCCGACGGTTCCCTGAAATTCCCGACCACCAAACGCTGGGGTTACTTCCCCGGGGTAATGTTAGGGTGGCGTGCATCTGAAGAGGGTTTCTGGAGAAGCAGCCTTCCGTTTATCAATTACTTCAAGCTGAGGGCGTCCTATGGAACCATTGGGATGGACCCCGGAAGTTCGTTCCAGTTCATGAACAAGTATTCCCCATCTTCCGGAATGGTATTCGGAACAGGGTCGGACATTTCCACCGCCGTCGGACCTCCGGCTGTTGCAAACCCGAACATCACCTGGGAAACACAAACCACCTACAACGTCGGATTTGATTCCAAGATTCTCAAAGATCTCTTCCACTTAAATGCCGAGTTCTTCTACAGTAAAAGGAAGGACATTCTGACCCCGAGGGATGCTTCGGTGCCCGCTTTTACCGGTCTTACCCTGCCTTCAGAAAACATTGGGATAGTGGATAACCGCGGAGTTGAAATTGATGCAGGCGTTCATAAAAAAATCAACAACGATCTGAGGATCGATGCTTCGTTCAATTTCAGTTACAACCACAATGTGGTGGTCGACGTGGATGAGCCGGCCAGGGTGAAACCATGGCAGGAGCGCGAAGGCCATCCCTATGGAGCATGGCTGATGTACGATGCCATCGGTATTTTCAAGGACCAGGCCGATGTTGATGCAACCGTTGCAAAAGTAACCAATGCAAGGCCCGGTGATGTAAAATTCAGGGATGTATCGGGCGACGGACTGATTACTGCAGATGACCAGATCCTGATCGATTTTGCAGATACTCCCGAAACTTTTTATGGTGGAACCATTACAGGACAATGGAAAGATTTCTCACTGACGGTGCAGATACAGGGTCAGGGCAAACTGTACAAACGCAGCCAGTACGACAACCGTCGCGGTGAAGCAGGTAACTACTATAAATGGCAGTTCGACGACCGTTGGACGCCGACCAACACCGAGACCAGCATTGCAAGAGCTTATAACAGAGATGACCTTTACTGGTCACCGGATGTCAGGATGAGTACCTACTGGCTGGAAAACTCCGCCTATTGCCGGTTGAAGAATGTTGTGCTCAATTATAACATTCCCGCCAAGTTTGTTAACAAGGTGGGAATTGCCAGGGCCAGCATCAATTTGTCCGGAAATAACCTTGCGCTGATCTATTCCGCCAATAAGAAATGGGATCCGGAAGCCGACAACCCGGGAGTTTATCCTACGATGAAAACATTTGCCATCGGTGCAAATATTACTTTTTAATTCATGAATAACTCAAAACAGGATTGTACTATGAAAAGAATAATTTTCAATCTATTAGCAGTTACTATTCTGCTTTTTTGGAATTCATCATGTACCGATGTGCTTGACCAGAAGGCAGTAGATGTCTATAATGAAGAGCAGGTATTCAGCGATGTTTCCGTTGCCGGCTCGTACCTTGGAAAATGTTACGACAGAATGGGCGGCAATACCAACAACGGAATCCTGGGAGGCCGCGAGGATCTGTTGTCGTCAGGAACAGACCAGACCGTCTGCATTCACCGCCCCACCCGCTATGTCATGATCAAGGGTACGATGAGTCCGGATATGCTGGAAATCTTTAACCAGAACGATCATGGAGGTTACCTTCGCTGGGCAAATCTTTATGCAAACATCCAGGATATCAACAATTTTCTTTCGAAGGCGGATAATATTCCCACTACCCTGCAGACACAGAAGGACCTGATCAAACAGTTGAAAGGGGAGGCCTACTTTATACGGGCCTATGAATATGCGACCCTCCTGATGTTGCATGGCGGCGCTATTCTGATCGACAAACCCAATGTTTTGGGGGGAGATTTCAAAACCATCAAAAGGTCGACCATTAAAGAAACGCTTGATTTCGTCCTGAAAGACGTCCAGAGCGCCATTGATAACCTGCCTGCTGCCATGGAACAAGGCCGGGCCAATAAAGCGGCTGCCGGCGCCCTTAAATCAAGGGTAGTGCTTTTCTGCGCCGGTAAGCTGACCAACGGAGGCTATGAAGCGGCCAATACCCTGGTTTCCTTCCCCTCCGGAAGTCAGACCGCGTTGCTGCAACAAGCCCGCGATGCTGCCAAGGATGTGATGGACGGCAAATACGGGACTTTCTCCCTGGCAGGAAAAACTACCGATCCACCATCACCCCTTACCGCAGGTGATATTCAGAATTACTCCGACAACTACTTCAACATTTTTAACCAGAAGGGTAAATGGAATACGGAAACCATTTGGGGCATCCAGTTCCCACTCACCGCAGGGAATAATTTCAGACCTAACCTCTGGAATGGTCCGAATGGTTACCACAACTGGGGGAATAACAATCCTTCAGAACCTGCGGTTCGTAATTTTGAAATGGCAGATGGAACAAAATTCCAATGGGATAAATTCACCCCCGGGAATATGGATCTGAGAACCGCCACAGCTGCTGAACTGGCATCAGATCCTTTGCGCAACCCTTTTGCCGGACGTGAACCCCGCTTATATGCCTGCATTTTGTACCACGGCGCTCCCTGGCAGGCCAGGCCGTCAGATGCCACAGGATATGACCCCGATAACAAAATTCAAACCGGTCACTTTTATAAAGCGGATGGCACACTTAGGGCCAACGGAATAGACTCACGTCAGGGTTTGATTGAAGCCTGGAACGGCACCAAGACAGGCTATTACCTGAAGAAATTCATGGATCCGGCCACGGTAGGACAGTATTTCCAGAATACCAACACCTGGGTGGAATTCCGCTATGCCGAAATCTTACTGAATTATGCCGAAGCCTGTATCGAACTGGGTGGCGCCGACTTGCAGAAAGGGCTCGATGCCCTGAATCTGGTGCGTAACCGGGCAGGTCTTCCCGACAGGGTTACCACCGATCAGGCCATGGCACGTGAGTATGTGAGGCATGAAAGGAACGTTGAATTCTTTGCGGAAGGTCATCGTTTCTGGGATATGCGCAAATGGATGATCGCCGACCAGATCATTCAGGATGTCTTTGAATTCAAAGTAAAACAGTTTGACAACGGAAACTTTGAATGGAAACTGGACAAAACTTCAAAGGTGGATGCCAGGGTATTCAACAACAACAAATTCTACTGGGTTCCCGTTTCAAGGGATGAAATGAACAAAGCACCACAATTGCAGCAGAACCCGGGTTATTAATCAATCAAACCGTTATGAAAAAAAAGGCCGGCATTACCGGCCTTTTTTTTCGGACCTGATAAACCCGGCAGAATTCGTAAACCTTTCGGTATAACAGTCCTTTTCATCGGTTTAAATTAATGGTTGAAAAAAGATGCCCAATTTTTCGAAAAGTTGCGTATAATTCAGTTTATGCTTAAATTTATCATATAAAAATGACCGAATGAAAATATTAGCCCATTTACAAACCCAAAGGACTATCAAATTAATTCTCATTGTTTTGTTGATGGCTGACCTCACTTTTTCATTCCTTCAGTATTATCAAACACCGTTATTCGGAGATATGGAAGGAGGAATTCTTCCAAACAAATATGTACAGCAGGTATTGGACGATCCGCTGGGTTTTAATGCCCTCCGGTCAGGAGAAAAACACATGAATCCAAACCGGTATTTTGCCCACATCTTTTTCATGGAGTATTTCCGGAATGTTCCGTTCTGGTTACAGACATCGGTGAATCCTGTTCAGTCGGTTTACTTATCGTGCGCCCTGGCTAAAATAATGGTACAAATCTTTTTTATCTTCCTTTTATCTCATTTCATTTCAGGAAACAGGAAAATCCTGAGTTTTGAATTCCTGTTAAGCGCAGCTATTATTTCACCACTTTTCCAGGCATATGGTTTCTGGAGCCGTATGGGGATTAATGATAAATCCATTGCCTATACCTTCTTTTATGCCATACCTTTGGTGCTTCTGATGGTTTTTATGCTGCCTGTTTTCAGATCTATCCGGGATAAATCGAAATTTTCACGGCTTACCTTTGCGTTTCTTGTTCCATTTACGATTGTATTGCCTTTAAGCGGCCCACTAATCCCCGGGGTAACTCTTATCGTCGCATTATTAATCATTGCAGGATATTTTTTCCGCCAGGGCTTTTCAACTGCTTTCAATGTAAAGCATCTGTTTGTATATATTTCTCCTTTGGCTTTCATCCTGATGTCCATCATTACACTGTGGAGTTTGTATTCACTCTGGCTGGGTCTGTTTTATGATATCAATTACGTTTCTGATACTATTCCTGTCGCAGATCGGTATACGCGTCTGCCGGAAGGCATCCTGTCTTATTTGTTTCATTCTGCCGGCGTCCCTCTCATGCTTTCAGTGATCGTGCTTAATGTATTTCTGATCAGAAAGCATGGCGACGCAGAGACTGCCAACAGATGGTTATCCGTGCTTAAGTGGATAGGGATATTTGCGATCCTCTACATCATTCTGTTGCCAATGGGAGGATACCGGCCTTACCGCTTACGCATCATCCGGTACGATACCATCATGCCGGTTACGATGGCATTGATTTATTTCTTCGGGGCAACCACTTTTTTCCTGATTAAGCACATGACAGGAACCCGGAGAAAAAAATATCTTCTGACCATCGCGGTTTGCTTATCCGTTTTTACGGTAGCAGATATTAAAGGATTGCAAGAAAACAGGTGGGAAATTAAAGCATTGGAAAAGATTGCGGCTTCACCCGAAACACCGGTACCTCTGCCTAAAGACGCCTGGATACTGTCGTGGGAAACCACAACGGATTATAAGCGATCGGAACAAAGGGCTATGTTATTGCATTACTGGGGAATAACCGACAAAATTAAGTTGTTTTATAATGAACTGTAAATAAAATTGCAACTAAAAGAAAGTAAAAAATTTCTCTGTGCCATTTTATTAATGTCCCTTTCTGCTTATGGTTTTTCTCAGAATTATTTCGAGTTTTTATGTTATGCTTTTGGAAAATAGCTACAGCTGCAGCTGTGTTTCACTCTTAAAATGCAGATCCCTGCCTGCCGGCAGACAGGCTTCACCGCCTTTTGCCTTTCTATAAC
>Ga0209704_1000227_pt1 | contig 10673 bp, 7 predicted proteins | sample PPLLaktember2015_FD_187258 | JGI IMG/M metagenome (GOLD analysis project Ga0209704, IMG submission 187258) | Freshwater sediment microbial communities from Prairie Pothole Lake near Jamestown, North Dakota, USA - PPLs Lake P7 Core (6) Depth... | ecosystem: Environmental > Aquatic > Freshwater >... | reverse complement strand
CCACCTTTATCGCATTCATTACCGTCTCTGTGAGCAGTCTCCCAATTTCCTTGAAATCGAGCACGGAAGCTATCATGAGGCTGACCTGTTTGAGCGTCTGCTGATAATTGTATTTCTCCTTGAAAAACACCCTGTCAACCACTTTCTGAATCTGGGTTTTCAGCGGCCCGAAAATAAAGGTGATTATAAAGAAAAAGATTACTGGAAGATAAATTGAGCCTGTAAAATAGACATCTTTGAATATTTTGTCTGTCAATATGACAATCAGAGCGTAAAGGCCGGTCAGGGAAGCTGTCAGAAGAGAGTAAACGAGACCCTTTTCTATAATAGTTCCCATGTCAAGAAGATCGTACTTGAAAAGCCCGACAGCGAAAAAAACAAGAGGGATAAAACTTAAATTGCCCGGAGGATATACAGGATAACCGAGTATGGGCAGAACATTCAGGCTGTTCATAAGGCCCATAAATCCAAATCCGGTAAAAACATATTTCAGCTTGTTTTTTCTGATGCTGCTTTTCTCTTTCATAATTGCAGCGTACAGTATTATCAGCACGTACAAGGTCACAATCAGACTTCCCAGGCCGAATAAGGGGTAGAGCTTCCCGGCTTTCGCGAAGTAGCCGAAATAATATTTGTGCATCGATTCTATATATAACGGCGTTGGAGTTATGCACATCAGAACAAAAGCGCCGGCATACGCAAAAACCGTAAGCCATCTCCGGTCGTTTATTTTCAGATATGAATGAAAAAAATGGATATACACTGGAAACAGATATACTATGAGAAAATGATCGGCGCGGCTGATAAAAAGCGCCGTTGCTTCGGATTTTACATTCAGCACAAGGAAGATATCTATATAAAGGAGAGATCCCAGAAAGCAGAGGATAAAGAAAAGAAAATTAACTTCTGTTTTCCTGCCGCGTGTAAGAGTCAGGACGGCCAAACACAGAAAACAGCACAAAGTCAATAAAGGCGGAATGCTGTAGGGATTTATCATCTGCTTCCAAGCATCTCACGCGCGTGAGCGATTGTTGCCCGGGTGATTTTCTCGCCCCCGAGCATTCTTGCCAGCTCTTCTATTCGTTCATTATCGGCCAGCGGAGCAATAACGGTTTTTGTTCTTCCCGCTGATACATGTTTTGAAATCCTGAAATGATGATCACCGAATTTCGCAATCTGCGGAAGATGGGTAATGCATATTATCTGGTGATGCCGGGCAAGAGAGGCCATTTTCCTGCCCACAACTTCAGCCACCCCTCCTCCGATGCCTGCGTCAACCTCGTCAAAAACTATAGTCTCAACCGAGCCCGAACCGGCAAGGAGGGCTTTTAACGATAGTACAACTCTTGAAAGCTCGCCTCCTGAAGCTATTGCGGACAATGGTTTCAGCGCCTCTCCGACATTCGGCGCTATCATAAATTCCGCCCTGTCTATGCCTGTCTCGCCCGCCGCTTTACCGTCAACAACAAGGAAGGGATCGGCGCCATCCGTAGCAGGGAGAGCCTGAACCGAAACCTCAAATATTGTGCGCGACATCTTAAGTGTCGCAAGTTCCTCTTCCACTTTTAAAGCAATATGCTCAGCGCATTCTTTTCTTTTTGAAGACAGCTCCTTTGTAACCAGGACAAGCTTTTTATGCAGGCTTCCGAGCGCTCTTTCTGTTTCAGTTATTTTTTCCGACAGATTTTCAATGCCCAAAAGTTCACTGTCAATCGATTCAAGTTTGCTAAAAACAGCTTCGAGGGAACCTCCGTATTTGCGTTTAAGCTTGTTCAGGAGATCGAGGCGCGCTTCGACGGCTTCAAGCTCCTTTTCATCAGTCTCTATTTTTAAAAGGTAGGTTCTTAATTCATTCGATATATCCTCAATATTATAAACGGCCGCAGAAACCGCTTCAGCCCTGGAAGAAAGCTCTGAATCTATCTGACCCGCCTTGAGCAGATTTTTCCGGACAATTCCCAGTCTTTCAACAATGGAATCCTGCGTGCTGTAAAGCTCTTCAATACTTTTACCAACAGCCTCGTAGAGGGATTCCGCATTCTTGAGCCTTGTCCTGAATTTTTCAAGCTCGGCATCTTCACCCGGTCTTATCGAGGCCTCAGTTATCTCTTTTTTCTGATACGAAAGAAAATCGATCTGTTCGGTCTGCCGGTTTTTTGATGAATTGAGCTCCTTAAGCCTTTTTACCATCGGAACTATCTCATTGAAAAGTTTCCCTGCTTCATTCCGCAAAGTCATCAATCCTCCGAACTGATCGAGGATAAGAAGATGCTGTTCATCTCTTAACAATCCCTGGTGTACATGCTGGCCTGAAATGCTGGCAAGGTTTTCGGTAACTGATTCCAGCATCTGAATTGTTGAAAGCTTTCCATTAATATATATCCTGTGTCTGTCGCTTCTTGATATGATTCTTCTTATTATAAGCCCCTCAGAAGAATCAAAATCATACTCTTCCATGAGAGCCGCCACCCTGCTTCCGGAAGCAATTTCAAACAATGCTTCAAGTTCGGCTGATTCGGCGCCGGTTCGGACCAGAGTTGCCGCCGCTCTGCTTCCGAGCAAAAGATTAACCGCGTTTATTATGATTGATTTGCCGGCCCCAGTCTCTCCGCTTAAAACGGTTAAACCGCCTGAAAAACGGATATGAAGATCGTCAATTATAGCAAAATTTTTTATGGAAAGTTCTCGAAGCATGAAAAATAAGCCGGATTTAGAAAAAATGTTTTGGTTGTTTGTCGTTTGTTATTGCACAACTATTTGTTTTTGTAAAGATAGATGAGGTAATTTGGAGTTTATGACCGGAAGATATTTATAGAACTCAGAATAAGATTGTGTTAAGTTAGGATAATTGGTTTCCATTCCGAAATAAATTATTAGACAATTATGATTTACCAATGATTTTAATATATCAAATCATATATACGATAATTATAATAATCAGCTCTCCGTTTATTCTGTTTTTAGCCGCCTTAGGAAACAGCAGAATTAAAGAACGGTTTGCTCTCTCGCTTCCCAAAAGCTTATATGAAAACCGCAGAATCTGGATTCATGCCCTTTCTGTGGGTGAAGTCGTGTCTGCGATCCCCCTTATCGAGGCAATAAGACTTAAATATCGCGACAAAGAGATCGTTTTTACGGCTGCCACGTCCAAAGGGCTCGATATAGCCCGTAAAGAAATCGGCGACCGGGTAAAAATAATCCCGATGCCGCTTGATTTCTGGTGGAGTGTAAGGAGAATCGTCAGGCACATAAACCCTTCCTTTTTTGTGCTTGTCGAAACAGACATATGGCCCGCGCTTATCGCCTCCCTTTCAGATAAAAAGATCAAATGCTTTCTTGTAAACGGACGGATTTCACCGCGCAGCAATAAATCCTATAAAAAGTTTTCTTTTATTATAAGGCCTCTCTTGAAAAGGTTCACATTGTGCATGATGCAGTCCGAACTTGACAGTAAGCGGCTTCTTGATATCGGGGCCGACCCGGCAAGAATAATAACGACAGGAAATATCAAGTTTGACCGCAATTGGCTGCCTATGTGCGAAGAGGAACGCGATAATTGGCTTACTAAGCTGTGCCTTTATCCTGAAGATGACATCTGGGTTGCAGGAAGCGTTCACGGAGACGAAGGACAGATTATCTTAAATGTTTTTTCAAAGCTTGCTTCCTCGTTCCCGAAACTTCGTCTTGTTATTGCCCCCAGAAACATTGAAGAGTCGGACGGAATACTCAAGGCGGCTAAGGATATGGGGCTTAAAGCATTTCTTAAAACTAAGACGCCTGATAATAAGGCAGACTGCAAAGTGATTGTTTTAAATACCATCGGCGAATTAGGCAGAATATACGGGATTGGGAAAATCAGCTTTGTCGGCGGAAGCATGGTTCCTTCCGGGGGCCATAATCTGCTTGAACCCGCAAGTTTCGGATGCCCTGTTCTTTTCGGCCCTCATACGCATAATTTTGTTCTGATGTCCGAACTTCTGCTGGAAGATAAGGGAGGCTTTAAGGTTAATAATGAAGAGGAGCTATACGCCTCCGTGAAAATGCTTCTCGATGATCCTGAATTGTGCACAATGACCGGAAAATATGCAAAGCAGTTTACGGACAAACACAGAGGCGCTTTACAGGAAGTATTAAACCGCATAGATGAGCATGTTGATGATGACAAAGCCGCTTGATAAATCAAACGCAAACAATATATTAATCCGCGCCACAAACTGGGTCGGGGATGCCGTGATGACCCTGCCCGCCCTTGAAGCTGTGCGCGAAAACTTTCCGTCTGCCTCCATAACTGTTCTTGCCCGACCCTGGGTTGCGACTGTATTTGAAAACCATCCGGCGGTAACCCATGTTCTTGTTTATAATAAACATGAAAATTTGAAAAAGAATATATCCGAATTTTTTCATGTCGCCGGCGCTATTCGGGAAAAGAGATATGATCTTGCCATACTTTTTCAAAACGCGTTTGAAGCCGCCCTTCTTACATATATGGGGGGCGTAAAACAGAGGCTTGGCTTTGATTCGGACGGAAGGGGATTTCTTCTGACTCATGCGATAAAAAGAAGCCCTGAGATATTTGCGGTTCACCAGGTTGAATATTATTTATCGATTTTAAAAGCTGCCGGACTCACCGCTGAAAGCAGAAATCCTGTTCTTTATCTTTCTGAAAAGGATATGGACAAAGCTGAACATCTGCTACAATCGGAAGGAATCGCCAAAAACGATTTTATTCTCGGCATAAGTCCCGGAGCTATTTTTGGGAATGCCAAAAGGTGGCCTTTTGAACGTTTTGCAGAAATATCGGACCGGGCATCCGAAAGGTGGGGCGCAAAAGTGATCATTCTGGGGAGCGGGAAAGAAAAAGATATTGGAAAAAATATTTCCGTCATAATGAGAAATAAAGCGGTCGATTTTTGCGGGACGACTTCGCTCGGCGAGGCGATGGGGCTGGTCGCTAAATGCGGCCTATTTGTTACAAACGATTCCGGCCTTATGCATGTTTCAGCGGCTCTCGGAGTTCCAACTCTTGCGATTTTCGGATCAACCGATCATGTGGCGACAGGCCCCCGCGGATCAAAAACAAGAATTATAAGGCATGACATTGATTGCTCTCCGTGTCTTAAACCGGAATGCCCGACTGATTTCAAGTGCATGTTGTCAATAGAGCCTGAAGAGGTCTGGTGTGAGATGGAGAAGTTCAGACAGGCCGTATGAATATTTTAATAATAAAATTAAGCTCCATCGGAGACGTTGTTCACGCGCTTCCTTTTCTGGAATCCCTGAAAAAATGTTATCCCGGTTCAAAAATAGACTGGCTTGTTGAAGAAGAGGCATCGCAGATATTATCCGGGCATCCCGCCATAAACAGGATTATAATCTCCGGAAGAAAAAAATGGCAGAGGGATATTCTCAATCTGTTTAAAATTTTCAGGGTTTTTTCCGAAGCAGCAGGTTTTTACAGAATTTTAAGATTATCGAAATACGACATTGTGATTGACCTGCAGGGTCTTTTCCGAAGCGGTTTCTTAACGGCCCTTTCAAGGGGAAAAAGGAAAATCGGAATGAGCGGCGCAAGAGAAGGCGCTTCTTTTTTCCTGAAAGAGCCTCCCGTTTTAGTAGACTATGAACAGCATGCCATTGACCGCTATCTTAAGGTGGCGGAATATCTATGCTGCAATACTGATAATCCCAGGGGCGAAATTCCTGTCTCTGAAGATGATAAAAAACTTACCGACAGCATATTCACTTCGTTTTCAGAAGAAAAACCGGTTATAGCCGTCAACCCGATGGCAAAATGGAAGACAAAACTGTGGCAAGCCGACAAATTTTCTAAACTGGCTGACAAACTGCAAAAAGAGATGAATTGCCTGATAGTATTCACCGGAAGCGCAAACGACAGGCCGCTGATTGAAGATATAATAAAGAATGCGGGCGGGAGACGGGATGAAATCATCAATCTTGCGGGACGCACAGGCTTAAAGGAATTGGCATATCTTTATTCGCGATGCTCTCTTCTGATATGCACCGATACGGGCCCTATGCACATTGCAGCGGCAATGGGCTGCAGGGTGGTCGCTCTTTTCGGCCCGACAGCCCCGCTTCGCACAGGCCCTTACGGAAACGGCCATGTAGTGATAAGAAGCGGGATTGATTGCAGTCCGTGTTTTAAGAAAGAATGCGGCAATACAAAATGCATGGATGATATAGCCGTAAATGCGGTTTTTGATGCCGCGGGAAAAATAATATCCGGGTTCAGGGAATCGGGTGTATAGTGAAAGAAAAATATAAACTGGCTTTCTGCCTTTTTGAATATGTCACATTCGGAGGAATGCAGCGCGACATGCTGAGAATCGCGAGGACGTGCATCTCCCGCGGGCATCAGGTCAATTTATTCTGCAGCGCATGGAAAGGAGAAATTCCGGATGATATCACTCCGACTGTTTTTGCCGGACAGGGTTTGGCAAATCACCTGAGGTGCGAATCTTTCGTTAAAAAAGTTTCAAGACATCTTGATGCCGACAGGCATGACGCGGTGGTTGGATTCAATAAGATGCCGGGGCTTGATCTCTACTATGCCGCGGATTCGTGTTTTGCGGCAAAAGCCCGCGACAGAGGTATTCTTTACAGCCTGACAGGGCGCTCCCGGACATATTCGGGATTTGAGAAGGCCGTATTTCAAAAGGATTCGAAAACTGAAATTCTTCTTATTTCCGAAAGGGAAAAGCTCTCTTTTATTGAATTTTACGGAACGGATGAAAACCGGTTTCATCTGCTTCCTCCCGGTATCGATACAAACCGCCTTGCGACAGATAACTCCCCGGAAATCCGAAAAGCCCTGCGCGCTGAACTGTCGATAGGGGAAAATGACAATATAATTCTCTTCATAGGTTCAGGTTTTAAAACAAAGGGGCTTGACCGGGCGATTACCGCCCTCTCCTCCCTGCCTGATTTTCTGCTTGAAAATACTATTCTGCTGATCCTCGGTGAAGACAAGGCAAAACCCTTTCTGAAACTTTCCGGAAAGCTTGGAGTTCGGGACAGAATCCGCTTCATGGGAGGACGCTCCGATGTTCCCCGCTTTTTGATGGCCGCCGATCTTCTTCTTCACCCGGCTTACAGGGAAAATACCGGCACAGTACTTATTGAGGCAATGGCTGCCGGGTTGCCCGTTCTGGCATCCGATGTCTGCGGATACAGCCATCATGTTGGAAAAGGCGGAGCCGGAGAATTGATACCATCCCCCTTTAAGCAGGAAAAACTCAATCATCTCCTTTCTTATATGCTGACATCTGAAAAAAGAGCCGAATGGCGGGAATGCGGAAGAAATTACATTTCAGGAACAGATGTATTCAGCCTTCCCGAAAAGGCGGCCGATATCATTGAGACTATTGCGAGAAGGAATACTGTTGCAACGGATTGTAACGGATTATAGTCTTCGAAATCGGACGGATTATAAAACCAGAAACTACAAACCAGAGACCAGAAACCTGGTACTTATCTCGGATAGCCGGTAATTTCCCTTATCTTTTCATATAACGGCTTAAGTTGCTTATACATCTTCTTATAGACATGCCTGTAAAGCTCGTCATACAGTTTATGGGCTGTAAAGTCAGGTTCAAACAGATCACCGATCCTTGTCATGGCGCCCACCGCTGTTTTGAAATCGCTGTGAAGTCCGAGCCCCACGGCAAGATCAATTGAGGCTCCAAGCCCTGATGTTTCGTATATATGAGGGCGTGCCGTGGGTATTCCGAACACATCAGCCGTGACCTGCATCGCGACTTTGCTCTGAGAGCCGCCTCCCGAAACACGAAGACTTGTTATCGGGATTTTTGTCTTCTTCTCGATCCTCTCCTTTCCCTCTCTGAGAGCGTACGCGAGACCTTCCAGAATAGCCTTGTAGAAATATGCCCTGTTGTGAATATCTCCGAAGCCTATGACGGCGCCTTTTGCTTCAGGGCCAGGGAGTTTTATTCCGGGCGTCCAGTAAGGTTGGAGCACAAGTCCCATCGAGCCTTTCGGCACATCGGCGACAAGCCTGTCAAAAAGGCTTTCAACCTCCACTCTTTCCATCTCCGCAATCTGCTGCTCCCTTAGTCCGAACTGCTCCTTGAACCAGCTTACCATCCAGAAACCGCGCATGTTTTGGACTTCGATCGTATGATATCCAGGAACAGCCGAAGGGTACGGAGGCAGCAGCGGGACGGCTTCGATATATTTATTATGAGTGACATTTATTGTGGCTGTAGTCCCGTAACTGAGGCATCCGACTGAAGGATCGAGACTTCCCGAACCTATGACTTCGCATGCTTTGTCTGCCGCCGCGGCTATCAGAGGGAGCCCTTCGGGTATCCCTGTCTGCCCGGAAGCGGTTTTTGTGATGTTTCCAAGAGGTTTTCCCACAGGAATCAGCTCGGGAAGCAAATTCGGATCTATCGGAAGGGCTTTCCATTTCCAGTCCCAGCTTCTGGCCCAGCATAAATGTTTATAATCAAACGGTATATACCCGACCTGACATCCGATTGAATCGACAAATTTTCCGGTCATCCTGTGTGTGAGATAGCCTGAAAGCAGAATGTATTTATGGGTCCTTCTCCATATGTCTTTTTCGTGAGTCATGAGCCAGTTGGCTTCCGCCTCGGCTCTGAAGTAGTCGATCGTTTTTTTAAGATTCGTAACGGTAAAGAGAAATCCCCAGAAACCGCCGAGAGAAGGAAGACCGTGGGTTTTGCGCTGGTCGAGCCATAAAATTGCCGGACGAAGCGGTTTTCCTTCCCTGTCCACATTGAGAACCGTCGCTCTCTGAGAGGTAAGCGAAACGCCCGCAATTCTCTCCCTGTATGAAGGCGCCTTTTCAAAGAGCATGCGGCAGGCAACGCATAGTGATTCCCAGAATACTTCCGGGGCCTGTTCCGCCCATCCCGGATGCTCCGAAAAATAAGGATCGAAGTGAACCCTCTCCCTTGCGAGCAGATTCCCCTCAAGATCGAAAATAAGGGCCTTTACGCTCTGTGTTCCATTGTCAACAGCAAGCAGCAGATCCTTGTTATTCATGCTCAACCTCACAATGTATGCAGCAAACCCCACCCGGGCTGACAGTCCATAAAAGGAGATCAGAATCCGGCGCACCCGACCGGGCAAATTTTACCGGAAAACCAAGTATGCATATAATTATTGATTTCGCGGATGATAACCAATATCCTTAAAATATTGAAAATTCAACTACGTTTTTCCGTGCTTTATTGATTATACGTAAATCGATGAAATAGTTTTCCGCCATATACAGGCAATGCATGGTAAGTTTTCCACTTAATGACAATGTTGACGGCTTCGTAATAAGTCCAATTCCTGCGTTGCCCTTCATCCCGTCGCGATCATGGCGGGAAATATAGGGGACGTTCATCAATATATAAGTTGACACCGGCAGGTATGGATGATAGAGAGGAAACATGCCCAGAAAATCAAGAATAGATGCCGCCGGTGCAATTCACCATGTGATTGTCCGTGGAATAAACAAAGCAGATATTTTTTCCGATGATGCTGATTACAATAGCTTTTTAAACAGGCTTGGAGAAATATTACAAGCCACCAAAACAGCGTGTTATGCGTGGGCGCTGATACCCAATCATTTTCATCTTCTGCTCCGTACCGGAAACGCACCCATTTCAACGGTCATGAGAAGGCTTCTTACAGGTTATGCTGTCTATTACAACCGGAGAAACACCCGCTTCGGTCATCTGTTTCAGAACCGCTACAAGTCTATTCTGTGTCAGGAGGATATATATTTAAAAGAACTTGTGCGTTACATTCATTTGAATCCGTTACGCGCAAAACTGGTTTCCGATTACAGATCATTGAAACACTATAAGTATTGCGGTCATGGGGCCATAATGGGGTATCTAATAAATGACTGGCAGGATGCGGAATACATATTGAAACTTTTCGCCCAGGACACAAGATCTGGCAGTAGAGGTTATTCTGCGTTCGTCAGGAAAGCAGTTAATCAGGGCAAAAGACCGGAGCTTGTTGGAGGAGGTCTTCTAAGAAGTCAGGGAGGATGGAGAGGCGTCAAGGCTCTCAGAAGAAGCGGTGAATACCAGAAGGGCGATGAAAGGATATTGGGCAGCGGCGACTTTGTAACATCTGTTTTATCTCAGGCGAAAGAGTCAATGGCCAGGAAATATCATCTTAAAGCAGAGGGATATGATTTAAATAATTTGATGAATCGGGTAGCCGGGATCACCGGAACATCTTCTTATGAAATTATACTTTCAGGAAGAAAGCGCAAGATATCCTTTGCGCGTGACCTGACCTGTTACTGGGCGACCGAACATCTGAATATAAAACAGAGTGAGCTGGCCGCCATATTTAACATAACTCAGCCGGCTGTAAGCATGTCGGTTGCACGGGGCCGTAAACAGGCTGAGGAAGAGAAATTGAGTTTGTAACATAAACTTAACTTATATATTGATGAACGTCCCATGCTTTGTGTCAGTTATATTGTTTGTAGCCGGGCTGATCCTGCTGATAATCGGCGCGGAAGCGCTTGTCCGGGGCGCGTCCCGTCTGGCGGCTGTTCTCGGCATATCTCCGCTTGTAATAGGCCTTACCGTCGTTGCATTCGGGACAAGTTCGCCGGAACTTGCCGTAAGCATAAAATCAGCTCTATCCGGCCA
>Ga0209704_1000225_pt1 | contig 10684 bp, 8 predicted proteins | sample PPLLaktember2015_FD_187258 | JGI IMG/M metagenome (GOLD analysis project Ga0209704, IMG submission 187258) | Freshwater sediment microbial communities from Prairie Pothole Lake near Jamestown, North Dakota, USA - PPLs Lake P7 Core (6) Depth... | ecosystem: Environmental > Aquatic > Freshwater >... | reverse complement strand
AACCCTGTATAGGGGCGTTGATGGCATTTCGTTCAGCCATGCCACGAACCACGGCGTTGTTTGAATTTATATCATTCAGATAACGCCGGCGCCCCATAATTGTTTGCACATATCCTTCTTTTCTTGCCTTTTCGATTGATTTTTCCATATAAATTTTCACTCCGGGGAAATTTTCGAAGTATCCGTCAATCAATTCTTTTGCTTCCGACCGCGAAATCCGGAGCCGTTGCGACAAACCAAAGGCGGAAATCCCGTAAATAATCCCGAAATTGGCCGTTTTGGCTTTTCTGCGCATTTCTGAGGTGACTTCACCGACTGGAACCTTATAAATTTTCGAAGCGGTGAGGGCATGCACATCCTGGTTTTGACGGAAAGCCTCCGAAAGCTGGGAATCTTCGCTCAGAGCAGCCATGATGCGCAATTCGATCTGTGAATAGTCGGCCGATAGAAACAGGTGGTCCTTGTCTGACGGGATGAAAGCCCGCCTGATTTCCCGCCCTTCTTCATCCCTGACCGGGATGTTCTGCAGGTTGGGGTTGTTGGAACTCAACCGGCCGGTCGCAGCGATGGCCTGGTTGTAGGAGGTATGGATTTTCCCGGTTTGGGGATGGATCAACCCGGGAAGCACATCAACATAAGTGTTCAGCAGTTTTTTCAATCCTCTGAAATCAAGCATTTTCATTACAATGGGATGTCTATCCCTCAGCTGGAACAGCACCTCTTCGTTGGTGGAGTATTGTTTGGTTTTTGTCTTTTTGGCATTGTCGTCGATGTTCAGCCGGTCAAACAGGATCTCTCCGAGTTGTTTCGGAGAGGAGAGGTTAAACCGGACTCCGGCCAGTGAAAAGATCTCTTCTTCCAGTTTGATCAGTTTTTCCCGCAGCATGGTTCCGAACTCTTTCAGTGTTTCGGTATCCAGTTTTACACCGGCCATTTCCATGTCGGCCAGAACGTTGATCAGGGGCATTTCAAGTTCATAAAACAACGGTTCCAGGTTTTTCTGTTTCAGCAATGGTTCCAGGTAAAGCTTTAACCGGAGGGTCAAATCGGCATCTTCACAGGAATAGTCTCTTAGTTTTTCCACTTCCACCGACCGCATGGTTATTTGGTTTTTTCCTTTGGCGCCTATCAGGCTGGCTGTCGGTATTTTCCTGTATTTAAGGTAGTTTTCGCACAAATAATCGAGGTTGTGTTTCCATTCCGGCTGGATCAGATAGTGGGCCAGCATGGTATCGAACAGGGGGCCTTTCACCCTGATCCCGTAATGACGGAGCATCAGGATGTCGTATTTCATGTTTTGTCCTGTTTTTCCAATGGTGGTGTTTTCAAATACTTCCCGGAATTCCTCCACCACGGCAGTGGCTTTCACCCGGTCGGACGGAAGGGGGACGCACCAGGCCTCATGGGGTTTCAGGGAGAACGAGAGGCAGACCAGTTCTGCAAAATGGGGATCGAGGCCTGTTGTTTCCGTATCAAAACAAAACGAACCAGATCGGGCCAGCCGGGTGATCAGTTGGTTTCGCTGCTCCTCATTTTCCACCATATGATAATGATGAGTTGTATTGTCAATGGTACTCAGGTCTGAAACGGAAGATGCCGGAATGGAAAATTGTTCTGATCCGAACAGCAGGCCCTGTGCCGGAGCTGTTTCACGGGGTTTTTCTTCCGGCTGATCCAGTCCCAGTCTTTCTGCCAGCGTCCGGAATTCCAGCTCCCGGAAAAGGCTTTTCAGCGCCTGTCGGTCGGGTTCTTCCTTTTTCAGGCTTTCAGGATGAAATGCTACCGGTACATCCAGGGAAATGGTGGCCAGCAGCCGCGATAAGCGAACCTGCTCTTCATACTGCACCAGATTCTCTTTTTGTTTCCCTGAAATTTTGTCGATGTTCAAGTAAATGCCATCAATGCTTCCGAAATCACCGATCAGTTTTTGTGCGTTTTTGGGGCCTATTCCCGGACAGCCCGGGATGTTGTCGGAGGCGTCGCCCATGAGGCCCAGAAGATCGATCATCTGTGACGGGGAATCGATTCCGAAGTTAAGCTTCACTTCCCCAACACCCCAGACTTCAACGTCGTTTCCCGCCTTTCCGGGTTTGTACATGAAAACATGGTCGGATACCAGCTGGGCATAATCCTTGTCGGGGGTCATCATATAGGTGGTAAATCCCTCCTTCTCTGCCTTCCGTGCCAGGGTACCGATGATGTCATCGGCTTCAAAACCTTCCATCTCAATGATGGGAATGTTCATGGCTTCGATCAGGTTCCGGATATAAGGCACCGATTTCCGGAGGTCTTCGGGCATCTCCTGCCGGTTGGCTTTATATTCCGGGAATATTTCGTGGCGGAAAGTAGGCCTGGACATATCAAAAACCACGCCTATGAAGTCAGGTTTTTCTGATTGGAGCAATTGAATCAGGGTATTGGCAAAACCATACACGGCCGAGGTATTCAATCCCTGAGAACTGATGCGCGGTGCACGGATAAAGGCAAAGTAACTCCTGTATATCAGGGCATAGGCGTCAAGCAGAAACAGGTTGCGATCAGGTTTTTCCATCATAATATTTGATTTTATTTGAATATTCTGAATGGTGAAGTTACAGAAAATTTTTTCCACTCCTTTTTTATATATTTTTGCAGCGGTAATGACCGGCCTTAAGCAGGGATTACCTTCTAATACTTAATACTTTATAGGCATGAGAAAATGGAGGATAGATGACTCCGCCGAATTGTACAACATCATTGGCTGGGGAGTAAATTATTTTTCTATCAATGAAAAGGGCAATGTCATTGTTACCCCTAAAAAAGACGGGATTTCCGTTGACCTGAAAGAGTTGGTTGAAGAATTGCAGCTTCGTGATGTTTCTGCTCCGATGCTGGTGCGTTTCCCGGATATTCTGGACAGCCGCATAGAGAAAATGGACAGTTGTTTCAAAATTGCTGCCGAAGAATATGACTATAAAGCCCAGAATTTCATCATCTATCCCATAAAGGTCAACCAAATGCGGCAGGTGGTGGAAGAAATCGTGGATCACGGTAAAAAGTTCAACATTGGGCTGGAAGCTGGCTCAAAACCGGAACTCCACGCGGTAATAGCCATTGATACCGATAGTGAATCGCTGATCATTTGCAACGGCTATAAAGATGAAAGTTACGTGGAACTGGCCCTGCTGGCCCAGAAAATGGGTCGGCGGATTTTTATCGTGGTGGAAAAACTGAACGAGCTCAAGTTGATTGCAAAGGTTTCCAAACGACTGAAAATCAGGCCCAATATTGGCATCCGCATTAAACTTTCCAGCACGGGGAGTGGAAAATGGGAAGAATCGGGCGGCGATGTGAGTAAGTTCGGGTTGAATTCCAGCGAATTGCTGGAATCATTGGATTATCTGGAAAGGAACGGCATGAAGAACTGTCTCCGGCTGGTCCATTTTCACATTGGCAGCCAGATCAATAAAATCCGCAGGATAAAAATTGCCCTGAGGGAAGCATCCCAGTTTTATGTCGAATTGTACAAGGCCGGTTTTAAGGTTGAATTTGTGGACATCGGCGGTGGTCTTGGTGTGGATTATGACGGTACCCGTTCTTCCAACAGCGAAAGCAGTGTGAACTACAGCATTCAGGAATATGTGAACGATGCCACCTATACCATGGTGGATGCCTCCAACAAAAACAACATTCCCCATCCGAACATCATCACCGAATCGGGGCGTTCACTCGCTGCCCATCATTCCGTGCTCATTTTTGAAGTGCTGGAGTCGGCATCGCTGCCCCAGTGGGAGGAAGAGATAGAAATCCATCCCAACGACCATGAACTGGTACAGGAACTTTACCAGGCCTGGGAAAACCTGAACCAGCCCAAAATGCTGGAAACCTGGCACGATGCCCAGCAAATCAGGGAGGAAGCGCTCGACCGTTTCAACCTCGGTTTGCTCGATCTGAAAACCAGGGCACAGGTAGAACGTCTGTTCTGGTCGGTTGGCCGTGAAATCATGCAAATGTCATCCAAATTGAAACATGTACCCGAAGAGTTGACTACTTTGCCAAAATTGTTGTCCGACAAATATTTCTGTAATTTTTCCCTTTTCCAGTCTCTGCCCGATTCCTGGGCAATAGACCAGGTATTCCCTATCATACCCATCCAGCGGCTGGATGAAAAACCTGACCGGTCTGCGACCCTGCATGACATTACCTGTGATTCGGACGGAAAAATTGACAATTTCATTTCCACCAGGAACATGTCTTATTACCTTCCCGTTCATGCTTTAAAGTCAAAGGAAACTTACTACATCGGTGTTTTTCTGGTGGGCGCCTATCAGGAAATCCTGGGCGATCTGCATAACCTCTTCGGGGATACGAATGCCGTTCATGTATCGGTAAACAGTAAAGGTTATTCCATTGATCAGATTATTGACGGAGAAACGGTGGCCGAAGTACTCGAGTATGTCAACTACAACGCCAAAAAAATGGTGCGCAGTGTGGAAGGTTGGGTAACGGCATCGGTGAAAAGTGGTAAAATAACCGCGGAAGAAGGGAAAGAATTTTTGTCGATATACCGATCAGGCTTGTACGGGTATACCTATCTGGAATAAAATGTAACCGCAGAGTCGCGAAGACACAGAGAAAAAATTCCCTTTGCGTCTTCGCGTCTTTGCGTGAAATTAGCTTTTTTTTATTTCGGCAGCGGATATCCCTTTATCGCAGCCAGGTTTTTGGCAATATCCTCTTCCGGATATTCAAAGTCTGTTAACTGCCCCGTCATGTATTTGTCGTACCCTACGAGGTCCAGCATTCCATGCCCTGAGAAGTTGAAGAGGATAACTTTCTCTTTACCTTCCTCCTTGGCTTTTAGTGCCTCCCTGATTGCCCCGGCGATGGCATGAGTGGTTTCCGGAGCAGGAATGATTCCTTCTGTTCGGGCAAAAAGGAGTCCTGCTTCAAAGCATTCACTCTGGTGCACCGACTGAGCTTCCATCAATCCGTCTTTCAAAGCAGCGCTGACCAGCGGCGCCATACCATGATACCTCAGACCTCCGGCATGTATGGGAGCCGGGATAAAGCTATGACCAAGGCTGTACATCGGGAGCAACGGGGTCATCCTGGCCACATCGCCGTGATCGTACACGAAGGGTGCTTTAGTTAACGTTGGGCATGAAGCAGGTTCAAAACCAATGATCTGAATATCTGCTCCGTTGATCTTATCGTACATGAAAGGGAAAGAAATTCCGGCAAAATTACTGCCCCCACCACAACAGCCGATGACCACATCCGGTTTGCTGATTCCCACCTTGGCCAGCTGTTTTTTTGCTTCCAGGCCTATGATGGACTGGTGAAGCATGACATGGTTCAATACAGATCCCAGGGAATAACGTGTTTCACCGGTCGGATCGGTCACCGCCTGCTCAATGGCTTCACTGATGGCAATACCCAAACTGCCCGGTGTGTCGGGAAATTCCGCCAGAATATTTCGTCCGGCCTGGGTTTCCATTCCGGGGCTCGGAACACAGGTAGCCCCCCAGGTTTGCATCATCAGTTTCCGGAAGGGTTTCTGGTCGAAACTGACCCTTACCATGAACACCTTACACTCCAGACCGATCAGTTTGCAGGCATAGGCCAGTGCACTGCCCCACTGCCCTGCACCGGTTTCTGTAACCAGCTTTTTAATTCCGAACTGTTTGTTGTACCAGGCCTGGGCAACGGCTGTGTTGGGTTTGTGGCTTCCGGCCGGTGAAACCCCTTCATTCTTGTAATAAATTTTGGCCGGCGTCCCCAACGCTTCCTCCAGTTCGTATGCCCTGATCAGCGGGCTGGGCCGCCATTGAATGTATATCTCCCGGATGGGCTCCGGAATATCAATCCAACGCTCCTGGCTGACTTCCTGTTCAATCAGGTTCATGGGAAACACCGGAGCCAGCATCTCCGGTGTAATGGGATTGCCATCGGGCCCCAAAGGAGGATTAAGCGGAGTGGGCAAATCGGGCGATAGGTTATACCATTGCTTTGGCATTTCCGATTCTTCCAGGAAAATTTTCTTCTGTCGAGTCATCGTTTCGAAATTTAATTGGTTAATAATGTTTGTTATTTATTTTCTGTTTAACGGAGACAAGGCATGCTTTGTCTCCGAAGTGCTATTCGAAAAAGAACGAAAAAAAAGAGGGACTTGCTGCGTAAACAACAAATCCCTCTTTTAAGGTATTTAAAATCGGACAAATTGCTTACGTGCGGATCACATGACTGCGCCACCACCAATTACCGTTTGTCCAAACCAAAACCTTCATCTGTGAAAATTATACGTTGTAAAAATAAATTTTTATATGATTCCGCAATGAAAAATCGGGTTTTGTAAGAAAAAAAAATCAAATACAATCAGAATGTTAACAAAAGGGGGATAATTATTTCATTTCCTGATTTAAAATCAATGCCAGTTCCATTCCGGGGTGGTAATGGAAGGCATTCAAACCAACCTGTGAGGCGGCAACGATGTTTTCTTCAAAATCATCCACGAAAAGGGTCTCCCCGGCATGAACCCCCGAGAGGGCAAGGACCTTTTCATACCCCGACAGCTCGGGTTTCCGGTCATGAATAACATGAGAATAAAAAAGCTTTTCGAAAAGTTCTCCAAAATGAAACTGATGTTCGGAGTAAAACCGTTTCAGGAAATATTCAATGTGGATCTGATTGGTGTTGCTGTACAGGTAAAGCGGGTACCTTTTCCTGAGCTCCAGCAGGAAGGACACCTTTTCCCGGGGCACAGAACCCAGAATGCTGCACCAGGCCTGGTCGATCTGCTCATCGGTTACCGATGGGTTTCCCAGCTTAGCCCGTATGTTGCTCCGGAATTCTTCCGGATAAATCAATCCGGTCTCCAGTTTCCTGAAAACAGGGTCTTTCAGGGTTTCCCGGAATTCGGTAAAACTGCCGGTGGCGCCAAGAAGCCTGAAAGCATGAACGGGGGCCATAAAATCCAAATCCAGCAAAACCCCTCCAAGGTCAAAAATGATGTTCTTTATCTCCGGCATGACAGTTCGGTAAAATTCAGGATACAAAGTAAGTGAATTATTAGTATCAGGTATCAGGTTTTCAATGCTTCGCGTTCCGGGGGTTCCGCAATTGTTCCGGGCTTCGCGTTCCGGAACCATTCGGAACTTTTTGTTCAGGGCTTCCCGCCGGCTTGGGTGAGCTGAATTTTTTTGATAATTTTAGGCCTTCCAAAATCAGGGGAGATAACAGGAATTAACCCTCTTTAATACCAATTTAAATGTAAGAATGGATATTAAAAGCTTCATATTGAAAGGCTCGGTTCAACTTTCCGGGAAAGATGGCAGGTCGCTGGTGGCTGTTGATCAGCGATTCCTTCCTTTTAGGGAGACTTTTTTTGAGATCTCGACACCGGAAGATGCTTTTTATGCCATCCGGGAGATGGTGATCAGGGGTGCCCCGCTGATCGGTGTTACGGCTGCTTTCGGAATGTATCTTGCGCTCAGTGAGAACCCCCGAAACGAGCAGGATGGTCTTATTCAGGCAGCAGAGGTCCTGAATTCCTCGCGGCCCACTGCGGTAAATCTTTTTGGAGCTACAGCCAGGATGCTGGCGGCATTTAACCCGGACAGGAGCCTGGAAGAGAACAGGGAATGCCTGTTCAGGGAGGCTTGCCGTATCATGGAGGAAGAAACGGAATCCTGCCGTAAAATTGGTGAATTTGGATTACCCCTGATTGAGGAAATCTGGGAAAGAAAAAAGCCGGCCCCGGTGCAGATGCTTACCCACTGCAACGCCGGGTGGCTGGCCACCGTTAAGTATGGTACTGCCACTGCACCCATCTACCTGGCTCATGAAAAGGGCATTCCCCTGCATGTGTGGGTAGATGAAACCCGGCCACGTAACCAGGGGGCACGTCTTACGGCCTATGAACTGGGACTGGCCGGAATCCCCCATTCCGTCATTCCCGATAATGCGGGGGGGCACCTTATGCAGCATGGAATGGTGGATTTGGTAGTAACAGGGAGTGACCGGACCACCCTGAACGGCGATGTGGCCAATAAAATAGGCACCTATCTGAAAGCTCTTGCTGCTTTTGACAATCATGTTCCCTTTTATGTTGCCCTTCCTTCCTCTTCCATAGATTTTGCCATGGAAGACGGCATCCGGAATATTCCCGTGGAAGAGCGTTCTCCGGAGGAAGTGGTGTATGTGGAAGGCTGGACAGGAACCGAAACCCGGTCGGTGCGAATATTGCCTGAAAATAGCGGAGTCAGGAATTTCGGATTTGATGTGACTCCAGCCCGCCTCATTACCGGACTGATCACGGAAAGGGGGATATGCCCTGCGACAAAGGATGGAATTATTGGATTATTTGGTGATTGGAAAGATGGAAAGATGGAATAATGGAAAGATGGAATAATGGAAAATTGGGTGATTGGAAGATTGGACAATACAAAAAATATATGCATAAAATAGCTATTATTGGAGGAACCGGATTTGAAAATCCGGATATCCTGCAGAATCAGTCGGAAGTTATCATCGAAACCCCATACGGGAAAACGGATGCTCCCATAAAAACCGGCATGATCGGGGATACTGCGGTGTGTTTGATATCCCGGCATGGTCTGACCCATGAAATTACCCCCACAAAGGTGAATAACCGGGCGAATATCTGGGCCATCCGTGCCCTGGGGTGCACCCATATTATTGCAACCACCGCATGTGGGAGCCTTAGGAAAGAGATAGCCCCCGGCGACCTGGTTTTTCCTGATCAGTTTATCGATTTTACCCGGTTCAGGTCAAATACTTTTTTTGACCGGTTCGAAAATGGTCAATTGCATCATGTCCCCATGGGAGAACCTTTTGATGTACCGCTGCGGAAAATGCTGATCCAAACGGCACAGGGGCTGAATCTGAGCTACCACGGGAAAGGCACAGTCATCACCATTGAAGGGCCCCGGTTTTCCACACGCGCTGAATCCCGGATGTTCAGGAACTGGGGGGCAGATGTCATCAACATGTCAACAGCCCCCGAATGCATTCTTGCCAACGAATTGGGAATCCCTTATGCTGCGGTAGCTGTCAGCACCGATTACGATTCCTGGATGGAAGAAGAGCATCCGGTGACCTGGGAAGCCGTGCTGGAAGTCTTCCACAGGAACATCCACCATGTCATCCGGCTGATCACGACGGCCGTTTCAACCCCGGGAAGCACCGGCAAATGAAACAATTTACAGCCATTGTCATTCCCGCCTGGGGACGCGATGCTTTGAGGATAAAACTACCCGTGACGGAACAATGGTTTGGTATCTGCAGCCAGGTGGAGGAGCTTTCCGGTCTCTTCGTCCGTATTCGACCGCATATCCTTTACCATTTCTATGGCCTTCAGAAATAGTTCAGCTTTGCCCGGGGGAATGGCTGAGGTCGTTTTCTTTGAAAGGGTGAACTGTAGAGCCAGTTTCAGCATTTCATCAGTAGCAACCGGCTTGTACCACATATTTTTGTAATATTTGGGTTCACCCTGTGCAAGGCCGGTTAAGGCCATGGCTTTTAATGCCAGAATGCCCATGTTTTTCTCTACGGCTTTGGCATAAATCTGCGGCCCGAAATCACCGGCATGCCAGCAGGCAAAATTGAGCGGGAACATGACGGTGTCAAATTCGTATTTCTGCATGGCCAGCAAGGCAGCATCAATGGAATGTGCCGAGAAACCGACAAACCGGATTTTTCCCTCTTTTTTGGCTTTATCAATGGTTTCCATCGCCCCTCCTGGTGCAAATGCCTTTTCCACCTCTTCCACCGAACTGAGGGCATGCAACTGGAAGAGGTCAAACCAATCGGTTTCCAGCCGTTGTAAACTCCTGACCAGCGTCTTTTCTGCACCCTCACGGCTTCTTTCCTGGGTTTTACAGGCCAGGAATGCCTTTTTCCGGTAGCTTCTCAGGGCAGGCCCCATTCTCTCTTCCGCCGTACCGTATCCGGGAGCAACGTCATAATAGTTCACGCCCAAATCCCAGGCTTTGGCGATGATTTCATCCGCATACTCCTGTGAATTGTCATTCAACATGATGCCGCCAAATCCGATCACAGATAGTTTTTCTCCCGTTTTCCCCAAAATTCTTTGCGGCAAATGAAAATCTTCAGGGAAATCATTTCCGAACGCCCTGATGACCGGGAGGGTCAGGGCAATGCCTCCCAAAGAGGCGGAGGCGATAAAATTCCTTCTTTTCATCATGATACCGATTTATTTGTCAGCGATTTTTCTGCCTTGAAAATTAATAAAAAAATCTGGCATTTGCTTTGTATAATAAAAGTAGTTCTTTCCGTTACGATCTCCAGGATGTAAACGGCTTCTGTTTAAATTGTCAATATTCTGTTTTGTTGTTTTCGACAGACGGTACCGCCTGGCACCGTCTTTTTTATTTCTGGTGATATACCCAGATTTCCGTGTTTCGATGCACGGGGGCATACTGATCAGCGGCTTTAAAAGCTTCGTTGGGGGTATAAAAGGTATCCAGTGCTACCAGGTAGAAATTATCCACCCTGCCCAGGTGAATGGGATGGAATCCTTTGGTGCTCATTTTTCCGAAATACTCTTTGGCATTGGTTTCCGACTTGAAACTGCCGCCGATGGTGTAATAAAGTTCTTTCCGGGGATGGGTAAAAAGGGGTGCCGCACTATCCTGAGCTGTGGTTACAGGCTGAACAAGGG
>Ga0209704_1000218_pt1 | contig 10789 bp, 17 predicted proteins | sample PPLLaktember2015_FD_187258 | JGI IMG/M metagenome (GOLD analysis project Ga0209704, IMG submission 187258) | Freshwater sediment microbial communities from Prairie Pothole Lake near Jamestown, North Dakota, USA - PPLs Lake P7 Core (6) Depth... | ecosystem: Environmental > Aquatic > Freshwater >... | reverse complement strand
CGCCAAATTGCTATGCGCGTCCCGACCATTAGCCGCGCTCGTGACCTTATGGCGAGCGTCATTGGCTGTCTAAAATTAGAAATGTACCGCGACATTTGGAACGGCGAAGAATTAGAACCCGTTCCACTTGCCCCCCGCGCATGGCTTAACCGTATAGACCCAAACGTAACTAACAACTTTATGCTTAGTTGGACTTTTGACGACCTTTTTTTCTACGGAAGAGCGTTCTGGTACAAAAAAAGTTCTACGGCTGACGGCTACCCCGCGTCATTTGAGCGTCTACCAGCTGCAATGGTAACTACTCAAGACCAAGCGGGGCCAGTATGGTTTGGGCCGTCTAACCAAGTCTATTTTTCGGGTTTGCCTATTGAGTCCGAAAACCTTGTGCAGTTTCTTAGCCCGGTACAAGGTTTGCTTTACACGTCGAGCGAAGCCATTACCACTGCTTTACGGCTAGAGGCCAGCGCACGACGCAATGCCGAAAGCGCTATTCCTGCTGGCGTATTGCGCCAAGTTGGTGGCGAACCTTTAAGCGGCCAAGAGCTAGCCGACATGGCAGCAGCATTTAACGCTGCGCGCATGACAAACCAAACGGCAGCACTAAACGAGTATTTGACATACGAGGCCACGACAGCGACCCCCGACAAAATGCTTCTTGTCGAGTCTCGCGACTTCCAAGCCCGCGAACTCTGCCGCGCCGCCAATATTCCCAACTATTTGGCTGGCATTGACCAAGGCTCTTACCAATACACCACGTCTCAAGGCGCTCGCGCCGACCTTTACCTATTTGGTGCCAAGGCTTTTATTGACTGCATTTCAGAAACCTTGTCAAGTGACAACGTACTGCCGCATGGCACTTACGTTAAGTTTGACGTAGAAGAATACCTAAGCGAGTCCTACCTAGGCGACTCTCAAGTAGAAACAGAAACAACAATAGAAACCCCGAGGTACGCAAATGATTAGGTTTACCCCCAGCTCTTTTACTGTCGAGGCCGCTAAAGGCGAAAACGGCAAACGCACTATTTACGGTTTGGCCGCGCCATATAACGTGGCGGCACGTACCAGCACGGGCCAAGATGTGCTTTTCATGCCCGGCAGTTTGCCAGTTGACGGCCCCGCGCCGAAACTTTTCCAATACCACGACTCAACTAAACCCATTGGCATTTTAACCGAGCGCGTAGAAACGCCTGAAGGCGTAATGTTTGCCGCCCGTATCTCAAATACAAGCGCTGGCGATGAAGCATTAACACTTGCCCAAGACGGCGTGCTTGACTCGGTAAGCGTTGGGGCAACCCCGACAGAGTGGGAAATGGTAGACGGCGTTATGCACGTCACTGCCGCTATCTGGTCAGAATTAAGCATGGTTTCCGAAGGCGCGTTTGCCGATGCGAAAATCCACCAAATTGCTGCACAGTCTGATATAGGATTACCAGAGACGGAACCCGACACCGACGAGAACGAAACCGAAGAAGAAACCACAGAAACCCAAGAGGAGTTAACCGTGTCGGAAAACCAAGCACCAGTAGTAGAGGCATCAACACCTACAGCTCCTTTGTGGGCAACTGCTAAACCACAATTTAAGTTGCCAGCACCTAGCGAATACATTGCAGCAATGGCACAAGGCGGCAGCGTTTTTGCTGAAATGAACGCACGCATTAAAGCAGCTGCGCCAGATATTACAACGGGCGACACTTTAGGAATTTTGCCCGAAATTATCACCGGGAGTGTGTACGACGGGCTGAACCCCATTAGGCCGTTCGTTTCGGCAATCGGGACAAAAGCGATGCCAACCGCTGGGGCTACTTTCCGTCGCCCAAAAATTAACGTGCGACCTGTCGTAACTGAGCAACCAACTGGCCAGCTCAACGCGCTTGACCCATCAACCGTGACCGTTACCAACAACGACGTAAGCAAACTTACTTTTGGTACTTACGTAACCGTTTCAGAACAAGACCTTGACTGGACAGACCCCGCATCTATCAACATTATTCTTGAGCAGTTGGCAATCGCCTACGGCCAAGCAACCGATAACTACGCTATTGACACTTGCCGAAATGCCATTGTGCAAACTCAAGCATGGGACCCACAAGTAGCCAAAGACACCATTGAAGGTATTTACGAAGCCGCAGTGCAAATTAGCGCCGCCAGCAACTACTTACCTACACACTTGTTTGTGTCGCCAACCGTTTGGGGCTACCTCGGCTCACAAGTTGACGACCAAAACCGTCCGGTTTTCCCATTTGTCGGCGCGCCCGGCCTTATGGGCCAAAACGCTAGCGGCACTTCAACAGCAACGTCATGGAACGGCAACCCGCTTGGCCTTAACCTTGTTGTAGACAAGCATTGTGACGGCTCATTCATGGGACACGCAGCAGGCCCAGCCGCAGGCTTCGAGTTCTACGAGCAGATGAAAGGCGCAATTTCAGTGGACGTACCAAGCACGCTCGGCCGCACAATTGCCTTCAGAGGCTATGCAGCCGGGTACATGGCCGACGCCACCAAGTTCGTTAAACTCGTCTAACCCGAAAGGCGGGCTACCGCCATGGCGGTCTACACAATTACGCACAAGCAAATCGTTGATAACTACGGCGTTTTGCAACTGCTCACTAACGCGCTGGTACAACCCGGCGACAGCATCACAGTCGCGGCCGTTGACGCAACATTCAACGGTACGCGCACTGTCTATGCTTGCCCACAGTTTTATTACTTAGGCGTAGACGAGTACGGCGACCTGCTTTATAACTACGACTTGCCGATACAAAATCAAGTTTTGTTTGCTTTAACGGCGGCGGACGTCGAGCGCGGCCCAGCCACCGGCACGCTAACTTTTGCGCCTACATGCACTTGGATTACAGCTGCAAACATTGAGGATTGGTTAGGCATTGGTACCGCAACCGTGGCCGATACAACATTCTTAACACAGTGCGCGTCAGCTGCAAACGCTTTTTGTTTTCGCCGTAGGCAAGAGGCTGGTTACATTGACGCATTGGCAACTAGCCCAAGTGGTGACGTAACGCTTGGCACCATTCAGTACGGCGGCATGTTGTACCGCCAGCGCGGCAGCATTGACTCGTTCGCCAGTTTTGGCGATGGTGGCGCGGTAACCGTTACGGGCTTGTCTGGCGTGATTAAACAACTGCTTGGCATTGACAGACCGCAGGTAGCATGAGCGGCCCAGGCCCAGGCCCAGGCCCAGGCCCCGGGCCAAGTCCTGCGGCCTTTACAGACCTGTTTAACGAGGCTCTAGACGACCTTGTAGCAACACTAAAGACAGTTAGCGGTCTACAAGTGGTCAACGACCCGCGCAACCTAGTGCCGCCGTGTGTTTTCATTGATGCGCCAACATTTGAGGCGTTTAACTTTAACATCGTAAAAATGTTGTTTCCCGTGCGCTGCATCACTCTTGGCCCAAACAACTTGGACGCGCAAAGGTCACTTATGAACCTTGCCGCCAAGGTCATTGGCGCTAAAGTTGGTGTGCAGGACGGCCGCCCAACTATCGCCATTATTGGTGGTGCTGAGTATCCGGCTTACGACTTGACCATAGCCATGCAGGCCCAAACCGCTTAGGAAAACATGTACATAGTGAACAGTCCCAGAGTCGGCACAGTCGGCGAACCTTTCAATTCAGACGGCCACGACGTCGCCTACCTTTTGGCTGGCGGTTTCATTGTCGAGAAATCACACACTAAGCCCGCAAAATCTGCTAAAACAGAAGCAGAAGAAACACCCGAGGAGTAAACCCCATGGCAACTAGTACCTATCTCTCAAACCCAGACGTGCTTTTTGGCGCAGTCAACTTGTCAGACCAGTGCACAAGCGTGCAACTTAACCAAACCATTGAGGCTTTAGAGTCCACTGCATTTGGTGGCACTGCCCGCGTTTACACTGCTGGCCTACAGGCAAACGAGTTGACTATCACAATGTATGCGAGCTACGCATCGAGCGAGTCGTACGCAACGCTCAGCACTCTCGTTGGTACACAAATTGCAACTATCATTGTTTCACCAGCTGCGCCAACAACACCCGGCACCTACTCGGCCACAAACCCCGGCTTTACTCTTAGCGGCGGATACCTTGAAACACTGCCAGTCATGAACGCGTCAATGGGCGAACTCGCCACCATGGATATTGTTATCACTGGTGGAGTACTTACCGTAGACGTAACCTGATAACAACTAACCCGAAAGGTAGCCCGACATGCAGTTAAGGCTAAAAGTACAACGCACAAACGAAGATGCCTACGAGGTAACCACCAGCCTTGCGGTCATTGTCGCATGGGAACGGCGCTTTAAGCGTCGCGCCAGTGACCTAGGCAGCGGTGTTGGCATGGAAGACTTAGCCTTTATGGCTTACGAGGCCAGCCAACGCTCTGGCGTTATCGTCCCCGCCACACTCGACGCGTTTATAAACAGCATTGAGAACCTAGAAGTAGTAGACAGCGAGCCGGCAACTTTTACCGTGCCGGAACTATCCGGCGACAGTTAGCAGAGCTTCTATTACACACGGGCTGGTGGCCTCCAAGTGTAGACTTTGAGTTACCAGACTTAGCCACCGTGATAGATGTACTTGAAAGGCAGCGTAAACAAAATGCCCGCTAGCGCGTCTTACAAGGTTTACGGTATCCAAGAGGCCTTGGCAGAGATAAACAAAGTAGACCGCGTTTTACGCCGGCAGATTACTAAAGACATTCAGTCTGGCGCTGGCACCAAACTTGTGACGGCGGCCCGCTCGTTTATTCCGACCGCTAGCCCGCTATCGCGCATGGTTAATGGCAACATGATTAAAGGCCGCGACGGCACGGGTTGGTCACGCACCCGTGTTCTTGCTGGCATACGCACCGTGGTAGGCAAACGTGGCCAGCGTGCACGCACTGTAAGGTTCTCTAACGGCCGTACAGCCGATTTTAAGGCGACGCAATACCAGTTGCTGGTTCTACAGCAACGCGACGTTGCGGGCGCTATCTGGGACCACGCAGGCATCAAAAATGGTGGCCAGTTTGTTACTAACCTTTTGGCTGAAGGCGAACACGTCGGCCCCGCAGCTGCGCCCCGCGCATTACAACCAGCCGCCGAAAGTGTGCTACCCGCTGTCGAGGACGAGGTAGACAAGATAGTTGAGCGGGTTATGACTATTGTTAACCGTAATCTTGTACAAACTAGGACGCGCTAATGGCAATTAATATCCCCATCATTTCAAGCCTGAACACCAAAGGTTTTGACGCAGCCAAAAAAGAGTTTGCCAGCCTGCAAGGTTTCGGCGCTAAGTCTGGTTTCCTGCTACAAAAAGCAATGCTCCCCGCTGCCGGCGCGGTTAGTGCATTGGCTGGCGGTTTGGCGCTGGCCGCTAAGTCAGCCATTGCCGATGAACAAAGCCTAAAACTTTTAGAAACGCAGCTGCGCGCTACGCTCGGGCCGAACCAAGCACTCGCCGATAGTGTCGCCAATTTTGTTGACGAAACCCAATTAGCCACTGGTGTAGCCGACGACGAACTACGCCCCGCACTTGCTGGTTTAGTGCGCTTTACTGGCGATGCAACCAAGGCACAAGAGTTACTTAACTTAAGCATTGACGCTTCTATAGGAACCGGCAAAGATTTAACCGCTGTCAGCACTGCACTTGGCCGCGCATACGGCGGAAACTTTACCGCTTTACGCAAACTAGGCGTCCCAATAGACGACAACATCATAAAAACTAAAGACTTTAAGGCCGCACAAGAAGCACTTACCGCGCAGTTTGGTGGCGCAGCCGCAGCCAACGCCAACACCTATGCCGGCCGTTTGCAAATACTTAAAATACGTTTTGACGAGATGGTGGAAAGCATCGGTTACAAAGTGCTACCTATGCTCGGCAGACTGCTCGACGAGGTAGACAAGCTTGTAAAGATTATGGACGAGCGCGGTCTAGGCGGCGTAATAGGTGAACTTGGTGGCCGTCTACGTCGTTTTGTTGACCCGGCACAAGCAGTCCTAGACGTGCTACAAAAGAACACTAAAGAAACCGACGGTTTTGGCGCCAAACTCAAGCAGGTCGGTTTCAATGTCGCTAACTTCGGGTCAAGCATTATTAACTTGGGCAGCGCGATAACCGGCAACAGTTTCCGTCTAGGCAAACTACAAACCGACCTAGACAAAACCAATGAAGGCTTAGCACTTGCCTACGCCAACACCCGCGCATGGTCAGACACCATTTTGCAGCTCGACCAAGACCAGAAACGCGCCAACTACCAAAAGGCCGTAGACATTGAACAACAACGCCTAGCAAACATTGAAATAAGCAAGAGCACCGCCAGCACTAAAAAGGCTTCAGAGGCCGCTAAACGCGCCGCAGCCGAGACCGCCAAACATGCTGAGGCAGTACGCACACTCAAAGAGTCCTACGACGATGCCGTGCAGACAGTCAAAGACAAGTTTGCCCCCGCACTCATGCGCGCCAATGAGCAACTAACCAAGGCGACCGACGACTACAACAACTTCTATAGAGCCACAAGCGACGTGGTGCGCGGCATATTCAACGTCGGCGACGCTTGGACTACAGCAGCCGACAGCGAAGGCGCAAAAACCTTTTTTGGTGTACTCGACGACCAAGCCAAAAAGGCTGGCGAACTCGCCACCGGCATAGAAAACCTTATTGCAGCCGGGCTAGACGACCCCGAGCTATTAAAGTCAATTCTTGCCAGCGGTGCAGACGTAGGCCTAGAAATAATCAAAGGCTTACTTGCCGGCGGTAAAGCGTCTATAGACCGTCTGCTTGGTATCTCGACAACGATTAACGCAGCTGCCGACCGTATCGCGAAGTTGACTGCCGACAAGTGGTACAAGTCGGGTATTGACCAAGCCCAAGCGATAGTAGACGGCGTTAATAGCGTCATTGCTAACACTGAGTTTCTATTACGGTTTGCGCTTGACCCGCAGAGCGTCACCGAAATTGGCCAGCAGTTAGACGCCAGCCTTGGCACCGTGTTTGGTGGCGGCGCAGCACCAGCACCAGTTACCAACCCGTTTGGCCCGATACTTGGCAGCATTAACGCCAGCCCAAATATGGACGGCAGCCGCGTGACCACTAGCAATGTGACTATTAACGTTCAAGGCGGCGACCCGAACGCAGTGGTAAGCGCGCTACGTGCCTACATGCGTACTAACGGCAGTGTGCCTATTCGAGTAAGCAACGCGTACTAATGGCCGTACAAAGTTTTCAAGTAGACGTAGAAGGCGCGTCTGGTACGCCGGCTATCACGTTAAGCAACGTACAAAGCATCAATTTCAAGACTGGCCGCGAACGACAGTTAGACCAGTATTCAAGCCTAAGCGGCACCATTGTTGTACGCCAACCGACAGCGCCTAACTCGGTTATTAAGCCCGGTTCAACTGTCAAAGTCACATGGGACGACGGCGGGCTATATCGCAGCCAATTTTCGGCAAGTATTTCTAACGTCCAATTTACTTACGGCATACCGTACGTTGGCTCTACCGGCAACGCCGACTATTTGACCATTAGCCTTGAAGGCTATTTAGCGCGCTGCGGTAGAGCTAGCGGCGAAAATTACGCCATGGCAGCCGGCACCATTTCGGCGCAAACCACAGCAGCCACCACGGCCAGCGGCCTAACCATTTCCTATGGCAGCACCGGGACTGGCCCAGCAATGGCAGCAACAACAGTAAGCGGCACTTGGGGAGACTGGATTAACAGCGCTTGCATTACAACTAACGGCCGTATGCGCGAAACATTTCTTAGCGTCAGGCTACTTTCACCATTTGGTGCACAAAAAGCAGACATTAACTTTAGCGACACCACAAACGACGCTACAAACCAAGTGTATGACAACATCGAGTTTGCTAGTTACGCCGACAACTTTTATAGCCAAGTGACCGTAGACCCAGAGTCTTTTGCAGCTCAGACGGTGCAGACAGGCGTTAAGCCGTTTCGCACATACACGGTAAACACGCTTAACGCGTCAACGTCACAAGCCACCGACTACGCCAACTATTTGCTAAACAACTTCACCGCAGCACCATTGGCCATTTCGTCTTTTTCTTGCTTAGCCAACGCTCAGAACTCTTTCAAGTTATGGAGCTTAGCGACTGATGGTTCTCTAGAAATTGGCACTTGTGTTGGCGCACAAGTAAGCGTGGCTTTTCGTGGCACTACCTACCAGTGCATTATTGAAGGCGCAGCGTTTAGCGCGGTTCCCGGCGAGGCTCGATACACGTACTACGTGTCGCCAGTAGACCAAAACGCCTACCTAATCCTTGACAATGCCACTTTCGGCACACTTGATTTCAATAGACTGGGGTACTAATGGCATTGAACACTACTTTTACAACTGGCGCTGTTTTTACGGCTGCCCAAGCAAATAATTTTCCGTTTGGTGTTGCAGGTAAGGCACAAAAAACTAGTGCCACAACTGTTAATACAACCGACACAGACATAAGCGGAATGTCTGTTACTTGGACAGCCGATTCCACGCGCCTTTACCGCATTAGCGTTAGTTGCATTGCGCGCACCACAGCGGCAGGAAATCTATACATGACTGTAAGCATTACCGACAGCGCAAACACCGTAAAACAGTTCCTACGAAATGGCGCAACAACTACCGATATGCGTTTTGGAATAACAGGCTTTGTGTATGAAAGCGGTTTGTCTGGCAGCGTCACACGAAAATTACGTGCAGTAATGGTTTCTGGTACTGGCGAAATTGAAGCTAATAGCACTTTCCCATTGCAAATGATTGTCGAAGATATCGGTCTAGCATGATTTGGCGCACTACTTTTGTGGCGCTCTTGTTTGCGTCAATTCTTGTTGCGTGTGGAGACCGTGAGCGCGTTAACTGCCCGCGCACCAAAAACAAGGCGTTGCGCGCTGAAACGTCTATAACCGTGGATACCGCCAGCCTTGGCAGTACTCGAATACTGGCCGACAAATGCCTATAATCCCGCCACCACGCCACCCCGAAAGAATGACCAGCGAGCAAATTAAAGCCCGTTTAATCTTTGTGGTTGCCTGCGCGTTGTCTTTAACTTTTGTGGTTGCCACCATGTCACTTATATACGGACTGCTTTTTGTGACCCAGCCGCTCGACGTTTCGGATAACGACAAGTCGGCGTGGGCAACCTTGCAACCATTGTTGCTATTCCTCACCGGCTCACTCGCTGGCCTACTCAGCGCCAACGGCCTAAAAGACAAACCGAAAGGCAAACAAGATGAATAACGACGACAAAAAAGGCTTACTAAAAATTGTGCGCGAAGCAGCTGCAAAACTCTTAACGCGCATCGCCGACATGATTAGCCGGCCATGAAATACACCGGCACCACCGACGGCGCAGCCTTAGGCAAACGCCCCGGCACCGAAAAGTTCGTAGACATTATTAAGAAAAAAGGCTTCACCAACTTAGGCACTTGGGCCGTAAGAAACATGCGCGGCAGTGACCGCCTCTCAGTACACGCCACAGGCCGTGCCGCCGACATTGGCTACAAAGACAAGGAAACGGCAGCCATGTGGGCAAAATGGTTGGTAGCCAACTACAAAGTTTTAGGCATTGAAGAAGTCCACGACTACGCCGGCACCACAAAAAAAGGCACTGAGAAATGGGGTCGCGGCTGGCGTTGTAACCGTGACGGCAAGCCCGGTTGGAAAGACTGGTCAGAAACCGCAAACGGTGGCTCTGGTGGTGGTTTGTGGTTACACGTCGAGTTAACACCCGCCATGGCCGATAACCCACAAGCGTTCGTAAAGGCTTGGAAAAGCGTACCGCCCCCAACACCGCCCGTTAAAACCGTTACAGCATAAGGCTTTTAGCGCAAAGGCGCGCAAAGTCTCAATAACACCATTAAGGTTTTTACTTATCCCGACGGAAGGTAGAAACTATGAAACGACTACTTGGCGTACTCGCCGCAGCTGCACTACTGGTGCCGGCCACACAAGCTAGAGCGGCAGTAGAACCAAACTGCAACCGCTACAAACCATTGGCGCTAGAGGTCGGCTGGCAGAAAAAAGACTTGCCACGGCTTATGCAAATATGTTTGCGCGAGTCTAAAGGCTTCGCACGGGCTTGGAACCAGCGCGACCCATACACCGGCTCATACGGCATCATGCAGATAAACGGCAGTAACAAACGGTTTCTTGTCGAGTCTGGGATAGTGCGCAAACACATGACCGAACTATGGTCACCCCGCAAAAACCTTAAAGCATCATTGGCTTTATTTAAGCGCCATGGCTGGTTGCCATGGAAAGGCAACAGCGCACCAAAAATTGTGGTACCGTACACCCGTTAGTTATTTTCAACCCGACTAGAAAAGAGACAACATGGGAAACCCGACTGACCATTTAGACCAAGCACTAGCCAACCTATGGGCGAACACTCGACCCAAGGCAACCGATGTGCTTATACGCAATTTGCGCGCTCACGCTTACAGCTACGCAATGGACGACCCGAAACTATGCGAAGATTTACGCCAAGCCATCGGCCGGCTAGAACACCCAAGCAGTCTTGAGCCTAAAAAGCAAAGCATCACAGAGCGTCTATACGACATTGTGCAAGAGCTTCACGACCTCGGCCACACACAATTAAGTGGCGAAACCGACCAGTTGCTTATTGCTATAGACAAAGCATTGCGCGGTGCAAAATGAGAACTATTGCAGGCGTTTTTGCATTTGTTGGCGTCATGGCAGTTTTTACGGTTATTACATTGTGGGCCGCCGACTGGATACAAAACTATGACGAAAGCGGCAGGTACGAGTAATGGCTTTTGACCTTTCCGAGTACGTAGACGTAAAGACACGTCTTAAACA
>Ga0209704_1000217_pt1 | contig 10804 bp, 7 predicted proteins | sample PPLLaktember2015_FD_187258 | JGI IMG/M metagenome (GOLD analysis project Ga0209704, IMG submission 187258) | Freshwater sediment microbial communities from Prairie Pothole Lake near Jamestown, North Dakota, USA - PPLs Lake P7 Core (6) Depth... | ecosystem: Environmental > Aquatic > Freshwater >... | reverse complement strand
AATGGGGCACTGTGTGCAGGCAAAGGATCACCTCCAGCTGACACCCGTTGAGACACCCGGCACTTTCGACTTGAAAAACGTGACCATCGGGATCGCATTCCATTGGGAACAGAAAGAAGATCAACGATTTAACGGAGGATTGGCTTTTATTCCGGAAGGGGATAACATAAGGGTCATTAACAACGTGCTGCTGGAAGATTATCTTAAAAGTGTCATCTCCAGCGAGATGAGCGCAACAGCTTCTCCTGCACTGCTGAAAGCTCATGCGGTGATATCGAGGAGTTGGTTACTGGCACAGACCGAAAAAAGAAAAAAACTCTCCGGGGCAGGCAAAGCCTATCAAACCACCTGGATAACTCCGGAAGAGATTACCCGGTGGTATGACCGGGAAGATCACCTGCATTTTGACGTATGCGCCGATGACCATTGTCAGCGCTACCATGGAATTACCAAAATCCTGACCGGGAAGGCTGTCACCGCCGTGGAAGCCACTTCCGGAGAAGTGCTGATGGCAGGGGATGAGATCTGCGATGCCCGTTTCTCCAAATGCTGCGGTGGCATTTCGGAAAGTTTCGAGCAGGTATGGGAACCGGAACCAAAATCCTATCTCACCTCCATAAGCGACCGTAATCCTGCGGGCATGCCACCGGTTGCTGATCTGCGGGTAGAAAGCGAAGCCCATGCCTGGATCCTTTCACAGCCTGAAGCCTTTTGCAACAACCCCCATCCGGAGGTTCTCCGGCAGATACTTCCGGATTTCGACCGTAAGACGACCGATTTCTTTCGCTGGAAAACAGAATACCTGCAGGATGAAATTTCAGAACTGATTAAAAAAAGGTCGGGAATTGATTTTGGAAGGATTATCCGGCTGGAACCTTTGGAACGTGGATTTTCCGGTAGGATTGTCAGGCTCAGGATCACTGGCACCAAACAAACCATAGTGGTAGGAAAAGAGCTGGAAATCAGAAAATGGCTCTCCCCCTCCCATCTGTACAGCTCAGCCTTCGTGGTGGAATACGGAGAGATACAGGATGGCATTCCGGAAACCATCACTCTCCGTGGCGCCGGCTGGGGCCATGGAGTGGGCCTTTGCCAGATCGGAGCCGCGGTGATGGGGGAAATGAATTTCAGCTACCAGGCTATTCTTGCTCATTATTTTAAGAACGCTGAATTGGTCAAATGGTATGATACCAGCCGGTAAACAAATCCTCATTGTGCTGACCGGCATCCTGCTTGCAACAGGTTCGGTTACCCCTTCCGCAGAGCAGGAAAGTGCCCGCTCATGGATCAGGATCAACCAGTTGGGTTATCTTCCCGGATCTCTGAAATGTGCTGTCTTTATTTCCAAAGATAAACAGGCAGGCAGGCAGTTTGAACTGGTGGATGCCGAAACCGGAAAAACGCTCTTCAGAGGGAAAGCCCGGCCGGAAGGGGGTACCTCCTGGGGCATGACCTCCATGGCCCGCCTTGATTTCTCCTCTTTCAGTAAGACCGGAAAATTCAGACTGAAATACGGGAAAGTCTATTCCCCGGTTTTCCCGGTCCATAACCAGGTATACAGTGGGATTTCGGAATTTCTGCTGCTGTATATGCGGCAGCAACGATGCGGTTTCAACCCCTTCTTCAACGATTCCTGTCATCAGCATGATGGCTTTATCGTCGATCATCCCACAAGAACAGGGGAAGTGATCGACGTCACCGGCGGCTGGCATGACGCCACCGATTACCTGCAATACACCAGCACTTCTGCCAATGCAGTATATCATCTGCTGCTGGCCTGGAAAGACCACCCTGAAGTGTACGGTGATCAGTACCAGGCCAACGGGTTACCCGGAAAGAACGGCATCCCCGACATCATCGATGAAGCCATCTGGGGCATGGATTGGCTCCTCAAAATGAATCCGGCCTACGGCGAAATGTACAACCAGATTGCCGATGACCGCGATCATACCGGATTTCGCCTTCCAATGAAAGATCCGGCCAGGTATGGAAAAGAGGATTACCGACCCGTTTATTTTGTGACAGGCAAGTCACAGGGACTAGCCCAGCATAAGAACAGGACCACCGGGGTTTCCTCCACCGCCGGAAAATTTGCTTCTGCCTTTGCCCTGGGGTCGGAAGTTTTAAAAGAATTCAATCCCCTTCTGTCTGAAGAGTTGAAAAAAAAGGCCATTGAAGCATACCGATTTGGCTTGTCAGACCTGGGGGCTACACAGACCGCGTGTGTTGTTTCCCCCTATTTTTATGAAGAAGAGAATTGGGTGGACGATCTGGAATTGGCTGCCGCAACATTAAGCCAACTCACAGGAGAGGACAATTATCTGAAAGAAGCACGAAAATGGGGGGAAACGGAACCGGTCACCCCCTGGATGGCTTTCAACAGGGCTCGTCATTACCAGTTCTATCCATTTGGTAATCTCGGCCATGTCCTTCTGGCAGCACAAGAAGATACCCTCATCGGTAAACAATTTTCAGGGTACCTTCGGGATGGTCTCCAAATCATGCAGCAACGGGCTGAAAAAGACCCCTTCCGGATAGGGATACCTTTTATCTGGTGCTCCAATAACCTGGTGACTGCCGCGGCAACCCAGGCGGCCATGTATAAAGACATCACCGGTGATACCACCTTTTCAGAGATGGAAGCAGCCCTTCGCGACTGGCTCCTGGGATGCAACCCCTGGGGAACCTCCATGATTTGCGGACTGCCTGCTTACGGTGATTCCCCGGAAAGGCCCCATTCCTCCCTGACCGTCCTGACCGGTAAAAACACCCTTGGCGGACTCGTTGACGGCCCCATTTACAGGGAAACCTTCAACAGCCACATCGGTTCATCCGCCCTAGGCCCTGACCCTTATGCCGATTTTCAGAACGGAAGGGCTGTTTACCACGACCACACCGGAGACTACAGTACCAATGAACCCACGATGGATGGTACCGCCACCTTATGCTGGTATTTTTCCTGCCTTGAAAGTATGGGTTTGAATATGAAGTAATTTAAGTATTTTTGAAAATATACCGGAAATCCTCTGTGTAACTCTGTGATACCTCTGTGATACTCTGTGTAACTAATTAACTCAAAATGGAAAAAAGAACTACCCGCAACCCCTGGGCCTGGATCCCGACCCTTTACCTTGCCGAAGGCATCCCTTACGTGGCCGTTATGACCATTTCGGTGATCATGTACAAACGAATGGGAATTTCAAATACCGACATTGCCCTCTACACCAGTTGGCTTTATCTGCCCTGGGTGATCAAACCCTTCTGGAGCCCTTTCGTTGACATCCTGAAAACCAAGCGTTGGTGGATACTGGCCATGCAACTGATGCTCGGAGCAGGGATGGCCGGTATTGCCTTTTTCATACCGGTGCCTTTCTTTTTCCAGGCAACGCTGGCCGTTTTCTGGCTGGTGGCTTTCAGTTCTTCCACCCAGGACATTGCCGCCGATGGGTTTTACATGCTGGCCCTTGACACCCACCAGCAATCGCTGTATGTCGGGATCAGAAGTACCTTTTACCGCATAGCCCTGATCATGGGCCAGGGTGTCCTGATCATCCTGGCAGGCTGGATGGAATCAACATCAGGGCTAAAACCGGTAACACTGAACGTGGAAGCCGGTCCCGGCCTGACATCCTCCCTTGCCGCGGCTAACCAGCCCCCGCTCAGCCCTGCTGAGGAGGAGGCCGCTTTCATCGTTTCAGCGGAAATGTTGCGGATCAATTCCCAAACCATCCCTAAAGACAGCGCCGCAAAGCTAAAATCGGACGCTCATCTTCAAAATGTCGCCAATGGTTTTGTACCGCCGCAGGAAAACAACAGTCAGATGAACAATAAATCTGCCTCCTGGTGGTCACTCCGGATTGCACAACCCCTGGGCGGCTGGATAAGAAAAAACTTCGCGGAAGAGGTGATTCTTCAGCCTTTTTCGGCCAATTCCGGCAACCTGCAGCAAATAACCATCCGCCTCAGCAGGCAACCCCATCCCGGAGAAAAAAGAATACTGGTTTTCAGATTTGAAAAAGGCGACAAAAGCATCTCCCTGTCAGGTGATGACCGCTTTGTCTTTACCGCTGAGAACTGGAATAAACCCGCCATCCTTACCATTCAGACAGACCCCAAGCTGGATAAAAACACCAAAACCACCTTCAGGGGAACCTCCGGAAATATACCCATGGCCTGGTCTGTTACCTTTTTTATCCTGGCCGGGCTTTTTATTTTTTTCTTCCTCTACCACCGTTTCATCCTTCCATTCCCGTCGAGTGACAAGCCAGCCGCAACGGCAACCGCATCCAACATTCTGAAGGAATTCCTGATGGCTTTCAGTACCTTCTTTCAGAAGAAACAGGTAGGGGTCGCCGTGCTCTTCCTGCTGACTTATCGTTTTGCAGAAGCTCAGTTACTTAAACTGGTCACTCCTTTCCTGCTGGATAATAAAGAAATCGGGGGGCTCGGCCTGACAACCGGGGAGGTTGGGCTCGTTTACGGAACCGTTGGCATCCTTTCCCTGACCATCGGAGGGATCATCGGAGGGATAACAGCCGCCAGGGGAGGCCTGAAGAAATGGCTGTGGCCAATGGCCCTCAGTATGATCCTGACAACCGTGACCTTTCTTTATCTTGCGGTGGTTAACCCTGATAACCTTTTTGTGATCAACCTTTGCGTGGCCATTGAACAATTTGGATACGGCTTCGGGTTCACCGCCTATATGATGTTTATGATTTACTTCGCCCAGGGAGAATACAAAACTTCCCATTACGCCATCTGCACTGCCTTTATGGCGCTGGGCATGATGCTTCCCGGCATGTTTGCCGGGTGGCTCCAGGAACAACTGGGTTACCGGAATTTTTTCATTTGGGTGATGATCTGCAGCATCATCCCCCTGATCACAACTGCTTTGCTGAAAATTGACCCGGAATTCGGGAAAAAAAAGGCTGAAGTGAAATAAATGCGGTTTTTCAGAGAAAACCATCAGGAAAATGAACTCCCTTCTTATTTTTGCGTTGTATTATTGATTGGTCCATCTAAATAAAAGTAAAAATCAATGAAAAAGAGTTTAATTTTAGTTTTGAATTTACTTCTTATTGGGTTCTTTGCGGTAACAGCCCAGGAAACCTATAAAGAGGTACCGACCTCCCCAGATAAACTGACCTATACGGGAAAAGCATTTTATCCCGTGAAACAAATCTCCCATACCTTCAAAGCAAAGAAGCCGAAAAACATCATCCTGCTGATTGGCGACGGTATGGGCACTGCACACATTTTTGCAGGTCTCACCGCAAACGGCGGTCATTTGTACATGAACAATTTCAGGAGTATTGGCTTTTCCAAAACTCAATCCTCTGATGATTACATCACCGATTCCGCAGCAGGGGGTACCGCTCTTTCAACCGGTAAAAGAACCTATAACGGCGCCATCGGTGTTGATGATGACCAGTTACCGCTGCAAACTATTCTGGAAGAGGCAGAAGAGAAACAACTCTCCACTGGATTGGTCTCCACCTCTGCCATTACCCACGCTACACCTGCCTCCTTTATCGCCCACCAGGGTGCACGGGGAAGTTACGAAGCCATTGCGGCAGATTTCCTGAAGACCGATGTGGATGTATTCATCGGAGGAGGTTATAAGCATTTTGCCGTCCGGCAGGATGGTCAGGATCTGATCCGTGAACTTAAAGCCAAAGGATATGCTGTTCTGCAGGATATGAGCGAAATCGTGAAAGTGACCTCCGGAAAACTGGCAGGACTCACCGCCCCGGAACACAATGACCGGCTAGGAAAAAGGGGAGACCTGCTGCCCAAAGCCACCCAGACCGCCATCAACATATTGAAAAACAATGAAAAGGGCTTCTTTCTGATGGTGGAAGGATCGATGATCGACTGGGGTTCCCATGCCAACGACACCCAGTTTACGGTTGAGGAAGTTCTCGATTTCGACCAGGCCATCGGTGTAGCCCTCAAATTTGCCGCAAAAAACGAAGAAACCCTGGTCATTGTAACTGCAGACCATGAAACAGGCGGGATGTGTAACGTGGCTGGTGACTTTAAAACCGGCAAAGTCACCGCTCAGTTTATTTCCACCGATCACACAGCAGTGATGGTGCCTATTTTTGCCTATGGCCCCGGTGCAGAACACTTCACCGGCATCATGGACAACACGGAAATACATACGAAAATGAAGCAACTTCTTATTAAATAGTCCTGCATGGTTGAAAAATGGTCATTTGGGTATGCCTTCTTCCGTCCTTACTTCTATTTTACATTCTGGTTGTTCCACCGGAAGATTGTGGTCTCCGGAAAGGAAAACATTCCTCCTGACAAACCAGTCATTTTTGCACCCAACCATCCGAATGCCCTCCATGATGACCTGGCCATTGTTTATTCCACACCCCACCAGGTGGTCTGGCTGGGACGCGCCGATATTCATAAATCACGCATTGCCAGATTTTTCCTTCGCTTTCTGAAAATTATACCGGCATATCGAATCCGTGACGGAAAAGAGAGTCTTGGGAATAATGATGTCACTTTCCGGACTGCGGTGAAAGTCCTTCAGCACAACCAGGCCATTGCCATTTATCCGGAAGCGGAAAATTCCCTCTTCCGGAGTATGGTCTCCCACAAAAAAGCCATCGCCCGTGTGGTTTTTCTGGGAGGTGAACTTACTGATTTTGACTTGGATACCCGGATTGTACCTACCGGTATTTTTTTCGACCAGAATCACAACTTCGGAAGGAGAATGGTGGTTGCCTACGGTCCCCCATTGTCGGTCAAAGATTACTACCCCTTGTACAGGGAGAACCCCCACAAAGCAACCATTGCCCTCCGGAATGATCTCGAGGCAGCCATCCGGAAACTGGTACTCGATTACCGGATATCTGAAAATGTAAAAGGGTTTGAAACCGCCCGGACGATTTGTACTCCCGACCTGCTGAAAAATAAAGGATGGATGGATACCCTCCCAAACAGGTTTCGCTTGGCCAGAGAATTGGCGGATCACCTTGAACGAATGAACGAAGAGGATCCTGAAAAAGCGAAACTACTCATCCAGCGCTCCTTATACCTTGATAATCAGGTAAAAGCATTGGGTTTACGCAACTGGCTAATTAACAAGGCAGAGGAGAAACCATTGAAAAATGTTCTTCTTGTACTTTATCTTGTGCTGACTTTCCCTCTTTTTGTTTTTGGATTTCTTTTCAATGCTGTTCCCTGGTTTTCCATAAACAAACTGGTGGAAAAGAAGATGAAGAATGAAATTTTTAAAAGCACCGTCAGTTTTACCCTTGGATTTCTGTTGTTTCCGGTTGTTTACCTGTTGGAAATGGGGCTGATTATGCCCTTCTTACCCCACTGGTACTGGGGATTTGCCCTGCTTCTCCTTTTTCCTCTGGCCGGTAAATTTGCACACAACTGGTATATCTGGTTACTGAAAACCCGGGGCCGGTGGAGATGGCTGAACATCAAAACAAGAAAGCCGGAATTATATCATGCCATTCACAAGGCAAAAACAGATATTCTCGAAAGTATTGATTATTAATCGCTTGCCGTTGGCTTTAGCCAACGGAACACAAGTCATTATATCTTTTTTCTTTTCTTCTTTTTATCTTCTCCAGGCCTTTTCTTTTTCACATGAAAAGCCCCTTTGAAGGTCGGATCATCAATTTTTCGCTGGCGGTCAACCTCCCTCTTCTGTTTTTGTCGTTCTTCAAAAGCAGTGTCTGCTACTTCCACTTCCTCAGGAATGTCAGCAACCGGAATGGACATGCGGATCATCTTTTCAATGTGTTTCAGATGCCAGAGCTCATCAGGATTAACAAGGGTAATGGCTGTCCCGGTGTTTCCCGCCCGGGCTGTTCTTCCAATCCGGTGAACATAATCTTCATAGTGTGGAGGTATGTCAAAATTGATCACATGGCTGACCAGGCTGGCATCCAGGCCTCTTGCCGACAAGTCGGTGGTGATCAGAATCCTTACTTCACCCTCTTTAAATGACCGGATGGTATTGAGCCGGCTCGACTGCCCCTTGCTGGAATGCATAATCCGCTTTTCCCCTTCCGTTTTCCTTTTTATGGCTTTAAACACCAGTTCCGCAGATTCTTTGGTTTTGACAAAGAGGATCACCCTGTTGAACACGGCTTCATCCCGGAGTAGCCATTGGATCAGTTTCAACTTGGTGATCAGGTTGGGAACATGGTAAACCGACTGGCTGATCAGTTCAGCCGGTGTGGCAGAGGGTGCAACTTCAATCTTCTCATAGTGATCAAGAAATTCCTCAGCCATCTTTACGACCTGACCGGAAAAAGTGGCGCTGAAAAGCAGGTTTTGCCTTTTAGACGGAATGATTTCAAAAAGCTGCTGCAGCTGGGGCATGAACCCCATATCCAGCATACGGTCGGCTTCATCAATGACCAGGTATCGTATTTTTCGCAGAGAAAAGGCATTGGCCTGATATAGATCCCACAAACGACCCGGAGTGGCCACCAGTATATCAATCCCCGGAGTGACCAAAGCGGCATGTTTGGTCCAGCCCACCCCACCGTAAACGGAGGCATGTCTCAGGTCAGAATAAGTGGTCAGTTCTTCAATGTCTTCCCCCACCTGGACAGAGAGTTCCCGGGTAGGAACCAGGATCAAACACCGGGGTTCCGTACCTTCCGGCATCACCAGCTTAGTCAGCAAAGGGAGAAGATAGGCTGCCGTCTTGCCCGTGCCCGTTTGTGCTATACCCACCACATTGGCCCCTGAGTTGATAACCGGCACAACCTGTTCCTGTATAGGAGTAGGCTCAACAAATCCGATTTCATCCAGCGCTTTCAGGAATGACTTTCCGATTTTCAGTTCCTCGAATGTTTTTTTCATGTGGCAAAGATAGGGTAATTAAGCAAAAGCCCGATCCGGCATCACCACTACCCTTCAGGGTGGGGGCCTCCTGGACAGTGCTCCTCTCCATCAGGTCTTTAGCCCCAGGCAGCTATATCAGCCGGTAGAGGCTGCCCGGCAGGGTCTCCACCACCCCCTTGAACTCCAGGCCCAGCAACAGCGATGAGATCTTGCCCGCAGGCATTTCCAGCCCACTGCTCAACACGTCAATATGTATCTTCTCCCCCCTCTTAAACCGATCGGTCAGAAGCTGCTCCTCGCCGGTCAACTCCTGAAAAAGGAGCTGCTGAACAGGCGCTTTGGCTTTGGAAGGATCTTCCCACCCCAGCACATATTCCAGATCGGCAGCATTTTCGATCAGCGCGGCAATGTTTCTTTTGATCAGGTCGTTACACCCCCTGGAATAGTTATCCCCTGCCCTGCCAGGAAAGGCGCAGATGTCACGGTCGTAGGAGGAAGCAATATCCGCCGTGATCAGCGCCCCTCCCTTCACTCCCGATTCCACCACAATGGTGGCATCACTCAGTCCGGCAATCAGTCGGTTCCTCCGGATAAAGTTGGGGGGATCGATCCTGGTTTTACTGGGGAAATCGGTAAGCAATGCCCCATTATCCAGCATCGCCCTGGCAGTGCGGGCATGAGCCGCCGGGTATAATTTATCCAACCCGTGGCCCAGCACCCCAACTGTGGGTACCCGGTACTTCAAAGCTGATTTGTGGGCCTGAATGTCTACCCCATAGGCCAAACCGCTCACCACCAGAAACTGATGCCCGCGGCCGGCAAGGTCACGGATCAGCTCTTCACACATTTGCCGGCCATAATCGGTGGCATTCCGCGTCCCCACAATGCTGACGGCTTTACCGGGGTTCAGATTCGCCGCCCCTTTGACATAAAAAATGATCGGGGCATCTGCACAATTCCGGAAACGACGGGGATAGTTTTCATCCAGATAGAAAAAGGAGCGGATCCCGTTGTGCTCCATAAAAAGCAGCTCCTCCTCCGCTCTAAGCAGGACATCCCGCTCTTTCAACTTCCGGGCATTGATCTCTCCTATCCCCGGAATTTTCTTTAACCTGGAAAGCGGTTCCCTGAACACGCCTTCCACACTGCCAACGTAAGCAATCAGGTTGCGGGCAAGAATCCCGCCAATGCCTGTCACCATAGATAAGGCTAACTGATAAAGTAAGGTGTCTGAGGTCATATTTGTGGGAGTTGTCAGGTTGTCATTGTTGTCGGGTTATCTTTTTAATAGTCCACGGAGGTGATTCTCCAGGAGTTGCCGCTCCTCCTTGTTGAGGGCAGCAAGACTGACCGGGGGATACTCTGCAATCCCCCGGGAAGTCCGGGTCACCAGGATAAGGTCATTGACCAGCCCGAATACCGACTTCTCCAGCCGGTAATCATAAAAGCTCCTGACCGGGAATTCGATGGATTGATAATTCTTCCTTCCAAACCTGACAATGGAAAAGTACCTCAAAGTAAGTTTCTCTCCGGTCAGATCGAAAGCGATATACTGAAAATCAACAAACTGCCATATCAGGAACCAAACCAGCAAAGCACCCGCGGCAATAAAACCCATTAAATCCTTTCTCATAAGAAAAAAGAGGAGGGAGGAAACGGCCCACACCGCTGCCCCCAGGTAAAACAGCTTTTTCAGCCTGTCTATCCTATGCTGGTTTCCGACAATCATTCCGTTAAATTAATAATTTTTTTTGGAGTGGTCCCAAACTTTGTAATTTTGTGCAATTTACCGATAATCATGAATAATCCGGATATCCGTAACCATATTATTTTTACCGACGATCTCCCGAAGGATATGGCCGTTCTGCTCAGAGCCTATCCTCCGGAAAAGGTGTTTCTTTCCAGCGAATCGACGGTTGAATCGCTCTGGGTTAAGGACGATCCTCTCTGGGAAAGTATCCCCAGGGTGGTC
>Ga0209704_1000212_pt1 | contig 10892 bp, 6 predicted proteins | sample PPLLaktember2015_FD_187258 | JGI IMG/M metagenome (GOLD analysis project Ga0209704, IMG submission 187258) | Freshwater sediment microbial communities from Prairie Pothole Lake near Jamestown, North Dakota, USA - PPLs Lake P7 Core (6) Depth... | ecosystem: Environmental > Aquatic > Freshwater >... | reverse complement strand
CGGAAAACAGGATGCTCTTATAATTGTGCACGATATGAATACAGAACAGGGAATTGTTCTCGGAAATGAGGCAACTGGCGTACTAAAACATACTTCAGTCTTCTGGGAAACTCAGGATATCCGTATAGGACTGACTCATAAAAACTCACTTTTCCCATTTCGCAAATGGATTGCCAATGGTGAGTCGTTTGAAACCCCTCAGGTCTTTACAATGGTTTATAATAACCAAAAGACACCTGATGAGATACTTAATACTGCTGTACCAGATTTTGTGCGCAAGTATATGGGAATAAGGCTCTCAGAACTTCAGGAGAAGCCGACTTTTGTATATAACACATGGGAGCCTTTCTACAAAAATATTAATGAAAAACTTGTAATTGAACTAGCCAAAGCTGCTGCAGATGCAGGTATGAAAGAGTTTATTATTGATGATGGCTGGCAGGATAGTTATGGCGACTGGGGTATCGACTTCAAGAAATTTCCCAATGGTCTGAAACCTGTTTTTGACTATATAAAATCGTTAGGGATGAAACCAGGTCTATGGGTAAGCATTGGGAGCGCTGCACCTTCAAGTAAAGTATACAAGGCACATCCTGAATGGTTTGTTACTGATATAGAAGGTGCTCACACATCTTTGCATGCACCAAATGACAAGGAGAAATATACTGCATGTTTTGGAACAGGTTGGTATGATTATATTAAAGAAATTTTATTGAAAATGGCTATTGATTATGGGCTTGAATATTACAAGCTCGATTTTGCTGTAGTAACAAGCGCCTATACATATGATCATACCCAGTCGGGTTGTTATTCGACAAATCATCCGGGTCACACCGACCATAATGAATCGCTCTATACAAATTATGAACGTCTCTGGAACTTGTTTGATGAGCTGCATGCAGCTAAACCAGAGCTGTTTATTGATTGTACTTTTGAAACCCTCGGTGGAACTCAGGCAATAGACTATGCCCTGGTGAAACATGCAGAAGGCGACTGGTTGTCAAATTTTGAAGGTGCCGCAGGAGAAAAAACCGATATCAGGATTCGGAATATGGCTTGGTGGCGTTCACCTGCAATGCCGGCTACTGCACTGGTAATAGGTAATCCCCAGATGCAGGACAAAGGTTGGGAAACACATATAAAATCTATTGCCGGGGCACTTCCTATAATGTTAGGCGACCCCAGGAAGCTTTCTGAGAATGACCTTAAAATTTACCGGGGCTATGCCGACTGGCTTCAACTCATGGAGAGTAAATACGGTATTATGAGTTACCGGCAGGATCTGCCTGGATTCGGAGAGCCGATGGAAGGGATGTGGGATGGATTTCAGCGCATAAATACAGATTCCAGGGAGGGTGGAATTATTGGGGTTTTCAGACATGGATCTGTTGAAACAAAGAGAATTGTATGTGTGAACTGGCTGGATCCTTCAATAAATTATAATGTAAAATCGATGGATGGAAAAGTAGTTGCTACATTAAAAGGGAAAGAGTTGATTGATAATGGCTTTAATGTAACTCTTGAAGAGTTATACTCCGGAGAGCTTTTTGAGATTTGCGTCAATAAAACTAATCTTCTTGCCAAATGAGGTAATTTACTTCACCTCCTCAACCCTGAATTTAAAGTTCTAATCTAATCATTAAGAAATATGAAAACAGTCTCCACCTTTTTAATTATCTGCTCTCTGCTTTTTCTTCTCTCTTCATGTACAGGATCAAAAAAGAATATCTTTCTCGATGAATTGGATCTATCCGGTATGAAAACCGGCTGGGGAATCCCTCAGATAAACAAATCGTTTAAAGAGACTCCTTTATCAGTTGGGAATCAGGTTTATTCGCGTGGTGTGGGAACTATTGCCACAAGTTCTTATATGATCAATGTTAACAGGACTGGAAAATCATTCCACTCAAAAGTTGGTGTGGATGATAGTTCAAATGAGGGCGGTTCAGTAATCTTTTATATTCTTGGTGATAAAAAGATCCTTTGGGAAAGCGGACTGATGAGGAAGGGGGACAGTGCCAAAATTGCGGATCTGGATATAAGGGAAATTTCAAAGATCGGGTTATTGGTTTCCGATGCGAACGACGGTAATTCGAGAGATTATGCGAACTGGCTTGAAACTAAAATAGAATATACGGGAGAAGTACCCAATCCGGCACCATCGAATACAATTGCAGAGGGCGAGGTCCTTACACCTGCAGCTCCTGCTGAACCACGTGTTAACGGACCAAAGATCTGTGGAATGCGTGCCGGCTCTCCTTTTCTCTATCGTATTCCCGCAACAGGTGAAAGACCTATGTCATTTGATGTTAAAGGACTTCCCGGATCATTGAAACTGAATAGAGAAACGGGGATCATAACTGGAAGTATTTCAAAACCCGGCAGATACAATATCGAATTAGTTGCAAAAAATAACAAAGGGGAGTCCAGGCGTCCATTTACAATTGTTGTTGGTAATACTCTGGCGCTCACACCTCCCATGGGTTGGAACAGCTGGTATATTCATTATAACCGTGTAAGTGATTCACTAATGCGTCTTGCTGCAGATGTCATGATATCTTCCGGAATGGCTGACAACGGATATCAGTATGTAAATATTGATGACTGCTGGATGAGAAAAGAACAATCAGATGACCCTGAACTTGGTGGACCATTACGTGATAAAAACGGGATAATCCTGGCTAATAAAAGATTTCCCGATATGAAAGGACTGACTTCATATATTCATGATAAGGGTCTGAAAGCAGGGCTGTATATATCGCCAGGCCCAACAACATGTGCAGGATTTGCGGGTAGCCTGGGACACGAAAAGCAGGATGCTGAAACTTTTGCTTCCTGGGGATATGATTTTCTCAAGTATGACTGGTGCTCCTATGGAAGCGTGGTCAAAGGCAGAACTATTGAGGATTTCAAAGCCCCATATAAACTCATGTGGTCGCACCTTCAAAAGGTTGATCGTGATATCGTTTTTAATCTCTGTCAGTATGGCATGGGAGAATCGTGGAAATGGGCAGGAATTGTTGGCAATTCGTGGCGCACCACTGGTGATCTGGGACTGGAGTCCTCAAGTACAATGCCGGGCTTTTTCAATATTGGAATAAGCAACGCCAGTCACAGCGAATATGCCCGTCCGGGTGCCTGGAATGATCCTGATTATATCCTCATAGGATGGGTCGGAAGTGCAAATTCAATGGGCGAAGGTGAAAAAACCAGCCTTACCCCTGATGAACAATATACCTACATGTCGATGTGGTCTTTAATGGCTTCTCCCCTGATCTTCAGCGGAGATATGTCAAAACTTGACAAATTTACTCTAAATGTATTATGCAATAATGAAGTAATTGATATTAATCAGGATGTTCTTGGGCGTCAGGCAAAGATCCTGAAATATGCAGATAATGAATTAATTATGGTAAAGGATCTTGAAGATGGATCCAAAGCTGCCGGCCTTTTTTATGTGTCAGGCAATCCTCCTGTTCCTGCTGATTATTTTGAATGGGATCCACAAAGATTGCCAAAGAAAATAAAAATCAGCCTGAATGAAATAGGAATGGCCGGAAAATCAAATGTAAGAGATGTCTGGAGGCAAAAGAGTTTGGGATCGTTTGAAAATACTTTCGAGGTTGATGTTCCATGGCATGGAGTAGCATTTATAAAGATAAGTAAGGAATAAAAATTCTAAATCTAAAGAATATGCTCAGAACCCGGAATGTATTTATACTTGTAATAGCCTTGGCTGTGCAAAATGTCTCGGCACAGGAACACCGCATGGTTATAAGTCTTAACGGCACATGGGAGTTCGATCAGACAACAAATGCCTTTCCACCTGAGAAATTCACCAGAAAGATTCCTGTGCCTGGGTTAGTTCATCTCGCAGAACCCAGCATTGAGGAGTATGATAAGTTTTTTAAACGTCCGGGGAAAGCTGAATCGGTGGAACAATTCAACCTGTATAATCTCGACTATACCCCCCGTTACAGCTGGTACCGGAAAACAGTTTTTATCCCGAAGGAATTCGAAGGGAAGGAAGGAATTATTACAATAAAAAAAAGCCAGTATGTAACTCAGATCTATATTAATGGTTTGGATATGGGGACTTCAATGGCTTGTTACACTCCTATTGAATTCCCTGTAAATAAAGCCATCAAATTTGGCGAAGAGAATGAAGTCCTGATAAGGGCAGGTGAACGTATCTGGCTTCCTTCTGAGGCGGCGGGCGGGACTGATAAGGAGAAGGAGCATTATCTCCCGGGGATATGGGATGATGTATTCCTGTCATTCACAGGAGATATCAGGATTAACCGGCTTCTGGTGCTTCCCTCGGTGGAAAACAAAAAAGTAACTGTAAAAGCTCAGATCAGAAGCCTGATTCCTGCTCAGATATTCTATGGCGATCCCATGAATGATTCTGTTTCGCTTGAGATCTTTATAACAGAAAAGATCTCAGGTAAGGAGATGGCAAAAAAGTCAGGACGATTCTCTGTCAAAAGAGATAATCTCACTGAACTTGCTTTGGAGATTCCACTTTCAGATTTTACTTGCTGGACTCCGGAGAAGCCATTTCTGTATGTTGCAACTGCAAGACTTTCAGCCCAGGAAGGTGTCTCTGACGAACTTGGTCATCAGTTTGGAATGCGCGATTTTACGACAAAAGGCAAGTTCTACTATCTCAATGGTGAAAAATATATTTTGCGCGGGACAAACATTACACTTCAGAGGTTTTTTGAAGATCCTGACTGCGGGAAGCTGGTATGGGACAGGGATTGGGTTAAAAAGCTTCTGGTAAATTATCCCAAGCAGCTGAACTGGAATGCCATGAGAATCTGCGTCGGTGTGGTTCCGGATTTCTGGTACGATATTGCCGATGAGTATGGTTTATTATTACAAAATGAGTGGCTCTACTGGCAAAACCATGGCTGGGATGATCAGATAAGGAAAGAATATACCGATTGGGTATGGACAGACGGGAATCACCCAAGCATTGCGATATGGGATGCAATCAACGAGAATACAGATGATTTCATCGGCAATACTCTTATTCCCGACCTGAAGAAACTTGATCCTACACGTATCTGGGATGCCGGTTATATGAGAGAGGGCCTTATGAAAACCGATGAAATGGATGAACCTCACCCGTATATGGGCAGAGTCAGCAAGAGTAATATGGAACCCAAAAAGAATTTTTATCCGCTTGGTGATCTTGATTTTAAGCCCCAGCCACTTAAAATGATCCAGACTGCAAGCGTTCCTCAACTGGCAAATGAATATGGCTGGATATGGCTGTGGCGCAACGGGATGCCAAGCAAGCTTACAGTAAATGAGTATGATTATTACCTCGGACCTGATTCTCCACCGGACCAAAACCGTGAATTCCAGGCTTATTATATGCAGCTCGAAACTGAATGGCTCAGGAGTGAACCCGAGCTTGCAGGTGTTCTAGCGTTCTGTTATCTGGCAAATAACTATGGATATACCGGCGACTGGTTCAGGGACAATATTAAAGATCTGAAGCCAATACCGACCCTTAACTGGTTCAGGCATGCCTTTGCACCAACTGCAGTGTTTGTTAATTTACCTGATGAACGATATGTAAAGCTGACTGATCCTCATCAGCCAGGAGAAAAGCTATCTATCAAACTGGCAAAGATCAATGATCTTAATAAGGATGTTACCGGTAAAGTCACTCTGAAAATCCTTGACAGTGAAGGGAAGGCAGTTTCCAGGACCAGCTTGCCTGTTGCTTTATCAGCTTTTGATCGTACTTCCCATTTTGCCGGAATATTACTACCGAAGAAGCCAGGAGGCTATTTATTGATAGCTGAATTCATTGCTAATGGCACTATTGATCCGGTAATTTCGAGAAGGTACATCAAAGTTGGAAAAGTTCCGGAATACATTTTTTTTGAGATTAAAACTTCCGGTCTTAAATAACCATATATTTGTGGCTCTGGCAGCAGTTCAGTAGGTTGCAATGGCTACTGAATCATTGACACATAAAATGATAACAATCAGTTTTTCAAGAGCCTCAGGCGAAGCAAAATATCAACTCTATATAAATTGGCTAAAGAGCGTCGATCCATCCTTTGAATATATCAATTTCTATGGGATGGATATACCCGACGCACTTGCACAATTGGACAAATGTTCAGGACTGGTTCTTACTGGAGGGGTAGACGTTCACCCCTCATATTATAATAAAGCAGAGGAAGAGAATCGATGCGAGCTGGATCGGTCAAGAGATATTCTCGAATTCGCCCTTATCGAGAAAGCTTTAGCGTTGAAACTGCCAATACTTGCTATTTGTCGTGGAGAGCAAATCCTTAATGTCAGCCAGAGTGGAGATTTGATTGTTGATATACCTGAAGATCATGGGAAAAGTGTAATTCATAGTTCTGATACAGATCAGCTGGCTTCACACAGTATAGCAATTGATTCCACTTCTATAATATACAATTTAATCAGGGCAAGTTCCTTCGATATTGTCTCTGTCCACCATCAGGCTGTGAAGACACTTGCCGCATGTTTCCGTGCTACTGCATTTGCTGATGACGGAATTATTGAGGCTTTTGAATGGAAGGAGCCTAAGGGAAAAAGTTACCTGAATGCTGTTCAGTGGCACCCCGAAAAGGGTGATTACCATAATGCTTTAAGCCAGGTAATTGCAAAGGATTTCATTGAGAAAGCCTGTTCCTTCATCAGATTATAAACTGCTGTATTTTCCATTAATTTAGCAACTGTTAAAAAGTACTCTTCCAACTGTAAATTGAAAAATATAGTATGAGAAACACCTCTTATTAAAAACAAGCAAAATCTGTAACTCTATAATTGATAAACAATAAATGCTGGTCCTATGAGAAAGCTTCAGTATTTCGTAATGATAACCTTTCTGATCATTTTCTACAGATGCAATTACACTTCTAAGGAAGCAGATGTTGAACCAATCAGAGCTTATAATATTGACTTTAACTGGGGAGAGGGAGGGCCAAACGATTTTGCGAAACCAGGATTGTGGGCCGATGCTGATCCGGCTGAACATGTTAACTGGTATGCCGATCTGGGGTGTAATGTGATCCAGTCATTTGCTGTTTCATGCAACGGATATGCCTGGTATAAAAATGGAATAGTCCCTGAACAGCCCGGTTTAAAATATGATTTTCTGACCGAGCAGGTTAAGCTGGCACATAAGAAAAACATTAAGGTGTTCGGATATTTTTGTGCAGGGTCAAATACCAAATGGGGTATGGAACATCCCGATCTGAGCTATGGAATTCCTTCAAGTCCTCATATCCCATATACGTCAACATATCTTGACTACCTGTGTGCCTCAATTGAAGATGCAATAAGGAAAACCGATATGGATGGAGTATTCATTGACTGGCTGTGGAATCCCGGTACCACAATGGAACCATACCCCCCTTTAAGATGGCTTGAGTGTGAACAGTTAATGTTTAATGAATTGATGAATCAGCCATTCCCGGGGAAAGACAAAATTACTCCTGAAACTGAACTTCAGTTTCGCCAGAAAGCGATTGACAGATGTTGGAAAAGAATTAAAGAGACGGTTAAGAAGACAAAACCAGGTTGCATAATCTGGTTAACCTCCTGTCAGCTTACAAGTAAAGATATTGCCGGATCAGATATGTTAAAGGAGGTTGACTGGGTACTGAATGAAGCTGGTGATATAATAACTACAGAATCCGTTCGAAGCATGCTTGGTCCCCAAACACGTTTGGTAACCTGTCTTGCAAACTGGAACAAACAGGATGCTGCAAAGGTTATTCCTGCCGCAATAAAGGAAGATATTGGCTTATACGGCTTCACCAAGCCTGTCTCAGGTTCAATGATGAAGCCTGTGAATTATTACCTTTCAAAATCAATCGACAGCCTCAAAGCAGATGAACGGAATATAGGTGCACTTGTCCGCACGTATAACAATTTGCCATTAAACTATATAAAATGACTATTGTGTTCTGATACATGGATATAGCTAACCAAATAGCATACATTAATTACTATAATATCTTCAGTCAGGTTGAACTTGATTTTTGAACGGATCTAAGACTCTTTTCCCAGGAAACTTAGATCACAAACTTAATCCTGCTCCAATTATCAGGCATATGAGTGTCATAAATGCCATGACTATTCAGCGCCATTGCCGGATGTGGTTGTACCTCTCTGCCTCCAGCCATTAATTTCTGGAATCTTCCCAGAAACATGTTCCAGGAATCTCCATTAGCTGGCGGTATTGAGCGTCCGCTTGCAAGCAGGTTAAGGCTGCTCCACGGAATTGCTATTTCGAGGCTCCACCCTTTATCTATATCACTGTTATTATTCAATGTTCCGTCTACATTCACAGCAGTTTGCAATCCGGCCATATCAAAATTGGTGAATGCCCACCGGATACCACGGGGATGGGTACCTTTCCAGAAAGTAGCACCGCTCCGGTCATAGTCTCCCCCGAATGTATATGCCTGTTTCTGATGCACATCAAATACCGGAATATCAAATTTGCTTCCTTTTGTGTAAGCATCTTTCCAGATGAAAAATACTTCGTAAACCGTGTTGGCAGCATTGACTTCAAGTTCATAATAGCAGTCGCCTCCATCGATAAATACCTCCAGATCATTTTCAAGAAAAACAATGCTATCCCTCTCTTTCTGCAATGCTTCCACAAAAGGTTCTTCAGCATTAAATGCTATATATAGGTGTTCGTCATTCCAGAGTAAGGCAGCTTGTGTGTGATACATGCCGGGATCGTTGGTGACCATATCCACAAAGCGTTTGCTCCACTCAGCATTCTTCCATGCCTCTTTCTTTATATCTCCATCAATTTTTACTGAAGAAGATATTTTTTTTGCAGTGTAATCTATTCTACTGTTCAAATTAATACTTATTGGTTATTTCAAAGTTAGATGATTTATTAAGACATCCTGCAAAAATGACTAACCAGATAATCTGGTTATTATTAAATATTTCACCCCGAAAAGGGAGACTATTATAATGACCTAAGCCAGGTAATCGGGGAAGATTTCATCAATGCAGCCTGTAAATTTTCAATTTGATTAACCCGATTCACTTACTTTATAATTCGGAATTGGTGGGGTATCAATATCATGATTAGAGTTTTGCCTTGCTTCGTGTGCTTTGCGGTTAAATCTTCTGAAAGAAGCGAAGAATCTCACAGTTAAAGACAGACACTTCTGAAAATTAATTCACGTTTTATAAACAAATTGAACAAAATTGCTCAACTTTATAGAGAGATTTTATTCTGAATGAACTTAATCGTAAGAATTTGAAAATAAATTTATTTACCCCATTCCGCTTTGCTGAAGTAAATTGATTTTGGCTGCGCCGAACTCGCCGCAAAAGCTGGACGCGGTTCTTCGCTCCCTCTGGGGCCGGGGTAAACGAAGAAATTCAATGGGCCCGTATTACTTATTAAATTCAATTGATATTTAACTTATTTCAGATGATAACAAGAAGAAGATTTATTTGGACCGCAACTGCAGGTGCCGCAGCTGCTATTGCAGTTAATCCACTTCATGCACTTGGAAATGAAGTGACCAGGAAACTCGGGAAAACAGGTTTCATTGAGGGAATTGTTGAAAAAGAACTTGAGAAGGACTGGAAAGCAACTTTAAAAGAAACAGTTAAATACGGCTATTCAGAAATTGAGATTGGAAGATTTCGTGGTGATTCTGCAAAATCGTTTTTGAGTTACTGTAACGAAATCGGAATTAAGCCAATTGCAGGAGGAACAGTATTTACGAAGGACATGAATGGATTAAATAAGTCCCTGGAGGCACTGAATGCACTCGAACTTAAATATGCAGTGGTTTACTGGCCGTGGCTTGGAGGAGGACCCTTTAAACTTGAAGACTGCAAAGTAAGTGCAGATATGCTAAACCAAATTGGAGAAGCATGTAAAAAACAAGGACTTATTCTGTGCTGGCATAACCATAACAAAGAATTCACAGAGATGGAGCAAGGACTGCCTTTTGATTACCTGATGAACCACACTGATAAAGACCTGGTTAAATGCGAGCTCGATATCTACTGGACACAAAAAGGAGGTGCTGATCCAGTTAAAATTCTCAGAAGTTACAAAGGTCGCTATCCAATACTCCATATAAAGGATATGGCTGCCGGAAAGGAACAGGATTTTGCCTGTCCGGGCAGTGGAATAATAGATTTTGCTTCAGTATTCTCTGAAGCTGCAGATCAGGGCATTGCCCACTATTTTGTTGAAAGAGATAATGTTATTGATGGATTGGATTGTCTGAAAACAAGTGGTGAATATCTGAAACAATTAAGATTTAAATAACATTATTCTTCAAAAACTTAACCTTATGCGGTTCGAAATTTTAGTTCTTCTGCTTATAATTTCAGGTTTAAATTTACCGGCACAAATGGTGCAGCAGGTATCATCTGAAAAAACTAATCCTTCACTTCTGAATAATCACTGGAAGGCAAAATGGATCACTCATCCTGGCGAATCATTGCTTGATTACGGAGTTTTTCATTTCAGGAAGAGTTTTGAGCTAAAGGTGCAGCCAAAGGAATTTATAATTAATGTTTCGGCAGATAACAGGTACCGTTTGTTTGTAAACGGGAAAGCAGTATGTTTCGGTCCGGCCCGCTCCGATCCTGAGCACTGGGCTTTTGAGAGTATCGATATTGCATCTTTTCTTAAGCCCGGCAATAATGTTCTGGCGGCAGTTGTCTGGAATTTCGGCGACCTGAAGCCATGGGCTCAGTTTACAATTAAAACAGCACTTATTGTCCAGGGTAATTCACCTGCGGAAGAAATTGTTAACAGCGATGCTTCCTGGAAGGTAATTAAAGATAAAGCCTACTGGCCGGCTTCGGCAAGCTCAGGTGAGACATCAGGT
>Ga0209704_1000211_pt1 | contig 10952 bp, 12 predicted proteins | sample PPLLaktember2015_FD_187258 | JGI IMG/M metagenome (GOLD analysis project Ga0209704, IMG submission 187258) | Freshwater sediment microbial communities from Prairie Pothole Lake near Jamestown, North Dakota, USA - PPLs Lake P7 Core (6) Depth... | ecosystem: Environmental > Aquatic > Freshwater >... | reverse complement strand
CAGCTTCTGCCCGCGCTCGACTCGCGCCCCGAGGACGTCTGCATCAGCAAGACCGCGTGCGACTCGTTCTACCGCTCGGAGCTCGACGAGGTCCTCCGCAAGCGGAAGATCGCGCGGCTCCTCGTCACCGGCTGCGCCACCGACTTCTGCGTCGACACGACCATCCGCTCCGCGGCGAGCAAGGACTACGAGGTCGCCGTCGTCGCCGACGGCCACACGACCGCCGATCGCCCGCACCTCCCCGCGGAGAAGATCATCGAACACCACAACTGGATGTGGGCAAGGCTGATCCTCCCCGGCCGCCCCGTGACAGTGGCGAAGGCCGAAGAACTGCTTCGCGGAGTCTAGAGGGCCGAACGACCGCGCGCTACGGCGCCCCGCAGAGGAAAGGAAGGAATCACGGGCGCAGCGACCCATCCCCCTCCCCTCAAGCATCCGTCTACGCTTCCGGCACGTACCTGTGCCAGGACATCGATCGCACGAGATCCGGCCCGCCGATCGACGCGTAGAGCCTCTTCGGAATGGGGTCGTAGCCTCCGATGTGCATGGTGACGGCCCCCATGGCCACCGGCCGGCGCACGGCTTCGGCCATGACCGCCTTGCCGAGGCCGATCCGCGTGACCCTTCCGCTCATGCGCCGCGGGTTCATCGCGTTCGACGTTCCGGCACTCGAACCGTATCCTGGATTCGCGCGGCTGTTTGAAGGGAGGAGACGAGGCATGAACCTGTGGGAGGCTCTCGAGGCACGGGCGACGGTGCGCACGTTCGATGCGCGGCCGGTTGCGGTCGGCGTCGTCACGAAGGCGATCCGGGCGGCGCTGCACGCTCCGGCGTACAACCACCTCTGGGAGTGGGGCTTCATCCAGATTCACAATCGCGCGTTGCGAACGAGCCTCGCGGACTCGGTTGGCTTGGAGGATGTCGCGGATCCGGACACCTTGGCCGCAAAGTTCGCGTCGCTGCCGCCGGCGGCTCGTCAGATCTACTTGCGCGCACTTCCAGTGCAACGAACGATGGTCCTCACCGCGCCGGGGCTCCTGGTGCCCGTGTACCGACCGAAGCGGGGAGAACGGGCGCCGCAGGGTCCGGCGGATCTGAACGCCCACGCGGCAATCTGGATCGCGCTTGGCTACCTTCTCCTGTCACTCGCCGAGGATGGGGTCTACGGTTGCACGATCATCCCCGGTCGGTCGAGCGAGGCGCGGCAGCTCCTCGGGGTCCCCGAGGATTGGGAGATCGCGACCCTCCTCCCGTTCGGATACCCGCGCGGCCGCGTCGTACGGAACGAACACCCATCGGAGGTGGATGCTTTCCTGCACGTCGACAGGTTCGGCGGGTTTCACCTGCCGACCACGCCGGAACCGATGGGATAGCCGCAGCCTCAAGTCCGGGCCACGTAGCCGCTCGCCTACGCTGCAGCATTGCCGACCACGTCCTGGCGATTGCCGAGGCCTATGGGCTCCGTCGGTGCGACCCCGTCGCTCCGACGGTGATGCGGGCGGCGCAGACGAGTTCGGCAAGCGCCGCTTCGAATGCGAGGCCCGCCATTCTCACTGCGAGGACGGAGAGCAGATCTCCGTCCTCGCAGGAGCACGAATCCTGCCGCGCTGCGGAGGACGCCTCCGCAGCCCCATTGCCTACTTCCTCCAGGACATCGCTACGCTTCCGGCACGTACCTGTGCCAGGACATCGACCGCACGAGATCCGGCCCGCCGACCGACGCGTAGAGCCTCTTCGGAATGGGGTCGTAGCCTCCGATGTGCATGGTGACGGCGCCCATGGCCGCGAGCCGGCGCACGGCTTCGGCCATGACCGCCTTGCCGAGGCCGCGGCTCTGGTGTTCGGGCGCCGTGCCCACGGGGGCGAAGTACCCGGAGCGCGTGGCGTCGTCGTACCACATCGTGCAGAAGGCCGCGACGTCCCCATTCGGGGCGATGGCGACGATGTCGAGGTCGCGCCGGTAGAGGGGAGCGCGCGCTATGTTCAGATACCAGTCCCATCCCTCATAGGCCTCGTCCGGGTCGTCGGGGTGGAACGACCGCCACGATGCCCAGCTGCGGGCCGGCAGCTCTTCCGAACCCCCGAGCGACCGCACATCGTAGCCGGCAGGGATCGGGCCTTCGGGAAGCCGCCCGGTCAGGTCGAGGCGTCGCTGATCCTCGCAGTGCTCGAGGCGCTTGTAGCCCCGCGCCGCAAGGACGTCCTCCCGCAGCGTGTCCCCCTCACGGGCGGCGACGACGAGGGAGGGCCCGCCCGTACACGGGACCGCCAAGTGTTTCTCGGCGACGGCCACCATCTCGTCTTCCAGCGACGCCGTCCGCGCCTCCGGATGGACGTTCAGGAAGGCGTCGCCGCCGCCTTCCGTCGTCAGGAACGCGGCGATCTCGCCGTCTCGAGTCTCCCAGAGGAAGAGGTTGTCGAGACTCTGCCCGCAATTTGCCACCGTGTGCCACCGCCAGTAGTCGAAGCGCCCAACGTGCCACGAATGCTCTCGCCGATCGTTCGCGAGGTAGACTTCGCGAAGGAACTCGCGAATTCTCCAGATGTCGTTGTCGTCTCGGTACGTACGCATGTCGAGGTTCATCCACTCAGTCCTTTCATGCTTTCTCGTGCAAGCCATCGGTCCGCGCCGCGTCGGCGGCAGGTGCGGACCGAAGACGTTCTTCGTCTTGGGACGGGAAGAGGGACCGCGCCAACAGGCGAGTCGAGTGGAATCCAGAAACGAGAGATAAGCCCAGACGCAGCTGGTCGCGGCCTTCCGGTCCGTCCTACAACCCGGTCCGTACGAGCGCGTAGGTAGCTACACCTGGGTTCCTCTCCTTGTCCTGCCAGTTCGAAAGCAGGGACCTCACCGAGAAGTGCGCCGCGGCAGCCGCAGGCGCCGTGAGATGGAAGGCAGTATCGAGGATCACCGCGCGGCGTTCAAGGCCGCACGTCGTAAGGACTCGCTACGGCTCGGCACACAGTCCACTTGCCGCTCGGCACACGGCACACCGTGCACTTGCCGCCCGCACTCCGTTCACCTTGCGGCCCGCACTGCACCCTCCGCACTCCGTCCATTTGCGGCCCGCACTGCGTCCATTTGCGGCTCCGTGCGCGTTTGTGCCCCGCACCCCGTCCACTTGCGGCTCCGTCCGCTAGCGGCTCCGTCCATTTGTGCCTCCGTGCGCGCTTGGCGCCTTTGCCGCCCGGCACACGGCACACCGTCCATTTGCCGCTACGTCCGTTTTGCCGCCTTCACGGTAATGCTCGCGACGCAGGCGGCGATGTCGACGGCCGTCTCCGGAGTCAGGCCGAGGTCGGCGGGGTCGACTTCCTGTCCATCTACGACGAAGGCTGCCTCGGCGCTCGTCTCCTTCACAATCTCGACGTCGCGAAACCCGGCGGCACGGATGGCGCCAAGGTAATCGGCCTTCAGGCTCGCGCCCGCGACGCAGCCGACGTAGGCCTCGATCGACTCGCGCACGGCGCGCGGAAGTTCCTTCAAGAGCACGATGTCGGACAGGAACATCCGGCCGCCTGGTCTGAGCACCCGGTGCGCCTCTCGGAAGACCTGCGGCTTGTCGGGCGACAGGTTGACGACGCAGTTCGAGATGATCACGTCGACTGACGCATCGGCGACGGGCAGGTGCTCGATCTCACCGAGGCGGAACTCGACGTTCGCGACCTTCTCCTTGCGCGCGTTCTCCCTTGCCCGGTCGATCATGTCGGGTGTCATGTCGACGCCGATCGCACGCCCCGTCGGACCTACCTTCTCCGCCGCGAGGAAACAGTCGATGCCGGCGCCGGACCCGAGGTCGAGAACGACCTCACCCTCTCGAAGCGACGCCATCGCGGTCGGATTCCCGCAGCCGAGGCCGAGGTCGGCACCCGCCGGGACCGAACGAAGCTCGTCTTGGCTGTAGCCGATTCTCTCACTCCCCGACTCGCGCCCTCCGCAGCATGACCGAGACGAGGAGCAGTCGCAGCTCCCGCCCTTCGCTCGCTCGCCGTACCGTGTTCGAACCGCCTTCCGCAAGCCGTCGTCGTTCATTCGCGCTCTCCTTCGCCGGTTGCCGCGTCGAGAATCCTTTTCACGACGGCCCCCAGGTCGTCCGCTCGAGTCAGCACGAGGCAGCAGACCCGGCCGCCTTTCTCAAGTGCCGAGAGAGCCAGCTTGTCGCCGCCTCGCAGCCCCATGCGCTCTCGGACGTCCTTCGGAAGCACCATCTGTCCCCGGTCGTCGATTCGGACGAGCGCCTGCACGTGGCAGCACTCGCCGCAGGCGTCGACAGCTTCGTTTGCTCGTCGCTTCGGCATGGCGTGTCTCCCGTCAACTCTGAATCATCAGATCCATCAGATTCGGATGATAGCCGCCGAGGGCGAGGATTCAACTCGGTCGCCCTGCGGCCCCGACGACCTGCTGTTGGACCCGCCCCACCAGGCGCTGTACGCTCTCGGACCTGGAGGTGGGGTATGAGGCGCCTTGTCGGTGCGGGCCTTCTCGTTGTCTCGCTGGGCGTAGCCGTTCTGGCCGGCCCGTTCGATCGCGGCCCGTACTCCGGCGCGCCCTCCGCGGATTCGATCGTCATCTCGTGGACGGGGTCGCCTCCCATGGCCGGGAAGGTCGAGATCGCCTCCTCCGCCGCGTACGCCAAGAGCGCGACGTTCGAGCGGGTGATCGACGTTCCGGTTCCGTCAAGCGATCGCGCCGGGACGGAGGTCCTGGTTGACCGTCTCGCCTCGGCCACAGCGTACGTTTACCGCGCTACGGTCCAGAGCGGCTCGGAGACGTACGTGAGTCCGATGGGCCGATTCCGCACGGCGCCCGCGGCCGGAGATCCGGTGCGGTTCGCCGTGCTCTCGGACACTCAGCAGCAATGGGAAGGAGAGAACCGCCTCGCGGCGGTGGGCGGCGCGATCGCCGCGGACGCCGACAGTGCGCCCTTCGACTTCGTGCTTCACGCCGGCGATCTCGTCGAGTCGCCCGCCGGGGACTACTGGGACTACTGGTTCTCCTCGTTCGAGCCGATGCTCCTCGAAGCTTCGTTCATCCCCGTGCTCGGAAACCACGAGAAGAACTCCCGCTCGTACTACGACGCGTTCCCCCATCCACCGGGCGCCGGGCAGAACGACGAGCGGTGGTGGGCCCTCCATTGGGGCGATCTCGTTGTCGTCGGCCTCGACACGAGCGCCAGCCGCGCCGATCGCATCCTGGAACAGCAGGCGTACGCCGAAAAGGAACTCTCGGGGCCGGAGCGCCACAAGTTCGTGATCTTCCACCACCCGGTCTACTCCTCCGACGCGTACCACGGAAGCGGATACGGGTACGAGAAGATCTACCACCCGATCTTCGTCAAGACCGGCGTCGACGTCGTTCTGAACGGCCACGCCCACAACTACGAGCGGATCGAGAAGGACGGCATCACCTACCTCGTCGTGGGCGGGGGCGGCGCCGTGCCCCGCGGCCTCGCGCCGAAGCGGGTCGACGGTTCGATCGTCGCCGTCGAGGGCCGCAACTTCTACGCCCGCGTGTCGACCGCTCGCAAGGGTATCTCCGTCGACGTCGTCTCGGTCGCCGAGGCGAGCGAGACGACGTTTGCTCTGACTCCGAGCGAGCTCCTCGACTCGTTCTTCCTTCCATGCGAGCCCGAGCGTCGCATTCCTTGGGCGACGTTGGCGGCACTGGCCGCCCTGGCGGGGATTCTCTTGTGGGCCGTGATTCGCGGCAACCGGTAGTCGTTCGACATCGAGGAGCGTGCGGCGCGCCGCTGCCGCACGCTCAGGAAGGGAGGGCAAGTGCCGCGCAACGTAGAGATCAAGGCTCGACTCAGGGACCCGGAGGCGGTTCGAAGGCGCGCCGAGCGCCTCTCCGACGCCCCCGCCGTCTTTCTGGATCAAGAGGACACGTTCTTCCGCATTCCCGAGGGCCGCTTCAAACTCCGCACCTTCCCGGACGGACGCGGGGAGCTCATCTACTATCGCCGACGAGACGAGGCGGGACCGACAACGTCCGAGTACTTCGTCCACCGAACGCAGGATCCGGGTACGCTCTGCGACCTGCTCGCCCGCGCGTGCGGCATTCGGGCCGTGGTCCGTAAGCGGCGCACCCTCTACCTCGCGGGGCGGACCCGCATTCACCTCGACGACGTCGAGGGCTTGGGTTCTTTCCTCGAGCTCGAGGTTGTCCTCGAGGACGCGATGGAGAGCGAAGAGGGCGCAGCGATCGCCGACGAACTCCTGGACCGGCTCGGGGTGCCCGCGGAGGATCGGGTCGCCTGCGCGTACGTCGACCTCCTCGAGGAGCGCGCGGCGTGACGCTGCGGGTGTTCGGCGACGCCGCGGCGTTCCTCGACATCGCCGGACCGAGCCTGCTCGCTCACGAGGCCGAGAACGCTCTTCTCCTCGGCGTCGCCACCAGCGTGCGAGACGGTCGACGGTACGGGAACGCACCGCCGTTCTTCGCGTGCGTCGACGACGGGAGCGCCGTGACGGCAACCGCCGTGCGCACCCCGCCGTACAACCTCCTCCTCGGGCGAGGGGCAATCTCCGATTGGGAGCCGATCGCCGAGCACCTCGCGGTCGGCGAGGCGGACCTTCCCGGCGTGAACGCGGAGAGCGACACCGGTCTCAGGTTCGCCGAGTGGTGGTCGGCGTCCCAACGCGTCCGGCATAGGGTCACGATGCGGCAGCGCCTCTATCAACTCACGGATGTGACGCACCCCGTTGGTGTCCCCGGACGGGCAAGGTGGGCCGACATCGCCGACGCGGAGCTGCTTGCGGGATGGGTCGATGCGTTCAGTGCCGAGGCGATCCCGAGTTCGCCGGCGAGCGACGCGATCGCGCTCGTCGCTCGCCACCTCGCAGCCCGCACGCTTCTCGTCTGGGACGACGGAGGCCTTGTCTCCATGGCCGCGTCGACACGGGCTACGCCGCACGGCGGCTCCGTGAGCCTCGTTTACACGCCCCCGGGAAAGAGGGGGCACGGATACGCATCGGCATGCGTCGCGACTCTCAGTCAACGGATTCTCGAGTCAGGAAGGCGGTTCTGCACGCTGTTCACGAACCTCGACAACCCGACGTCGAACCGCATCTACCAGCGCATGGGGTACCGTGCGCTCACCGACTTCCTCGAAGTCCGGTTCACTCGGACCGCCGAGAGAGACTGACGCTTCGGGTCCTGCGATCCAACCCGGTCCAAGCCCGCCGTCGCGGATTGGCGGGCCGCACTTGGCCTTTCATACTATGAGCCGAGAAGGTCGGACGCGGGAGGCGGGTCACCGGGATGCCGCGATGGAGAGGAGATCCGAGGCGGTTCGCGCTCGGCAAGAGGCGGCGCGGGATCGATGCGGCGCTTCGACGGCTGGTGGACGATGCCTACGCTCACGTCGCCCTCTTCCGCGCGCGGATGGACGCCGCCGGCGTCCGCCCGGGCATGATTCGGAGCGTCGCCGACCTTGAGCGCCTTCCCCTCTCGGATCGACAGGCGCTCGCGTCGGCGCGTCAAGCCGACTACCTCCGCGCCGGGACCGATCCCGCGGCGTGCCGTCGCGCCCAGACGAGCGGAACGACGGGGACGCCGATCGACATCTTCATGAGCCACGCCGAGTCGCTCTACCGCCGAGTTCTTCTCCTTCAGGCGATCCGCCGGAATGCCCGGCTCCCGATTCCCTTCACGATCGCCGAGGTCGGTACCGGGGAAGTGGCGCTGCGGCGTCGAGGGCTCGGGCAGAACTTTCTCTTCGCGCGCGTCGTCCGGATCCCCCGCCTCATGCCGCCGCCCGAACAGGCGAAGCGAGCAATCGCTGCGCGGCCGGACGTGATCACCGGCCCACCGTCGTGCCTCGAGATCCTCGCCGACCGCCTGGAAGAGGACCGAGCCGTGGTCGCTCCGCGCCTCGTCGTCTCGCGCGGCGAGGTGCTGCACGCGGCCACTCGGGCGCATCTGCAGGAGGTATTCCACTGCAGGGTCGTTGACTACTACAACTGCGACGAAGTGGGAAACGTAGCGTGGCAGTGCCCTGACAACCCAACGCTTCTGCACGTGAACACAGACGCCTGCATCGTCGAGGTGGTCGCTGACGGCCGGCGCTGCGCGCCGGGAGTCGCAGGCCGCGTGGTGCTGACGAACCTCTACAACTGGACGATGCCGTTCATCCGATACGAGCTCGGCGACCGGGCCGCCCTGCTGCCCGAAGCCGAAGAGCCCTGCTGTTGCGGGCACCGTGGCCCGTCTCTGTCTCCGATCGAAGGCCGCGAGGGCGACTACCTCTGGACGACGGACGGTCGCCGGATTTCTCCCCGCAGCGTCGACAGCCTGATCGCCCTTGCCACCCTTGGCGAGGACGCTGCCGGCTACGCTGTGCGACGCTATCAGGTTGTCCAGGAGGAGGACGGCCGCTTCCGCGTGCGTGTGATCCAGAAGCGCGAGAGCCGGGAGCCCATCGCCGAGCGGATCGCGGCATCGCTTCGGCGCCTCGATCCAGATCTCCAGGTCGAGATCGAGTTCGTCGAGGACCTGCCCGTCGAGCCGTCGGGCAAGTTCCGAGCGATCTACTCGAAGCAACGCCCGCCGAGTGCGCCCACCAGCAACTGAGCGCCCGCCCGCGGCGGGTCCGTGGAGCAAGGCCGGCGGGACGAGGCGTTTTCTACAAAGGCAGAGGGTCCAGGACTCCCCTCTTGCCCTGGACCCTCTCGACTAGGAGTGTGAGTGTTGCCTAGCTCTCGTACATCAAGAAAGGTACGTCGCCCAGTTGAAGGGTCTGTGAAGGCCCTGTGGTCTGGGCGTGTACCACTCGGGGCTCGAGCGTGCGCCTACGACCGTCGGATTTCTCGTCCCTGACAGCGCTTTCGCGGCATCGAGCCGACCGCCAAGCCTACCGAAAGGGCTCGAACCGGTCCGCCGTCGCCTTGCAGATCGGGCAGACCGCCGGTGGACGCTCGCGACCGCACAGGTAGCCGCACACCCGGCAGCGCCACACCGGAACCGTGCCTTCGAGTCTTCGCGACGATCCCAGCAGTTGGGGCGGCGTGCGCAGCGCCTTCGCCGGACGCCGTTCGGGCGCCGGCGCGAGCGCTCTCTGTCCCCGCCTCACCTCGTCGGAGACGTAGAGGCCGCAGTAGCAGCTCCCCCAGTCCAAGAGGTCGGCGTCCCGGTAGTCGCACGGACAGACGATGTCGCGGTCCTCGTCGGCAATCCCTGTCGCGAGCCGGCACGGGCAGGCGAGGTATCCGTACCGCCGCCTGTTCGTGAGAAGCCCGTCGACCAGATCGCGGACAAACCGGGTGTCGGGGTTCAGGTGGTATCCGGCGCCTTCGGCGTCTCGCTCGAGCTGCGCTCGCACGGCATCGACGGACGAAGAGGGGGCGTCGCTCATGGGAGAAGCGCCCGGCGGATCTCGTCCGGCTTGAACCCGACGATGCACGTCCGCCCATCGATCACGAGCGTCGGGAACGTCTCTCCAAGGTCGAGCCGAGCCAACTCCCCAACCACGGAGTCCCGCTCCTGCCCGGCCACGAGATCGACGTAGACGTACTCGAAGGGCACGCCAAGTTCCTCGAGGAGCTGGCGCGCCTTTCGACACCAGACGCACGTCGACAGTCCGTAGAACTTCGTCTGATGAGAGCAGGCAACTCGGCCCGCGACGCTTCCTCGCGCATCCATGAAGCCTCCCTACGCAAGAGACGAACCTGTGTTTGGCGAGTCTACAACACCCGCAAGACCAGGGCGAGTCGACGTGGGCGAGGTGCAGCCGTCGTCAGGCGCACGGATTGCGTCGCCGAACAGGAAGAAGCGGGCGCCAGGTCGAACCTGGCGCCCGCCATAGAGATTCAGAAACACTGTCGATGGGCTACTTCTTCTGCACGATGACCCAGTCAATGACGAGGTCGCAGTTGAAGTCGTCGATCGTCGCAATCCCGTGCAGCTGCACGATCCGGTAGTTGCTGAGGATGTACTCCACGGTGTAGCGGACGTCGTCCTCGTAGCCGTCCTTGTCGAAGTCGCCGTGCTTGACGCTCTTGCTCGTGATGGCGATCCGCAGGTCGATCAGGACGTTCGCGTCCAGATCGAAGACGACCGAGCCGGCTTCGCCGCAGCACATACCCGGCTCGAGCCAGATCCGGTCGTCGATCGCGTCGTCGAAGTCGACATCCACCGCGCAATACGCCACGGGATGATCCTCGGGGCCGTTCGGATGCGTCCCCGCGGCGATCTCGTCGTCGTCGGAGAAGCCGTCGCCGTCCGAATCCACCGGTTCGAGGACCGGAATCTCGACCGCCGGGATCAACTCCGAGTTGCAGGGATCCTCGTCGAGGCCGTCGATGTAGCCGTCCGAGTCGGAGTCACGCATCGTCGGATCGAGCATCGGAATCGACCGTACCCAGAAGTCCACGGGGTCCTCATCGAGAAGGCCGTCCTCGTCGTTGTCGACTCCGTCAATTGGATCCTCGTCGATCAGGCCGTCGGTGTCGTTGTCGAGCGTTGTGTACTCGATCGCAACGCAATCCCACTTCACTTCTTCCCCGTCGCTCAGCCAGTCGTTGTCGGTATCCCAGTCGAGCGGGTTCGTCGCGTTGTACGGCAGCTCCACGGGGTCTTCCCCGTCGAGGCCGTCGCCGTCCTCGTCGATCCCATCCGCGAACGGGTCTTCGTTGTACCGACCGTCGCCATCGTTGTCCCAGTTGGCGTAGAACTCGTACGGCTGGGCCTGGTACCGCTCTTCGTAGTCTGTGAGCCCGTCGTCATCCGAGTCCGGGTCGCAAGGGTTGGTTTCCTCGGGGTCCGGCAGCAGCGTCTCGACCGACGAGGTGTCGATGTCGAAGTCGCTCGGCAGGAAGTCGAAGTTCCCGTCGTGGTTCTGGTCCTCGTAGCCGTCGAAGAGGCCGTCGCCGTCGGAGTCGGGGTTGAGCGGATCGAGGCAGCCTCCCTCGCAGCCGCATGCAGGATACGTCACCAGGACCGGCCGTCCGAA
>Ga0209704_1000210_pt1 | contig 10979 bp, 11 predicted proteins | sample PPLLaktember2015_FD_187258 | JGI IMG/M metagenome (GOLD analysis project Ga0209704, IMG submission 187258) | Freshwater sediment microbial communities from Prairie Pothole Lake near Jamestown, North Dakota, USA - PPLs Lake P7 Core (6) Depth... | ecosystem: Environmental > Aquatic > Freshwater >... | reverse complement strand
GCCAGAATGAAACGATTGCTGAAAATTCTCCTGATTGCCCTTGCCTCACTGATCTCCCTCCTTGTTTTGGTTGTCCTTGTTGCGGGAGTTTACTTCATAACCATCAACTCCAGGGCGAAATCCCGGTTGAAGGAAACTGCTGTGATGGTCTCCGGTGATTTCTCATTCAGGGATCTCAACAAAAACACCACACTTGACATTTACGAAGACCGCCGGAAACCGGTGGAGCAGAGGGTGGAAGACCTTCTTTCCCAAATGACCCTCGAAGAGAAAGTCGGAATGATGTGGCATCCCCCGATCGGGATAGGAAAGAAGGGAGAGATATTGGGCCGGCCCGATCCCTTTTCCTTTTTTTTAGGTTCTTCCTATAATCTGATGGTTAACCAGAACATCAATCATTTCAACCTGTTTGTCATTCCGGCGCCGGAAGCACACGCTTCCTGGTACAACGAGATTCAGAAGTTGGCGGAGCAGACCCGGTTGGGGATACCCCTTACCATCAGTTCCGATCCTCGCCACGGCATCAACAACTTCATTGGCAGCGACCTCCTGGGCAGCGCTTTCAGCAAATGGCCGGAACCGATCGGGCTGGCAGCCACCGGAGACTCTGCGCTGGTTGCTGATTTTGGCAAGGTGGCCAATGCAGAGTACAATGCAGTGGGCATCCGGACAGCCCTGCATCCGATGGCTGATCTGGCTACCGAACCCCGCTGGGCCAGGATCAACGGCACCTTCGGGGAAGATGCCGCACTTTCGGCCAGGATGACAGCGGCCTATGTGTATGGTTTCCAGGGAGATTCGCTCGGACCAAACAGCGTGGCTTGCATGGTCAAACACTGGCCCGGCGGAGGTCCGCAGGCCAAAGGGGAGGACGCCCATTTCAGCTACGGGAAAGACCAGGTCTATCCGGGAAAGAATTTCAATTACCACCTGAACCCGTTTGATGCCGCTTTCAAGGCAGGCGCCGCGATGATCATGCCCTATTACGGCGTTCCTGTCGGCCAGACCGGCGAGGATGTCGGGATGAGTTTCAACCGTGAGATCATCACCGATCTGCTCCGAACAAAATATGGTTATGAGGGGATCGTCTGTACCGACTGGGGCATCATCGAAGGCTTCAAATTCCTCGGTATAGAGATCATGGAAGGAAAGAGCTGGGGAGTGGAAAATTTAACCGTGAAGGAAAGGATCAAAAAAGTGATCGACGCCGGGGTGGACCAGTTCGGGGGTAACCAGAACACAAAGGAACTGGTTGAACTGGTGAAAGAGGGTAGGGTCAGCATCGGAAGGATCGATGAATCGGTCAGGCGGTTGCTGAGGGCTAAATTCCGGATGGGATTGTTTGATGATCCCTATGTTGATGTGTCTGGGGTAAAGGCTGTTGTCGGGAACAAGCAGTTTGTGGAAAAGGGAAAACTGGCTCAAAGGAAATCGATCGTACTGCTTAAAAATCATATGCACAGCGACAGCAGCTTTGCCTTGCCCATTAAAAATCATCCCAAAATATACATCAGGAACATCGATAAAACTGTTGCTCAGAATTATGCGCAGGTGGTCGATTCCGTGGCCGATGCCGACCTGGCCATCCTGCGGATTCAGGCACCCTGGACACCCCGGAACGGCGACTTTATTGAAAGATTGTTCCACCAGGGAGACCTTGATTTCAAGGAGCCGGAACTGTCGAGGCTGGTAGAAATCTTGAAGAACAAACCCACCATTGTCTGCATCTATCTCGACCGGGCGGCTGTTGTTCCGGAACTGGCGGATCATGCGGCAGGATTGCTGGCCGATTTCGGCGCTCAGGATGATGCCGTGCTCGACATTATTTTCGGGAAATTCAATCCCACCGGGAGACTTCCCCTGGAGTTACCGGCTTCCATGGAAGCGGTGAACAGGCAAAAAGAGGATGTGCCGTATGATTCCGGAAATCCTTTGTTCCCGTTTGGGTTTGGGTTGAGTTATTAATTATTCCTCCAGCGTACTCAGGTCTCCTTCCGGCAAACCCTGGAGCCTGGCTTTCAGCACCCTGCGCATGATTTTCCCGCTGCGGGTTTTGGGCAGGGACTCAACGATTTTTACCTCCTCAGGCCGGGCAATGGGTCCCAGGTGTTCCACCATGTGGCGGACCAGTTCACCTTCCAGGGTATGGGAAGCTTCAAAGCCTTTCCTCAGGATTACAAACATGTGGATGGCATTGCCTTTCAATACGTGTGGGATGGCAACGGCCGCTGCTTCAGCCACTGAGGGATGGGTGACCATCACACTTTCGATTTCGGCGGTTCCCAGCCGGTACCCGCTCACCTTGATCACGTCGTCGGTACGGCCGATGATCCAGAAATAACCGTCCTCGTCCACCCTGGCAGAGTCGCCGGTGAAGTACCATCCCTGTTTGCTGAATTTGCTCCAGTAGGTGTCGATGAAGCGTTGCGGGTCACGGTAAATGCCGGCCGTCATGCCCGGCCAGGGCGATTTGATCACCAGGTTGCCTTCTTCACCAGGTTTGACGGTGTTTCCGGCATCGTCGACCACAGCCACTTCGTTTCCAAAGAAAGGTTTGGTCCCAGATCCGGGCTTCAGCGGGGTGATAGGTAGTGGAGCGATCATAAATCCACCGGTTTCGGTTTGCCACCAGGTATCCATGATGGGGCAGTTCCCGCGGCCGATGTATTGGTGGTACCAGCGCCATGCTTCCGGGTTGATCGGCTCCCCCACGGAACCGAGCAGCCTGAGGCTGCTCAGGTCGTTGCGGTTGGGCCACGACTCCCCGAACCGCATTAACCCCCGGATAGCGGTCGGAGAAGTGTATAAAATGTTGATACCATATTTGTCGATGATCTTCCACCAGCGGTCGGGATAGGGGTGGTTGGGAGCACCCTCATAGAGCATGGTGGTGGCGCCGTTCATCAGCGGGGCGTATACAATGTAGCTGTGGCCGGTGATCCAGCCCGGGTCAGCGGCGCACCAGTACCGGTCCTCCGGTTTCAGGTCGAAAACCATCCGATGGGTGGTAGCGGTATACACGCTGTACCCGCCGTGGGTATGGCCCAGTGCTTTGGGTTTCCCCGTCGATCCTGAGGTATAGAGTAAAAAGAGCATATCCCCGGAATCCATCGGTTCCGTATCGCATTTGAATCCGGCGATGGGCAGCGATTTCAGGTCGTGGTACCAGTAGTCGCGGTCGTTTTCCATATAGACCTCCTGCCCGGTGCGTTTCACGGTAATGCAGATTTCCATGGTGGGAGAAAGTTCCATGGCTTTGTTGACCACGCTTTTCATTTCCACGATTTTCCCCCTCCGGAAACCGCCGTCGGCGGTCACCACCACACGGCTGTTGGCATCGTTGATCCTGTCGGCCAGGGCTTCGTGGCTGAAGCCACCGTACACCACACTGTGGATTGCCCCGATTTTGGCGCAGGCCAGCATGGCAAAGATCTGTTCCGGGATCTGGGGCATGTAAATGGTCACCACTTCACCTTTCTTCACCCCCATGCTTTTCAGAACGTTGGCAAACTGGCTGACTTCCCGGTTAAGGGCATGGTAAGAGAAGGTGCGCACATCCCCGGGCTCTCCCTCCCAGATCAGGGCCAGTTTGTTCCTGACCGCTGTGTTGAGGTGACGGTCGATGGCATTGTGCACAATGTTTGTCTTTCCCCCTACAAACCACTTGTAAAACGGCGGGTTGGAGGCATCCAGTACCTTGTCCCATTTCTTGAACCAATGCAGGTTTGCGGCTTGTTCAGCCCAGAATTGCTCCCGGTTTTCAACTGAAAAGCGGTACATATCATCGTACTCACGCACGTTGGCATTTTCAGTTACCGCAGCAGAAGGATAATAGAATTTCCCGTTGACTGTTTCTTCCATAGCAGTTAAGTTAATGTTGAACTATTGACTGCTAAACAATTAAATCCCTGAACGGTTCAAGGGACGGTTGGAAATTTCCTTTTTGTAAGGGGTTAGTTGAAAATATTCAAGATTCAAGACTCAAGATTCAAGATTTCAATATTTTTTCTACTTTTGCACCCGCAATTACTCTTCGTAGCTCAGTTGGTAGAGCAGCTGACTCTTAATCAGCGGGTCGTGAGTTCGAGTCTCACCGAGGAGACAGCATGCAGATTAGAAGGTTGGAAGATTATTCGATAAGAATATTTATTATTCAATCATTACTTTTAAATTTTTCCCTAAACCTGCTTCAACAATTTTTCTAAAAGTAGACATTTCCAAATCTGTCTTATTGTTTTCAAGTCGGGAAATATAAAACCTTGACGTACCACTTCTTTGAGCTAATTGAGCTTGAGTCAACCCCGCTTTAAGTCTTGCAGTTCTTACCAGACTTCCCCATCCCGGTTTTGCAAATACTTTCATGTCTTCGCTTAGCTCATATAGTACATCCGCACCGATTTCGTAAGGATGGGTTTCAATCTCACCCTTCTCATTTTTTATCTTAATATGTATATTCGACCATGAAAGGGTAAAATTTCTCAAAGTCACCTTTTTAAATTCTTTTGGTTCAAGCAAAGGGAATTCGACATCTGTCTCTGATATTCCCCAATCTCCAAAGATTTTCTTAAAATCGAGCAGTCTGCTTTCGCCGTTGTTAAACATGCACTCTATTTGAAAATCCTGTACTTTTTCAATTTTAATAATTCTTGGTATTTTAATTTTCTGCTTCATAGCTTTGGATTTAATTGTTTAAAAACTTCCAACAAGTATTTCCTGTTATTCAAAGCCCAATCTGTCACTTTTTTTCTTTGTTTTTTCGGAACGTAACCAATGTAAGTATTAAGTGTTTCTATTACAATCAGTTCTTCATATTCAGCATATAGAATATGAAAATGAGGTGGTAAATGTTCTCTTGAATAAATGTCAATTTTTACTGCATCTATGGTTTTTACTGTTGGCATTTATATTGTCTAATTAGACAACAAAGATAATTGGGTTTGGTTCAAAAGCCAATAATTTCCTAAGTATTTAAGGAAGTTTAAAATAACAACTGTTTGTAGAAGCTTTTGGCCGGTGATCCCGAGCAGATGGCCATGCAGGTAGCCAGAGCCGGGTATGTCCTGACCCCAGAACAGGAGAAGCTGCTTGCAGAAGCACTTGATGAGTTTTTGAAGTTCAAGAATTCCATTGTTGAAAAATTCGATGGTCCGGTTGCATTGATTGTAGTCAGAGGAGTGGATAACCGTTTTGCCGACAAGGTGAATCCGGCCTGGAAAACTCCTTTAATCCCGATTATTGACAGCGCTTTGGCGGGGGATATTGAAGAAACCCGCCGGCTGGTCACCGACCTGATCAACCAGAAAATTGATATTCCAGGTATCCAGGAGGATGTGGAGCTGATGATGTTCGATGGTTTTACCCGGTTTGCAGCTGCTGCCGTGGCATGGTTCCTGGAAAGGAAAAGAGCAGCCTGAAAATTTCACCAGTTATTGAAAAGATTCCCGGAGGGAAAAAGGGAATCAAAATTATTGGGATCAAACTTGGCTTTGACCTTAAACAGCTCCAAGTCATTATAAAAGAGATACAACATAAAAAACTGTAGCTCTTTTTTTTTGAGCTTGTTGTCATAAATATTTTCGCCGGTAAGAGTTTTGATTCAGACTGAAAAAGCAATTTATTAAATTTGAAGTTCTATACGGTCAAAAAAATAAACCGTACCAATGGTTGGGGTGTCAGGTGAATATGGAATAGTGTCATTACCTTTGGGAGGTTATCAATGATTTTGTTTAATTTTGGATGCTGTCCAACCGAAGTAATCGAAAATCTGTCAATAAAGAAAGTATAAAAAAATCCAAATGAAAAACAAAATCATTCTTTCTACTATAATTATCACTCTTCTATCTCTGAACTCATATTCTCAGCAGAAACATGAATTTGGAATAACTTATGGAAAATCAATTGGTACAGCAACCTATAGTATTTTAAGACAGGGATTTTTAACTGGAAACGGCTCTACTGATTTGCAAAACAATAACGCATTAGGGCTAAGATATTTTATACCAATTAATGACAAGGGAAGAACAAAAATAGAGGTAGGTTTAAATTACTCGTGGGGCAAATTAAAAATTAAACCTGCATACACAGGCGACCCAGTATTTGATACTACATGGTACAACGACTTCAATTTAATTTCGTTGCCTGTCTATTTGAATCACAGTTTGGGAAAATACTTCTTTTTTAATTATGGACTAATGATAGATTATCAAGACGCTGAAGATGTTCAATATACGGGATTTGGAATTGGAATCGGGTTTGGCTTTGGCGCTCGTTACAATACTGGAAAATTTGCTTTATACATAAACCCGAAATTTGAGAAACATTTATTTTTAAGTGAAAAAGATGGCTTAATGGAGCTTGGTATTTTATGTGGCATTGCTTACAAGTTCTGATACAATCGCGCGCAATTTATTTCAGGCAAGGTATAGATAAACCAAATTTTTCTCGCAGATGGCCTTACCCGGTTTTCGATCGCAGTAGTGGCATAGTACCTCGAAAGGAGAAGGGCAACCTGATAGTTTCAGGAATGATTGACAAGATTCCCGGAGGGAAGAAGCGAATCAATAGCATTGGGCTCAAATTAAGCATTGACATGAAAAGGTTTAAAATCATAATCAGAAACTCTCAACACTGTTGAGAGAAATTAGCTGGTCCCATAATCTGGCAATATTTTCACGGTGTTGAACATTGAAGAAAGAGAATTTTATCTGAAACTTGCCAAGCGGGAAAATTATAATATTAGAGAATTCGGCCGATAAATATCCGCAAGCCTTTTCGACCGGACTAATCTAAAATAATACCCATCGGCAAAACATTTTGTCGCATACATTCATTATGAGATAAAAATGTTATACTCACAAAAAAAATATTTAAGAGGTTATTTAATGATTTTTTATTACCTTCTGGAGGTTCAGCGGGTCGAAAAATGTTTATAAATAGTTTATAAGGGTTAATTTTGCACTTGTATATATCTGTATATCTGCTACATATGAACGTGTCAAGTTGCCTCTTAATCAGCGGGTCGTGAGTTCGAGTCTCACCGAGGAGACACCAGAAAACACAGTGTTTACAAGGGTTTCAGAGATGAGACCTTTTTTTTTGCATTTTCAGAATTAAGTCTGGTCAATATTTGTTCTAATGCACTGCTAAAATAAAAATAAGCAGTATATTTGGACAAAATTGTCGCCATGAATGAAGAGTTGATCAGGAAGTTTAATCAGAATGGGGGTTACATCAGGAATCCTGGGAAACTTACACGTTCTGAAAAATACCAGATTCAACTTGCCCTTAAAGCTGGGATTATTTCCAGAATAAAGCGTGGACTTTACCGTCTCAGTGATATCCCTTCGGCATATCAGGAGGGAGATGTAGCTCAGATAGTAAAAGCTGGTGTATTTTGTATGTTTACGGCATGGACGCATTACGAACTTACTACATTTGTATCTCCCGAATACCATATTGCAGTTCCCAAGTCGATGAAAATCATTATTCCCGATTATCCTCCGATCAGGATTTATTACTGGAATAAATCCTTTTATGAAATCGGAATATCCGAAGTTAAAATTGGTGGATCAGTTGTCAAAATGTATGATATAGAAAGATCGGTATGTGATGCTGTCAGATACCGGAATAAAATCGGAACAGACGTTTTCAGCGAGATCCTTCGTAACTATGTCCGCAGGGATGACAGGAATATGGATAGACTGTTGAAATACGCTTCTTCGCTCCGGATTTCCCATGTTTTGAATCAATTGATCCTGGTGATGCTATGAAACGAGCATAGCGAACCAGCCACAGAAGGCGATGTAAATATTTCCCATGCCAGTTCCACGGAAATGGAAAGCTAAATGAAAATAACAACTGCATATAATTGTATATCAAAACACTAACTTCAATACATACGAGTGAAAGATCCCGGAAAATCGATCCGTTTGTCAACAATCAACAGTCGCATGAAAGATTTTTATGATGTCTATCAGATTCTTGTAAGCCATCAATTGGATTCCCAACAATTGTCGGAATCAGTTAAAGCTACATTTACAAATCGAAAAACGGCTTACGCTCCCGGACATGCCCTTTTTTCACCATCTTTTGCAACAGATGCCGGACGCATCCGGCAGTGGAAAGCATTCCTGAAAAAGAATCATCTGGATGCCGGTTTGGAATTTGAAACAGTTGTTGGAAAAATTGTGTACTCTCTTTCAGGTATTTGGGAGAGCTTGAAATAAAATTCCAATTCAATACTAATGCTGATACCTGGAAATAGAGCAGAGTTTCAGTACCTTTGGTTAGGTTATAACAAAGCTGTGTGCAAGCTTTAAAGAACCACCGAATAAGTAATTGATATAAATAATGAATCGATACTAATTATTAATTATGGAGAGAGCATTTGAATTCACCGGAAGGATCAGAAGCTTCAAATATGCCTATGCTGGCATATGGGTAATGTTAAAAACCCAACATAATGCCTGGATCCATTTTTTCACCACACTGGGAGTTATCATCGCAGGATTTCTTTTGAGTCTGTCAAATACAGAATGGTGTCTGATTGTATTAGCGATTATAGCAGTTTGGATGTCAGAAGCTTTAAATACGGCTTTTGAATTTCTTGCGGATGTGACTACACCTGAATATCACCCTCTGGTAAAAAAGTCAAAAGATGTTGCAGCAGGGTCTGTCTTGATCTCTGCAATAGGAGCAATAGTAATTGGAATAATAGTATTTGGACCCAAAATTTATTCGCTACTATTTTGAAAAGATAATAAGCCTGCACACATCAGCCGTTATAAAATATGGCAGAAATAGCTGTAAAATCAAGGCTTTCATCACGCTTGGAACATTTAAAAAAAATAGTAAATTCGTATTACGCAGTCTGCCACATTTCATACCGGCGGACCGTTATTTATTTTTGTTAAAATCAATATTGTATTTCAAAATTACAACAATCCAGATCAAATGGCTGAATTGCCCTCTTAACCGGCTCTTTAATCATTTCACCGTATTCAGGGATCAAAAAGCCTCCTGATTATTTATCTTTGAGCATGAATCTGAGAATCCCTGTCAAATACCTCCGGGTATCACTGATCCTGTCACTGGCCATCAGCCTGACCATCCATTTTTCGCTGATGGCGGAATTTTTACTTAAAGGCCGGCCGGGACACCATGAAGAAGAGCTGACCCTGACCTTTGTTGCATTCGAGTTGCTTACCACAACCCTACTGGCTATTGTCATTTTTAATCTGAATTACTTTTACTTCACCCCGTATGAAATTCATAAAAAGCTGAATTTTAAAAAAGTAGCCAGTTCATTTCTGGCAACTACCCTGACGGTGGCTCTGCTTATTTTCCTGTTCATTCACCTGAAGGACATGTTCCATTTCAGGATGAACCCCCGCAGGCATGTGGACGAACTGGTTTCACGCAATTTGTTCTGTGCGGCCATCGTTCTGATCTCTGTTTTTGTTTACAGGTTATTACAACGGCAGCAGATGATAGAACTTGAGATGGAGAAACTCAGAAGCGAAAGCCTTCAGAGTCAGTTTGAATCATTGAAGAACCAGGTCAGTCCTCATTTTCTGTTCAACTCGCTTACGGCCCTGAACGCGCTGATCGGGGAGTCACCCGGAATGGCCAGACAATATGTCAGCCATCTCTCCCAGGTACTGAGATACACGTTGCAAAGCAAACGAAAACAGGTGATTACGCTGGAAGAAGAGCTGGAATTTACGGAATCTTATCTGTTTCTGCTGAAGATGAGATACGACGTCAACCTGAAAGTTACAGCAAATATTGCAGGTGAATTCAGGCTTTGGAACCTTCCCCCGCTTACCATCCAGACGCTGGTGGAAAATGCGGTCAAACACAATGAAATCAGCGATGCCTTTCCCTTTGAAATCATTATCACCACTATCGGTAATGGTGTTTTGAGGGTGGCCAACAGGATCCAGGAAAAACTAAGCCCTGAAGAGGGAACCGGAACCGGACTGGTCAACCTTTCGAAGCTTTTCATCCTTTTGGGAGGGAGAGATGTTCAGATTTACAAAACCGATTCTGAGTTTATCGTTGAGGTTCCCCTCATTAAACCTTGATACCATGAAGGCGCTTATTATTGAAGATGAAAAACCGGCCGCCCGTCACCTCCTAAGCGTTTTGAAAGAGGTTGGTCAAATGGAGGTACTCGCAGTTCTCGACAGCATAAAATCATCGGTTCAATGGTTGAAGGAAAACGAACAACCCGGACTGATATTTATGGATATCCATATCGCCGATGGCTCGGCCTTTATGATCTTTGAACAGGTAAGCATCACCTGTCCGGTTATTTTCACCACAGCTTACGACGAATACGCACTCAAAGCCTTCAAGGTGAACAGCATAGATTACCTGCTTAAACCCATAACCCTGGATGACGTTGAAAAAGCACTGGCTAAGTTGCATACGCTTACCGTAAAGAAAGGCATGTCTTCAGAAATGAGGGAGATGATCCGTTTGCTGAAACAGGAGAATTCCTATAAAACCCATTTTCTGGTGGAAGTAAAGGGGAGCAAAATGGTCCCCCTGCAGGTCAGGGAAATTGCCTTTTTCTATACCGATTCGGGAAAAGTGTCAGCCAGAACCCTTGATGAAAGAAGTTTTCCCATGGATTCCAACCTGGATGAACTAGCCTCAAAACTCAACCCAACAGAATTTTTCAGGGCCAACCGGCAGTTCATCATTTCCAGGGCCGCCATCAGGGATGTGGACTGGTGGTTCAACCAGCGCTTATCGGTGAACCTGAAAGTGACTGCTCCGGAAAAAATCCTGATCAGCCGGACAAGGGTGACCGAATTCCGGCATTGGTTTACAGGAGAATGATAATCCCCATCATTTCAACTTCTCTTTTGGGCATTTCATCTTCCATTTTGACCCTTTTAAGCTGCACATTGTGACAAATCCTCCTTTTTCAGTCTGATAGGTAAAGCGTTCGGAAACATAAAAAAACAAGA
>Ga0209704_1000209_pt1 | contig 10983 bp, 10 predicted proteins | sample PPLLaktember2015_FD_187258 | JGI IMG/M metagenome (GOLD analysis project Ga0209704, IMG submission 187258) | Freshwater sediment microbial communities from Prairie Pothole Lake near Jamestown, North Dakota, USA - PPLs Lake P7 Core (6) Depth... | ecosystem: Environmental > Aquatic > Freshwater >... | reverse complement strand
TACAAGTTTTTTTGCGTATGCTTCCGATTCGTAAATGCCGATAAGGGAAGGGTAGGTGCATTTATTCAGTGCCTTATCTGTTCCGACACCTTTTCCGGTAACTGACGGATCTCCCGTAACATTAAGTAGATCATCTCTTATCTGAAAAGCAAGGCCGATATTCTTCGCATATACATGAAGCTTTTTTATCTGTTCGGGACTTCCGTTTCCCAATATGGCCCCTGATTTAACCGACGCCTCAATGAGCGCTCCCGTTTTCAAAGAATGCATTTTTTCAAGTTTTTTAATTGAAACCTGTTTATTTTCGTAGGAAATATCTCTAATCTGCCCTTCGATCATCCCCTTATATCCAGCTGCAATCGAAATTAATTTTATAACTTTCAACCATATATCTGCATCATGCCTGTTTGTAACGACGGATGAAAGCACCTGGAAGGACAATGTAAGAAGAGCATCTCCCGCCAGAATAGCCGTAGCTTCATCAAAAGCGATATGGCAGGTTTGCTTTCCTCTTCTTAAATTATCATTGTCTATTGCAGGAAGATCGTCATGAATTAAAGAGTAGGTATGTATCATTTCGAGAGCGCATGCCGCAGGGAGAACATTTTTTCCATCACCGCCAACCGCATCGGCAGCTGCAATACATAAAACAGGTCTTAATCTTTTACCTTCAGACATAAGAGAATATCTGACAGCTTTAGATATAAGATTTGTATGAGTATCTATAATCTCTTCTAATTTTTTATTTATCAGATTTTTTTTAGACTCAAGATATGAGTTTAAATCGATAACGGGTCTTCGGAGAATCATTCAGCTTCCTTGTCTGGAGTAAACGGTTTTTCAGTGATGCTTCCATTCTGTTCTTTCATCAGAATTGTAATTCTTTTTTCTGTTTCATCAAGTTTGACTGAACAATAGTTTGAAAGTTTAATCCCTTCTTCAAATTTTTTGATTGAATCTTCAAGTGAAAGATTCCCTGATTCAAGCTCATGGACTATCTCTTCAAGTTGTTTCATAGCATTTTCAAATGTAAGTTTTGCCATTATATTATATCCTTTCAACACGGCATATTATGGTTCCTTTTGAAACTATTACTTCAAGTTTTTGATCTGGATCAACAGTTGTTGAATCTTTTACGATATGTTTATCGGGTATTGTTCTTGTTATGCTGTAGCCGCGATTTAATACAGCCATTGGATTTAATGAAGACAATTTTGATAAGCATTCGTTCAATATATATCTTTTCCTTTCAGCAAGAGCGCCGAACGAATTAAACATATGTAATAACATTATATTATTATATTCCTTTTTATTCGTAATATTTTTGACAAAATTACATGATACCAATTTATCATGTCTCCAGTATATATAATTTCTGTGGTGTTTGATCAATGATGTTGATGATCTAAGGAGTCGGTTATGCAGATCGTCATTTCTTATCAGCAAATCCTGGATTTTTCTTTTCGGATCTCTTAGCCTTCTGAAAAGATTGATTATATATAATCTGTGTTCTTTAATAAATGTTTTATAATTTGATAACAGATTTGAATTTAATTTTTTTACGCTTATTAGAAGATCATCTTTTAATGGAACAACAATTTCAGCGGCAACAGACGGGGTAGGGGCTCTGTAATCGGAAACAAAATCTGCAATTGTGTAATCGGTTTCATGTCCTATGGCAGATATGATTGGAATTTTAGACTCAAATATTGCCCTTGCTACAGATTCTGAATTAAAAGGCTTCATCTCTTCAATAGAACCGCCTCCACGGGCAATAATCGCTACATCGGATTTGCCATATTCATTTAATAGCCTGATTGCATTGACAATATCGGCATTAGATGACTCACCTTGGACTTTTACCGGTATTATCAGAATATGAATATTCGGATAACGTCTATTGATAACATTAAGTATATCAAATAATACTGATCCGGTAGTTGAAGTAATAATTGATATAACGTTTGGAAGAAAGGGCAATTCTTTTTTATACTTTTTGTCAAATATACCCTCTGCGGATAGTTTTGATTTAAGATGTTCAAAAGCTAATTGCAGGGAGCCGATTCCTTTTGGTTCAAGATATTCAAATATTATCTGATAAGATCCTCTTGATTCATAAACACTTAATCTTCCGAATCCGATAACCGAAATTCCATTTTCTGGAGAAAATTTAAAATTTCTGAGCTGTCCCTTAAAAACAATTGCATTGATTCTTGCATTATCGTCCTTGAGTGTAAAATACATATGTCCCGAAGAAGGGATGTTAATATTGGATATTTCGCCATAAACCCAGATAAAAGGATAATTATCTTCAAGAATATTTTTAATATCGTTTGTCAGCTCAGAGATAGAATATATTTTATTATCCATATATTAAGATATATTATCTTATGTAACAGTTAATCTTTTACTGTGCATTTTTCATCATAGGTTATATCGCCAATATACTGCATGGCGATCACATCTCCGGTATGCGGCAAGATCGGTCTTATTATATAACGTCTGATAATGAATATTATGTAAACTAACCGAAGTGTAGGGTTTATTCAGACTGTAAAAACCCGACACCCCTATTTTTATCGTTTCTGTTTAAATTGATGAAATCGCGGACTGCCGGAACAATATAAATATTGTCATAATTGTGGCTGCTGAGATATTCGGCTATCAATTCATTTTTTTTATTTATTGAAAGATCTTTATCGACAATAAAATAATTTTCCCCTTTTACAATACAGAAACCGCTTCTAACCTTTATGCCTGTTTTTCTAAAATTTTGTTCGCTGATTGTAATGTTTAATTTTTCAGATAGATTTTTGAGCTCAACAAATAATTGTTCCGGTTTCATATAAAAATTCTCTTGAAAAAAAGCTTTGTTGTTATATAATACAAATAATATCAATTAAGGAGGAAAAAATGCAATCATATCCAATCAATAGTACAAAGGTTCAGTCAATTACCAATGAATTTATTCGCAGTGTTTACAACTGGATGGGCATCGGTCTTGCCCTCACAGGTTTTATTGCCTATTATGTTTCAAATAATGCCGAGATTCAGAATTTAATATTCGGCAATAAACTTGTCTTTTTCGGTTTAATAATCGCTGAATTAGGGCTTGTATTCGCAATAAGCGCAAGAGTAAATAAAATGCAGGCATCAACTGCAACAGCCTTATTTATTTTATATGCCGCGCTTAACGGGGCAACATTATCAGCGATATTTCTCGTATATACAAGTTCATCGATCACTTCAACATTCTTTATTTGCTCTGCAACATTTATTGCGTGCAGTATTTATGGAATGTCCACGAAACGTGATCTGACATCCATGGGCGGATTCATGGCCATGGGATTGATAGGAATATTAATCGCATCAGTTGTGAATATATTCATTAAAAGCTCAGCCATGAATATGATTATCAGTTATATAGGCGTCATTGTATTTGTCGGACTGACCGCCTATGATACACAGAAATTAAAAAATATGGCAATGACTCAGCCTGACGGTCTAGAAGCAGGTGTAATTCGCAAAGGAGCCATATTGGGTGCTCTTTCATTATATCTTGATTTCATCAACCTTTTTCTTATGCTGCTAAGAATTTTGGGAAACAGGGAATAAAACAGTTAAAACAAGCCGGCGTAAAGATTAATCGCCGGCTTGTTAATAATCATATAAATCAGACATATAAATCATTTTATATTATCTTTTACTTTATCTCCTAAAAACTCGGATAGTTTTTCAATTTCATCATACGATTCACCTTCAACCATTATTCTGCAAACAGGTTGTGTTCCGGAATATCTTACAAGCACCCTGCCCTTTTCTTTCAGAATATTTTTTACATGTTTAACAGCATCATAAAGTTCCGGGATTTTATCTATATCCGGTTTGGATGAAACGGGAATATTCAACAGGACCTGTGGGAAAATAGTTATAATATTGGCAAGTTCAGATAAAGGCTTTGACTCTTCCTTCATGAATTGGATCAATTTTAACGCGGTAAGTATTCCATCCCCGGTTGTCTGATAATTTGAATAAATGATATGTCCGGAATCTTCTCCGCCAAGAACAGCCCCCGTTTTTATCATTTCCTGCATTACATAACGATCTCCGACCTGGGACATGGTGTGATTGATACCCTTTTCTTTAAAAAACAAGACCAATCCAAGATTGCTCATTACTGTGCTGACAACATGATTATTTGCCAACTCTTCATTTTTCTTCATTATAAGCGCGCTTATCGCAAGTATTTTATCTCCGGATACAATTTTCCCGTTTTCATCCACTGCAATAAGCCTGTCTCCATCACCATCGAATGCAATTCCAATATCAGCTTTATTTTCCAGCACTTTATTTATCAAAGATTCGGTATGTTCAGAACCGCAGTTTTCATTAATATTCTTTCCATTAGGTGAATTAAATAATATATCTATATCTGCTCCAAGATCAGATAATAATTCAGGAGCGATTTTATATGTTGCGCCGTTTGAACAATCCATTACTATCTTTAATCCATTCAAGGTAAATCCTTCAGGAAGCGAGCTTATTAAAAAATCATAGTACTTTTTCTCAGAATCATGTAAAATTAAGATGTTGCCGATATTATTCCCCGGCTTACTTTGTAATGACATGTTATTTAACACCAGGTCTTCTATTTCAGCTTCTGCTTCATCTGTAAGCTTATAACCATTTTTATCGAACAATTTTATCCCGTTATCAAAAAAAGGGTTGTGCGAAGCAGATACTACTATTCCGGCGCTTGCTTTTAATGTCCTGGATAAAAAAGCTATCCCCGGAGTCGGTAAAACACCTGAAAGCAACACATTAGCACCTGCAGAACAAATACCTGATGTTAAAGCATATTCAAGCATATTACCGGACAGGCGTGTATCTTTTCCTATAATAAATACCGGGTCTGATGCTTCTTCCTTAAATCTGTACGCAACAGATCTTCCGATTTTGACTGCCATTTCAGGTGTTATCGGATACTCATTTGCGACACCTCTGATTCCGTCTGTTCCAAATAACTTGCCCATTAAGAATTAAATCCTCATAACCTATAAATAAAATTCATTTTTATGATTTGAGCCAATTGCAAAACTCTCGAAAATCCCCTCTCCCCTTGCGGGAGAGGGTTAGGGTGAGGGGTAAAAGATTAGAGTTCTCAGTGAGTTATTCCTTCACCCCCCCCTTAATCCCCTCCCGTCAAGGTAGGGGAGAGGGACTTTTGAATCTATATACTTGCAAAAGAAACATAATTTCATTATATTTAATAGTATCGTAAAAAGCCATAATATTTCATAAACAATTTACAGCTCTATTTCAATAACCTTTTAAAAGGAATCTTATTTGCTGCTGAGTATATCCATAATACTGCTTCTTCTTATATTCTCGGGATTTTTTTCCGGTTCCGAGACCGCCCTTTTTTCATTGTCTTCAATCCAGCGTGAGCGGATTAAAAGGATCGGCGATAAAAAATCATTATTAATCAATAAACTGTTGTCGAGACCCAGAAAACTCATTGTAACTATTCTTATCGGAAACGATATGGTCAATATCGCGGCTTCGGTTATTGCAGCGTCTCTCTTTATGTCATTCAATAAGGATCATGGAGAATGGATTGCGATAGCGGTTATGACGCCTGTAACTCTCATTTTTGCCGAAGTCATACCAAAAACACTGGCCATGACTTATAATGAAAGAGTAGCACCTGTTATTTGCGGTCCTTTGCATTTTTTTTCAAAATTAATTTTTCCGATACGATTTATATTATACAACATCTCCGTAACACTTTCAAAAATTGCAGGATTTGAAAAACGTCATATTTCCATGGCCATAATGGAAGATGAGTTCAGGGATCTAGTTGATCAAAGTCATGAGAATGGAGAGATTAACAGGGCTGAACGGGATCTTATACATAATGTTTTTGAATTCAGTGATACCCACGCTTTTGAAATTATGACGCCCTTAAATGAGATATTCTCCCTGTCCGAAGATATGACCATTGAAAGAGCCTTAAAAGCAGTACAGCAGAGCCGGTTTTTGAGAATACCCGTATACAGAAACCGTTTCGACAACATAGTAGGGATTCTTTATACAAAAGATCTTTTAAAAATCAACACTACTAAATCCGGCGGGGTTGAAAAAACGATTCAGAAAATTTACCGAAAACCATTTTTTGTTGATGAAAAAATCAAGACAGATGATCTGTTTCATATTTTGAAGAAAAAACGGATACATATCGCTATTTGTATAAATAAACAGGATAAAGTTACGGGCCTTTTAACAATGGATGATCTTCTCGGTGAGTTGTTTGGAGAAATTGGTGACGAATATGACAGGAAATTAAAGTGAACAACTTTCTTTATATTTTTGCGATAGTCTTATGCGTTGTATTACAGGGATTCTTTTCAGGATCCGAGATGGTTATCCTATCTGCAAACAGGATAAAACTGAGGCAGGCTGCAAAGCGGGGCCATAAGGGAGCCGCCCGTTTCTTAAAACTGATCGAAAAACCTGAATGGTCACTTGCAACAACAAGTACCGGCACGAATATGTTTGTAATCATCGCGTCAGTATTTGCCGCGGTCTGGCTGGATAGGGTATTCCGTAATAATAGCGAGCTATTTACAATTCTTACTATAACTCCGGTTCTGCTTATATTCGGGGAGATTCTGCCCAGAACTATTTTTCAGCAGAAAGCGGATGAGATAGCCCTTAAAATCGCATCTCTTTTTGTTTATGCCTCCAGAATTATTTTACCGGTAACATATCTTGTTTATTGGACCAGCAGAGTATTTTATAAATTAATCGGGAGAGAGGCTCTCGAACGGAATTTTTATATTTCAAAGAAAGAACTGGAGCTTGCCTTGTCTATCGATGGGGAAGGAAGTGACCTTGAAACAGGAGAAAAAAAGCTTATACGAAGGGTTTTCCAGCTTTTTGAATCGGATGTTTCGGATGTTATGGTTCCTCTAGTTGATGTTACCGCAATATCATACAAAGCAACCGTCGGAAAGGCGATAGAAGTGATTAACAGCACAGATTATTCACGGCTGCCCGTATATAAAGGCAGAATCGATAACCTGGTTGGAATTATCCATCCTTTCGATCTGACTAATATTGCAGATGAAAATATTCCTATCGACCCGTTTATCCGTGAAGTTCCGTTTGTTCCGGAATCGAAAAAAGCCCATGACCTTCTGGTAATGCTTCAGAAAACAAAAAATTCCATCGCAATAGCTCTTGATGAATATGGAGGCACAGTCGGAATCATAACCATCGAGGATATCCTTGAGGAAGTTCTTGGTGAAATCAATGATGAGTACGACGATGACACAAAGCAGTTTATCAGGCTTGGGGAGAATAAGTTTCTTGTAAACGCCAGAATGGAAATAGAACATGCAAATGAGATAATGAATTTGAGAATTCCCAAAGAGGATTATGAAACCATAGGCGGTTTCCTGCTCAAACAGATGGGCAAAATTCCAGGCAAAGGCGAGGCTGTAATGTTTGATAATGTAAGATTTACCATACGGTCATCGGGAAAAAAATCGATTCATACCATTATTGTTGAACCGAAACAGCGAATGTAGCCGTCATTTCTTTACGCGTTCCACATACTGACCTGTCCGGGTGTCAATCTTTACAAACTCTCCTTCATCCACAAAAGGCGGAACCTGCACAACATAACCTGTTTCAAGAGTTGCGGGTTTGGTGCTTCCTGCTGCGGTGTCTCCCCTGGCCCACGGATCAGCTTTGATTATCTTGAGATTGACGAAATTCGGAAGTGAAAGACCAATGGCTCTTTCTCCGAAGAACAAAACGTTGCAGACCGTATTCTCCTTAAGAAAATTCTTTGCATCGCCAACCTGGTCTTTTGCAAGAATCTCCTGAACGTAGGTTGATGTATTCATAAAGCAGTAGCCGCTATTGTCTGAATACAAATATTCCATCTGGTGCTCTTCAAGATTCGCCTCATTGAATTTATCACCGGATCTGAATGTTCTGTCAAACTGGGAACCGGTAAGCATGTTTTTAAGCTTGCATTTGTATAATGCCTGACCCTTGCCGGGTTTCACAAAATCAAACTGAACTATAACATACGGATCCCCGTCTATTTCAATTTTAAGACCTTTCTTCAGATTGCCGCTTTCGTACATATTTATATTTTCTCCCTTATTTTAATCAAGGCGGAACTTGGTGTCAGTTTTTGTTCCATTCTCTGCCGCGGTTTATCAGTTCCTTCTGTGCTCTTTTCGTTTCTTCTATAAACCGTTTCACCCTGGTTATGTCTTTTTTAAACCTGACCGTGTTGTCTTCCATATCACGGGCGTTTGTATGAGTGCAACTGTCAACTCCCGCGGGCATTACTTTCATAATCCCGTCAAAAACATTGTCCGGCGAAAGTCCGCCTGCAAGTATCACAGGTATGTCGGTCGAATCAACAAGTTTTCTTGCAATATCCCAGTTGCAGGTAATGCCTGTGATACCGACAAACCCTTTTACAGGCTGATCGTTTGAAATCGCCGATGAATTGTTCATGACAACCGTATCTGTAAGAAAAAAATCGCTGACATGTTCAAATGCTTTTGCAAGCTCAATTGAAGAAACAGGCTCACCAATTCCGGCCTGTGGAACCGGGATTGACCTCATTATAAGTATTTCAGGAAATCTTTCTCTGATTGTTTTCTGCAGGTCTATCAGTAGATCCAATCCCGAACGATTATCATTATATTTATAAAGATCTTCACAGAAATGAACAATATCCGGTTTATAAAAATCGAGGGCATGCAGAATGGAGCCGATATCTGAAAACAGAGGTATCAGAGAACTTTTTGAATCAGATCTTCTTACAAGTTCTATCGTCTCTTTAAGAAGAGGCTGTTTCAAAGGCCCCTCCTGAATCAGAACGCTTCCTATGTGATTGACACCTGATTCGATAAGGGCTGCCGCTTCATGAGGCGTCTGAATTTCATAAATTTGTGTTATTATTTTGTTATAAATTGGAGTTGACATTTCGTGCCGTGTCTAACATATTCAGAAAATACAGGCAAATTAATTTGATGCCGGATAAGCACTTGAATCCTTGTACCCTTGAATCCTGGAACCCTTTTATAACATTAAAGGACTCATATGATACTTATAATAGATTTCGGATCACAGTACAATCAGCTCATAGCAAGGCGGGTGCGTGAAAACCGCGTTTATTGCGTTATAGAACCGCCTTCGATTCATATAAATGAAATAAAAAATCTTAATCCGGAAGGGATAATACTGTCCGGAGGACCGTCAAGTATTTATGAAAAAAACAGTCCCAAAATAGATGATGAGATATTCAGACTGGGAATTCCGGTTCTCGGAATCTGCTATGGAATGCAGTTTATGGTTTATTCTCTTGGAGGGAGCGTCGAAAGAGCCGGAAAACGGGAATACGGCTTTGCGGAACTTCGCGTAAAAAAACAGGAGGGGGTTCTTAAAGATATTGGCAGATCAACAAAATGTTGGATGAGCCACGGAGATTCCATAAAAAAACTGCCGGAAGGATTCACCCTTAACGCTTCAACCGAAAATACCGAGATAGCCGCCATAGTTAACGAAAGCAAAAGACTTTACGGACTGCAGTTTCATCCCGAAGTCGAACATACGCCGATGGGAAAGAAGATACTTAAAAATTTTCTTTTTGACATATGCGGATGCAGGCACTCATGGACGATGAAGTCGTTTGCACAAAAGGCAATAAATGAGGTCAGGAAAACTGTCGGAAACAAAAAGGTAATACTCGGATTAAGCGGAGGTGTCGATTCATCCGTCACCGCAATGCTGATTCATAAGGCCGTAGGGAAGCATCTAACCTGTATTTTTGTCGATAACGGCCTTCTTAGAAAAAACGAAATGGAAAAACTTAAGATAATCCTGACCAGAAATCTTGATATCAATATAAGATTTGTTAATGCGGGCAACAGATTTTTAAAAGAGCTTGCCGGAGTTACTGATCCGGAAAAGAAACGCAAGATCATCGGAAAAATATTCATGGATGTTTTTGAGGCTGAAGCAAGGAAGATAAAAGGCGCCGAGTTTCTGGCTCAGGGGACTCTCTATCCTGATGTCATAGAATCGAGATCGGCTTTTGGCGGCCCGACAGCGGTAATAAAATCCCATCATAATGTCGGCGGTCTTCCAAAGAAAATGAAATTAAAACTCATTGAGCCATTAAAGTATTTGTTCAAAGATGAAGTCCGCAGCCTTGGAAAAACGATCGGATTGAATGATGATATGATCTGGAGGCAGCCGTTTCCTGGCCCCGGTCTCTCTATAAGGGTAATCGGCGAAATTACAAAGCAGCGACTTTCGATTCTGCGGGAGGTTGACGATATTCTGGTTTCCGAGATTAAAGCTGCCGGTTTCTACAGGAAATTATGGCAGTCCTTTGCAATTCTGCTTCCTTTAAAGAGCGTAGGGATAATGGGAGATCAGCGCACATATGAAAATATTGTCGCCATAAGGGCTGTTACAAGCAGGGATGCCATGACCGCCGACTGGGCGAAACTGCCTCACTCTCTTCTCGGAAAGATATCAAACAGGATTATCAACGAAGTGGATGGAGTTAACAGGGTCGTTTATGATATAAGTTCAAAACCCCCCGCAACCATTGAATGGGAATAGATTAAATTATGGACGAGAAAAAAACTCCAGAATTCAAAATCAGTATCGATAAGGAACATCATGAACATGATATTCATGAAGCAAAAAAAGATCTCCGTTTCGAAAAACTGAATCAGAGGGTCACAATAATTTCAATCCTGATTCCCTGCATAATAGTGATTGTTTTCATCGTATCCTATCTTGACATAAAAAACAAAATCGCGGGTGTTCATGACTCGGGATCGATGGAGGTGAGTAATCTATCCAAGAATCTTGATAAAAGGACAGCAGAGCTTTCTTCTCAATACTCAGATCTCAAGGCATCGTTCGAGAATAAAACGG
>Ga0209704_1000206_pt1 | contig 11003 bp, 18 predicted proteins | sample PPLLaktember2015_FD_187258 | JGI IMG/M metagenome (GOLD analysis project Ga0209704, IMG submission 187258) | Freshwater sediment microbial communities from Prairie Pothole Lake near Jamestown, North Dakota, USA - PPLs Lake P7 Core (6) Depth... | ecosystem: Environmental > Aquatic > Freshwater >... | reverse complement strand
TACGACAACTTGGTTAATACTTGCCGATTGTGCAAAATTAACTACTGAAGAACCTACTACAAATTCATATTCATAAAATAATACTAAATCAATATTCATTGAAGCATTAGTACGAATTTTAAAAGTTATGTTAGTGTCGCATCCTATTGTATCCTGAATAGTACAAGCGGTAAAAAATCCTACCGTGTCACGGGTCAAAGTTTGAAATAAATTACCGTCTTGGTATATATCTAAATAAACCGTACCTAAAGCACTTTTAGCACTAATATACATTGAATAGGTATGCGTTGCAGAAACCAATCCTAAAACATCTTCATGTACTATATCTATTGAATCGGTAGTTACATTTATTCCACCCGTTATTCCTAAATTACCGATTGTTGAAGTAATAGCATTTATCGTTACGTTTTGCGCTTCACTTAACCACGTGTAATTGTTCGTGTTTTTAGCGTATAAAAATACATTATTAAATCGTGGGTCACTTAAAAAATTTCCCGTAAAAGTAACCCCGTAATCGTTTGCAATTGCTTGAAATAATCGTGTTATTTTAACAGCGGGAAAAAGTTCGTCGTAACGTATAGCTTTTGCATTGTCTGTAACGTCTTCAGTACCTTGCCTATATTCCCAAACTCGGTTACTTGCAATTAAAGGATATCTAACATCGTAATCGGTTGTTAAATCCGTTATGCGGTCGTAAACATTATTTGCAGTATAAGCAAATTCTAAAGAACTTAAATCTAACAAGTTTAATTTATCTTCGCCAAACAAATCCTTTAACGTCCGTATTTCACCATAAAAAGTTAGTTGGTAGTTTTCGGCATGATTGTTTTTTATGTTAGCTTTTTCAATTGATATTTTACCCCGTCTAAATGTAGTTAGGTCTATTTCAATTAATGCGTTCCGTCTTATATTATGGTCAAATAAAGTAGAAGGGTTGTAAGGGTCTCCTATATCAGTTTGATAAAAGTGTTTGAAAATTTGATTATTAACAGTTGAAGCGGGTACGGTAAACGATTGTGAAAAGTCAGTAAATACTTTTGATATATCGTTAATATTTTGAACGCTCGACGTAACGTTAATTTGTTCGTCTTCAAATAGTTCAATCTTTTGACCTTCAATATATACTTGTACTTGTCTCATATTACATTATTTATTGCATTGAAAGCAAAATCAAACTCTAAAGAATAGTTAATCATTTTTTGATTTATATTCTTGAATAATTCCGTTGACTTCGTGTTAATCTTTACGGGTAAACTGTTTAACAATATTCTTTCACTTGTCATTAATTGTTCTAACAAATCGTTATAGCTTTCAGTTACCCAGTCCGTATTTACTTTTATGCTACGTTTTGCCGTTGTGTTAAACACCTTGCGTTGACCTTCTAAAGTATTGTAGTTAGGAAAAGTATTTTGCATTAAATTATATTCCGTGTTTTCAACGCTAAAGGTATCGTTAGACGCAGCGAAAAACCAAGTCCTTTGCCAACATCCGTATTTATTTACAAAGTCGCATAAAACGCCTGTATATCTACAATTGTCGTAAGGCTTGAAGTAACCCGTCCAAACAGTAACGTCAACACCTAAAATATCAATTGTTATTTCTAATTTGTTACCACCCGCATAATAGTTTTGGTAAACCCTCGGAACGTCTATAATAGAATTGTTTGTTAAGTTTTGTGTAAATGTCGCAGCCGTTGCTAAGTTAGTATATTTCGCTTTGTAGCTTGTCGCAGTTTTTACCATTATATGACCCGCCCTTCTACTTGAATTTGAACTTGGATTCGTTCCGTCGTAGTAATAGAAAAACGTACCTTGATCGTGTAATATGTCGTGACTTGGTGTATAATTGTATCCTTCTTCATACCAACCGAAACCGTCGTAAGCTAAATATGAATTCGTACTTAATAACGTGTATGTACCGCTATCTAATTTGTATCTTTTTAGTTGAACGTTGCACCATTGATTAGTGTCGCTTGCGGGAAAAGTATTGTATATTTCTTGTCTTGTATTCCAGCTTAAATATTCACGAATGTACGGACTAATATTATAATACGTCTTTACGTTGTTTGAAGCGGGTATTAATTTACTCAAAGTGTAACTTGGATTCGCTGGTGCGCTTCCGATACCGTTCCAGATAAATACTTCTAATTTAGAACCGTCTTGTCCCGTTTCGGATATTTCTACTATATAAGGTGAACGTGCGAAAATACTCATTTTATATTCTTTAAATTTTGGTCTAATATTTCGGTTAACAGTTGTTCAGCATCTAAACCGTATTTATCTATTAACGTGTCGGGTAGTGTTTTGTAGGCAGCTTCAAATGGCTTGGTAAAAAATAGGCTCGGTCGTATTCCGTATTTGAATATACTTCGAGCTATTGCAAATTGAATTCCTTTTCTACTTTGAAATTGTCCAGTAACATTTCGGGGTGCTATTCCTTTTTTTACAATCCACTTATCCAACTTACTTGGCGGCGGCATTTTAGTAGTGTACGAATAAGGCGTATCGAATTTTCGTTCCGTTCCTGAAACCCCTTTATCCTGAAAGTTACCGTACGGCTCCATTTCGAAATAAATACCTATTGAATTAGGCATCTCCTTTACTTCGCCTTTTATTGAATTGCTTAATTTACCACTTGAATTTTTACCCATCCTTTGTAAATTAGCTTTCGCTTCAGCTACTACTAAATCGCGAAACTTTTCAAGCGCCTTTAATCTTTCACTCATTAACAAACAGTCATTTCGTTAGGAACTAAAATATCGAAAGTCATAGTCCAGCCAGCTAAATAATTCTCGAACCTTTCAGCGAACGCTTCTAATGTAGGGTTGCCGTCTACTTGAAAAGCATCAGTAAATAAATCCCCTCTACGTAGTTCTTCGTATAACCTATTCAATACCGCTAACATTGTGTTTAGTACGTAAATCTCGTTGTCGTTACCGTCGAATATATTTGTATCTTCGTCTTTTGATTTGTTTACAATATCCATTGCCATTAAACTCACGTTAAAACGAATTATATTGCTTTCAAACGTTGCGTTATTTACTATAATATGAACTAAAGGAAATATTGTTTGTTTTGCCAAGTCAACCGCAAAAATATCGCCTTGCGTTACCGTGTTAATAAACGGATCGTTTTCTAAATTGCTTTTAAGCGTGTCAAGTATCGTGTAATAATTAGCCATTTTTTGTCATTCTTTTAATTTCCCTTTCTTCTATTTCTCTTTTTTGCTTTTCGTATGTAAGCCATGTAAGACACTTTCGAACTCCCAGTCCGGTAACTTCATCAAATTTTGTAAGGTCGCCTTGAGCAATTGCATAGATTGAATTATACCATCCCCATCGTTTATTAAATTGCGTTCTTTCGCTAAAGTCATTATCCTCGGATTCTTCTTTATCTCCGTCTCCAAAGAGGTAAGCGTATGTTGTACTAAGTCGCTTCCTAAAGTCGAAAAAAAAACCGTTGCACCTAAGACAACATCCAGCGAAGCGTACTTCATAACATCGCTGAATTCATCCGTTCCAGTATATTCAAATATTTCGTAACGGTCTTTTACTTTCTTTGTGATAGGTCGGTACATTACAGCCATTGCTTTGTGAAAAGTTTCTACGCTTGAAATATTACTTTCTAAATCAATGTATTCTCCAAAGGTCATATCTTCCAGATTAGGAATAAAACCGAACTCCATATCCTTTATTTTAAAGGTAGCTTGAAATTTAGGCTTCGCTTTGAATATTTCGTTTAAATGTAGGGTCAAACTTTTAACGTCAGACCATTTTACTTTTACTACGTCTTTCATTTTTAACCCGCAAAATATTTCGATAGTCTTTTGACCAATAAATTCTTCGTCGTTCGACTTTTCAACTACCTTCATAAATTCTTGATAACTCTTTAAAGGTATTTCACTTAATGAAGTAGGGATTACAATTTCTGTTTTCATCTTATTAATTAACTTTTTATTCGTGTTTTTGTAGTTTGTAAAGATAATTCACACTATTTGCATACTTCAACGGGTGCGAACTATTATTTATTTACCAAATATGATACTTGCCGTAATTAGAATTTAATCCAAGTGTTTCCATTTCGTGGTATCGTAGCGCATCAATACCATGATTGTTTGTGTCAATCGGTTTATTCAAACGTGTTCCTTGCTTGTCAGTATCCCAACAGTAAGCACGTAGCTCTTTAATTAAATTAACGCTGTTAGAAGTAACTAAATATTCTTGGCGCTGCATAACATCAATCCCGTAGTTAATTGAATCCTTGCCTTTTGTAACGCCTTTAATTGTTATTCCGTAGCGCTTTATTTCTTCAATACTTTTAGGCTCGCTTGAATCAGCATATACGGGTACGTGTTTCGGTAGTTCCTTTGCAATATCTGAATTAAGCATACCCGTTTGATACTTCAGTTCGTTTAATATTCTTTGCCCGTTGTAATTGTATATTTCTATTATTGCAGTTGGATCGTTCGTGTACCCGAAGTCTAAACCAATTCCGATTAACTTTGCATCTTTCGGTAGGTTGTCGATTGTTTTCCAGTTACTGAATATAACGCCTTCTAACATTCCTATTTCACCTAATCCGTAGACACGCCACCAGTTAGCCCAATACGCGCTTGTTTCCGCTTTTAAACGATTCTTTTCTATTTGTTGAACTATACTATTATCAAGTGCTTCATTATCTTTGTACGTTAAAATTAAAAAGTCGCTGTCTTGTTCGTCTTTTAGTTCAGTATGCACCCAGAATTCATTAGCGGGGTTGAAGTCTAAATATATAGCTTTCTTTGTACGTATCGCAAGTTCGTTATAAGATTCAAAGGTTACGTTGTTACATTCGTTTATGTATAGAACGTCACGCCTTGCACCCCTTAATTTAGAACTGTCATCAGCGCTAAAAAACTCAAAGCTGCTTCCGTTTAAAAATTGATAGGTTAATAACGATTTGTTAAATTGGTTTTCGTGCCATTTATTCATCCACTTCATTAGCTTAATAAAGTCCTTTAAAGCACCCCTACGTAAATGCGGAATACTTTCAGCAACTACGCTAACTTCAAGCCCGTGTATTGCAGAAGCACGTGCTATTAAAACGGATAATATACCGTAAGTCTTGGCAGCCGACGTTCCGCCCTGAATAATACGAACTCGCTTTTTAAGTTTGAGTATTTTATTCGTCGAAGTCGTCCGCAGAAACATCAGGAAATATTGGTTGTTCTAAAACTGTTTGTTCAATTTGTTGTAATGGCGCGCCGTAACCGCTATCCATTAGTGCTTTATACGCTGCTACATCTCCTTCACGTGCTTTTTTAATTAGTGCCAAAGTCATTAAATCTTCTTGGCTCATTGTTTCGCTTTCACCAGTCAAAGGGTTCTTTAAGTTCTGATTAACTTCTAACCAATACTTTGCTATTGTGCTTCGATTCTTTGCGCCTTTAGGTCTTCCGTTAGGGTTTCCGCTTTCGCCTTTTTTAAATTCGTGTTTTTTTATATCTTCCGCACTCATTTGACTGCTGTTTTTCTGCTGTTTATTTTAATTCAACTCCGTTCTTCTTAATAACTAAACTCGGGTCTAATTTTTTCATTCTGTCAATAATAACTTGACAATACTTAGGGTCTAATTCCATTCCGTAACATTTGCGTTTCAATTGGTGGCTTGCTACCATTGTACTTCCAGAACCAAGAAATAAATCTAAAATTAATTCGTTAATGTTTGTTGAATTATTTATACCTCTTTCGCATATTTCTAAAGGTTTTTGTGTCGGGTGTTGCATTTGTAAACCTTTCATTCTATTTACTTGCCAGACTCCGTTTTGTCTTTCGTGTAATTCTCTTCTTCCAATCATTCCAAATATTGCCCATTCACTATCACCATAAGAACCTTTTAAATCTCCTAATCCTGGGCCGCCTTTATCCCATACAACAACACTTTTAATTTTACCTATGTTTTCACATACTTCTTTAAAATCATTAAAGCAATCCCATCTACACCAAATATAAAAATGTCTATTATTTTCTAAAAATAAAGGAATTAAATTTAATGCGTCTTGACCTACATTCGTGTTTTCATCGTTTAATATTTGTGTGTCAGTTCGTTTTAATTTTACTTCGCTTTTTTTACTATCCCATGCATTGCTTTCATAAGCCATTCCGTAGGGTGGGTCTGTAAATATTAAATCCGCTTTATGTCCGTTCATTAACTTAGCAACAGTATCTGAACACGTACTATCCCCACAAAGTAAGCGGTGTTCGCCTATCTCAAATAAGTCGCCTAATACTATGTCCGTGTTTATTTCGTTTGGTATTTCGTAATTATCTTCTTCAGCTTCTAATTCTTCAACGCTTAAATCAATCGGTAAATCTAAACCCCAATCGTCTAATTTTTCAACGTCCCATTCATTTGCTAAACTGTCCCAATCCCATTCTCCAAAACCAACGTTATCTTTAATTAAAAACTCCGCTTTTTGTTCTTCAGTCCATTCGTCTGCTATTATAACGGGTATTTCTTTAAATTTAAGCTCATTTAAGGCTTTTAAACGCATATTACCACCTAACACAACGTATTTATTGTCCACGTCGGTAAAAACCACTAACGGGCGTTTATTTAGCATATCAGGAAATTCTTGAATAGACTTAACTAACTTTTGAAATTTTCCGTCTTTTATTATTCTTGGGTTCTTCGGGTTTGGTTTAACCTCGCTTATCTTTACTAACTTCATTTAATTTTTCTTCATAAGTTGTTGAACATACCGCTAAACGTTGCTCTATATCTTCGTATTCAAAAGTCATTGTATCGTCAATCATGCATCTTTGAACAAAGTCTTTTTTACTTTCGTCTTTTCGTGGCTTAGGAATTGGCATCTTCGTACGTGTTAAATAATATCTCTAATTTATTCATTACATCACGTAGACACGAACCACAAGAAGTTGGTTGCATATTTACCTTAAATACTCTATTATAAATTCTTAATAGTTCCTTTTGTTCTGTAGGCTTCATAGAATAACGTGTTTCAGAATACCATTCTTTTAAATATTCGTATTCGTCTTTTAGTAAACATTCAGGTTTACGGTACGGAAATAACTTGTTTAACTTTGCTTTACGTTGGTCACAACCGCAATCTTCACCAAGTAACCATTTAGCAACCTTTGAAACTCCCGTAGCTTCTAAAACCTTTTCTACTGTGTCCCCTAATCCTTCGCTTTTAGCCGCTAATATTTCGGCTTTTGTTCGTCTTTTTCTTGTCATAAATTATATTTTAAAAATTGTTCTTCAGTGCAAAATAAAATCGTATCTTCAGTTAATACTTGCGTATGTATTACTTCAAAAAAATAATGCTTTTCAGGAAATTCAGTATATTCTTTTGAAATCCAAAACTTACAATTTAATAAAATCATTTGTGCTAATGTTAATTTTGAACTATCCATTATACGATCTAACGTTTTTTCTTCTAATTTCATTTTATTAGTTCGTAATCTTCATTAATTAAATCTTCGTAATCTTCTTTTACATTATCTTTTAAGCGTTCTTTGCAAGTCTTAATTGTTTTCCATACGCTTTTAAAACTTATTCCAGTAACGCCTTCTATTTGTCGTGTACTCATTCCTGAAGTTCGGTAAAGGTCAAATAATAGTTGGTCGTACCAGTGCCATTGTTTAACCTCTTGGTTTATTTTTATTTCTAATCGTTTCTTCGCTTCAAGTATTTCAGGCAGGTATTCGTCTTTTATCTGGTAGGCTTCCGTTATGCTTACTTTTGTTATTCGTGTTTTGCTCTTTTTATAATCAAAAGCCATGTTTCTTAAAACAGTCCAAACAAAGTTTTTATTCAGTTTGCCGTTTAAATAAAATCGTTCAACGTTATTTATTACTGCCATCTTTAAATACATTTCTTGAACTATATCTTCAGCGTAAAATTCCTCTCCAAAAGTGCCTACAATTTTAATCCAGTCTTTGTGGTGCTTACTTAATTCTACTAAAAACTTTTCATTTACCAAATCGAAATAGAATATTCAATTAATACTAAAACTAATAAGCCTACCGTAACACGGTGCATTGATTCTATAATTAATTCGTCTTTGTATATCCACCTTTCAAATTTATAACTTGTTTTCCAATAAACTAAAACAAGAAAAACCCTATCTAAAATAAATAGGGTTATCAGTATAGGTAAAAGTAAAGCATATCTCACTTTACAAAGTTATACTATTTTTTTAAATATTCGACAAACGTCTTTCTTCAAATGTTAATTCTTGGTAGTAATCAAAATCTTCTTCGTCTTTTCGTATAAAATCATTCTCGTCAAATCCGTAGCTTCGAGGGTCGTCTAAAATAATTGATTCAATGTATTCACAAATAAATTTTGTATTACGTTTATTTAACTTACCGCTTTTCAAGTTTTCGTTTTCGCTTTCCCAGTCGTAACTACTAATCTTTACATCTACGCTTTCAAGTTCGTAATCTGAATCTACGTTAAATTCAATGTAAAATTCAAATAACATAGTGCCAAATTTACCGCATTCAATATCAAAATAACCAACCCCGTTGTGTTCTTCAATATTTCTAATCTTTGTGTTTCGTGTTTTCATAGCTTAAATATTAATTATTTCGACAAATATAATATTAAATATTAATATAACAATACACTGAATAAAAAAAATGCGGAATTTTTTACGTTCCGCACTTCATTTGCTTTGCCGAGCCTATTTATTTGAGTCTAAATATTTACCAATTTTCTCTATTGTAGCCGTGCTAACGGTTTTACCTTTTAAAAACGTGTGTATGTTACTCTGGTGCAATTTAGCATCTAAACAAAACTTATTTAGGCTTATTCCTTTTACTTGAATATAGCGCCAAATTAACGTTCGTGTTACATTATTTATGTTAGCTATTATCTTTTCTTCTTTCATGGCTTAAAAACTGTTTAAAAAGTCCGATAAATCGTTGCTTTGTGGCTTCGTGTTTTCTTCGTCTACGGGTTTAATTGATAAACTTAAATATCCTTTGCCTTGGTTCGTTTGTTTTTTCCATGCACTTAAATAAAATTCACGCCCTAAAATTGTTATTTTACCGTTCATGTCGGGGTGCGTTTCTTTCGTCTTTTTGTCGTTTGTGAATAACGCTCCTGAATTGTCTCTTTTTTCCATTTTTATTTATTTATTTGTTTTAATTTTTCTAAATACAATACTAAATCCATTGCTTCTTGTTGTGCGTGGTTTATCCAATCTAAACGTGTTAAATCGGTACGGTCAAGTGTTACACCGTATTTCTCTATTCCTACGCTTGAACGGTCTTTAAATTGCTTTATAACCGATTCTACTATACTATCTTTCATTTCAATTTTAGTTTTAACATTTTTACTATTAAAGAATCAGCGTTAACAGTACCACCTTCGTCAGTTAAGGTTGTTAGTGCTTCAATCAATAGCTTTATTTCTTTTAGTTCTTTCTTTAAAGTTTGTATTTCTTGGTTAACTTCAGGGTTCATATCACTTGAATTAAGTTGTTATAATATTCTCTACATTCTTCAATTCGTGTTTTAATAGCTTCTATTACTTTTTCGTCACGCTTTATTACGTGCGTTTTAACACGCTTTTCTTTAGGTATGTGCATGAAAGTATGTTTAGCCTCTACAAAGTCAATTATTTCATCGTTTTCGTCTATTTCGTTTCTTCGCCAATGTTCCCTTCTTATTTCATCACGAACGATTTGTAAAGGTGTGTCAATCAAACAGTAACATAATAACGCTTCGTTTTTATTAGTCAAATACATATAACCTTGTAATTGAAAATAGTAATCTTTATTTTTTACTTCTTCTTCTACTACCTTTTCAAAGAATGTGAACGCATCCCAAGAAGATTTAACGTCTATTAATACGTCCGTGTTTACGTCAGGAATTCCAGTTAGATATTCGTTTTCTAACTTTTCTTCATTCTTGTAAATAAATCCTACGTCTAAAACATCGTTAACAAGCGCTATTGCTTCAGCTTCTACTTCGTTACCTTTGTCCGTGTACCTTGACCAAAATTCTTTATGTATTCCGTATTTTTCTTCAACGGCCAACTCTAAAAGATATGTTTTAGTAGTTTGAGAAAGACGCACCCCCTTTTCTCGGGGGTTTGTCATAATTTTACCTATTTGTGAACATCGTATTTTCATAGCGCAGCAAGTTGTTCTTTAGTTAAATCAAATTTAGCTCGTAGTTCTTCAGCGGTAAATTTTCCGTTTTGAATTGCTTTTAATGCTTCGAGAAATCTTTTGTTGTCTAACGTTTCCGCTTTTTTATTATCTTTTGAATCAGGGTCGTTTTCCGTTTCATCAATTAAGAATAAACCGTTCAATGCATATTTACGTGCGTAGCTTGAAGCCGTGCCAGTTGTTTGTTCGCTTGACATTCCTTTGTGTTCTCCTAATTCAGCGTAACCATGTACTTTAATTTCACCATCCGTGTTAATCAAAGTTGCGGTTGCTTTTAAAAATATCTTACTACCTACTTCTATTATTTCATCTGAAAGTATTAATACGCTTTCGTGTTTAAATAAAATAGGTTTTGCAGATTCAAGTATTTGTTCCGCACTACGATATTTGAAGCCGCCAAACTTATTGAAGCTTCCTTTAGGACATTTTAATTCCGCCTGAATTTTAGTTAAAACTTTCATGTTATTTTGTTTTGTGTTTTGCAAATATAATAATAAAATCTAATATAACTATAATTAAAAAAAATATTTATAGAAATTTCTTTAAACCTTGTGCGCATCGTTCAATCGAGTTAGCTCGTTCCTGAAGGCTTTTAATTTGTTCGAGTATAGTTTGCTTACAATCGCTTGTAAAATACCCGTGTGACGTCGCTATTAAGGGTATTAAGCCGTTTGTACGTATGTAGTTTACTAACTTTCGTAAACGGGGTTGCGTTAGCCTTATTTTATATCCGTTTTCTTGTAGGTAGTTATTCATTCGAGTAACTATTAACTCTGCCTTTATCGGGTTCGTCTTTTTGTAGTGCCTAAAACCGTTTACTA
>Ga0209704_1000205_pt1 | contig 11025 bp, 10 predicted proteins | sample PPLLaktember2015_FD_187258 | JGI IMG/M metagenome (GOLD analysis project Ga0209704, IMG submission 187258) | Freshwater sediment microbial communities from Prairie Pothole Lake near Jamestown, North Dakota, USA - PPLs Lake P7 Core (6) Depth... | ecosystem: Environmental > Aquatic > Freshwater >... | reverse complement strand
ATTACTTGCAGTACTTCCTCACTGGTTAGTTCGATGCCTCGCTCTCTTGCAAGTCGCAGGATCTCCTCCAGGGGTTTATCCTTGTGGTAGATGATGTGGACAATCTTCTGCATACTGACGGCCATTCGTTGAGGTTCGCTCTTCACGAGCTACATTGTCAACACGTCATGGTTGATCTTGACCCTGCAGGGAACCCCATTGGGTCATTGACAACATAGACACCGAAATGGCTAACCGAGGTCTCAGTAGGCATATTCCGTTACAGGCCTGATCCCAAACTCAGGTTTGATCCCCAGCTCGAACATCTCGTGGATGACGACGGTGATGTTGTACGCCAAGACCTTGCAGAGAACCTCGTTGTACTGGGCAACCATGTCCTTCGACTTGACCGACCCGCCCAACTTCCTCTTGAGGGCGCTGAACGTGGACTCTACGTTGGAACGTTGATGGTAGTGCTTGGCGAACTCATCTTGCCGGAACCAGAACAGCCTCCAGAGCCTTTCCCATGCTAGTGATCCGCTTCCTTGCGAATCACTCTTGAAGGGGATGTACGGGCTTGCTCCGAATGCTTCGATGGTCATCAGGTTAATGTTCGACAAGTAGCCCTTGTCAGCACTGACCTCTTGAACGTTGAATTTGTCCGACGTTTGCTTCAGTAGTTCTGTCAATTGAGTGGTATCGGCAACGAAGCTTTCAGTAACTTCGATAGCCGTGATCACGTTCGTCTTGCAGCCAACCATGGCGTGGGCCTTGACCCACCGCTGTTGTTTTTGCTCCTCTGCCTGACCATACTTGTAATCGAACCAACGGTTGTAGGTGCTGGTGCTGAACCCGGTTGCGTCAGCAGCGAACTGGGTTTCGACGGGCACCAAAGGGAGGGCACTGACTTGGATCAGCTTCTTCAGGATCGGGGTCAGCTCTTCCATACCAAGGCATCGACTGATGGAGTTGTAGTGAGGGGCGTGTTGAATGTGCCCGTGTTCACGACATTCTCGAATGTCCGTGCTCGCTCGCCGACCAGAGAAGCCGGAGTACACCTTGGTGACGGCCGAGTAGATCATGTCCGCCATCGGAATTCGGGGCCGTCCCTTCGCCTGCTTGGGCTCCGGCACCAACCGGCAAAGATCTTTGAGTAGGATCTCGAAGTACTCTCGCTCAAGAACCTGTCCAGCATTGTAGGCCGGCCAATCTTGCTTGTAAACTGTCTTGGCCGGCACGGTTGTATCCTCGCATTTGATATTTCCTTTCTTGATTTCCGGGTCTTGGAAGAACCTAACTGCGAATATGTGCTTGCAATCGAGGCCCCATTCGTCGAAGTCAGGGCAAGTGCAGGTGTTCTTGGTGACATCGACCGTGTAGCGAGTCTTCGGGAGCCTTTGGGAAAGAACAACCCAGGTCTTCCCGTCAGGGGCTGGTCGGAGTCGTCCACTAATGGCGATAGCCTTTCCTCGTTCAAGCCTACCTTCAAGAGCCGTTGTCATAGACTCTATGACGGATAAGGCACCGGGAACTCAACTTGAGCTAGGACAGGGAATGTCACATCTGGGATTCGGACAAGCTAATCGTCTTATTGGGTCGCATCGTCGATGGATCCAGATCCGCTTGTTGTTCGAGTAGCAACCAGGTTTGCCGCCCACAGGCAGACTCTCATCAAGGTCAATGCACCAGTTGATGAGGGGGTTGCCGAGGTGGTGTCAACCCTTTCATTGTTCCCGGTCATCACCTTGGATAGCTGCCAAGGGAACGATATCAATCACAAGGCTGAAATCTCTTTCAGGCATGCTGATAGCGATATGGCCAGCGAGATAGGTGCTACCGAAGCTAGGCACCGAGCTGCCGATTTCTTCGTGTGGCTCACTGAGCAAATCGGTCATTGGTTCCCCTTCAATAGAAGCGATCGACCTCGATTGCTTGCCGAATGCTATGGACGTGAAAGACTTCAATTTACGTTTACTTGGGATAACACGAAGTCACCAGAGATCGCGAAGATGCTACGGGAAATAGCGTCAGGTCTTTGATTTGCCGTAGCTCTCGGTGTTCTTGTGGCACCTCACACAGAGAATACGGCAGTTCGTCACGTGATCTGAACCACCCTCAGATACGGCGATCCAGTGGTGAGCTTGCCAAGCCTCATAGTTGTCCGCGGTTCCACGATCCTTCCATTCGAATTCTTGTGGACATGGGCCAACGTGCCAGCAGTTGTCCTTCTTGCATTCGCATCTTCCACCTGCATGCTTGAATCTGGCCATCACAGTTGATTCGCGGAAATCGGCTAACTTGGTGAATGATGCAAACTTGGTGGCAATCTTTCTGATCAATTCTGTGTCAGTCATTCAGGGTCCCTTCAATCGCTTAGGGTATTGGTGGTTCGTTCTCTTGAAGTACCTTGCCAGGTCGATACAACTTGTCTGCTCCTCGGACTACGAGATCACTTGATCGGAGTCCATACTTCTCAGCCTTCTTCTCGATTCCGCAGACGGTTCCCGATGCCTGAAGTGACTTGCATCCGACAGTATGAGCCAATTCCTGCAGCTCGATTCCGCTCTGTCCCCGCCCTCGAACAATGGCGAGGATCTTTCGAATGAGGACACACTCGGGGCTTGAGATGTCAGCACAGAAGCGTTGCCAAGGGCTCCCCTTGATCGGGATCGGCATCGACTTGCGAGGTCTTCCTACTGGCCTCGGTACTTTCTGTTTGCGATTCTCCCAGGCAACAGCTTCCGAGATCGTGTCTGCCTCGACAGAACCGTTGGGTAGGAAACGAAGCGGCATAGAATCCTCTAGAGTGGAGTCTGAGCCTACTGAGGGAGTCCAGATAGACTTCCCCCAGCCGCCTGACTGACTCTATCTGGCGGTTACCCACCACCATCTGAGGCGGATGACCAAGGGAGGGATAAACCCTACCCATAGGGCGAATGTACCCATTGGCCGGCTCCTTTGACAAAGGTCCAAATCAAAAACGACTTGCGCGACCGTCAAAATGGAGCGAGAGTTCTTGAACTCAATCGACCAGATTGACGTTGACCGGTTGTTCGGGCTTGGTTTTCCAGACGTGGGCCTTACTGACCGGGGAATTTGGTGGACTGGCCTTCTAACGAAGGCCTTTCTGCTTTAAGGATCAGAACGTCACGTTACCTCCCTGCGTTTGAGTTCCGGTCCTGGGAAGTACATGACCGTTCCTTGTGACCGGTCGATGACGATAACATCCTCAAGCTGAAATCCAGCAGCCTTGATGTTGCGCTGGATTCCGCCATTGAGCACCCCGGTGAACCAGTTTGGTTCCTCCCCGAACTGAACCGCGATCCTCTCGGCCGAAAGACCATTTGCGGCTCCGTCCTTGATAAGCTGGAGAACCTTCTTGGGGTTTGGCTTCAGGGCGGAAAGGAGTCTCTTCCACGCCTTATCCCGGTCGAGATCTTCATTTACCGGCTGCCTAGCCACTACTACCGGAGCACGCACCACTGGTTCCACGTTCGGCTTTGTTCCATCCGCGAACTCGTGAACACTGGGGTCAAAGCCGTTGCCCTGGAGTAATTTGATGGCTTTGACGAGAGACTGGACATCCTCAGTCTCGATTTGCACGACAAATCTTGACATAAGAACCTAGTGGTACCCTAGGCCTATAAGTCATGCAAGTCTTTTTGAGTGGCAGAGTTTTGAGGCAAGACTTCGGCCTGCCTCAAAATTAGTGCCTTAGAAGTCTATTTGAGGCAAAGCCCACCTGCCCACGTCATCAAGCGAAGACATAACCTTTCGAACATTTTCCACTACTACTTCATAGGGGGGAGTTCCATAGAGCTATCCTAAGTACACCTTTTTGGTCATCTCTTCTCATTCTGCGCATGAGAGCTTCTGACTCGTCTACTCTCTGTAAGTTCATAAGAAGGTCTTGATCGGGTGGAACACCTGGGAGCCACTCACCCGCATCTATCCAGTATTGAGCTGTTTGCTTACTGGCCAATTCCTCGGGATCGAACCGTGGCGAAAGGTTGAGCATGGTCGGCGGGGCCGAAGCAGAGCTAAGCGCAGCGTCCAGTGAGAGGTCTGAATAGCGGTTCGGTGTAGTAATTCTATGCTCCAGAGTATTCAAGTTAGGTGGTATTGGGTAGAATATGGTGAGACTAGGTTCCAAGCTTTGGAGCCTGGAACAGTGGTTAGCTATAGGAGTCTTGGCGAGGTAGTCGCTACGGATTACCAAATTGGTGATGGAGTAGGTCTCTTACCGTTTGAGGCTGAGCAGCTTTTCACTTGTACAAGGGATGAGGCTTTAGCTAGTGTGACGAAAAGGGCTGCGCCTCTTGTGACGCTTGGGTACCGGCTCGGGTTAAGTGATGGGAGTCTATGGGTGTGGGTTCGTCGCCAAATGGGTGACTTGGGTATGGGCTATGCAAGCATCAAGATGGAGCCTCGATTCTCAGTTTGGGAACAGAGCGCGGCGTTTGATCATCTTCCACGAGAAGTCAGTGTCGAGTTGTAAGTCCTAACTTGATGAAGAGTCGGCAATGGTAATTCCAGAATTCATCAGAGTCCTCTCCGACATCAACGAATCCCTGAGACACATACCAGGCTATCAATTTGGCTAATGGTATTGGTTTGATTAGGGTCAGAGACGCTTTACCGTGTATCGGCTCCCTATCTTGCAGTTCATTAATGCCTCGTTCATATGGGCTTGGCTGGCATCGAAGGACTGTGGCATGTTGCTTTTGTGCTGTAACGAGGACTTCTTTCAATAGGGTATTCTTGTAGCCGAGGGCTTTTCCTCGATAGGCTCTCAGTAGATATATGTCGTCTAGCCTCGCTGTTCGAGGGTCGTTCTTTTCGAAGCTTAGAGTAGCATCACCTACTTGATTGCCTGCATGATCAAGCATTTCGATTAGAATTACTGCAGCCGAGTTACGGGATTCAATTGGGGTTTTGCGAAATACGGGCATAGAAACGAACGACACCTACGACAATCAGTTGGATTTTGAACACTTTGGCCTTCCAGTTTTTCATCCGCGTTGAGCCACCTCGACTGCCGTTCCTTTCTAGAACCCATCCGGAATAACTGGCGTTGAGCTTGTGGGAGCACTAGAGTTACCAGTTCGAGTACCCCAACACTTCATCGTGCCTCTTCGAAGTACGGCGCAAGTTGATCCGCCAGTACCCCCCATACCAACTGCAATGTCAATTGCGTCGGTGATGTCAGGGATTGGATTTACTACACGATAACCAGTGGTTTGGTCATATTCGGTAAAATCCTTATTGACCGTTGTCCCATCACCGAGTTCTCCAGCGATGTTAGACCCCCAGCAATGAGTGACTGCAGTGGGGGTGAGCTCGGGTCGACTAAATAAGGCGCAAGCATGTGATGCTGCTACCACTATCTTGGAAATCATCAGGTTGGTCCCCCGATATTCTATTTGTCCGGCAACGGCCTCAGGGTTAGTAGTGGTTGAGTTCCCATTGCTGACGATTCTTGACCCCCAACAGTAAGCTGAGCTGGAAGCGCTGTAGCATATGGTTGTGGAACCTACCGAAAGTTGAATTGCATTTGATACTTTTGAGATCAGTACTGGAGTAGATGAAAAGTAAGCTCCTGTTGGGAGTGGGAATTCCCCGTCTCTGGATGTACCCCAGCACTTGGTAGTCTTGTTGCTTAATAGTGCACAGGAGAAATCCCCATTCGAGCTAACAGAGATTGCGTTGTCAATGTCGATGACTTGGACCAAAGTTTTCGAATAGTAGTTCGTGGAGCTACCGTCGATGCCATCACCCAAGGTTCCGTACCGTCGATACCCAACACACTTTACAGTGTGATCAGCTAGGACCACACAAGTAGTATACCCTCCAGTAGTCACCTGAAGGGCCCCATTAACTCCGACCATTTGAACTGGATTTGGGGTAACCGTCCAATCTGCAAGGGTACCAGTCGGGTGATCTGAACCAGCCACCTCGTTTCCCAGTTGCCCCCAGGTATTCATCCCCCAGCACTTCACGGTACCGTCAACTAGTAGTGCACAGCTATGACTGAAATACGTAGACACCTGGATTGCATTTGAGATTCCGTTTACGAGGACTGGGGTTGCACTGTCGGTCGTGGTCCCATTACCGAGTTGCCCCCAAAGGTTAGTTCCCCAGCACTTGACGTGGCCATCACTGAGGACCACGCAGGTTTGCGTTCGTCCAACTGAAACCTGAACTGGTACAGGGGTAGACCCTGAGGTGGTTCCACCTGTCGAAGGGCTTCCGCCAGTAGCAGGGTTAGAACCTCCGGTTGTGGCAGTTGAGGAACCACCTGTCGGAGCGGTTCCACTAGTTGTCTTCGTTGAAGTCCCACCCGTAGCTATTGTCGAGCTCCCGCCGGTGGCAGCTGATGCTCCTCCAATGGGTATCATTGAGGTTCCCCCGGTAACTGATGATGACCCTCCGCTAGTTGAGGATGCTCCGCCAGTGAGAGTCATCGAGTTCCCTCCTGTAGACTTCCCTCCAGTAGTTGTTGAAGAGCTGCCACCAGTGGACTTCCCACCAGTGGAAGATCCACCGGTAATCACTGAGGACTTCCCACCAGTAGCTATCGTAGAACTGCCTCCGGTAGACTTTCCACCAGTGGAGGATCCCCTGGTAATCCCTGAAGACGTTCCCCCAGTGGCTGATGAAATCCCTCCAGTGGTCGTCATCGAGCTCACCCCAGTGGTTGTTGACGTTCCCCCCGTAGCTGCCAACGAGTTCCCCCCGGATTCGGCCGTCGAGGATTTTTCGATTGCCGTCGCGGAGCTTCCCCCGAAAGATAGTTCACCACCCGTTTCTGAAGGAGTGTTGACCGAACCCCCCGTGTGAGTGCTGGGGTTATTGGTGGCGGGAATCGATCCCCTAGAAGGCTTTGGGGAGCTTTCCCCTGAAACTTCGGTTTTTGAGGGAGATCCAGCTGCGGCTACATTGCTCAAGACCTCACTTTCGCTCTCATTCATGCTGGTAGTCGCACAAGCGGGAACGAAAGCCAGTGTAACCAAAAGTCGGAGAGTGGAGTTTTTCATTTTTACACGTTATTGTATTACGTCCAAAAAGTTCATTTCTCAACCTGAATCGTAAGTACGGATCAACTTGATATCGTACGATCGGTCACCTACGAATCAGATGTAATTCGGGGTAGATGCCAACGTAATCACGGCTCCAATGGCCCATCGATACCTTTGCTTCTGGGAACGAATCTAGACCTAAAGGTAGAGAATGTCGAACAATTACGGCGATGACGTCTCCAGAGTCAAGAACTCTGGAGACGTCAAATTTTTGTGTCTTCTGGGGTATTGGAGTCAATGAGTAGTCCTTGTTCAACCTGCGGGAAGTCAGGTGAGTTCCGAAAGGGACATCGCCAGTGCAAAGAATGTGAGAAGTCCTATGGCAGAGAGCGTTACTCTCTGAGGAAGACTGACTTCCAAGCCTATAGAGAGGCTAATCGGGAGCACTATCGTCGTAAAAATGTTGAGATCTGTCGTCGCAGGAAGGCGGAACGGCACCTAGAGATAGACAGATTGAAGAGTGTTCCATGCAAGGATTGTGGTTTACTCTACCCACCCTATGTTATGGACTTTGATCATCGAGATCCTACCCACAAGAAGAGTGAGATTAACTATCTCATAAATAAGACCACCGCTCCTTGGTCTAGGATTTTGAATGAGATAGCCAAATGTGATATAGTTTGTGTATGCTGTCATCGAATGAGAACTTGGAACCCACCACTGAAACCACTCGATGTTCGGCGTAAGCTCATTATCGGTCTAAAGAATGTTCCATGCAAGGATTGCGGTAGGTTACTCCACTATTGTCAAATGGACTTTGATCACGTACAGAGTTTTAAGGTTGATCTCGTGTCGAATATGAAAAGTAGAGATGCTATCTTACGAGAGGCCTCTAAATGTGAGGTAGTTTGTGCAAACTGTCATCGGATGAGAACTCAGTTTCAAGCACAAGGGGCTAAACGTAATGACCTAAATGAGATCGCTATGACTTGGGAGAGAAATATCAGAGGTGGAGTTCAAACTGTAGTCACTGCGCCTGCTAGTAGGGTAGTAATCCCAGCAATAAGACCATGGCATAAGTTTGCAGGGAAGATGACAGATCGTGAGGTAGCAACTAGATTTAGCACATCACCTGTCAATGTGTGCACCTATCGAAAGAAGGTCGGTATTCCTTCTTTTAGGTCTTCCAAGCAGAAGCAAACCCCTATGGAGACTATAAATGACTGACCACCTCGGAGAAGGCGTTAGTAGAGTTCTTGACCCAGCGACCACCCAGTATTTGAGTGTGGTTTGGCAGGAAGGTGCCTGCCCTCTCGACTCCGAGTGGAACCTAGTTGGGGATCTTGCGGCTGATCTAAATCGCCAGCAAGTCTTGCGTGGTATCCCTTCTGGGTGGTTTGGGAACGACATCAATCCCTCGAAGGACTTCCAGACGGACCCGACGTGGTCCAATTGGTTCAAGTTCGGGCGGCAACGTTCTGGCGACAAGCAGTCCATTATGTGGGCCAATGTCAACGGGTGGTTGATCCCAGTCACGGGGACCAAGACTGGGGACCCGCCAGGAAGTCCAAATAATACTGACACCTGGAACAAAATCCTTCTTGATCCACCCCCTGGATCTGCGGGAGACGCTCGCGCTGACTTCATCTTCCTAGAAATATGGAAGGCCCGTGTTTGTCCGTACCCTTCAACGCTCAACAAGCCGAATGGATCGGCTATCTACCGTTATGGCAACGTTGAGGGTGGGCAAAGCTATCTTCCGGATGACTTGATTGATCCTGAGATCGGAGAGGCCACCACCGAACGAGTTCAGCTCCAATATCGGATTCGAGTGGTCAAGGGTCTCATTAACCTAAGCACTAATCCAGACGGATTCGACCAATCAGTGGTCAAAGCTCAGGGTTCTCAAGCAACACCCCCCTCAGTAGGTGGTTTCTCGTTCACGAACATGCGTGAAGAGCTAGGTGACCCTGGCTTATGGCGAGCAGGGGATGGAACTGAGAATAGTTTAGGGACTGTAGACGGCTATTCCTACGCCATCCCGATTGCAATTACCTTCCGGAGAAATTCCATAGTATGGGCGGGGGAGCCAGCTCAAAACTTGAATGGGGGTTTCAATCGAAACCCAAGTGCAGTGGATCGAACTGGAACTACAACGTTCTCAACGATCCCAACCCTCGCTGCTGATCTGTCTTCATCGGCTTTGAGTGCGACGCTAGTTTCAGCTTCTAACATTCCGCTCCCAGCAACGCCAACGTCTACCGTACTGATCAAGATCGACGAAGAGCTCCTCACCTATTCGTCGATCTCAGGCACCGCCATCACGTTGACTGGGCGTGGAGTGAATGGAACTGCGGCCGCTATTCACTATGCTGGTGCAACCATCACGGTGGTATCGACTCGTCCTGATGGGTTGTATTCGGATCAGGTCACCCTGACTGATATCCTAGACCTTCGTCACGCGGTAAATCCAGCTGGGTTCAATTACACGAACCTTCTCAAATCGAATCTGGACAAGTTGCTCAAAGGGCAACTCAGATCCAATTGGAAGAGAACTGGAACAGATCCGAGAGGGATCTATCTTGTCTATGAAGACAAGATCAGTGCTACTCCTCCGGTCAGTTTGGGGATCACGCAGCTTGATGCTCCGGATCATATTCGGCTGGCTTTCTCGGACTCAGCTATTCAGCAACCGGTTGAGGTCATAGTTGCCCCTGTAACGCTTCCAGCCACTCTGCCTGCGGTTGGTACCGTCACTTGGGGTCTTACTATTCAGTCTACTATTTTGACTCAAGCAGCTGACCAAAAATGGACTGTTGGGGATCAGATTAGTATCCCAGTGAGTCAGTTCAAGAATGGGGTACCTCTAGCGGATACCGATCAAATTCGGTTCCTCAATGATCAACCCTCATCCGGGACTGGAACTACCTACGGAACTTTTCAGCTCATCGACTCTACGTCGTTGAGGGACTTCGTGAATGAAGGAGTTGAGATTGGGGATACCCTAGTCATCTTCTCTGGAGCGGCCGCAGGATCCTATACTATTACGGAGGTAACGACCACAGTAATCACAGTGAATACTGTGATCCCGGCAGCTACCTCAACCTATGTAATTCGTAAGGGTTCTGGGGCAATCCAAATTCGTATTGACGGTCAAGCACCTTTGGCTCAACACCGTTTTGAGCTGACCCCAGGTAACCCACTTCCAACAGAAGACCTGACGATCACTCTACGAGGTTCGGGTAGTCCCTTCCCAACGACCATCGGATCCTCCAATCTATACATTACGACTCAGATTCAGTATGGAGGTGGTCGTGGTCTATCAAGGCGACCTGATTCAATTCACAACGTCACCTTATTGAACCCTGACTCTCAGCTTCTCCATCAGACTGAGTACACTCAGTCTGGTACTTTTCCACTGCGTACTGCTTGGACCTCACTTTGGAGCAAATATCGAGAGGCTACATACAAGAGTCTTCTTCCAGTAACCGCAGAAGCCTATGCAGATCTTGGGTCCAAGACTGTGGTGGTCACTCCGTTCCAAGCGATAGAGTTTCCGGTTCCTATAACAGTCGCTTCCAGTAGTATCATGCCGCTTGGAATTGCGGATCCTCTAGGGGTGTTTAGTCACCTTAGATACGTAGCGCTACCCCGACACTTAGTACCAGGTTGGTCCGCTGTAAATATTCCAATCATTCCTGTTACAAGTGGTGGAATCTTCCATCGTGGTATTAACTTCATGTTGATGTCACATGAGGGTAATCCACCTAATACCTCTCAATTCAACCCGGAGTACATCAGCTACACAATAGGTGGGGCTTCATGTGCTATTTTCTCTACCCTCGACCTTCAGACATCTGCTGAGGCTACTTACAGCACCTCGATGTCTTATAGTGGGCATGGGTATACCTCAGCCTATGCTGGTATTCGAAAGTTCAATGATGACCCCAGTGTTGTAGGAGCGCTATCCACAGCTCGAGGTCTTGGTCGTCATGGCTTGGAGCTTCCGCCGTACTACGGAATTGCA
>Ga0209704_1000202_pt1 | contig 11075 bp, 11 predicted proteins | sample PPLLaktember2015_FD_187258 | JGI IMG/M metagenome (GOLD analysis project Ga0209704, IMG submission 187258) | Freshwater sediment microbial communities from Prairie Pothole Lake near Jamestown, North Dakota, USA - PPLs Lake P7 Core (6) Depth... | ecosystem: Environmental > Aquatic > Freshwater >... | reverse complement strand
TCAGTACATTAAATCACCTACGATATGAAAAGGTCACTTATTGCCCTCCTGGTCTTCATCACCTTCAACAGCTTTGCACAAGACAATAGCGCCGACAGCCTGAAACTCCTGTTGCGTAGTGAAATTCAGGATACAACCCGTGTCCTGATATTGGGAGAATTAGCGAGGAATTATTTTTATTCCAGCCCTGAAATCGCCATGGGGTATTACCACCAATGTTTAATGGATCCTGAAATTTCAAATAACAATGAGCTTGTTTGTGAAACCACTTTAGGTATGGCAAAGCTTTTTAAAAATGCACGGCAGGCAGATTCTGCACTGCATTATTCCCGTTTGTCGCTGGCTGCTGCTTACGGGGGAGGCTTTACCAATACCGCAAGTGGCACCAGGGCAGCCATCGTCGGAGGAAGCACGAATACTGCCAACGGTAACTATAGCTTTGTAGGAGCTGGTTATGGCAATACAGCCGCATCGTATGGTGAATCCGTATTTGGGTTATATGCCAGCAATTACACTCCGTCAAGGACAGATTATCCAATCTCAACTGACCGCCTTTTTGTTGTCGGAAACGGAACAGCTGATGCTTCCCGCAGTAATGCTTTCACCATTCTGAAAAATGCCAATACCACCCTTGGCGGATCCCTGACAATTAACGGAAACGGAACAAGCTATTCCTTTCCGACTGACAGGGGTGCCAATGGTCAACTCCTGAAGACCAATGCAGATGGAACAACTTCCTGGGCTTCAGCCGGCTCATTCGAAACAGACCCTATGTGGACAAGCGCAAGTACAAATTATTACACCAAAACCAATATGCAAACAAGCGACGGGGCACAACTGCATTTTAATAACCTTACCTATAAACCTACGACATTGGCAGGATATGGGATAACGGATGCCATGAGTACAGCCCATGCTGCCAATGCTATTACAAGTACAAATATTACCAACTGGAATACTGCTTTTGGTTGGGGCAATCATGCCGGATTGTACCGCCCCATAAGCTACGTCCCCGCCTGGAGCGAAATTACCAGTAATCCATTCAGTATTCCTACCCCCTCTGACCATCAGTTGCTGAAGTACAACAGCACCAGTTCAAGATGGGAAAACTGGACTCCAAATTACCTTACAAGTGTCACCGGCACAGGGCCTATCATTTCGTCAGGAGGGACCACACCAGCTATATCCATCACTGCTGCTACAACTTCTGCCGCAGGAAGTATGAGCGCTTCCGACAAAACCAAACTGGATGGCATTGCTGCAGGGGCCGAAGTAAATGTAAATGCTGACTGGAGTGCATTGACAGGTGTTGCACAGATATTGCACAAACCGGATTTATCGGTTTATGCTACAAAAAACATGAACAACCAGAATATCACTAGCCTTGCTAATCCTGTAAATGTCCAGGATGCTGCAACAAAGGCTTATGTGGACAAACTGGAAAGTAAAGTATCCGCATTGGAAAATATGTTAATTGCAGCAGGTTTATAAACAGTTTCAGATGTCAATGGAAATACTTACCGTACTGTAAAAATTGGCACCCAGATTTGGATGAAAGAAAATCTGAAAACAACAATGTTAAATGACGGAACTACTATTCCCTTGGTCACAGACTATAGTGATTGGAGGTATCTTACGACACCTGGTTATTGCTGGTACAACAATGACCAGCCAAATTATGGAAATACATACGGCGCCTTGTATAACTGGTACACGATAAATACCGGCAAATTATGTCCGGTTGGCTGGCATGTACCAACTGATGCAGAATGTACTACTCTTTCAACTTTTCTTGGTGGAGAAAGTGTGGCGGGAGGTAAAATGAAAGAAACAGGCACCACTCATTGGCTTAGTCCTAATACCGGTGCCACTGATGAAAGCGGTTTTTCGGGTCTTCCGGGCGGTTACCGTCTCTTCAATGGTGATTTCAATTACATTGGTGTACGCGGTTACTGGTGGCTCTCTACGGAGAATTCGGTAAGAGAAGCCTGGCACCGGGACATGGACACCAACTACGCCAATGTAACCCGCACCTCCCTCAACAAGGAAGACGGTTTCAGTGTTCGCTGTGTCAGGGATAATTAATTTTAAAAATCTTTATAAAAGGGAGAACCAACAGACTCCCTTTATCATAACATCTCTTCATCCGTCATTAATAGCACATTCCCCGTTAACATAGGGGGATTAGATTATCCATCAATTCATTGGCAAATCGGCGCCAAATGCTTATTTTAACGTAAATCGATATTTCAAATGGAAACGATTTTAGTTGATCAATTTTTTAACCATAAATTTAAGATTTGCCTTATAAAAACTACTGACTATCGAGTTATTATACTTTTCAGGCATCGGAAGTTCCTGATTATAAAAATTGAAAAATTGGATTGATAATATTGGCTCTTTTATTGAAGGATGGTGCAAGAAAAAATTAGTTTTTGCCTGCCTGCTTTTGCCCTTCGGGACAGTTGGGGAAACCCACGTACATTGCACACATGTGCAAATCACACAGGCTTACCCACAAACCGAAATTTGCAAAAGAGTGCAATTTTTGCCAACACTTACATACAGCAAATCATGAATTTCATCAACTATGGAAAATCATAGAATACGTCCAAATGACATTTCTTTCATCTAGTTTTCACTTCCGGAAAATCTGCCAGAAAATCTGCCAGAGAAAAGGAAAAACAGGGAAGAATGGTGTAAAAAAATCGGGATTTGAGTTTGTGTAATGATAAGATATACAAAAAGATATGAAGTGGTGGAAGGTCGAGCACCAGTCCTGGCAGTCAAAAGGTCATCGGTTCGATTCCGATATTCTCCACTTGATTATCAAGACCTTACAGCGATGTAAGGTCTTTTTGTTTTCTGGAGTGCCCATCTGGAGTGCCCTTTGAGTGCCCATTTGAAGATTTAATTGTAAAAATTGTTGGGTTGAATGAAAATTAATTTCTACAAAATCTTCCATCCTGCTGACTTAATAAAAGAAGTTCATTATGCAAATTTGGGCATTCTTGCTTAATGTCGTCCAGGTTTAAATTATAGCGGATAATTGTTTTATCAAATTCATCAAAAAACTCTTCTCCTTCAATTGAGATTTTTAATGTTCAAATGCGTGTTCAATAAATGAAGTATTCTTCGGATATTTGCATTAAATCGTTTATATCATATATTTTTAAAACTTTGAATAAAAGGTTATTGGTTATCCTGATTTAATTTTGACTTCACAGGAAACTGGAAGAAATGAGGCTCCTGAGGTAAGTGGTCAGGAAGGGATAATTAAATGATTGAAAATATTCTTGAAGGTTATGAAGCAGGATACAAATAGAATTTCAATTATCCTGGCAGATGATCAGGACCGGCAATCCATATTTGCGATCAGGCATCAGGTCTATGCCGTTGAACTCGGGCAGCATGAGAAGAATGAAGCTGGTAAACTATCAGATAATTTAGATGCTGTAAATATTTACATAGTTGCCAAAGCCGAAAATAAAGTTGTTGGCTTTGTTTCAGTAACTCCTCCAAACAAACTTGGCTATTCAATTGACAAATATTTTATCCGTTCGGAGTTGCCGGTGGTTTTTGACCAGGGCCTTTATGAAATTCGTCTGCTTACAGTGATTAAAGAATGGAGAGGTAGCTTCCTGGCCGGGATACTAATGAAAGGTGCCCGGAATTTTGTCAAATCTCGGGGGGGAACCACAATTGTTGCCATAGGGAGATTGGAAGTTTTGAAAATGTATCTGCAAGTTGGACTGCAATCTTTGGGAAGACAGGCAAAGTCAGGTAAGGTAACATACGAACTGTTAACTGCAAGGATAGATGATCTGATTCCCTCCAGCCGTCAACTTCAGAAAGCTTCTATTGACCTTGAAAATCGGGTACAATGGAATATTGAATTTTCTATTCCTGATAAAATAAATTCATGTTATCACGGAGGTGATTTTTTTGACGCTATCGGGGACGAATTTGAAACGCTTGATCTTAGACAAGAAGTCATCAATGCTGATGTACTTGATGCCTGGTTTGACCCGGCACCAAATGTTATAGAAGCTCTTTCATTCAGTCTGTCATGGATCCTGAAAACTTCACCCCCAACAAGTAATGAAGGTATGTGCCGCATGCTTGCAAGATCAAGAAAAGTACTGGATGACAATATTTTAGCAGGAGCTGGTTCTTCTGACCTTATTTTTCTGGGTTTAAGGCACTGGATAAAATCCGATTCACGCGTTCTGATACTCGATCCGATGTATGGTGAATATGCGCATGTTCTTGAAAAAGTTATTAAATGCAAAGTAGATCGGCTCACACTTCAGAGAGAAAATAATTATAAAGTTCGCATGGAAGAACTTTCAAATTGTTTACAACGGATTTACGACTGGGTAATATTAGTAAATCCAAATAGTCCGACGGGTCAATATATTCCAAAAGAAGAACTTGAGATTCTGCTAAAATCTGCACCTGAAAAAACGAATTTTTGGATTGATGAAACTTATCTGGAATATGTTGCTCATGCTCAATCGCTGGAACAATATTCTTCCACATCAAAGAATGTAGTTATTTGTAAATCTCTGTCAAAGATATTTGCGCTGTCAGGAGCAAGGTGTGCGTACCTGTGCGGGCCATCTCATCTTGTGAATGAACTTCGTCTTATAACTCCCCCATGGGCTGTCAGCTTATCGGGCCAAATTGCTGTTTGCGAGGCATTGAGAAACCTTGCCTATTACCATGAACGATGGATTGAAACCCGTTTACTTCGCGAAGGTCTTGCACTTGGTCTCACCCGGCTGGGATGGGAAGTAGTTCCTGGCTGTGCGAATTTTTTGCTTTGCCATCTTCCTTCAGATCAACCCGAAGCATCAGCGCTGATCCTCGCTTGCAGGAAACACGGACTTTTTCTTCGCAATGTTGTCAATATGGGGCAATGTTTTGATAACCATTCCATCCGTATAGCAGTGAAAGATGCAGAAACCAATCTGAAAATGATCACAATTCTACGAAAAGTATTGTCAGAATTTAATTTGGGATCGGTGGATGGTCCGATTTAAACGAACACTCATCAACGGAAATGGTTGAATGGTTCTGATAATAAGGACTAAAAATTATTGTATTATTATTTAATATATATAGTAACTGACAAATACTGATATTAATAATTTTTCGATTGGCAATCGAGTTCATTGATTTCATTATTAAACCGTTACCTTTAAATTATTCAATAATGAAAACAGTAATCTCATTTCCTTTTTGTAGTGAAGATTTTTTGTTTGGCTAAAGTTAATGGTCAAATAATCACAGTCAATCATTTTAGACTGAGTTTTTAAATTGTCAATCTTGACAATTTTAAAACTGTCTGGAGTGCCCTTTTAGAGTGCCAAAATGCTCAAAAAAGCAATGTTTTGTGATTGTTATAGATTGTAACTATCTGAAATTCAAATATATTGAAATGTTTCATATTCACTGGCAGTCAAAAGGTCATCGGTTCGATTCCGATATTCTCCACCCTGAAAATCAAAGAGTTACAGAAGTCAAAATCTGTGACTCTTTTTTTTCTGCCAGATTTTTGCCAGAAAAAGGAGGAAAAATGGGGAAGAGAGGTGGAAAATCTGGTTCAAAAATGGTCAAAAAAACTTCATAAAAGCATTGACTTTTCCCGAAAGGAAACGGAAACCACCCGAAAGAATAAGAGAAAAGAACTGACATCTCCGATAACACAGCAGTAACAGGAGGTCATTGATAAGATCGGTATAAAAGAAAATCCTTTTGTTCTTGGCGTATTACAGGAAGGTTATACTGAAAACACATTTTAAAACAAATGCCACAAGATGAGAACCCTTCATAAAAAATGAATACCTTCACGACCCCTTATCCTGAACCTTATCTTTTATGTCGTCCGTATTTGTAATCGACAACCTAATTGTGATGTGCTTCAATTTCCTCTTCTGATAACCGGAGAAATCTGGAAGCATAATAATAAAAGATATCTATCTTCTCGTCCTGAGTTAGGAAACTTGCAGACCTAATAGTTTCTATGGCTAATCCTATGGCTTCAGGCTAAATCATCTGGTCTGATCCGAACATTAGTCGTTTCCCAAAACCTGCTATAATTAAATTTATAAGATATTCATGGAATTCTTCCCGTGGGATGATCCAGCGGATGCGGAAGACCTTGCACAGGATGTTTTTATGGAAGTTTTCCGGACTGCCGGAAATTTAAGGGGAGAATCGAAACTATCCACCTGGTTATAAAGGATTTCGACCAACCGTTCGCTGAATATTATCCGAAATAAAAAGAGAAAACGCTTTTTTCAATCCATTGAAGAGACGTTTACCGGAGAGTGCAACAGAACCAGTGAAATATCGGAGGATCGGGACGATTAGCCTGACCGCAACATTACAGAACAGCAGCGGTCGGGCATGTTGCATAGTGCCATCGACCGGTTACCAGCATAACAACGCACCGCGTTTACATTGAATAAATATGAAGAACTCCCCTACCAGCAAATTGCTGAAATCATGGAAATTTCTTTGGCCCGGTGAATCAGGGATTCGACCGATGCCAAAGGAATAAACCATCATCTGCATCATTTAAGCATGAACACAAATCAGTTAAAACGGCTTGCAGGGAATTCTTTGCACTGACCGTGACTTCCGGGATAATAACAGCAGGTTGCAATTATTAAAAAAAGTCGATTTAAGTGCAAGTTTTTTAATTCATTGGGGTCATACATTAAACATCAAAATTGAATCATAAAACATTAATTAAAGAAAAATAGAATTTTAACAATTAAAAACAAAGACAATGAAAGCAAGAATTTTTTTAACAGGATTGGCCCTCGTGGCACTAACAAGTATTGCATCCGCACAAAACTCACAGGGTGGAAGAGGTAATGGAAATTGTTACGGAACTGGCAAAAGAGTGGCCTTTGTCGACAACAACAAAGATGGTATTTGCGATAACCTGGGGACCGGCAAATCCGCAGCGCAACGTGGGAAAAGAGATGGTACAGGTAACGCGCAAGGCCAGGGCAAAGGAAAAGGTCGAAACTTTGTTGACGTCAATCAGAATGGGATTTGTGACACCTATGAAGCCCGTACGAAAAAATAGTCCACAATCAAATAGTAATTAACATTTAAAAAAAATGAAAGCAAAAAATCTTTTTTTATCATTGGCTGTTTTTGCCGTTGTTACAGCCGTAGGCCTAAATTCGTGCAACAAAACTGAAACAGATTCTGTGACGGAACCTTCGAAAACAATCCTATCAGATTATTCGAATATTTTGGCTTCTTTCGCATCAGATTTTGACGATGAATTGATTAGCGGCGAAGAGACTGATTTAAAATCAGCAAGTCTGGCCAGTTGTTTTTCGGTAACAATCGCGAAAAATACAGACGGAGCTTTCTTTCCAAGAAACTGGACAATAGAATACCTGGGTGGAGATTGTGTTTTTTTCAGCGGCAACACCAAAAAAGGAAAAATCCATGTCAGCCTGTCAGACTTCTGGAAGAACGCGGGATCATTAAGAACAGTAACTTTTGAAGATTACTATTTTAATGGTAATAAAATGGAAGGAGTTAAAACCATCCTGAACACCGGCCTTAACGATAAAGGCAATCTAACTTTTGCTAAGACGGTAACCGGCGCTTCCCTGAAATATCCCGACGGATCGTCTATCAGCTGGGAATGCAAAAAACAGAGTGAGATGATCGGTGGTGGTTCAACTTTCCTGTTTGCCGATGATATTTATTCAGTTACCGGATCAGTTACAGGAGTAAACCTTGACAAGAAGAATTACACCTTAACCATTACTACACCATTGATTTATAAAAACAGATGTTTTCATCCGGTCAGTGGAACCGTGAAGATTGATACAACAGGCGGAGATTTGCAAACCATTGATTACGGTAAAGGTGAATGTGATAATCTGGCTACATTAACTGTTAATGGAGTTACCACTGAAATAAAGTTATAAAGGTTCACAAAAGCATTTATTTTTTTTGCAAAGATTGGGATGTTGGCTATACAGGCAGCCAGCATCCCATTTGTCGGTAAAAAAGATTATAGAATAAAACTTAATGGACAAACTGCCTAAGTTGACCTCCTCTTGGGAAAGTTTCTGACCTGTCTAATTACCTCTTTTCAAATCGATCATTTAAACTGTAAACTTCTTGACGTACCTTTCAGCATTGTGTTCCCTGGCTATTTTCTTAATCTCACTCTTGTCAAAGAACTTTATTATCTGGTTAAAAACCGGCTGTCCGCTGAAATTTGTACTTTTACTCATGGTTGCCCTTTTGTTTCGCAACTTTAAAGGTAACCATACTGGGTTAGCCTATTGAGGCTGGCCCGGTATTTTTTAAAAAAAGTTTTACCGGACAACAGTAAAAAAAAATGTAAGAAAAGATAAAGTAAAAGGCTAATAAATTGAATATGAGTGAATAAAGAAAAAGCAAAACCTTGCTGGCTGATGACTAGCAAGGTTTTTAAGATTATTCTAAAGTGCCTGTGCCTATCTTAATTCTTTTACTAGAGTATTAAGGGTTCTAAAAGACTTCGATAATTTTTTTAGTCGCTCGCGCCGGCCTACCTATTGTATCTGTCCAGTACTCCCATTCTTGCCTTTCTTAATTGTCTTTCTCTTTCTTCAGGGGTTATTTTAACGCTGTTGGCTGCAAATACTGCTTCCAGATCAGACAGCTTGACTTTTTTACAGGTCACTTTTTCTTCTTCTTTCTGATAATTAAACCGCCCTGTGATCGTTCCGACCTTGAGACCGCCGGTTGAAATCCAGTTTGCGTAACCCGGGTCGTTATGTGTGATCAGAATCCTGATTTTCCCGTCTTGATCCGTCACTGCTCCGTAATTATTGACTTCTTCAGGGAAATCGGTGGGGGACAAGGCCTGGCACCAGAAATTGGATGCCGTGAATGACCAGTATGCTGCCTTCACCGGTTTCATTTCCAGGACCAGCACTTCATCAGGTCCCAGGTCCCATGAGCCATAATAATATTTATTCTCCAAAGATGCGCCATAAGAGCTGCGATCTTCCAGGACGGTGATCCCGTTGACCGTTTGCCGCATTAACCGGGTCATGTTCAGGAACACTCCTGCCACATTTTTTATCATATTTACAGCGTTGTTCATCTTCTCAGCCAGTCCTTCTTCACTGTCGCTTTCAAGAGGTATCGTTAGGGGTTGATCGATCCTTTCTATGCTTAGTCTGAATCGTTTCTGCGTTTCATCATCCGCAAGATATTCTCTGACAATAATTCCTGTGGTGCTGTCGCTCAACTGAAAAAAGTTTTCATCATCCGGCTTCGCTTTACTGAGAATGACCTCATAAGAACCATCCGAGCTAGCCTTATAATCATAAATATTTTTGGTTGAAAGGGTTTTGCCTCCTCCTTCTGTCACCCAAAAGTTATTCATGGCCTGAAATGTCGCAACCACAGGCAGTCCGCCCTGTGGCTTGCAAACAACGCGGTAGGTACCGCTGGGATCTATGTTTGCACAGCGGTAAATTGCGTCCCGTTGATTGCATCCCCATGCTGCCAGATCATCCCAGTTAGAGATAAATTTTGGTCGGTCCGTGTCGGCATTCAGTAAATGATTATGGACCCCGACAAATAGAAGGGTGGATAAGTACCTGTAACCATCTGAGACAACCTGGGGATCATCTTTTAACACATCCGGCTGGCTCATTAACCAGGGCCCCAATTCAGCTATTTTTTCGGCCATCATCTGCCACTCCCGGGCCAACAGGTCATGTTGACCTTCGGACGAAGCTATTTGTTTGACCTGATCCGGGGCGTCGCTTTTGTTTTCCGGAGATCGTTGGCAACCCAAAGCTAAAAAGATGATCAGAATGGATAATTTTTTCATTTTTAATAGATTTTTTGACAAAGTTACTATTATCAATTAGATCAAGCCAACTCAATAAGAACTTTGTCTCTAAGGTTTTACTACTTTACACTATACTCTGGACAAAACACCTAAGTTGACCACCTCCCGGCGGAGTTTCTGACCTGGTGGTCGATTTGTCCGCTGAGACCTAAAAATAGCTTTGCTGCAAGCCCTTTTGAATACCTTCAGGGGTGGTCAATTTGTCGCGCCGATGATTGGTATTCCTGAGCGTTTTTCCCACCCATACTTGAATTTCTCTAACAAATAACCCTGAATTAAATTTGACTCCTGTCATTTTTAGCTGCCCGTTTGGCTACTTTAGATGCTCTTTTCTCTTTCAGACTTTTTGTGGATTCCTTTTTAATGTTCTTTTTTTCTTTCCCTTCTTTAGATTTTACCATGGCAGCTATTTTTTTTAAATGTGATGTAAATATTCGAGTTAAATTGAAACATTCAACATTTCTTGGTGGTACAATTTACGACATTTTCCCGAGATAACCAATTACTCCTTTTATTAATAATTGGACTGGACAAAATGCCTTAGTTGACCACCTTTCGGCAAAGTTTCTGACCTGTTGGTCAGTTGCTCCGACTTGAGTTAAAAATGGCTTTGCAGCAGGTTCTTTTGATTACCTTCGGGGGGTGGTCAATTTGTTCCGCCGATGACTGGTTTTCTTGAGCGTTTTTTCCATTCTATGCGCCATTATAATATTTCATCTGCGGAAATTTGACATATTTGTTGTGGTTTTAACAAAGTGAGATCTCACGTTATAAAAATGAATTTTCAATTTATACTTATGAATTTTGAAAATAAGCAAGTGTTTGACGATCAAATTCCGAATTTTGAAGAGGTCGATTTTCAGTCGGTAAGCATCCGGTATAAAAAAGTGTTGCTGCTCAGCTCAATTCTCGAATTTCTGATTCTTGCCTCTGTAGCGACAGGTGTAGTGTTTTTTAATCCTGACATTGAACTGGCACAAAAGCCCTTTTTGTTTTATCCTATAGTTTTAATATGGTTCTTTTTCAGGTTAATGATTATTAATAAAAAGTATAAAAGCAAAGGTTATGCCTTCCGGCAGAAAGATGTTTTGTATAAATCAGGAATCATTTTCAGGGAAGTGGCGGTTGTTCCGTATAAAAGGATTCAGCATTGCAGGAACACAGAAGGTTTTAT
>Ga0209704_1000199_pt1 | contig 11104 bp, 24 predicted proteins | sample PPLLaktember2015_FD_187258 | JGI IMG/M metagenome (GOLD analysis project Ga0209704, IMG submission 187258) | Freshwater sediment microbial communities from Prairie Pothole Lake near Jamestown, North Dakota, USA - PPLs Lake P7 Core (6) Depth... | ecosystem: Environmental > Aquatic > Freshwater >... | reverse complement strand
CACTAAAATCAGAACCCCTAAAATCAGAATCCCTAAAATTAGAATAACTAAAATCAGAACCCCTAAAATCAGAATCCCTAAAATTAGAATAACTAAAATCAGAACCCCTAAAATCAGAATCCCTAAAATTAGAATAACTAAAATCAGAATCCCTAAAATCAGAATCCCTAAAATTAGAATTCCTAAAATTAGAATTCCTAAAATCAGAATCCCTAAAATTAGAATAACTAAAATCAGAATCCCTAAAATTAGAATCCCTAAAATTAGAATAACTAAAATCAGAATCCCTAAAATTAGAATCCCTAAAATTAGAATTACTAAAATTAAATTCAGAAAAATCACAATTTGATAAATCTAGTCTAATTATTAAATTAGAAAAATCTTTAGTTTTAATTCTTTGTTTAGATATTCCAGACTCCAATAAGATTCTTAAAATTTGTTTTTTTGTTTTCATAATAATAATTGTTTATATTTTAATTAGTTTATAATATCTATTATACTAAAAATAAAGAATGGTTGTTTCACAAATATACAGATATTATTTAATAATAATAAACCCCCTCAATAATATTTATTAATGTTATTTAAGGGGGTAAAAATAATATCAGTATGAATAAAAATTAAATTGTTACAAAACAATTTTTAAAATATGAGGTTCGGCAATAATGATATAAAGCAGAACACTAACAAAAAAAACAGGGAATGAAAATAATAATACTTTGTTAATAATTTTTTTAGTTGAAGTTTTCATAATATTAATTGTTTTAATTGTTAATAATAAATTCTAATGATTATAATTTAACTTATGATTGTTTATTATTATACCCAAATTTAAGTATGTTTGTTTCAAAATAATGATATAATAATAATAATAATCAGATTAATATTGAATTATATTATTATTAATCTTGTTGATCTTTGGGTAAATATTGTATTGCTTCAGCAATATGTTCTGCTTTAATTTCCTTTGAATTTTCCATACATGCAATCACAGAACTCAGATCAATTATATTTTGGATTTTATCAATATCTTTTATATCTATCTTTTTACAGGCATGTATTAATAATGTTTTTGAAGCTTCATTTAATTCAATATCTTCAATTGATTTAATATTTTTAACCCTATTTATAATAAAGAAAAAAGATTCATATTTTTTATCTTTCAAAAAATCATAAGGAATAGTATAATAATTACAAAAACTCGGATTTGTTATATCAAATGAAAAAATTATTTGATATTCATTAACAAACCAATCATAAATAAAATTTTGATAATTTAGGGGTAAATTATAAATTTTAAATGTCATTTCTTTAAATCCTAAGATATAAGCACAAAATATGATCTCAATAAAACGATCAATGTTTGGTTGCCTGTAATTTACTTGTGGTGTTTTCATAATAGTATGTATATTTATTTAAATGTTAAAATTAAAATGTTAATAATAATTATAATAATATTTGTAATTGTAATTAAAGAGTACATTGTATTATTTCATATTAATATAATCATCCCAAAAATATGTTTTACCTTTTAAATGTATAATTGGGTGTACAATGCCAGTATAATCATACATAAGTCTGTTTTTAACGTATTTCTGCCAAAGAATTTTACAACCTTCAGAAACAGTCCAAAGATTTGTATATAATTCTGTATTGTCTTCATTCATTGTTTTTTCAATTAACAATAAGGAATCATTGACATTTACATGTTTCTTTATTTTGTCAAGTTGTTTACCTGAAAACTCCCAAACATATGATTCTAATAAACTGGGGTTATTTCTTTATTTTGATTGTTATTTCTGTATCTTGTTTACTTGGTTGTACATTGTTTGAAGGATGATTATGAGCAATAATAACACCACTTGCAAGACTTTCAATTGCATATTTGGCAATTAATTTTATATCAACAACTGTTCCAGCAATTCCACCCTGAGAAATTTTTGCATAGGCAATTGTTTGATTACTTCTATTTAATAACAATATAAAAAAACTTTCATAAATTTCAATGTCATCAAAATAGAATTGTTTAATATAATTATATGTATCTTGTGAAGATGTTATTTTCTTTTTTTCAAAACCATTATTATTGTTTTTTTCGATCTTCAATTTCAATTCATATACTTTATTATTATTAATATTAATTGTTGTTTTCATAACGTTTATATATTTAAAATTGTTGTTTATTAATTTGAATTTCTTATAACTGGTTATCTATATTTAATTTCTTATTTAGGGATGTTCCACGTGGAACAATGTTTGTAATATATTAATTGTTAATGATTTGTTGTTAAAGTTTTACTTTGATTTAAAGGACATTGTAACAATATTAATAATATAAGTTATCGTTATCAAGTTCATAAAACAATACATTGTCCTGAACACTTTCTAAATTAGTATTAGAATTGATACATAATACTTTTTTAGGTTCAAATAGTGTGTTATTAGTTTTATTAATAGTTATATTATTGTTATTATTATTAATAAGTGTATTTTGTAATTGTTCTTTAGCCCTTTTAATTTGGGTTTTAACCGTATTGATGTTTATATTTAATATTTCTGCGATCTCCCTGTATTTGTAATTTTTAACAAAATAAAGAGTAGATATGATTTTATATTTTTCATCCAGATTATTAAGGGTGTTATCAATCATAATATCATTATCTTTATTTTCTAAGATTTGATGAACATCAATATTATGATCAATAAATTCATGTTGTTCTTTGCCTTTGTTATCAAGATATTTAGAAATATTTAATTTGTTCTTTTCAACTGTATTTTTTATAAGTTTAAGATTGTTAAAATGTTGTAATGTTAAATTTTTGGCAATGGTATGTAAATAAGTATTAATATTAGATTTGCTTGAATCAAATATACTCAATGAGTTATTAAATTTAACAAAAGCCTCGTTTGTTATTTCCTGTGCAATATCAAGATCTTTTAACATTCCATTAACAAAAAATAATAGTTTATCATAATTCTTTGTATAGAAATCATTAAAACTAAAATTGGATAAACTTATTTTGTTTTCTCTGGCAATTGCCCAGGTTCTTTTTAAATGAATACCAAAGTCAGTAAATGTATTTGGGTTTTCTTTGATATCTTTTTTATATCTGGCCCAAGTTGCTCTTTGTACTTGTGAACTATTGATTTTAAAACCCAAATTATAATTATTATTGTTGTTTGTTGCTTTCATAACATTCTTATTTTTGGTTGTTTTATTAAACTTTCTTGTTATTGTTTCTTAATATTAGTTGTTTATGTTTTGTTGTTTTTTATTATTTTTTTTCTGTTATACTTCTTATACGTAACAAACCTTATATAAGTTTCCAAAATAATGTTAATTTTTGTTAATATTTATGATATAATATAAGGTATCAATAAAATCAATACATACAGGGGCAATAAAATATAAAATAATTATAAAAAATATAAAATTTCGACCCAAATATAGAAATTATTATATATAATCCAAATATTTTTATATCATTTATAATTTTTATTTAGAAATTATGAAACAAACACAATTTATTTTGGATATAATAGAAAAAACAATAAACGATAAATATAACGTTATGAAAAAAATAGGTAAAAAAAATACAGATAAATTCCTTCGTCTACTTGATAGGATATTATTAGATGCAAATTTTAAACGTACTGTAGTTACTGATAGATTTAATTCTATGTATGAATGGGTAAAAGATACAGAAAATTTTGGCAAGATTTATTTTGATCCTGATAATGATAGTGATTCAAGAATTTTTAGTATTTTTGGAAGGTTTGAAGACGTTGATAAATGTAAAAATATTAATCAACATAATATTAATCCTTATTCAGGTAAATGTAATTTTCATTCAACTGATATGGAAAGTATTATTAAAGGGTTTGAAAATTTCTTATTAATAATAAACTAATATATAACTAATCATATGTCAAAAACATATTACTATACAATCAAAGAAAATAATAAAGCTTGGGATCAATGCCCTCAACAAAGTATAATTGCAATTGATTGGGCACATTTTGTTGATGCTTGTTATAAATTATCTAAAATACATAGTGCTGAAGTTAGAGGATCGGATTATAAAGGTTATAATTCTCAGGGTTATTATTTTTTGTATAAAGAAAATCAAGAATAACACAAATATAATTAATTAAATATATAATTTTATCATGAAAAAAGCATTATTTAAAGGACTAATTTCAGGTGTTTTAGCACTTATTTTAGGTTTAATAATTATGTCTATATATCCACCTTTTACAATTGGGTTTGTTTTAGGCTGTGCAACTGGAATAACAATTGGAAATTTTATAAAAGGATATTATGAAAACAATTAAAAAGATATCCAAAGATCAATTAGTTGATATGCTAATGAATTGGAAATTTGGAGCACAACCCGCCTCAATTCAATATTTAACTACTCCAGAAATAAATAAATTTGGATTAGAAAAATATGGAATTGTTTTTAAACTTGCTTCAATAGGTTGTATGTTAGGTTACATTTATTCTAATAGCATTAATAACGAATTGAAAAAACAAAAGATAGATCAAAACTTCTTATCCTTGCCTTTATGGAAGGGACAGGGACAAAGATTAAACCCGTTATTGGCAAAACATATTAGTAATGGTAAATTATATATTTCATATAAATATCAACAAACATTCAAATCGTATTATTTTGACCAGAATTTAAATAGATTGAATGAAAATGATATAAAATTATGTTTAAAAAATTCCAAATCTAATAATAATAATAATTTTAAACCTGTTATTGAACATAGAGAATTATCTATTGATAATATAAAAAAAATGAAATTTAAAAAAATTACCTATATAATAGGGTAAAACTATTTATATAAATCTGGATTAATTTTATACTAAAATAAAAAGTAATTTTAAAACATATAATTATGAAATTTTTATTATACATATTATTAATTTATATCGGACTTAAAATTTTTAAGTTTATTAGATTTTTAATTAAAAATATCAAACCTAAAGATATTGGTATTATTGACTTTGACAATAATAATGCTTCTTTATCTTAAAAAATATCTTTAATTTTATTTGTGTTTCTATTCGTTTTTATTTCTGTTTTAACATTTATTAACAGTAATATTGAAACTTTTATACTATGATTTACGTATAAGAAGTATAACAAACAAATAAAACAAATAATATTATGAAAACGATTAATCAAGAAATTAGGGAAATATTAAAAGTAAATAAAATAATAGCAAAAATTAAAATAGATGTTTGGGGTATTACAATTAATTGTAAAACTCATGAAATGTTTATTAATGCTAGTAAATTATTTCCTAAATATAAGGTTACTTATGGATTTTATAACAACTAAAAATATAAAGTTATGTTACAATCAAAAGATTTAAACGAAAAAAGCCCTTCAAATACATATGTTATTCCAGTATACGCAAACGGGCAATACACAGAAATAAAATTTAAAAAATTTACCTTACCAAAAGAATATGAAAATTTTGGTGCAACTTGGTATTTTTACAATAGATTAGATTTATTTTCTTGTGGTGGTGAAGCTTTCCCAATTGAATATTATAACAATATTGAAACTATTAATTAAACCAACAAACAAAATAATTAATATTATGAAAAACTTTTATTATAACATAATCGAAACAAAAACAAGTAAAAATAGTTGTGGACGTAAACAAACTACAAATATCTATTTAAAGAATAAGTTTGTAACTGCAAAACAAAACAACGATCCCAAAGGTTTAAATGATTATTATTAACCAGTTATAATAAATGTTATGAAAACAAAAGAAACTTTTGATCAATTTACAGTTATATGTACAGTAAACAATGAAAATAATAAATCGTTTAATTTTCAGGTTAAAGGATGGCATACAGAAAAACAATGTGAAAAACTTATTAATAAGTATGCCAAAGGTAATTTATTTATTGATTATGTTTCTGGTTATACTGGCGAACAAGTAAGCTGTAATATTCACGCAAAATTTATTTAAAATATATTGAAATAACTAAACAATCATTAATATATAAATGTCATGCCAACATTAGAATTAAAATTCAAAAACGAATATTCATTTGAAAGAGCTAAAATTCATTTTAATGAAGTTAGTAATTATTTACCTGATAATATTAATGATGAATTCAAAAGTTTTTCTTTTGAAGTATCCGATCAGGATGAAGCAAATAATTTAGAATCTTATATTGAATCTGAATTAAATAAAACTGCCTATATACAAAACTATTATTTTGAATTTGAAGATTAATAACAACATAAAACAATCGAATGTTATGAAAACAACAAATAATCACTATTTAACCAAAAAAGAAGTAGAACAAATATTTAAGACAGAGTTTAAAGACTTCTTAAAAGAATGTAATACTACTCCAAAGGATAAACCTGCTAAAAGAGAAGCTTGGAACAATTATATTGATTATCTTCAAAAAGATAATCAAATCAATCCAAAATCTGACTGGGTACACCCTAAATTTATTAGTAATTAAAACCATAACATTAAAAATAAATAAAATGTATTCAGCAAAATCTTATCAATTAACTCAAAGCGAATTTAATTATTTGCTCCCAATTTTAAGAAATGATTTATTAGAATCAAACAATAAATATTACTTCATTGCTTATAATATTGATCATTTAATTGATATGTTAAATAGGCTGAAGGGTTTATATGATAACTACAACGATTTAAAAAATATGATTGCTTATAATTGTTCTAAAAAAGGAAATTTAGAACTTTTTAGAGAATCTATAAATGTAATTATACATAACTAAAACACTATTAATATTATGGAAGCAAATAATAATAACCCATATATGAAATTATCGTTATTATCAGTTGATGAAATGTTAAACAGACCTGAAAAGGGTTTTAACCCTCAAATTTGGAAAGAAAGGATTAACAGATTAAAGGATTTTGAAAAAATTCAATTTTATGTGATTGAATCAGACAAAGTTTATAGTTATGCTAGATTTTATGCATCTTATATAATCAATGGTTTATATTTATTTAATGAAGTTGGTTATAACTGTTCTTTGACAAATAACGGTTTTTGTAAAGTCCAAATTGATGAACAGGGCAATTTATATAAAGATTTATTTGTTATTGGAGATAAAACGGGATATGCCGAAAATTGTGAAACTAATAAAAATCTTTTTAAAATGAATTTAACACCCCTAAATATTATGGTAAGTAATTGTATTTAAAACATTCCTAATAATTATAATCTAATTAAAACAAATAATATTCTGAATGTAATAGTAAAAATATTTATTGATAATTAATAACAAATAAAAGAAGAATTAAATAACAATCATTAATATATAAACGTTATGGCACACACAAAAAATTATCCAACTAAAAAAGAAGTAATTAAAATCTCAAAAAACGTTGTTGACTGTGTTAAACAGCAAACAAAAGATATGGAACAAGTTGTTAAAGATGCTCAAAACGCAGCAAAACTTTTAAAAGCATACGCAGACAACATGCCAAACCCTGGAGCAATAATATTAAGATGTTTTAAAAAACTTTTTTAATAATTACTAAACATATATAAATCATTATGAAAAAAGTTATAAAATCATTGGCAATAGTTTATTTAGCCGGCTTAATTAGTTTAGATGAACTTACAAACAATATAATTAAACATTGTTCAAAATTTTATACTACTCCCTTTATAATTCGATTAGGTTCAAAATTTGGACAACCTTTTAGAGTTGCAATTTATCAAAAAAATGAAAATAATGATAATGATTTGATTTGTGAAATTATAATTAAACAAACTTTAGAACAAAAAATATTATCAGGTCAAAATAAATAAATATATATTATGTGTAATTTCCCAAAATTTTGAAACAAAACATATAAAATTTACATATAATAGATCATACTCAATTAAGTTAAACGTTCATTGAAATAAAAGATTTTGGTAAAGTTTTGATTATAATGTATGTTCTAACGGTAAATTAAAGCCAAAGGATTAAATTCCCTGAAAGTGTTTGCAAGGTTAACACATGTTAGAATCACGTTATCACTTACCAAAATCTTTTTTATTTAATCCTTTAGATTGTTTATTGTTTTTTCATAATAGTTTTTTATTAATATTAAGGTGTTTTAAAAAACTTTTTTAAAATTATATCTAATTTTTGAAACAAAACATATAAAATTTAGATATAATATATAGTTAATAATAAAGAATACATTTAAAACGTTCATTGACTTAAAAGTAAAGTAAGGGTTTGATAAAATACATAATATTTGCATTTGTCTTTTTATAGCAATAGTCATAATATATTATTTATTCATCCCAAAACTTAATAAGTTTATGCAAATCAAATAAAATCGAATTTTTGGGCACAAATGAAGTTTTTCTTATTAAATATTTTGGGGTGTTAATTTCTTAAACGTCCAGACTTAAAGTTGTTTCAAATAATTGTTTGATTCTATTATTAGGTATTGGCCATTGTTTTTATAGATAGATTAGAAATTATTATCAATCCTTACAATACTTTTATTTTATTCATCCAGATTGTTAATTGTTTTTTCATAATAGTTTTTATTAATATTGGTTTGTTAAATAAGGGGGTGTTGTTTCCCCCTTATTTCGTTTTACTGACTTTTAATTTATTATTATTGAAACAACAATATATAATTTATATTTGGAAGCTTTAAAACGTCTTAAAATTGATATTATAATAAGTAATAATAATTATACTTATTTTATATATCTTTGTCTTATCATATTATTTATTAACTAATACTTATAATTGGGAACATAAATTAATTTAGATTAAATAAAAATAATATATTATAATTGTTCCACGTGGAACATAACTATTAATATGTATGGGTGGCTTGTATCCTCCGGCTAGTCTACCTCCCAGCCCAACGCTATATTTACCTTGTGGGTACTACTCGAATAACTTCTGACCATAAAAAAAATCCCCAAAAATTTTTAAGATTTAATAGATCGGTTTTTATAAAACACTTATATAACCCCCTAATAATAAGCAATATATTGTCTATTATTTAAACTATTTATTTAATATAAACACTCCCAAATAAGGAAATATTAACTCTAATTAAGTCTGGAATCTCCAGACAAATCTTGTTAAGTCTTAGTATAATATAGAAAAAACTGTCCCCATATATTGTGTAATAAAAATATGTTTTCATAAAAATATATAATTGGTATGAAAAATAGGTAGGTCAAAAATTTCCCAAAAATTTTTTAGGATATATAAAACATGAAATTATAATAGTAATAATATATAAAATAATTGTATATTAGGGGAGGGGAAAATATAAATATAATATCAAATAAAGGATATATTATATTCCCATATGATTAATTAAATATAGGAACGATTTGGATATGTTAATATTATTATTATTATTATTATAAAGCCATATCGCACCATTCTTCCAAATCATTTCTATATTGTCCCCAATTAACTATTTGGTTGGATGAGATAGCGTACCACATAAAATTATGATTTAATCTTTGAAATAACACAGTTATTCCTTTTTTTGTAACATAAGAATATCTTTCGGATTCCATCACATTTAAATTTTGTTGTAAGAGGTCGTTTGTATCATTCATATTATATGTTATTATTATTATTATTATTATTTAATTTGATTACATTTGGCTTCAGGATCTTTCATACCACTACGGTTACTATTATACTTACATTCATCACATTCGATTATTGTATTATAATTACATCCCCAGTCTGGGCCATCCATCATTCCCCATTCATATTTATACCATCCCTTACATTTAGGATGTTTTTTGTTTTTAATACCTATTATTTCTGGGGGTACATTTTCTAGGTTTATATTGTCTGGTATATTCATAATTTTAAATATTATTTGTTTCTATATCTTATAATTATTTAAAGATTTATATATTAATCTTTCAATAAAATTTAAATAATAATTATATTTATATTGATAATTTAAAATATAATTATTACACACCACCTCATTTTTTATAAATTTGATAGTTAAAAAGAAATAACCATATGGTTTTTTATGTTTAAAATCAAAATAAAAGATAAAACATAATATATTTACAAAAATAACATATAGCCAACTTAGTGTAAAATATAAAAATATAAATATGTATTTCATAACCTTAATTTTTAATTACTATATATTAATTTTTTTAAAATATTTATCGTTCATTAACCTCTCATTTATTATTTCTACATCCTTAATATAATTATCTGTATCCATTTTATATATTATTATATATTATTTCATATATGTCGATTTGGGTACTTCATCTTTCTCTATTGTTTTTTTAAAACCTAAATTCCCTGCAACATGGAATATAACTACGCCTTCAGGTTTAAGATACCCTTTAGAAGCATAACTCCCATTAATTTTTAGATCATTTAATACTTCATCAACTTTTGTCGTATCAAAAATACCTTTATATAAAACAGGTACTAAACCAACACATTTAGGTAAGACTTCTTGATATTTTTCTATTTTAGGATCTTGACATATTATTCTTTGTGGTTCTGTTCCAAATAATGCCCATCTACTTACATTGAATAATGAAAATCTTTTTTCTCCTTTGGGTAAATTATATCCTCTTTAGATTCCACTTCCCCACCATTCACCAAAATGTCTTCCAACACCTAATTTTAATATCTCTTCTTTATTCTCTTCGACCCATTTAGCGAATCCATAATTATCGTCTTGAGGCGTGATCCATCTGGTTCTACTACCACAAAATATTTCATTATTTTCTGTAATCAAAACCTAGGCATTTGTTCCATCGATTTTTTCTGTGATTATACATTCTCTTGATAATCTTACCATTTTTGGGAATTCTTGGAATTCCACATTTGTCGTTGTTGTTGTCATATATTTTATTATTTTATTTATGTTTAATATTATTGTTATTATTTATGTTTGACTGGTTTTATTTTTTATATAATTGATATATCATCATTTCATTTTTAGGTAGAACAAATTCTATCATTGTTAGTGGAGGTGGAATCAAATCTACTTTTGTGGGAATAATACCATTTATATTAGCATAAGATATAACAAACCCAAATATTATTTT
>Ga0209704_1000197_pt1 | contig 11233 bp, 2 predicted proteins | sample PPLLaktember2015_FD_187258 | JGI IMG/M metagenome (GOLD analysis project Ga0209704, IMG submission 187258) | Freshwater sediment microbial communities from Prairie Pothole Lake near Jamestown, North Dakota, USA - PPLs Lake P7 Core (6) Depth... | ecosystem: Environmental > Aquatic > Freshwater >... | reverse complement strand
GTCAAAAACTAGAGCTGCAAAATTCTTTTTATTAACAAAGAATGAAATAAATGACAGTAAAGTACAATCATCAATACTAACATTTTTAAATGATGGGGATAATGTAGTTTCAAATAGTTATGGAAAGATACACACAAAAGAAGATATTGGAAGTTATTCATTATCTGTAGCATCAAATCAAGCAGTTTTAGATTTTTTTCCTCTAGATGACAGGATAAATGATTACAGTTATGGGTTTGTTTATTATGACACCAAGCAATTTATTACAGAGTCTTCTTTTTTTGATTTGGGAAATGTAGTAAGTGTTGCATCTTCCAATACTTCGATATCTTCTGGTATTACTAAAACTATTTTCAAAATTCCTGAGAAATTTAGTTCATCAAAGTTGATTGTCGAATTAACAGGAAATAAAAAAAAATATGAGTTCTTAGAATTAAATTTAACTAGTACAGATACTGATATTTTTAATGTAGAATATGGAAGATTAAACTTAGGAACTCAGTCCTTATCTGGAATAGGAACATTTAATTTTTATAGAGATGGATCGAACAACATTAATATAGATTTTTCACCTTTGGATATATCTGAAAATTATACTTCTAATGTTGTTGCGGTTTCTTTAGCAAAAACCGAGTATACAGAGTCTGGAGAAAGACAATTAACTTATTCTAATTTTTCTTCGAATTCTGTTTCGATTGCGGCATCAACTAGTCCAACACAACATGTAATATCAACATATCCAATACAATATTTGTCGGCTTATTATATAATACAAATAAATGACATTACAAATAATAAAATACAATTTTCTGAATTATTGACTTCAAATAATTTGACAGAATCGATTTTTGTTGAGTACGGTAAAATAAGTTCCAATGACAGCATTGGAACTTTTGATACAAATATTTCAGGAATATTTGAGTTGACCTTTACTCCCAATCCAAATATAGATGTCGAAATAAAAGTATTTCAACAGACTTTGGGATTTGTTCAGCTCCCAAAATCGCCATCAAAAATAGATTTAAAAAATTCTAGCATTGTAACATCAGCCATTAAACTTGGATATGGAAATGATAATAATAAATTAAATTTTAATTTAACTCATAAAGGTATTCCAATATTCGAAAGAGCATTTGATGGAAGTAATTCATCAATTGTCAACTTAAATCAGAATTCAATTTATTTGCCAAATCATTTTTTTGTTACTGGAGAAAAGGTATTATATAGATCCGACGAATTCAATGAAGACCTGACAAATAATTCCATAGGAATTACGACTGCATATGTATCAGGAATCGGAAATACCAATAAATTGCCACAAAATTGTTATGTATATAAATTTGATAATGCCAGGATTGGATTGTGTTCTAGTCCAGAGTATGCATTCTTTGACCCACCAATACTTTTTGACTTTACCTCTATGGGAGTGGACGCAAATCATTATGTAACCTCCACAAAGCAAAATGTAAAATCTCTGATTTGTATTGATAATTTGATACAATCCCCAATTGTTGGCACATCAATTACAACATCACTAACACAAAATTTACCTTTTGTAAGTGATGTTCTAGTTTTCTCTGGTATATCTTCATTTTTTTCTGGAGATTTGATAAAAATCAATCAAGAAATAATGAAAATAGAAGTAGTTGGAATAGGAAGTACCAATTATGTCGCTGTAAAAAGACCTTGGCTTGGATCTGGGATATCATCACACAGCTCAGGAGATTTAGTACAAAAATTAAAAGGAAATTATAATATAGTTGGGAATACAATTTATTTTGATTCTGCCCCATATGGGCCAACTGAACCAGAAGAAGAATATAATACATCAGAATCAATTCCAATAGAATCTACTGCACAATCAACTTTTCAGGGTAGAGTTTTTGTGCGGTCTGGCGATCCAACTTTATCCGAAGAATCATACGAAAAAAATTATCTTTTTGATGATATATCGGAGGATTTCAATTCATCACAGAAAACATTCGAATTAACAGAGCAATCTACCCAATTGGTGGATTTTTATCAAGATGAGTCAATAATATTAATTAATAATGTATTACAAATTCCGACAGAAGATTTCAATTTAAGTGAAGTCGGATCAAGCACAAAAATAAATTTCACCGGATCCGCAACATCAATTTCATACGATCCAAATAATGCTAGCATACCAAGAGGAGGAATTATTGTTTCGGTTGGTTCGACTGCTGGATTTGGTTATCAGCCTCTAGTATCCGCTGGAGGCACAGCAATAGTTTCGATATCTGGAACAATTCAGGGAGTTTCCATAGGAAACAGTGGTTCTGGATATAGACGGCATTTACAAACAGTTAGAGTTGGGGTACAAACATCAGATGAAAGTACAGTAAATATTGAGTTTATAGGAACTGCTACTGTTTCAAATGGAAATATAATTGGAGTGGCAATTACCAATCCTGGATTTGGATATACCTCATATCCGTTAGTGGGCCAAACAAAAACTACAAAAATAGTATCAGCTGCTTCCACAGAAATATTTGTAGAAGATGTATCGATTATTCCAGAAAAATATCCTATTATATCAATTGAACCCAGTATAAAAAATGCTCCTATTGTTGGGATAGGAGCATCCAGTGTATTCATATCGAGTTCAGATGCACCAGTATCTTCAATACCAATATATTCATCAGTAAAATTCAAAAAATACAATCCCCCAAAAATTGTATTTGATTCCCCATTATCTTATAGTGACATTCCACTAAAATATAGTGGTAATGCGGGAGTCGGAACTGAAGCAACCATTGATATCGTAGTTGGACAAGGATCTAGTGTAATAGATTTTACTGTAAAGAATTATGGGTATTCATATTCTGTTGGTGACATATTAACTTTACCAATAGATGGTGTGGTTGGAATACCTACACTAGGACAATTCAGAGAATTTCAATTGACTATAGTAGAAACATATTCAGATACATTTTTTGGGTGGTCAATAGGAAATATCATATTATTAGATGGCATTTCAGATCTAATTGATGGCAAAAAAAGAATTTTTCCATTATCATACCAAGGAAATAGGTTCTCTATTGTATCACAGCCGGGATCTAATATCGACATAGAAGCAACATTATTGATATTCGTAAATGATGTTTTACAAGAGCCTGGAGTTGGATATTTTTTCAATGGCGGCAGCACTATCACTTTTGCTGAACCACTAAAATCATACCCAAATGGAGATAAAGATAAATGTAAAATAATTTTCTACAGGGGAACAAACGGGATAGATGTCAAAGATGTTGATATTTTAGAAACAATAAAACAAGGGGATTATATTAAGTTAGAAAGTGATGATTATAATTATAGGCAAGAATTTAGACTAGTAGAAGATATAACATCTGTAGATATAGCAAAAACAAATTTATATAATAAAAATGGAATATTAGATGATGTTGATATTTTGAGACCAATAAATTGGACCAAACAAAGGCAAGATTTGGTGATCCAAGGAAAACAAATAACCAAAGATAGGCCAATATATGAGCCATTAATTTATCCAACTACAAATATAATAAAAAGTGTCGGAATTGGGACAACTCAAATATATGTAAGTAATGTAAAAACTATTTTCGATAATAAAAAAGAAAATAATGTTACAGAGGATAGAAATTCTATAGAAATAATATCAGCAAATGGCCCATTGGAAATAAAAAGAGAGGCCATATCTAATGTAAATTATAGTGGCGATTTTGGAATAATTACAGGAATAGCAGCTACATCTATTCCTGGTGTTGCTCAAACCGGGCTAATCTTTGATTTACTAATAGAGTCGGATTCTTATTTGAGAGATTTGGAATATGTAGATGAAATGATAGATACTAGCAATATAAAAACAAATTACTTTTTTGAAGTATATAATAGTAATATAGGAAATGGATTAAATTCAATAGGTAGAGATAATATAGTAATTGGAATTGGAACTATATCTATAGATAATGTATATGAAGTACTATCAGTATCCATAGGACAAACACACGCATATGGAATTGGTCTCACTGATGTAGCTAAAGTTGTAGTTAGTGTTCAAGATTATAATGGTCTTGCCGGATTTGGATTTAGTAATTTTTATGGTAATTACAGCTGGGGATTGATAGAATTCCAGCCAAATTCTAGAAAATCACCAAAAGAATTTGCGGTAACTCAAAATTATGGAGTAGTTGGACTAAATGACACCCCAATTATAAGGAGAAAATCTCCATTAAGGTATTTCAATTATCTAACATAAATAGTATCAAAAACAAGATAAATGTCAGCAATCATAACGGATCAAATTAGAATACTAAACGCAAAAAGTTTTGTAAATTCACTAAAATCCGGTGAAAATAAATTATATACTTTTGTTGGGTTACCAAATCAAACAGAATATGATGTAAATTGGGATTCTAGTCCATTACCACCAAAAGACTCATTTGATGATGAGAATGATTGCTGGGAAAATATGATATCCTTAAAAAGGATAAATCCGGATTCTGATGTAAGGCATGTCATCAAAAAAAATGTTTGGTCTTCTGGATCGACTTATGACATGTATAGGCATGATATAAGCAGAAACAATTTATCAAATCCATCAGAGAAGCCAAATTTATACCAATCGAATTTTTATATATTAAATACTGATTACAAAGTATACATTTGTCTGTTTAATGGAGCATCATCTGATAATAATTTTGAAGGTGTCCCATCATTGATTGAGCCAAATTTTACCGACCTTGAGCCAAAAGTGACCGAAGATGGATACATTTGGAAATATCTTTACACATTAAATATAGATGATGTAATAAAATTTGATTCACTTAATTATATTCCTGTCCCTTCCGATTGGGAAACATCCACAAAATACCAATTGATAAGAAACAATGCCATAGAAAGTGGTCAGATAAAAGTAGTAGTAATTAGAAATTTTGGGCAAACTTTAGGGGGGCCAAATATTTACACTAATATTCCCATTTTGGGTGATGGCTCTGGTGGAAGAGTAAGTATTGTTGTCGGCAATGATGAAAGAGTGTCTTCGATAGTCGTGACAAATGGCGGAAGTAATTACACATATGGAACAGTAGATGTAAGTGACATTGCCTTCCCAACTGGAGCGTCATTACCAAAATTTGATGTAATTATTCCACCAAAAAATGGTCATGGGTATGACATTTATAGGGAATTGGGCGCATATAATTTGTTAATATATTCCAGATTTGAAAATGATCAAACAAATCCAGATTTTATCACTGGAAATCAAATATCTAGAATTGGAATAGTAAATAATCCATTAGATTATAATTCTAATATAGTTTTAGACAAAGATAGAGCAAGTGCAACTTATGCACTAAAGCTAATTGGAAAAAATGTAATTGATGATTACAAAGGACTAGTGATAGAGCCGGATTCTATCATAACACAAACAGTTGGAACTGGAATCACAGCTGTCGGAAAAGTTATATCTTATGATAATAAAACTGGAGTATTGAAATATTGGCAAGATAGATCATTATATGGATTTAACTTGGGTGGAGAATACGATAGTAATGGAAACAGGAAACCAGAAAATATTTCCACATACGGAAATGAAAAAATACAGTTTACTAGTAGTATTTTGGCTGGCGGTTCATTGGATATTACTGGATTCCCTCTAACATTAAAAATAGATAATGGATATACTGGAATAACAACAGTAATAAATAATGTTAATTATAACCTTGGACAAAGATTTACTTCTGGAGTATCTTTTCCAGAAGTAAAGCCAAACTCTGGTGACATTATCTATGTGGACCACAGACCAGGAATAACAAGATCTTCTAATCAAAAAGAAGATGTAAAAGTAATCTTACAGTTTTAATATATTAGGATAATCATGCCACAAAAAACTAATTTAAATACTTATCCATATTTTGACGATTTTAATCCGAATAATATATATCATAAGATATTATTTAAACCTGGTTATCCAATACAAGCAAGAGAGTTGACCTCTCTACAATCAATACTTCAAAATCAAATTGAACAGTTTGGGCAATGGGCATTCCAAGAAGGAAGTCCAGTAATATCTGGAAATATTACATATAATGATAGATATTATGCAGTAGAACTTAAAAATACTTTTAACGGCATAGATGTATTTGAATATTTTGGTCCTATTCCAGGAAAAATTATATTTGGTCAGTCTAGTGGAGTAAGAGCAAAAGTAATAAGTTGTATAAACTCACAGAAATCAGAAAGAAATAATACAACAATCTATGTAAATTTCATTGATTCTGATTACACAAATTCTGAATATATTGGATTTTCTGATGGCGAAAATTTACTTTTAGAAGAAGACACAGTATTTACTATAGGAGAAAATCAAGATACAGTTTTAACAATAAGAAGAGGAGAAGCATTTGCTTCCACTATAGATAGAAATTGCAATTCTGTAGGTTCTCAGTTGTCAATTGACTCTGGAGTGTATTTTGCAAGGGGATATTTTATAAAAAATGATCCACAATTTATCATATTAGATCAGTATAACAATTCACCGAGTTATATTGTTGGATTTGAAGTACTAGAAGATATAATCACATCATAAGAAGATCAATTTTTAAATGACAACGCCAAAGGATTTTCAAACTATGTGGCTCCTGGCGCAGATAGGCTTGGAATATCACTTGTATTAACAAAAATAAGGCTTGACGAAGAGTTTCCAAATAATTTCATAAAGTTATTAGAAATTAATAATGGAGTCATACAAAGTATACAACAAAATCCTCGTTTAAATGAATTAGGAAAAGAATTAGCAAGAAGAACTTATGATGAGTCTGGAAATTATTATGTCAAATCTCCAACCATAACAGCAAAAGAAACCTTAAATAATTTACTGGGAAATGGTGGTATCTATAATAAAAACCAAATAACATTCAATGAAAATATACCAGATGAATCCTTAGGTACATATCAGATTTCTCCTTTAAAAGCATATATTAAAGGATATGAAGTTGATGTAGTCTCTCCTGTATTTTTAGACTTCAAAAAGGCAAGAACAACTAAAAGATTAGAAAATCAAAGCGTAGTATATAATACTGGATCGAATTTAACTTTAAATAGAGTATATGGCTCTCCGATTGTAGGATTTTCTACTTATACTTTAAGTCTAAGAAGTGATAGAATAGGAATAAATTCTTCCTCTCCAGCCGGAAAAGAAATTGGTATGGCTAGAGTTTATGATTTTGCTTTAGAATCTGGGTCTTATGATTCTTTAACGCCAGACGCAAATCAATGGGATATATCTTTATATGATATACAAACTTATACAGAAATATCAATAAATGAAAATCTAAGCTTAAACACGCCATCTTACATAAAAGGAAAATCTAGTGGTGCTAGTGGATTTTTGAGATTCGGTATTTCGAATTCTGGTATACTGACTGCGTATAATGTTTCTGGCAATTTCATACCTGGAGAAAAATTAGTTTTTAATGATGTAGAAAATGAAAATACTAGAGTTTCTACATTAATAGTACCTTATACAATAGATAGCGTAAAGTCTTTATATGGATTAGTGGGAACTTCATATACTTTCTGCGCAGATACCGTACAAGACACGAAAAAATTATTTTCAAATGTAGAGATTACAAAAGTAGACTCTACTTCAGGTATTTCTACTATAAAATCTAATATTCCAGTATTTTCTGGTATAGTTAAAAATAATGATTTAGTATCATATACATCCCAAGGAAAAATATATCCCACATATGCTAAAGTAACAAATATAACTGCAACTACTCTTACTTTAACTGGATTGACAACTGTAACTGGAGTATGTGATGCCCAATTACCATCTACCGATATACAAGTAACTGATTTAAAACTACTTGGAACGAAGAAAAATTCATCAGACAACGAAAATCTTTACACAAAACTACCAAAGAATGTAATTAGTAATGTAGATTTAACTAATTCTAGTTTAACTATAAAAAAACAGTTCGATTTGACCATAACATCAAACTCTACCGCAAACATATCCGCTGACCAGAACGAAAGATTCCTCCCGTTTGATGAAGAGAGATATGTACTGACAACAGAAAATGGATTTACAGAAGTTTTAACAAATGATAAATTTGATACTATAACATATAATAATTCTGGAGGATCTATAATAAAATTTAATGGATTGTCCACTAGTAGTGGCTCAGCTAAATTAATTGCCACCCTAACTAAAACTAATGTAGAAGCAAAATTAAAAAATAAATCCAAAATCAAATCAATTGTAGTAGACAAATCTAGATTAATTGGATCTGGAATAGGAGAAACTACCATCAATAATGGATTAGTTTATGGAAACTATCCATATGGAACTAGAGTTGAAGATGATGAAATATGTCTGTTAAAATCTGATGTAACTAAAATTTATGGGATATTTGAAAAATCAGATAGCACAAATTTAAATTTAGATCCAACAACTCCAAAAATTACTTTAGCAGAAATTAACAGTATTTCTGGGAGTACCAATGATATTTCACTTGGAGAAATTTTTATCGGAGAGATAAGCAACGCGGTTGGAATTTATGCAGAAAAAATTGATCTTGGGACAATAGGATTCATATATTTAAATTCCAATTCATTTATTCGTGGAGAGACAATAACCTTTGATTCTTCCCAAGTAACTGCTACTGTAAATTCAACTACTATTGGGGATAAAGATATAACATCAAATTATATTTTAGATGATGGACAAAGAAATTCAATATATGACTACTCAAGAATTATCAGAAAAACATCATACAAAGAACCAACAAGAAAAATAAAAATTTATTTTGAATCATCATCTCATTCTTTGTCTGACACTGGAGACATAACAACTGTAAATTCATATCAAAATTATAATTATTCGGAAATACCCAATATCAACGAAGAAAGAAATAGTGATATTATAGACATTAGACCGAAAGTAACCGAATATCAGGTAGTACAAGGGGCTAGATCACCATTTGAATTTTTGGCAAGAAATTTTTCTGACTCATACAATAATTCTTCCAAATATATTCTTGCATCAGATGAAAACATTACTTTATCTTATTCATTTTATCTTCCTAGAGTAGATAAGATATTCCTCTCAAAAGATGCACTATTCCAGTTGAAATATGGGGAACCATCAGAGACTACTCAGTTTCCTTATTCTTTAGATGATTCCATCGAAATAGCTACAATTTATGTTCCTGCATATACTTTTAGTGCTAGTGATGTTTCGATAGTTAGAAATGAATACAAAAGATACACAATGGCCGATATTGGCAAGTTAGAGACTAGAGTAGAAAATTTAGAATATTACTCTACTCTGTCTTTGTTAGAAAAGGAAACTGCAAATTTAGGTATATTTGACACTAATGGGAATCCTAGATTCAAATCTGGTTTTTTTGTTGACAACTTTAGTACTACTTTATATCAACAGAAAGATACAATAGTAAAAAATAGTATAGACAGACCAAATAATGAACTAAGGCCAACACATTATACTACTAATTGCGACTTAATACTGGGAGAATCTTCCATAATATTAAATAAGGATTTAAGTATAGACATAAATTATTCAAATGATTTCATTTCTAGCAATATAAAGAAAACTGGAAATGTCATAACATTGGATTATTCCGAAGTAGTAGAAAATACTCAACCATTTTCTACGAGAGTAACTGAAGTTACTTCGTACTCTACATCAGAATATGTCGGGGGAATAACATTAAGTCCATCATCTGATACTTGGATAAGCCAAAGAAAAACAAAAACTAATCTTATAGATTTAGACGGAGTTATAACAGAGACCCAAAAACAAATTATAATAACAGAAGATACAGAAGAAACCGGATTTTCTGCTCCAATATGGAACGGAGGGAGTTTGTGGACAAGAGATCTCATATCAACAGAACAAATTCCTTATATGAGAAGAAGGAATATAGAATTTAAAGCAGAACGAATGAAGCCTTATACTAGATTATATGCATTTTTTGATAATGTAGATGTAAATAGACATATAATTCCAAAATTAGTTGAAATTCAAATGACTAGTGGAGTTTTCCAAGTAGGCGAGACCGTTAATGCAAAAATAGAAGATTCTTTTGGTTCTTGGGTTTCTAGTATAGGAACAGTTCCAGATATATTAAAGCAAAAATTGAGCCAACAAGGAATCTCTATAGAAACAATATCCGATTTAAAAAATTTAACTTTAAATTCAAATATTGGTATTAGTACCACATCAAACAATGCAGCAGTAAATATCATTTTAGATTATTTTAGGTCATCAAATTATGAGTCGGAAAATGGAGGTAAGTTTAGATTATGTACGCCAGATCATAAAATTGGCCCATATAATAATCCAACTAAAAAATATAATACAAATCCTTATGATAGAAATCAAATCATACCTTCTGTATATTCCACTACTTCAAGTACATTAAATATTGATACTTTTAGTCTTTCTTATAAGGGTCAATCCAATTTTTATGGAAATATAAAAATTGGAATGAAATTAATAGGAGAAACCAGTAATGCCACTGCAATAGTTAAAGATATAAAATTAATTACTGATGACTCTGGTACTGTAATTGGATCATTTAGAATACCAAATACAGACAATATCAATCAAATTGGAGATAGATTTACTTCCGGTGAAAAGGCATTTAGGTTGACTAATAGCTCAACCAATTCACTTATTCCTGGAGTAGTGTTTACATATGCTTATGAGAAATTTTATTCGCAGGGAACTTTAAATAATGTAGAAGAGGCTATTCTTTCTGTGAGTCCTCCTAGCTATGCCCCAGAGATTCCTCCACCGTTACCAACAGTATATAATTATAGTTTCCCACAATCGACTCCCCAGACTACACAATCAATTACTCCAGTGATTCCAGCGATTCCAATCGTAGGTCCAACGCCACAACAACCACAAGAACCCCAACCACAAAGAATAATAGCTGTAAATCAAGGTGGGCCAGTATATGCAAATGCAGCACAAAGAAGAATAGTTGAAGCATATTTGGATGTCCGCCCAAATTCAAATGTAACTACAGCACAGCAAGTAGCTAATAGATTAGGCGTAAAAAATGTAGATACTCTTCCAAGTGGTCATATACCACAAAATGATGGAGATAGAATAATTAGACAATTACAAAAACAATTAGATGCTCCAGTTGTACCTGGACCTGGATCTTCCATGTCTTCTGGTGGCGGTGGCGGCATG
>Ga0209704_1000195_pt1 | contig 11250 bp, 10 predicted proteins | sample PPLLaktember2015_FD_187258 | JGI IMG/M metagenome (GOLD analysis project Ga0209704, IMG submission 187258) | Freshwater sediment microbial communities from Prairie Pothole Lake near Jamestown, North Dakota, USA - PPLs Lake P7 Core (6) Depth... | ecosystem: Environmental > Aquatic > Freshwater >... | reverse complement strand
TTAACATTTAACGGCAACGACCCTGATGGTGGTACAGGGTATGGTTTTGCAGCTTGGGCGGCGTGTGAACCTATTGACACTTTAGTAGATGGGAACCAAGCAAACGACAATTACCGAAAAGGAATTGATTTCCACGCTGGTTTAAACGGCATTGTTTCTAATAACGTATGCGCTCGTAATCGTATTTATGGTATTTATGTAATGAGCAACCGAGGCGCATTTACCATTTCAAATAACCTTGTTACCGAAATGACCGGCCCCAATCCTTTTAACTTAGCCATTTATGGCATTCGTGTTGGTGGGCTTGTTGGTCAAGGCCTTTCCGAAATACCTACATCGTATGTTTTAGATGGGAATGTTATTAATGAGTTTAACCTAACTTCTGGTGTTGATGGATTCCCATTGGCTGATGCAATGACTGGGTGTTCGTATGGTAGTTTGACTATTTCAAATAATATAATTGATGTCGGCTCCGTAGGAGCAATCCATAATAGCGCGGCTAACGCTGGTATTGGACCTGATGGTAATTATTATGACGTAAACTTTTCTAACAATCAGATATACGCAAAGTCTTGCACACAAACACTACAGCCTATTTTATTTCGTGGAAGTAATAACAGACAAAAAATCTTTTGTAACAACAATGTTAATATTGCTAATGTTACTGGCACGAGTGGCATCGTTGCCCATGCTGTTACATCCATTACAAACCGTTGTTTTATTGCGAACGGCAATAACATTGTTGCCCCAGATTCTGGTTGGTCATCTATTAACGAGCCAATCCAAGTGCGCCGAGTCACAAGCGAAACGCAGACTGGCAACATAGTAAACGGCGTGGCTTGGCGTGATTGGGATGGGTATAAATTTATATTTTTTACAAGCGCAGCCGCTCCAACGACAAATTTTTGGAGTCAAGGTTCTATTGTTTGGAAAAACAATGTGGCGGCATTAGGTACGCCAGGTTATATTTCCACCACGGCTGGTACGCCAGGAACGTGGTCGGCTATGGCTAGTTTGGTTTAATTAGCTAAGGAAAAATAATGGCAACATTTTATTGGGTCGGCGGTTCTGGAACTTGGAATGCTACAGACACTACAAACTGGGCTAGTTCATCTGGCGGTGCTGGTGGTGCTGGTGTACCTACGTCTACTGACAATGTAATATTTGATTCTTTGTCTAACGCAACAGCATACACAGTAACATTAGGGACTAACGCTGTTTGTGAGGACTTAACTGCTGCTGGCCCACTTGCGGGAAATGTTACCTTTTCTTTAGGCGCTACCGCAGTAATTAACTGCCACGGTTCAATGACTTTACCAGCAACAGGGCTTACTTGGACTGGAACAGCGGGGGCAAACCTAGTATTTAGAGCTACAGTCACAGGAAAAACAGTTACTACAAATGGCGTATCTCTAACGAATACAGCCATTACCTTTGATGGCGTTGGTGGTGGATGGACTCTTGGAAGTGCTTTCACCCACACAGGGAATACTTTTTTTGTTACCAATGGAAGTTTTGATACTGGAAACTTTAATTTAACTACCCCTAACTTTTTTTCTACTAATTCTAATATACGAAGTATTGCATTAGGTTCTTCAACTGTTAATATAAGTGGAACTACTGCAGTCAATTTTTCAATTACAACTAATTTAACCTTTAATGCTGGCACATCGTCTATTGTTTGCGCTGGAGCGGCTTCAACACTTAATGGTGGTGGGCTAACTTTCTATAATGTATCGTTTACAAGCGCTGCTGCTGGAACAACCACAATTAATGGTGCAAATACATTTAATAATGTGACACAGACAAGTAGAAATGCCGATGGAGTTAGGCAAATGGTTTTAAGCGATAACCAAATTGTCAATGGAACGCTTACATTAGGGGCTGCAAATACAGCGGTTCGTAGAATTCAAATTTTTTCTAATATTTCTGGGGCTCAAAGAACTATTACATTAAATGGCACACTAGCAACATTATCAGATGTTTCTTTTAAAGATATTAATGCTGCTGGAACTGTATCTACACCATGGACTGGTACTCGTATTGGTAATGGTTTAGGTAACTCAAATATTACTTTTGATGCCCCAAAGACTGTTTATTGGAATTTAGCCGGATCGCAAAATTGGTCTGCCGTAGGATGGGCAACAACTAATAATGGAATTCCAGCCGTAAATAACTTTCCTTTACCACAAGACGCAGCGGTATTTACTGAGGCTGGCTCTGCTGGAACAGTAACAATTAATGGCGCTTGGTGGATTGGAAATCTTCAAATGGCTGACGGCGTATCTAATCGAACAACAGCATTTACACTAGCAACAGGTACAAATACAATTGCTTTTTTTGGTAATGTAACTTTATTTAGCAATTTAACCTTAACTGGAACTGGGTCTTTAACTTTATCTGGTCAAGGAATTACACAAACTATTACATCTGCTGCTGTAACATTTACCCAACTACTAACAGTCGATTGCCCAGCTAGCACGGTTCAGCTACAAGACAACCTGACAATGGATTCTGCTCGTACCTTTACGCTAACGGCTGGTACGTTAGATTTATCTAGCGGCAATCGCACATTAAGCACGGGGTTATTTAGCTCATCAAACAGCAACACAAGGGCTATATTATTTGGTACGGGCAATATTACACTGACGGGTAATGCTGCAACTATATGGAATTTTGTAACTGCAACAGGATTTACATACACGGGTACGCCAACTGTAAATTCTACTTATGTAGGGTCTGTTGGAACTAGAAACATTTTTCACGGCTCTACAGCAGGGGCAACAGAAACAAACACACCTAGTTTTTATGTAAGTGCTGGCGCAGGTGTTATTGATGTATCTAACGCTAAAACATTAGATACAACTGGTTTTAGTGGTTCTTTAGCTAGTAGAGCTAGAACTATTTATGAAAATTTAATTTTTGCTAGTGGAATGACTACCGCTTCTGGTACAACTATAACCACTTTTGGGGCTACTTCAGGCACTCAATTAGTTACTTTTAACGGCGTAACAATAGATTTTCAACTTACTGTAAACGGCGTTGGCGGGATTGTGGCGTTTCAAGATGCTTTAACTATGGCCGCTTCTCGTATATTAACTATTATTAACGGTACACTCCAACTTAAAAACGGTGTAACTTCTACCGTTGGTTCGTTTGTTACATCTAACACAAACCAAAAGTTTTTACAATCAACCACACTTGGCTCACAAGCTACTTTGTCGCAGGCATCAGGTACAGTGGATGTAACCTGCTTAACTATTCGAGATATTAACGCCACGGGCGGCGCAACGTGGAACGCTTTTACAAATCAGTTGAACATTGACGCAGGCAACAATGACGGCTGGGATTTTGGTATTTCGCCCGTTGTGGGCGGCGCAGAATATACTTACGCATTGCGATCATTCACCCAACCTCGGAGATTTTGAAATGACAATGAATCTTAAAGCCGTAACAACCTGTTTCGGCTACCAACAAATTACCGTGGACAGTTCTAAGGGCTTAACAGTTCCAGTTAACGCGCCAGATGGATTAAACGCCAGACCTGTTTTTGCGCTTATCGTAGCCGAAGGCGCTGCTGTTCGTTGGCGCGATGATGGTACAGCTCCTACGGCTTCTATAGGTATGCCTTTGGCAGTCGGTGTACCTTTGCAATATGACGGCGACCTCAGTAAAATTCGATTTATTCAACAAGCCGCTACTGGAATAATTAACGTTAGTTATTATTCATAGTTGGTGTAAGATAAACCACTGTACCGGCCCAGTAGACCGGGGTTCCAATGGAACATGAAATGACTGAAGAAGTCCAACAACCCTTAGCGGAAGTAGACTCCGCGCCCGCAACAGAAGTGACGGCCACTCCTGAAGCAAATGTAAATGCGCCGGAAGTCGCTGAAGAAGCAAAAGAGCCTTTACGGGTTTTTACCCAAGAAGAACTTGATGCAGCAATCGGCAAAAGGCTTGCAAGAGAACAACGTAAGTGGGAAAGAGAGCAGACTCAACGTCAAGCGGAAGCCCAAACGCTGAGAGCGCCAGCAACGATCCCGCCAGTCGATCAGTTCGACAGCCCTGAAGACTATGCAGACGCATTGGCCTATCAGAAAGCTGAACAACTGTTAGCCCAGCGAGAACAAGCAAGGCAGCAATCTGCAATTCTTGAGTCTTATCACGAACGCGAAGAAGAAGCTCGGAACAAGTACGACGACTTTGAACAAGTTGCTTACAACCCAAAACTTCCAATCACTGACGTGATGGCTGAGTCAATCCGAGCCTCGGACATAGGCCCTGAAGTAGCTTACTACCTCGGTGCCAACCCCAAGGAAGCGGAACGAATCTCTCGTCTTGCGCCTATCGTGCAGGCTAAAGAAATTGGGAGAATTGAGGCCAAGATGGCCAATGATCCTCCCGTGAAACGAACCACGTCTGCGCCAGCACCGATTTCGCCCGTCACTGCTCGCTCCTCTGGGGGCCCAGCCTATGACACTACTGATCCACGGTCTACCAAGACCATGACGGATTCGCAGTGGATTGAAGCTGAAAGAGCAAGGCAGATGAAAAAGTGGCAAGCGCAAGCCAACCGCTAAACAATTTTTGAAGGATTTTTTCCATGTCTAATAGTATCTTAACGATCGACATGATCACCCGCAAAGCTCTCGAGATTCTCGAGAACAACCTGGTGCTCACCCGTAACGTGAACCGTCAGTACGACGACAGCTTTGCTGTTGAAGGTGCCAAGATTGGTTCTACACTGCGTATCCGTTTACCCGACCGCGCTTTGGTAACTGACGGTGCCGCCCTGCAAGTTCAGGACGACAACGAACAGCACACCACTTTGACTGTTGCTTCACAAAAGCACATTGGTGTCAACTTCACATCTGCTGAATTGACCATGCAATTGGACGATTTTGCAGAACGTGTTCTGAAGCCTCGTATTAGCCAGTTGGCATCTTCTATTGATGCTGACGTTGCCAATGCGTACAAAACCATTGGTAACACCGTTGGCACCCCAGGCACCACTCCTTCTACTTCTTTGGTCTTGTTGCAAGCCCAACAGAAGCTGAACGAAAACGCTGCCGTGATGTCACCACGTTACGCTACCGTCAACCCAGCCGCCAACGCTGGTTTGGTTGAAGGCATGAAAGGTTTGTTCAACCCTACCGACACCATCAGCAAGCAGTTCAAGAACGGCATGATGGGCACTGGCGTGTTGGGCTTTGACGAGATCAACATGTCTCAGTCAATCAAGCAACACACCACTGGTTCACGTGATGCTTCCGCATCCACCACAACCAGCGCTGCTGTGACAACTGAAGGCGCTGCCACTTTGACTCTGGCTCAAGGCTCTGTGACCACTACTATCGCCGCTGGCGACGTGTTCACTATTGCTGACTGCTTTGCTGTCAACCCACAGACCCGTGAAACCACTGGTGCTTTGTTCCAGTTTGTAGCTTTGGCTACCGCCACTGCTGTTGCTGGTACTTGGACTGTGACTGTTGCGCCTATGTATTCGGCCAACCACGCATTGGCCACCATGAATGTTTTGCCTGCTACTAGCAAGGCCGTGACATTCGTTGGTGCTGCCTCTACTGCTTATGCTCAGAACTTGGTTTACCACAAAGATGCGATCACATTTGCGACCGCCGATTTGTTGCTGCCCCAAGGCGTTGATATGGCTGCTCGCGCAGTTCATAACGGTATCAGCTTGCGCGTTGTTCGTCAGTACGACATCAACAACGACCGTATGCCTTGCCGTATTGACGTTTTGTATGGCTTCAGCACCATTCGTCCACAGATGGCCTGCCGCATCTGGGGTTGATCAGAAACTTTTTTGAAGGAAAATTATCATGGCATTACCTAACGGCGCAGGCGGTTACCAACTTGGTGACGGCAATCTGAACGAAGTCACGCTGGGCTACGGCCCAACTCCCGCAACCTATACAGCTAACGCAACTGCCGCTTTGACAGTTGCCGATCTGGAAGGCGGCATCATTCTGTACACGCAAACCAATGCCAATAACCTTCAGCTTCCGCTGGTGGCTGGTGTGGGTGGTGTAGATGATCGCATCAGCAGCGCCAAAATTGGCAGCACTTTTGACTTTGTTGTCATGTCCACCAGCACTGGTGTGGGCACTGTAACTGTCAACACTGGCTGGACTTTGGTTGGCTCTGGCGCAACTCCTGCATCTGGCGTCGGCGCTATTTTCCGTGCTCGCAAGAGTGCTGAAGGCGCTTGGTCTGTGTACCGCATTGCGTAAACTGAATGGGGGTCTAAACAACCCCCATTTTTCCCTTTTGGAACTGATAAAGGAATTTAATCATGGCAAATAACAAACCTATTGGCGTTGCATACGCCGACCCCCAATTGGATTCGTTCCAAGTTGGCTCAAGTAACGATCCAATTGCGATCACTTCTGCTGGTGTCCTCAACGGCGCGTATGCAGTTACTTCAGCAACGTCGGGCGATACTCGTCTTAACTTTAACCGGCTAACCTTTACCTCGACTGGCTCTGGTGAAACTGCTCGTTTCTTGACCCGCGTAACTGGTGCTAACGGCGCTACAGGCGGCACCATCAACGGCGCACACATCAGCACGTCGATCAACGGTTCCGGCACGATCAGCGGTGCGGCCAACGCCATTCGTGCAACCATTGGTGGCACGTCTACCAACCCTGGCGGCACTTTGGCAGCTTTGCAACTGGACTCTGATTTTGCATCGGGCGGCACTTGGACTAACGCATCTTTTTTGCGCGTGACCAACAGCGGCACGGGCGAAGTAGGTAACTTTGCACTAATGCCAGCGGTCAGTGCAACGGGTGTGTTCCGCGCTAAGGTGGGTTCGCCCGTAGTCAGCCATTGCATCCCAGTGGTTAGCGGCGGTACGACGTACTACATTATGGTCAGCACGATTGCCTAATGGTAATCACCAAAGAATTTCTCATTGGTGAAATTCAATCGCTTGAGCAAGAGATTGGAAAGGCGCAAACCTTTCTGACTCAAGCTCAAGCGGTTTTGAACGCTTATCAAATGCTTGCCCGTAAATTGGACGAGCCAGAACCAACACTTTCGGAAGAATAATGTCTACTATTTACATGTCCCACCCCGTTCACGGTCGCAAAATAGCTTACATGGAACTAGAGGCTGAATTCGATGAAAAAAATGGTTGGGTGCGATATACTTTAGACACGCCTGTTGAGGCGGCTCCTGTCGTCAACGAACTGGAAGTCAAACGTCGTCGTAGCCGATCACCAGAGGTGGTCGAACAAGGAGCATAAACATGGCCATCTATACCGCTGGCGATCAAATCAATAGAGCATTGCGATTGCTTGGCGTGTTGGCTGAAGGTGAGACACCTTCTGCGTCCGTGTCCCAAGACGCTTTGATGGCGTTGAATCAGATGATTGATTCATGGAACACTGAACGCTTGTCGGTTTTTAGCACCCAAGATCAAATATTTACTTGGCCTGCTGGTGAAATTACACGCACTCTGGGCCCATCAGGCAACTTTGTAGGCAACCGTCCCGTACTGTTGGACGACGCTACCTACTACCGCGATGCAGGCACCAACGTGTCTTATGGCATTAAGTTTATCAACCAACAACAGTACGACGGCATCGCTGTTAAAACTGTGACGTCCACGTACCCACAGGTCATTTTTGTCAACATGACCTACCCTGACGTTACGATGACCATCTACCCACGACCCACACGGGACTTGGAATGGCACTTCATATCAGTTCAAGAACTGACCCAGCCTGCCACTTTGGTGACCAATATTCTGTTTCCACCAGGCTATCTGCGGGCGTTCGTATATAACTTGGCAATGGAATTTGCACCTGAGTTTGGTGTGGAGCCAAGCCCACAAGTGCAACGAATTGCAATGACATCCAAGCGCAATCTCAAGCGCATCAACAATCCTGACGACATCATGTCAATGCCTTACGCCATTGTGTCTTCACGTCAGCGGTTCAATATTTTTGCTGGTAATTACTGATGCAAACGCCGATTCTTGGCTCCAGCTATGTTGCCCGCAGCATCAACGCTGCCGACAACCGCATGGTCAACTTGTACCCAGAAGCCACGCCAGACGGCGGCAAAACTGCGGCTTTTTTGACGCGGTGCCCTGGGTTGGAGTTTTTGCAAACAGTTGGCACAGGCCCCATTCGCGCCCTTTGGGCACACCAGACCAATGGGTCAAACATCTTTGTGGTGTCTGGCAACGAGGTCTACAAACTTGACGGCATGACCTCCGCACCCACTTTCTTGGGCAATGTGACCGGCACGGGCCCCGTGTCTATTGCTGACAACGGAACCCAGATTTTCTTTGCTTGCAACCCTGACAGTTACATCTACAACGAAGTCACCGATGTGTTTCAACAAATCACTGACCCAGATTTTCCTGGCGCGGTGACTGTAGGCTACTTGGACGGCTATTTTGTGTTCAATGAGCCCAATAGCCAAAAGGTGTGGGTGACAGCCTTGCTGGATGGTCTATCGGTCGATCCGCTGGACTTTGCCAGCACTGAAGGCTCACCCGACGGCTTGGTGGCCATCAACATAGACCACCGTGAAGCATGGATGTTTGGCACCGACTCAATTGAAGTCTGGTACGACGCTGGCTTGGCCGACTTTCCATTGGCGCGCATCCAAGGTGCGTTTAACGAAATTGGTTGCGTGGCTGCGTTCTCAGTGGCCAAGCTGGACAACGGTTTGTTTTGGCTGGGCACCGATGCCCGTGGCCAAGGTATTGTTTACCGAGCAAACGGCTACACCGGCCAGCGGGTATCCACCCACGCCATTGAGTATGCGATTGCCCAATACCGCGACATTTCGGATGCGGTGGCGTACACATATCAGCAAGAAGGACACGCCTTTTATGTGCTGACGTTTCCCACAGGTAATGCCACATGGGTCTACGACGTGGCCACCCAAGCGTGGCATGAACGGGCTGGCTGGAGCAACGGTTCTTTTACCCGTCATCGGTCTAATTGCCAATGTAATTTTATTGGCAACACCATTGTTGGTGACTTTGAAAATGGCAACATTTACAAGATGAACTTGAACGTCTACGCCGACAACGGCGGCGTTCAAAAGTGGCTGCGCTCATGGCGAGCCCTGCCCAGCGGTCAGAACAACCTCAAGCGCACCGCCCACCACAGTTTGCAATTGGATTGTGAATCTGGCACTGGTTTGGCCACTGGCCAAGGCGATGACCCACAGGTCATGTTGCGTTGGTCAGATGATGGTGGCCACACTTGGAGTAGTGAGCATTGGTCACCGATGGGCAAGATCGGCGCGTACTACCAGCGCGTGTTCTGGCGTCGGCTTGGTATGACGCTCAAGCTGCGGGATAGGGTCTATGAAGTGTCTGGCACCGATCCTGTAAAGGTCGCCATTATGGGCGCTGAATTGATTCTGAGCCCGACCAATGCCTGAATTACTTAATATAACGAACCTACCTTCGTCGCGGGTCGAGTTTATCGACCCTCGCACGGGGTTGATGTCGCGTGAGTGGTATCGGTTCTTTTTGAACATATTCACTTTGGTTGGCGGTGGCAACAACCAGACATCGCTTGATGATTTGCAACTTGCGCCGCCATTCGTACCTGCAACGGCAGGCGGCGGCTCAGGCACGGTCACATCGGTCGATGTATCTGGCGGCACCACAGGCTTAACCACTTCTGGTGGCCCAATTACCACCAGTGGCACCATTACCCTTGGTGGCACCTTGGCACTTGGCAGCGGCGGCACGGGAGCCACGTCAGCGGGCGGCGCACCATTTGCGCTCAAGGGGGCCAACACTGACATCACCTCGGTCACGCTGACCAGCGGCACAATCACCACCGCGCCCACATCAAGCAACGATATTGCCAACAAATCTTACGTTGACAGCATCGCCACCAATGTCAATTTCCATACGGCGTGTAGTTATGCCACCGCCGCAGGGTTGCCCGCCAACACTTACAACAACGGCACTGGCGGCGTAGGTGCAACTCTGACCGCCAATGCCAACGGCGCGTTGGTTGTGGACAGCTACACGTTTGTGTCGCCTGGCGACCTTAACAAGCGAGTGTTGATCAAAGATGAGGTTGTAGGGGCCAACAACGGTATATACACGGTCACTCAAGTTGGAGATGCAAGCAACCCCTACATCCTGACCCGTGCAACGGATTACGACACCAGCGGCTCAGGCGTAGACCAAATTGACCAAGGCGACATGATGTTGGTGCTGTTTGGCACAGTCAACGCCAACACATCTTGGGTGCAACAGACTGCATTGCCAATCACAATTGGCACTACTGCGCTGGTGTTTATTGAGTTTGCTGCGGTGCAAATTTACACAGCCGGTACAGGGTTATCCCTAATTACCAACCAGTTTTCAATTACAAATATCGGCACGGCGGGCACCTACGGCTCGGCCACACAAACGCCAGTATTGACCACCAACGCCCAAGGTCAAGTCACAGGTGTCACAAACACCACCATCACGCCTGCCGTGGGCTCAATTACGGGCTTGGCCACCGGCGTAGCAACCTTCTTGGCCACGCCGACCAGCGCCAATTTGGCGGCTGCGGTGACCGATGAAACCGGCACTGGCGCATTGGTGTTTGCCACTTCCCCCACCTTTGTCACACCAATCCTCGGCGTTCCGCAATCGGGGGACTTCAGCATTGGCACGTTCACTTGGCCAACCTTTAACCAGAACACCACAGGTACAGCGGCCAATGTGACCGGCATTGTGGCCGTGGCCAACGGCGGTACAGGCACGGCCACACCGGCGCTGGTTGCAGGCACCAACATCAGCATCACTGGCACTTGGCCAAACCAGACAATCAACTCCAGCAACCCTGGTGGCACGGTCACTTCGGTAGACGCAACCGTACCTTCATTTTTATCAATTACCGGCGGGCCAATTACGACATCGGGCACCTTGGCCATTACCTACTCAGGAACGGCTTTGCCTATTCTTAATGGTGGCACTGGCCAAACAACCGCTGGCGCAGCGTTTAACGCTTTGTCGCCCATCACCACCACGGGCGACCTGATCATTGGCAATGGTGCTAACAGCGCCACCAGGCTGCCTATTGGGGCAACCAACTATGTTCTGACGTCCAACGGCACCACAGCAACTTGGGCGGTGGCCAGCGGTAGCGGGGCGACAATTAGCAACGACACGACCACGGCCACCAACATCTATCCGTTGCTTGCCGCCGCTACCAGCGGCTCGTTGGCCACGGCGTACACCAGCGACGC
>Ga0209704_1000191_pt1 | contig 11496 bp, 8 predicted proteins | sample PPLLaktember2015_FD_187258 | JGI IMG/M metagenome (GOLD analysis project Ga0209704, IMG submission 187258) | Freshwater sediment microbial communities from Prairie Pothole Lake near Jamestown, North Dakota, USA - PPLs Lake P7 Core (6) Depth... | ecosystem: Environmental > Aquatic > Freshwater >... | reverse complement strand
ATTCAAGATTCAAGACTGAAAAGGTTCAAGATAAAGATAATCGCAGTGAATCAGGGGCTTTTGTTTTTGTGCCGATCTCTCCTTGCTGAATTTGTCGGCACCGTAACAAGCCTTCCCGACTCCCAACAGCCGGTTATTCCCATCAACAATCCTCAGCAGGTCGCCAGGCTTGAAATCGCCGGAGACGGAAGATACCCCGACAGGCAGCAGGCTGACAGCCTTGTCGGACAACAACGCCTTCACGGCTCCATCGTTGATGGTGACTGTTGATTTGGCAAAACTGTCGGAATAGGAAATCCAGTTTTTAACCCCTGACACCTGTTTGGCCGAAGGCTTGAAACAGGTATGGGGAACCGATGTATTTCCGGACATCAAATCGGTCAGGATGTTGTCCCTGCTTCCGTTGGCGATCAGTACGGTTGTTCCTCCGGCGGCTACCTTTCTGGCCATCCGGAGTTTGGTAAGGATACCTCCTCTTCCGAACTCCGACTTTTCATCAGCCACCTCCACTCCGGAACTCAACGGGTCTCCCGAGATTTCCCTGATGATTTCGGAACCGGGGTCACCCGGAGGGCCATTGTAAACACCATCCACATTGGTGAGGATGATCAGCGCTTCTGATTGCGCCAGGGTGGCCATCAGCCCCGACAATTCATCGTTATCGGTGAACATCAGCTCGGTCACCGAAATGGTGTCGTTCTCATTGACCACGGGAATGACACGGTTTTCAAGCAAGGTAGTGATGCAGTTTTTCATGTTCAGGTAATGGGTCCGCGACGAAAAATTCTCTTTGGTCGTAAGAACCTGTGCGCATACCAGGTCATATTCCCTGAATAAATCGGAGTAACGGCTCATCAGTTTTACCTGTCCGAGCGCCGCCCACAGCTGCCTTGCCGAAACGGGATCTGTCCTGGGCAGAGGGGTAAGCACCGCGCGTCCTGATGCCACTGCTCCCGAGGAAACCAGCACGATCTCCACCCCTTCCCTGTGAAGGGCTGCTATCTGTTCCACCAGGTGTGCTATCCTGGCTACGTTCAGGGTACCATCTCCCCTGGTCAGTACATTGCTGCCTACCTTTACGGTAATTTTTTTGTATCGGGGTTCCACTATCCGGGGTTTTCCAGTTTTTCGACCTTTTTATAGGAAGCCAGCAAACCCTGGATGAGGGAGGCGCTGAATCCCTTATTTTCCATTTCGTTCAAACCGGTGATGGTAATCCCGCGGGGAGTAGTCACCTTATCGATTTCCTTCTCGGGATGGTTGCCCGATTCCATGACCAGCCGTGCAGCCCCCATAACGGTTTGTGCCGTAATAAACTGGGATAGTTCTGCCCCAAATCCTATCTCAACTCCCCCCTGCATGGCAGCACGGATGTACCTCAGCGCATAGGCAATTCCGCAGGCCGCCAGAACGGTGGCAGCAGCCATCAATTCATCAGGGATAATGGCCGTCTTGCCCATTTTATTAAACAGGTCAACGACCAGTTTGCGCTGTTGTTCGTCTTTAACATTGGTGGAAATCAGTGTCATCGATTCCTGAAGAGCGATGGCTGTATTGGGCATGGCCCTGAAAAGCGGAACATTATTCCCGATAACCGTACCCAGCTCATTGAGATCAACTCCGGCTACCAGAGAGATCACAATTCTTGATTCATCCAGAAGCGGTTTGATGCTTTTCAGAATTTCCATCACCTGGTATGGTTTAACCGCAATAAGAATGATGTCTCCTCGTGATACAGCCTCTAAGTTGTCGGAACCTGTTTTCACCCCTTTCAGCTCCAATCCATGAAGCAATTCGCTCCTGCGCCGGGTGACTATGAGCTGGGATGGTACCACCTCCCCTGATATCATCAATCCTTCGGCAATGGCGGTGCCCAGGTTTCCCCCGCCAATGATGGCGATTATTTTCTCTTTCATTATACTGTCGTTTTTGCGTTCATGCAGAACAAGGCATGCCTTTTCTCCATTTTATTTCCTGTTCATTTTTTTTCAATCAAAACATCCTTCAGCGCATCAATAAACTGTTGTGCTTCGACCTGTGACAGGCACAGGGGAGGCAGCAGGCGGATGGTATTGGCGCCGCTGAATCCTGTAAAAATACGAAAATCATTCAACAGCTTCATCCTGATCTCTTTCACCGGACCCGAAAATTCCAGGCCGATCATCAATCCTCTTCCCCGCACCACCAGATCGTCTTTGATCCCTTTCACCCCTTTAAGGAGGAAATTTCCGATTTTGTACGCGTTTTCAACCAGGTGATCGCTTTCCATCACTTCAAGAACAGCGAGCGCCGCAGCACAGGCCAGATGGTTCCCGCCAAAAGTGGTTCCCAACATGCCGTGCCAGGGTTTGATTTCAGGAGCGATCAGCACCCCCCCCACAGGGAATCCATTCCCCATCCCCTTGGCTACCGTGATGATATCTGGCCACACCTTCTCAACCTGATGGGCAAAGAATTTCCCCGGCCGCCCATAGCCACTCTGAATTTCGTCCAGAATCAGCAATGCCCCGTTCTGGTGCGCCAATCGCTGAAGGTTTTCCAGGAAACCAGGCTCGGGGAGCTGAATTCCGCCAATCCCCTGTATCCCTTCCACCAGAATTCCGGCTACTTCCTGGTTCCTGAGCGCCTGCTCCACCGCGGTGGTGTCGTTGAAAGGGAGGATCAGGGCATTTTCGGAAAGATTCACAGGGGCCACTATTTTGGGATTGTCGGTCAGGGCTACTGCCGCTGATGTCCTGCCATGAAATCCCTTGCTGAAGGCAATGAACTTCTTCCGGCCAGTGACAAATGAGGCCAGCTTGATTGCATTTTCATTCGCCTCGGCCCCGGAATTGCATAAAAACAACTGGTACCCGGGGTAGCCCGACATTTCTCCCAATTTTTCAGCCAGTTCCTCCTGCAACGGATTCCTGACGGAATTGGAATAAAACCCGATATGGTTTAACTGCCTGGTAATCCGGTCGATATAATGGGGATGACTGTGCCCGATGGAGATCACTGCATGTCCCCCGTAAAGGTCAAGATAGGCGTTCTCCCGGTCATCCCAGACGGTGCATCCGGAAGCCCGGACCGGGGTGATGGGGAGTAATGGATAAACGTCGAATAAATTCATTGCTGATTTCGGATTTCGGATTAACTAAATTTCGGATTTCGGATTTGAGATTTCGGATTTATTCAAGATTCAAGATTCAAGACTTAAGATTCTTAAAATGCAACCGGTTTCAACATCAGCCCTTCTGTTTCATCCAGACCAAACATCAGGTTCATATTCTGGACCGCCTGTCCGGAAGCGCCCTTAAGGAGGTTATCGGTGCAGGTGATGATCACCAGCCGTTCGTCGTGCTTTTCAAGGTAAATCAGGGCTTTGTTGGTGTTCACCACCTGTTTCAGGTGGGGATTTTCGGTTGTCGGCACCGTAAACGGGTGTCCATGGTAAAACTCATCATACAGCTTCAGGGCATCATTAAGACTTCCCTCGAAATGGGTATAAGCTGTAACAAAGATTCCCCTGGTAAAATTTCCACGGATAGGGATAAAATTAAAATCCTGGTTAAATCCCGGCTGTAAATACCTGATCCCCTGTAAGATCTCTCCCTGGTGCTGATGGTTGAACACTTTATAGGCGCTGATGTTCCCTTCCCTCCAGCTGAAGTGGGTGGTTTCAGAAGGCTGCTGTCCGGCCCCGGTTGAACCGGTAATGGCGTGGACATGGATGGCAGCATCCAGCATCCCGGAGGCTGCGAGGGGCAAAAGGGCGAGTTGTATTCCCGTGGCAAAGCAGCCCGGGTTGGCCACATGAACGGCTTTTCTGATGCTTTCCCTGTGAAGCTCGGGTAATCCGTATATGAAATTATGGGTACCGTCCTGCATCCGGAAATCGGTACTCAGGTCGATCACCTTCACCTTGTCAGGCAGCGGGTTCCGGCTGAGAAAAGCTGCTGATTTTCCATGCCCCTGGCACAGGAAAACGACATCCATTGCCTGAAGATCAATATCGGCGGAAAAAGAAAGGTCTGATTCCCCCGCCAGGTCGCTGTGTACTTTGGTTACCCGACTACCGGCATGGCTGGAACTTTGCACCGTCAAGATTTCAGCCCGGGGATGGCGCAGCAGAATTCGGATCAGTTCGCCTGCTGTGTAACCGGCTGCGCCGACGATGCCTGCCTTGATTTTTTCCATAGCGTTTTTTATATTGCTGAGGTTGAGACAAGGCACGCCTTGTCTTTACCAATGTTCAGAGAGATTGTTTGTTTACCGAATGGTATATCTTAAGGGCATTCCCAAGAATGGCAGTGAATCCCTTCACCTCTTCGCCGGTCCATCCTTTCGTTTCCTCCCCGTAATGGCCAAACCCGGAGTTCATCAGGTCATTGGGGGATTCAATGCCCTGGAGTTCAAAACGGTAGGGAAGCAATCGCACAAAAACCTTCCCGTTGACGTTTTCCTGGGTGCTTTCCAGGAAGGTTTCCATGTTGCGCATAACCGGGTCGAGGTAGAGAGCCTCATGGAAGAACATGCCATACCAGTTGGCTATCTGTTCCTTCCAGTACAGCTGCCATTTGGTCAGCGTATGTTTTTCAAGGAGATGGTGTGATTTTATGATGATCAGGGGGGCAGCGGCTTCAAAACCTACCCTGCCTTTTATGCCGATGATGGTATCCCCGACATGCATATCCCGGCCAATGGCATAGGGAGCGGCCAGTTTTTCAAGCGCCTGAATGGCAGCCGGGCCGCTTTCAAAGAGTTGGTCGTTGATCCCGGTCAGTTCTCCTTTAGCAAACGATAAAGAGATCAGCTGTTCCCCGCCGGCGGTCAACTGTTTCGGAAAAGCGCTTTCAGGCAATGGTTTGGACGAAGTGAGCGTTTCCTTCCCCCCGATGCTTGTTCCCCAAAGCCCCTGATTGATGGAATACTGCATTTTCACAAAATCATCTTCCACCCCGTGATCCCTGAGGTAGTTGATCTCCTCGTCACGACTGAGGGAAAGGTCACGGATGGGCGTAATGATTTTGATCTCAGGCGCCAGCACCTGGAAGGTCAGGTCAAAACGTACCTGGTCATTGCCGGCTCCGGTGCTGCCATGGGCCACATACCCTGCCCCAATCTTTTTGGCATACTCAATAATGGCAATCGCCTGAAATACCCTTTCGGAACTCACAGAAATGGGATAGGTGTTGTTCCGGAGCACATTTCCATATACCATGTACCGGATACATCTGTTATAGTACTCCTCTGTCACATCAAGGGTTACGTGTTCCGTAGCCCCCAGGCGGAAGGCCTTTTCTTCAATCCTGTCCAGGTCGGCCCCGGAGAAGCCGCCGGTATTGGCAGTGGCGGTATAGACATCAAAACCCTTCTCTTCTTTCAGGTATTTCACGCAAAAGGAAGTATCCAATCCCCCACTGAAGGCCACAACTAATTTCTTTTTCATGATTTGTTAATTGACTTTACTTGGACTTTTTTGACGGCCGGATGTTCCGGTGGTATTTTTTAAGGAGTTCAATAGCACTTTTAGGATTCAGCTTCCGCATATAATCCAGCAAGGAACGTTTCCTGATTTCATTGCCGTTCCCGTTTTTCTCATTTTCCCAGGCCGGATCGAACAACATACCCGTACATAGACATTTGGTCCGGTTCATACGGGTGAGGATGTCGTAATTTACGCACCCTTCACAACCCTTCCAGAAGGAGTCATCATCGGTGAGTTCAGAATAAGTGACCGGCCGGTAGCCCAGTGAATGGTTGATTTTCATAACGGCGAGCCCGGTCGTTAAACCAAAAATTCTGGCCTCAGGGAATTTTGTCCTCGACAGTTCAAATGCTTTGTTCTTGATTTCCCTTGCCAGGCCTATTCCCCGGTAGTCAGGGCTTACAATTAATCCCGAATTGGCCACGTATTGTTTGTCCCCCCAGGTTTCAATGTAGCAGAAGCCTGCAAATTTCACTCCGTCAAGGGCAATGATTGCCTTACCCTCCAACATTTTGGTGGTGAGGTATTCATTGGTGCGCCGTGCTATCCCGGTACCACGCTGTTTCGCAGCCTGATCGATGGTATCGTTGATGGACTCCACATAGACCAGGTGCTTTTCCTGGGCTACCTCGACAACAATATCTTTAAGTTCTTTCATCTTTTTGTAAACATCATATTTTATTTCTGATAAAGGGTAAAGTTTTTACCAAAACCGCTTTAATCTCCTCTTTTGTAACGTTTTCTTTAAGAACAGCCATGATGGTATCATCGCCGGCAATGGTCCCAAGCAATTCAGTTATCCTGGCCTGGTCGATGGCCATGGCAATGCTGCTGGCATAACCGGGCAAGGTGTTTATGACCAACATGTTGCCCGACACCTTCATCCCAAGGAATCCATCAGACAAGTGATTTTTTCTGCTTATTCTCAGCATTATACCTGCATTGTCGGGAGGCAGGGCATAAACGTAGCCCCTGTTCTCCGTTGGTACCCTGACTATCCTCATTTCGTGCAAATCCCTGGAGAGGGTAGCCTGGGTACATTCAAATCCCTGCTCGCGGATATGGATAAGCAAAGCATCCTGACTCGGAATATTGATCAGTGAAATCAGCTTGCCAATGGCCGCCTGACGTAACTTTTTATTACCTTTCTGCATATCTATTCACAAATATTTTGCAAATTTATACATTTTACAATGGTGCAGGTAGGAATGAACCAATTTTTTATATTTTTGTGCCGTTTAATAAACAAAGAAACTCAGCGGTAAATGGAGGATTTTATCATTCTCACCATAATCGGAAGCGTGAAATGCGTTTGGACCCGGAAGGGGCAAACGCATTTTTTTTATGATTTAAATGATTTATACACCATATGATACCAATTAAAAAAGCGAAACTGATCCTGGAAGACGGAAGTGTTTTTGAAGGCAGATCCTTTGGTTATGAGCGGTCTGTGGCAGGAGAAGTGGTGTTTTACACGGCCATGACGGGATATCCTGAAAGTCTGACTGATCCATCCTATGCCGGGCAGATCCTGGTCTCCACCTATCCGATGATCGGCAACTACGGTATTCCTCCGGAGGAAGAAAGAGGAGGTTTTTCAATGTATCTGGAATCGGAAAAAATTCAGGCATCCGGATTGATCATTTCTGATTATTCCCGGGAATACAGCCACTGGAACGCCGAAAAGAGTTTGGGGGAGTGGCTCAAAGCTTACAGGGTACCGGGTTTGTCGGGTATAGATACCCGGGCATTGACCAAGACCCTCCGCATGAAAGGGTCTATGTTGGGCAAGATTGAATTCGCTGAGGAACCTGTTGATTTTTATGACCCCAACCTGAAGAATCTGGTGGCATCGGTGAGTTGCAGGGAAAGAACTGTGTATGGTTCCGGGGATTTTAAGGTCATTCTGGTGGACTGCGGGGTAAAAAACAACATCATTCGTTGTTTGCTTAACAGGAATGCCACAGTAATCAGGGTTCCCTGGGATTATGATTTCAGCAGTGAGGCATTTGACGGCCTGTTTCTTTCGAACGGTCCGGGCGACCCCGCCATGTGCGAAAGCACGGTAGAAAACATCCGGAAAATCCTTCCCCTGGGAAAACCAGTTATGGGTATTTGCCTGGGGAACCAATTGCTGGCCAGGGCTGCCGGGGCTGATACCTACAAACTGAAGTTCGGCCACCGGAGTCACAACCAGCCTGTCCTGCTAAACGGAACCGACCGTTGCTTCATCACGGCACAGAACCATGGGTATGCCGTATCGCCCGAAACACTTCCGGAGGAATGGGAACCCTTGTTTGTCAATGTCAACGACAACACCAATGAAGGCATCCGCCACAAAACATTGCCCTACTTTTCCACCCAGTTTCATCCTGAAGCGGCCAGCGGCCCTGTGGATACCGAGTTTTTGTTTGACCGGTTTATTGACAGCATGAGATGATTTCGGATTTCGGATTTGTGATTTCGGATTTAAATGAGTCGATAAAAAAGGTGCTTTAAAGTCCCAATATGAATATCATAGAATTCTCTACAGCTAATACTAAATGGAAAACGAATGTTTCCCCTCCTTGTTTAAGGAGGGGTGGATCCGCCCACAGTTTTCTCTTAAGGCATAATCTTAACGCGGAGACGGGGTGGTTAAGACTACATCTGTATGGATAATTTCCACCACCTCCCCCAAATCCATGTGAATAAGGACTATTCCAGGATATCAGACTGGTTGGCATGGATTTGGGTACTCCTCCTGACCCAGGAGGAGAATTTTTCGGTTCACCAAAACTATTGAGTTACAAAGGAAATTGGAAATTTACAAAATGAACGGAGAAATAATTAACAAAGTGATTGTCCTGGGATCGGGGGCATTGAAGATCGGGGAAGCCGGGGAGTTTGATTACAGTGGTTCACAGGCATTAAAGGCATTGAAGGAAGAAGGCATTGAAACGGTGCTGATCAATCCCAACATCGCCACCATACAGACTTCGGAAGAGATTGCCGACAAGATATATTTTCTGCCGGTGACCCCCTGGTTTGTTGAAGAGGTCATTAAAAAGGAACAGCCGCAGGGAATTATGCTGGCTTTTGGAGGTCAGACGGCCCTGAATTGCGGGGTGCAATTGTTTAAAAACGGAGTTTTTGAGAAATACCATCTCCGGGTGATGGGAACTCCGGTTCAGGCTATAATGGAAACAGAAGACCGGGATCTGTTTTCAAAGTTGCTGGCGGAGATCCATGTGAAAACTCCACGAAGCGTTGCAGCCGTTAATATGGAGGAAGCGCTTGAGGCAGCGGCGCAGCTGGGATTTCCACTTATCATCCGGGCAGCCTATACCCTGGGAGGTCTCGGAAGCGGTTTCTGCAGCAACCCGGAGGAACTTAAGGTTCTGGCTGCCAAAGCGTTTACCTACAGTCCCCAGATTCTTGTGGAGGAATCACTGAAAGGATGGAAGGAAGTGGAGTACGAAGTGATGAGGGATCGTTTTGACAATTGCATAACGGTCTGTAACATGGAAAATTTCGACCCGCTGGGGATCCACACAGGAGAAAGCATAGTTGTGGCCCCCTCACAGACCCTTTCCAACTCAGAATACCATAAACTGAGGGCGGTTGCCATCAAAATCATCCGTCGGGTGGGGGTCGTTGGCGAGTGCAATGTTCAATTTACCCTCGATCCTCATTCTGAAGACTACCGGGTTATTGAAGTGAATGCCAGGCTGTCGAGATCCTCCGCCCTTGCTTCCAAGGCCACCGGTTACCCGCTGGCCTTCGTGGCCGCCAAACTGGGTCTTGGCTATGGTTTGCACGAACTTAAGAATTCGGTTACCAGGATGACCACAGCCTGTTTTGAACCGGCCCTGGATTATTGTGTGGTCAAAATTCCCCGCTGGGATTTGAACAAATTCATCGGGGTGTCCAAAACCATCGGGAGCTCCATGAAAAGCGTGGGGGAGATCATGGCCATCGGCCGTACTTTTGAGGAGGCCATACAAAAAGGCATCCGCATGACCGGTATTGGCATGCACGGGTTTGTCGGGAACCGCGACGAAATCAATATTGAAGCCATTGAGGAGGAACTTGCCAATCCTACCGACCGTCGGATCTTTGCCATTGCCGAAGCCTTCTTTAAAGGGTATTCCATAGATGATATTTACGAACGGACCCGGATCGACCGGTGGTTCCTCAGCCGCTTGCAGAACATTTTCCGTCTGCGACAGGTGCTGACCGGCTTTTCCTCCATAGAAGATTTACCTGCCGACCTGCTTTCCGAATGTAAAAAAGCAGGGTTCTCCGATTTCCAGATCGGAAGGCTGGTGTCGTCCAGTTCCGGAAAAGAGATGGAAGAGACCATGCTCAGGGTACGTAATTACCGGAAATCGCTGGGCATCGTTCCGGTGGTTAAACAGATCGACACCCTGGCAGGAGAGTACCCGGCTGTCACCAACTACCTGTACATCACCTACCATGGAACAGAAAATGATGTCGATTTCAACCACGACGGAAAATCGGTGATTGTGCTCGGGTCAGGCGCTTACCGCATCGGCAGTTCCGTTGAATTCGACTGGTGCTCGGTCAATGCGGTAAAAACCATCCATGACCAGCAGTTCCGGTCGGTGATGATCAATTACAATCCCGAGACAGTAAGTACCGATTACGACACCTGCGACCGTTTATACTTCGATGAGCTCAGTACGGAAAGGGTGTTGGACATTGTTGATTTTGAGCAGCCTTTCGGGGTGGTTGTCTCTATGGGCGGACAAATACCCAACAACCTGGCGATGAAACTCTACCGTCAAGGGGTTCCGGTTTTGGGTACTTCCCCGCTGAACATCGACATGGCCGAAGACCGTGACAAATTCTCCTCCCTGCTCGACAGGCTGGGGGTGGATCAACCCAGGTGGGCCAAACTCTCCACGATCGAAGACATACACCGGTTCGTTGACAAGGTTGGTTTCCCTGTACTCATCAGGCCCTCCTACGTATTGTCGGGGGCAGCCATGAATGTGGTTTCCAACAACGACCAGCTGGAGCATTTCCTGCAAATGGCAGCCGACGTATCCAAAGAGCATCCGGTCGTCGTCAGCGAATTCATCGAAGAAGCCAAGGAAATTGAGATAGATGCTGTAGCCAGCAAAGGGGAGATCATTGCCTATGCCATTTCGGAACATGTGGAGTTTGCCGGTGTCCATTCCGGAGATGCCACCATTGTATTCCCTCCGCAGAAACTTTACGTGGAGACCATCCGCAGGATAAAGAAAATTTCCAGGGAAATTGCTGAATCCCTGCGAATTACAGGTCCTTTTAACATGCAGTTCCTGGCCAGGGACAACGACATCAAGGTGATAGAATGTAACCTGAGGGCTTCCCGAAGCTTCCCCTTTGTGTCCAAAGTAATGAAACTCAACTTTATAGATATCGCCACCAAAGTTATGCTGGGTATTGACGTTCCCAAACCCGACAAGTCATTGTTTGAGCTGGATTACGTGGGCGTAAAGGCGCCTCAGTTTTCCTTCGCCCGCCTGCTGAACGCCGATCCTGTCCAGGGGGTGGACATGTCTTCCACCGGGGAGGTCGGATGCATCGGGGAGAATTTTTACGAAGCGATGATGAAAGCCATGCTTTCTGTGGGTTATACCATCCCGAAGAAAAACATCCTGATTTCATCGGGACCATCCCGCTCAAAAATTGAACTGCTTCAAAGCGCACGCCTGCTTCAGGAAAGGGGATACCATCTGTTTGCCACCGAGGGCACCCATAAGTTCTTTGCAGAAAACGGAGTGGAAAACAAACTATTGTATTGGCCCGATGAGGAAGACCGGCAGCCCAATACCCTGGAGTACCTGAAATCAAAGAAAATTGACCTGGTTATCAACATTCCCAAAAACTTTACAAAAAGAGAGCTCAGAAACGGTTACCAGATCAGGCGCAGCGCCATCGACTTCAACATCCCGCTGATCACCAATGCCAGGGTCGCCAGCGCTTTTGTCTATGCCATCTGTAAATACCAGCCTGAAAACCTGGCCATTAAAAGC
>Ga0209704_1000186_pt1 | contig 11579 bp, 9 predicted proteins | sample PPLLaktember2015_FD_187258 | JGI IMG/M metagenome (GOLD analysis project Ga0209704, IMG submission 187258) | Freshwater sediment microbial communities from Prairie Pothole Lake near Jamestown, North Dakota, USA - PPLs Lake P7 Core (6) Depth... | ecosystem: Environmental > Aquatic > Freshwater >... | reverse complement strand
ACTCAAGAATCTGTAAAACCTCAATATTTGGTTCCACTTTTTTCAACAGTTGCTCCAGACGTTTCGATGCCAGACATTCATCTTCAACAATTAATACCTTCATATCAAGTTAATTTTACAGGAATTTTTACAATAAATTCTTCTTCCGTTTGCAAAATTTCTATTTCGCGGTTTAGTATCAGCCGGCAACGTTCGTTCAGGTTTTTTAAACCAATTTTTGATGAGTCGGCCAACTGAGTCTTCACCTGCAAATTATTCCTTACAACCAGTTTATCAATTCCTTCGTTATGAATTAAAATTTCCAACGGTTGTTTACGTGTTGAGGTGTTGTGTTTCAGCGCATTTTCGAATAAAAGTTGTAGCGAAACAGGCACAATTAATGCGTTTTTGCTGATATTCAGTTCTGTTTTCATTTCTATTTTTTCGTTGTCCCTTATTTTCTGAAGGTAAAAATAGTCGTTTACAAAATCAAGTTCTGCCGAAATTGGGACCAGTTCTTTCTCCCTGTTTTCCAATGTATAACGATAAATCGATGATAATTTCTGAACAAATTTTTCTGATAATTCAGGCTCAGAACGAACCAGTGATAAAAGTGTGTTCAGGCTGTTAAAAAGGAAATGCGGATTTACCTGGCTTTTTAATGTTTCGTACTGAAAAATGAGTTTTTCCTCCCTTAACTTTTGAACCCGATCCACTGCTTCCGACCACAACACAAAAAAGAAAAATAGCCCGCCAATGCCAAATCCGACAAACGTTGCGATAAAAAATCCCCTCATTTCCATGTTTAAAAGTGTTGGTAAAAACTGGCTGAAATCGTCGAAATGAATAATATACTGAATGGCGTACACTCCCACAAAAAGTACGATTGCCAGCAGCAGAACACAAACATAAAAAACAAGTAGTCTGATGATGATTCGCCGTTTAAATCCGGGCGCATCAACCTGCACCGATTCGAAAAACCAGTTGCCAAGCCAAATGAACAGTTCGAGCTGCATAAAGGTTAAAGCCAGCGGCATAACCATTAATCCGGCCGTGATTTTCTGATTGAGTACTAATGAAAAAACGATAGAGAAGAATACCGCTCCTGCCAGCACTTTCAGGTGCCAAAGCAGTTTTTGTTTCAATGTTTTGTTATAGGTTGGATGTGGCATTTTTTCGAAATATTTTGAAATTTACAAATTATCGGCAAAAGATTGAAAACATCCGCAAAATTACGGATGTTCTTTTGAAGTAAAATTTAAACATGAAACAAGAGACTACTTATTTACAATGGTCATCATTTCGGGATAACCACTTAATTGCGTATAATTTACAGCCGTTTCAATCAACGATTCAGCAGCATTTTTTTCTTCCAGCATTTTTAACCTGTTCCAATCGCTTTTAGCACCTTCGTTATCTCCAATTTCATAATTACACAATCCCCGAACAGCAAGCAAAGTTTCTTCGTTGGGTAAAAGAGTAATGCTTTTATCGAAGTATTTCAAAGCTTTTTCAGGCCGGTTATGAACGAAAAGTAATTTGTTTCCAAATTTAAGATAGTGTTTTGCTTTGGCCATAAAATCGCTTTTCTCTGAAATTTTAAATACCACCGAAATTTCTTTTTCCATAGCCACTGGTTCGCCGTTTACAGTACCCGGTATCCACATTCCACTGGTGATTTCAAGAATCCTTATAATTTCCATATCAACAAATTCAGATACACTGTTAATCACCATACTATCGGTTACATTGCCCTTTGGAGTTACCACAAACTGTATTACTTCGGTTCCTTCATTTCCGGCCCTTAACGATTCAACCGGATATTCTACTCCGCTTAACAGAAAATCATTTATATTTTGAAATACTTCCGACCTGAACTGTGGTGCAGCAACTTTAATTTCCTGTAAATTCTGATTTTATGTGAAAGCAGAAGCTACTGCCAGCATAATTATTGCAAGAATTATTATTGTTTTCATTTTTTTTGATTTCCAGTTACAAAACTTTCACAAAACTTATTTCGCGGACTGCATCTATAATTTGTTTGCCGGTTTGTCCCGGCAGGTTCATTTCCAGCACAACGTCTTCAAACAAAACAGCATGTTCAACCTGCTTGTCTTCCACCGAAACCCAGATGGTTCCCCAATAATGGCTGCGCCCTTTCATACTCATTCCATCGTCTGTAAATTCCAACGGATTATTCATGGTGCGAAATTCAATCACTGCACAGTATTCACCATTCCTTTCGGTTATGCCTGTCCAGGTAATCACCATATCTTTGTTTTCAAACGACCCCATTCCTGCAAGGTCCATTTTCCCGTTAAAAAATGTGGCTTTAAATGGTTTGTTTAGTTCCAGATCGTTAAAATTTACCCATGCAAGACCTTCGATTCCCATCATATCCCAGACAAGATTTTTTGTGTACGCACTGTGTTCGGTAAACGTGCTGAATTTTTCAGGTTTCAGCATATCTTCTGAAACCTTGTAAGAGAAATTCTCCATGTATGCGACAGGACTTCCGGCACTAAATTCGTCATTCCGCGACATTGACATGGCCACCGAAACATTGTTCCATTTTACCTGCTCATCAGGCAACCCGCGGGTGTAATCACCTTTAATTCTGATTTTGTTGAAGAAGTTACCAAAAATATCGGTGTTGAAATGGTCGGTGGTTACCACAAACTTTTGCAGCTCGTTTTTCAACTCAAGGTTTTGAGGCAGTTTGCCTGCTTTTAATAGCTCGGTCACATTTAAGTTCGGTTTTTTTTGACTGAACGCCAATAATCCGGTTGTTAAAACCAGGATTGTTACTAAAAAGAATTTCTGTGTTTTCATTTTTCTGAATTTTAATTTGTTTAATGATCCAAAATTCAGAAATTCATTGTTTTCATGAAAATAAAGCTTGCAGAGTTGTTGTTTTTGGGGTACGAATGGGAATTTAAAATAAAGTAGCTTCGCTCATCGCCTTCAGTTTTTCGGGTGGGGTAAGTACCGAAATTTCGCATCCGGCGGAGAGAATGAAACGTTCGTTTTTATGCTTTTCAACCAGGTTTCTGCTCGGTACAAATACTTCATCGCGCGACTTATTTTGCACCAAAACAGGGTTGATATTTCCTGCAAAAATTACTTTTTTCGCCTAAAATTTCCCGGGCACGAATCATGTCCAACTGCCAGTCGAGGTCTATAATATCGAGATTGAAACCTGAATAAGATGGCAATAATTGACGGGTATCGCCTCAAATATGCAGCTTAATTTTGCCACCCAGTCCCGTGTATGTAATCTATTTTTTCCTGGTGTCTGTCGCGAACAAAAAAGTTGTAGGTATCCAAATCAATCTGTGAGCAAACAGCATCGCCCATTCCAATAATTTCGCAGCCGGCTTCTATTTGTGCTTTGGCAAACGCTTTCGCTGTAATCATGCATTTATCCATTAGCCGGTTGACAAAATCGGGGTCAATCATAAGTTGCAACATCATGTTTTCAACTCCCGCCAAATCGCACGCTTCAGCCAGCGGGCGAAGCGTCCTTAGTCTGCGGTGGATAAAAAATTTATGGCTAAAGCCATAGAAAAAGAAAATCAGCCTAGATCTTTTTGGTTCTTTTTTATTCATGGCATATCTATTGGTTTTTGTATTGCTTCGCCAGTTCGCTTCGCTCGTGCCATGATATGCTTCGCAATTCATCAATGGAAAAAAGAAGAAATAACTCCCGAAGTTGCAAACTTCGGGTAACACGGTTTGAAACCGAAACAAACAAAACCACCCCGGCACTCTATGCCACCTGTCCTATGAGGGGAGCTTGTGGCCAACGGATCGATGAGTAGTATATAAAATAATCAACTATTGAACCTCCAAATCAGCTTCATACCCTATTTTACTTTTTTTAAACCGCAGATGTTGCAAAGGATTTCGCCAAGATCGCTAAAGTATTTTCTTAAAATTCAAGCATTGGTCGGCTTAAATCGAACCTTTGTTTTTGGGTTATGGTCGAAGAATTTGCGCCTCTTGCGGTGATTTTAGGAAGCAGTTAGCAAAAATACAGACTATGAAAATACCCTGATTCTTCGAGACGAAGTGTTATTTCTGATAAACCAGGATGTATACTTAAAATATGTTAATTGAAAGTAATATCGCTGTCCTTCAAAAGTTTTTGTATGTCTTCCGGACTCAGGTTGGTTTTTAGTCCAAGCAGGACCAAATCTTCATCGGAGTGGATTTCTACCACTACCTCCTTTATTTTTTCTTTTTCATCAAGGGTGTAAATGCCAATTTTGTCTCCGTCATCATTTACCTTGACGAGTCTGTCAAAGGTGGAATGCTTGATGAACTTGTCAAATTTTTTGTTCATTTCATCGGCATTTTCAGAGAACACGAGAATCCTCACATGTTTGGCTTTTTTGAGCAGGGGTTTGATTTCGGCATAGTCCTCATCCGATAAAAAAGAACTTACAATAGAGGTACTCAGACCCAGATTGAAATCAGATTCTTTTTCGTTGCTCTGGTAAAAATCATTGAAAGAGGTATGTGTTGCGCAGGAGGTAATGAGAAAGGCGACAATAATAAAAAGAAGTTTGTTCATGACCGGGATTTTCAGAAAAGACGAACCAGGGGAATTTTTGTTACAAAAAAACCGCCAAACAACGTTATGGCGGTCTTTCTTATAAACCCCTTACTAAAAATTACAACAATTCATTGGCAAGATTAGCCAGTTCAGACCTTTCGCCTTTTTCAAGTTTGATATGTGCAAAAAGCGGATTTCCTTTTAGCCGGTCAATTAAATAGGTGAGGCCGTTGCTCTGTTCGTCCATATAGGGTGTGTCGATCTGGTGAATGTCACCGGTAAAGATCACCTTGGTTCCTTCACCAGCTCTTGTTATAATGGTTTTGACCTCATGTGGCGTGAGATTTTGTGCTTCGTCAATGATAAAAATGGCATTGGAAAGGCTTCTTCCTCTTATAAATGCCAGAGCTGTTATGGTAAGTGCGCCGGAATCTTCCATCTCTTTGATGGCCACAAACTTTTTCTCATTTGACTTGAACTGCTTTTTAATAAAAGCCAGATTGTCCCATAGCGGTTGCATATAAGGAGAGATCTTATCATTGGCATCTCCCGGAAGGAAACCAATATCACGGTTGCTCAAGGGTATTATGGGCCTGGCCAGAATAATCTGATCGTATTTGTTCTTTTGCTCCAGTGCAGAGGCGAGCGCAAGCAAAGTTTTTCCGGTACCGGCAACACCCTGCAGGGCCACGAGCTTTATATCGTCATTTAAAAGGGCATCTAAACCAAAGGTTTGTTCTGCATTTTTTGGCTTGATGCCATAGACATATTTTTTCTCTACCTTTTCAATTTCATCCGTTTTGCCATTGTATCTTGTTAAAACAGAATTGGTACAATTGTTTAAAATATAATAGCCATTGGCTAATTTTTGCGAGCCCAGCACACCATTTTCTTTGATTACTGATTTTTGATAGATCTTTTTGATCACATTGGCGTCAATGCCATCAATAATGGGAGAGCTTTTTGATACGGTCTGGATATTTTTTACCTTACCGGTCAGGTAGTCTTCTGAGGGCAGTCCGATGGCTTTTGCCTTAATGCGCAGGTTGATATCTTTGGTAACCAGCACAACATGTGCATTTTTTTCTTCAGCAAGCAGGCCTGCGGCTGAATTGATGATCTTGTGGTCATTTTTTTTGCTCAAATAAACTTCTTCGGCGTCAACGGCAGGTTGGAGATGGTCAAGAATTACCTTGAGTTTACCCTTATTTTCTCCTAAAGAGATCCATGAATTCAGGCCATGGTTTTCGGAAAGCTTATCCAGAAAACGAATGACTTCCCTCGCCTCAAAGTTTTTAGTATCATTTCCTATTTTAAAGTTATCGAGCTCTTCCAGCACCGTGATGGGGATTGCGACATCGTGTTCTTCAAAATTGTTCAGGGCATCGTGATCGAATAATAAAACAGAAGTGTCAAGTACAAAAATCTTGCGTTTTGCAGGTATCTTTTTCATATAAAAATTTAGGGTTTTAATCCGGTCATCAGAAATAAGCAATGGTATCTTATTCTCATTATTTTTCCTTGTTTTAGTAAAAGCGGCTTTTCCGCAAGGAGAACTTTAGGGAAGTTAGCAAAAAAATGGAGGATGATAATTTGGTTTTTTGAAAATGCCGTCAAACTTATTAACAACTTATCAAATAGATCTCAGGGTGTTCAATGCCTTCTGAAGGCTTGTAATATGGATGAATGTGATCAGTAGGCGCAATCCTTGTTTGGTTTCCTTTTCTTTCATCACACAAATATTTGGGTTATTTTGAAGAAATTTTAGGACGTCTGTAAACCTGTCTGATTCAAAAAAAGGACTCTTTTGATCGGCTATAAAATAACCGTATAACCGCTTATCTTTGAGTACTACCCTTTCCAATCCCAGTCTTTTTGCTTCCCATTTGAGCCTCACGCTGTCTAATAGGTCAATTACCTGAGAAGGCAGGGGGCCAAAACGGTCGATCATCCCGGACTCGAATTTTTGAAGTTCTGATTCTGTATTCAGTTCGTTCAATTCCCTGTAAAGGTTCATCCTTTCTGAGATAACATTTACATAATCATCCGGGATAAGAATTTCCAGATCCGTATCTATTTGTACCTCGCTCACGTAGTCCTTTTTCTTTTCCTGTTTATAGAGGTCCTTGAATTCATTTTCTTTCAGTTCTTCAATGGCCTCATTCAATATTTTCTGGTAAGTCTCAAAACCGATATCATTTATAAATCCGCTTTGCTCGCCACCCAGCAGGTCTCCGGCGCCTCTTATTTCAAGATCTTTCATAGCGATCTGGAAGCCACTGCCCAGGTCGGAATGCAGTTCCAGTGCCTGTATTCTCTTTCGGGCATCATCGGTCATCATGTGGTAAGGAGGGGTGATAAAATAGCAGAAAGCTTTTTTGTTGGACCTTCCAACCCTTCCACGCATCTGGTGCAGGTCGCTCAAACCAAAATTATTGGCATTGTTGATAAAAATGGTATTCGCATTGGGTACATCGAGTCCGCTTTCCACAATGGTGGTTGAAACCAGCACGTCGAATTCGTTGTTGATAAAGCCGAGCATCAGCTGTTCCAGTTTTTTGCCGTCCATTTGTCCGTGTCCGATCGCGATCTTCACATCGGGCAATAACCTTTGCAGCATACCGGCGACTTCTTTGATATTTTCAATGCGGTTGTGTATGAAAAATACCTGTCCGCCCCGGGAAACTTCATACATAATGGCATCGCGGATGATTTCTTCATTGAACCGGATTACCTGAGTTTCTATCGGGTGCCTGTTGGCAGGCGGGGTATTGATCACAGACAGGTCTCTCGCAGCCATCAGTGAAAACTGCAGGGTACGTGGAATGGGCGTGGCTGTAAGGGTCAGGGTATCGATATTTTCCTTGATCGTTTTCAGTTTATCTTTTACTGCAACACCAAATTTTTGTTCTTCATCGATAATCAAAAGTCCGAGATCCTTGAATTTGATATCCTTGTTCACGAGCTGGTGGGTTCCGATGACCAGATCTACCGAGCCATTTTCCAATCCTTTCAGGGTATCATTGCGTTCCCTGGTACTCCTGAACCGGTTCAGGTACTCAACACGTACGGGGAAATTCTTCAGACGTTCGCTGAAAGTCCTGTAATGCTGGTAGGCCAGGATGGTGGTCGGGACAAGAATGGCCACCTGCTTGCCGTTATCTATGGCTTTAAATGCGGCCCTGATGGCTACTTCTGTTTTTCCGAAGCCAACATCTCCACAGACCAGCCGGTCCATGGGCTGTTCACTTTCCATGTCTTTTTTGACGTCCTGGGTTGAACTGAACTGGTCTGGTGTATCTTCATAGATAAAACTCGCTTCCAATTCGTGCTGTAAATAACTGTCGGGGCCAAAGGAAAAACCTTTTTGAAGTTTTCGTTTGGCGTAAAGCTGAATCAGGTCAAAGGCTATCTGCTTGACTCTGGCTTTGGTTTTTTGCTTCAGAACTTTCCAGGCGTTGGAGCCGAGTTTGTACACTTTGGGAACAGCGCCGTCTTTGCCGTTGAACTTGCTGATCTTGTGTAAGGCATGGATGCTGATATACAGCACGTCACGGTCTCCGTAGATCAGTTTGATGGCTTCTTGTTTTTTGCCGTCGACATCAATTTTCTGAAGTCCGCCAAATTTGCCAATACCATGGTCAATGTGTGTTACATAATCGCCAATTTCCAGGTTTGTCAGTTCCTTGAGACTCAGGGATTGTTTTTTGGCAAATCCACTTTTTAAGCGAAATTTATGGTAGCGCTCAAATATTTGGTGGTCAGTATAGCAGGCAATTTTATTGTCAGGATCTATAAATCCCTGGTAAAGAGGAAAGACGTGTGTTTTGTAAGAGAGCCCCTGGTCAATATCTTCAAAAATGTCATGAAATCGTTCGGCCTGCTTCTCGTTATCGCAAAAGAGATGATTGGCGATCTTATTTTCCGTGTTCTCGTTTAAATTTTGGATAAGCAGTTCAAATTGTTTGTTAAAAACAGGCTGTGGTTTGGTGTTAAAAACAAAGTGATTGGATGAGCTGCTGTCTGTTTCTTTATTGTTAAAGGCAACGGTGGTAAAGTTCTTTAACTGGGATAGAATGGTATTTCCATCACAAAAAATTGATTCTGGAGAAGTGAGTTTTAGCGGTCCGCTGTCTTTTTGAAAGGTCTCTTCAGCCTTTTGGTAAAGTTTGTCCAGGTCATATTTCAGGGTAGTATAACTCTCTATAAAGATCACTGTCTTTTTTGAGAGGTAGGAAATAAAACTTTCCCGTTTCTCATTCAGCATTTTGTTTTCAACATTGGGCATAATGTTGATCTTTTTGAGTTTCTCCAGAGAAAGCTGGGTTTCTACATCAAAGGTCCGCAGACTTTCGATCTCATCTCCAAAAAATTCAATCCGGAATGGTACATCGTTGGAGAAAGAAAAGACATCGATGATTCCTCCCCTGACTGCAAAATCTCCGGGTTCACCAACAAAGTCTACCCGGTTGAACTGGTATTCAAAAAGCAGTTCATTGATAAAGTCCAGGGTAATTTTTTCGCCAATCTGCAGGTTCAGCGAATTTCGCGTAAGCTCGCTTTTTGTAATGGTCTTTTCAAATAAGGCTTCAGGATAAGTGAGGATGAGACTGGCTTTTTTCTGGGAATTGATCCTGTTCAGCACCTCTGCGCGCAGGAGGATATTGGCATTATCTGTTTCTTCGATCTGATAAGGCCTGCGGTAAGAACCCGGGTAGAAAAAAATATTTTCGGGGCTAAGTAGCTGTTCGAGGTCATTGAGATAATATGCAGCTTCTTCTTTGTCATTGCAGATAACCAAAAAGGGCTTGTCTGATTTTCTGAACAGGGATGCCAAAACAAAAGACAGCGAGGATCCGTTGAGGTTGGTCATGGATACAGATTCCTGATCTTTGGATAAAAGACCGCTTATGGCCATGACCTGATCTGACCTGTCGTAAAGCTGTATGAAATCCTGCTTGTTCAAAGAGTTTTTTTGCAAATATAATTGAATGTTAATACATACATAAAATTTAATGAAGGTTTGGTTTTGTGATACTTTTGTTGTAATTTTAGTAGTTAGCAAAAACCCATATTATGACCATTGCCGATTTATATCACAATGAAGAGAGATTAAGAAATCTTGCCGACCTGGCCAATCTGTACCGCGTTGCTAAATCGGATGGCATTGTCTCCCCGGAAGAGATGCTTTTTCTCAGAAAAATTGCTAAAAGGTATGACGTTGGAGAGGAGGATTTCAAAAAAATACTGAAATCTCCTGACGATTATCCAACGATTGGTTATTATGAATTTGACGATCGTGTGGAGCGGTTTTATGACATGATGAAGTTGATATCGGATCACAACAAGAAATCCTATCAGGAGGTCAGGGTGCTCGAAAAAATTGTAACCGGACTGTCATTTTCTGTAAAAAAAGTAGACGACATAGTGGAAGCTGCCAGTAAAATTGATTTTCAGAACTGCCAGTTTGAGGAATTCAAAGAAAAGATATTTGTAGTATGTCATTAAAAAGGGGATAATTCTTTATTGTATTATCGTTTTTTTTCATATTATTTTTAGACACAGCTAAAAAAATATTTATATTTGTATAAAAAACATGTTTTCTGCTGCTGAAGAAAATTATTTAAAAGCAATTTACACGCTGCAACTTGAGGATGGGAGCCTTGTCAGCACAAATGTGATCGCTGAAAAAATTTGCACAAAGGCTTCGTCTGTTACAGATATGCTAAAAAAATTATCTGCTAAAAATTTGATTGATTACCAAAAGTACCGGGGGGTTTTTTTAACTGAAACCGGAATGCAACTGGCATTGAAAGTATTGCGAAAGCACCGCTTGTGGGAATACTTTCTGGTCGAAAAACTGAATTTTAAATGGGAAGAGGTTCATGTAATTGCCGAGCAGCTCGAACATATAAATTCCGAGTCTTTGGTTGACAACCTGGACGAATTTTTAGGTTTTCCAAGGTTTGATCCGCACGGGGATCCAATTCCTGATAAGCATGGCAAACTGAGTAAAAGCGAACTCAATAATTTGTTGCAAGTGAATATCGGTGATAGTGCGGTCTTGAAATATGTAAAGGATTCTTCAGAACCATTTTTGAAGTATCTGAATAAAATAGATCTCTCATTGGGCGACAGGATAGAGCTGGTTGACCGTGAGCCCTTTGATGATTCCCTAAAGATCAGGATCCATGAACAGCAGATCCAAATCTCTAAAAACGTTGCCGGAAAACTTTATGTAAAAAGCCTATGATAAATTACCTACCCCTTACAAGTCTCCTTCTGTTTTTTGCTGTATGCATTATATTATACTTGTTTTTCAGAAAAGATAAGGGCTGGTATTGGATGATTACCGACAACCGAAAACTAAAGCAAAAAACTGTGCAGGAGGACATCCTTAAGCAGATCTACCATGCCGGTAATTCGCGCAATAACATGACCATTCCGGGTCTTTCCGGAATACTGAAACGATCGGATAAAACGATCTATGATGCTGTGGAAAAACTCAGCGTAGAGCAACTCATTCAACATGAAGGTGAATTTTTAAAACTGACTGAAGCGGGCAGGGAATATTCCCTTCGTATAGTCCGGATGCACCGGCTGTATGAAAAATACCTGGCAGAAAAAACAGGTTTTTCCAAAACAGAATGGCATGGAAGAGCGGAGGCCATGGAGCATATTTTGAGTGATAAGCAGGCCGCCAAACTGGTACTCGAGCTCGGTGACCCCTTATTTGATCCTCACGGGGATCCGATTCCAACCAAGTCGGGAAAGATTGCGGAGATCAAAGGGGTAAATCTTTCAATGCTGCCGGCAGGTACTTGTGGCATTATCACCCATATTGAAGATGAACCCGATGTGATATACCGGCAAATATTGTCTGAAAATATACAATTGGGTTCACAGATTAAGGTTTTGGAAAACAGCCGGAAAGGTGTCGTATTTTCATCGATTGGCGAAATCCATACGCTTCCCTCCGTAGTTGCTTCAAATATTACCATAAATACCTCAGAAGAAAATGAATATGTTGACGAACAGACCA
>Ga0209704_1000185_pt1 | contig 11611 bp, 7 predicted proteins | sample PPLLaktember2015_FD_187258 | JGI IMG/M metagenome (GOLD analysis project Ga0209704, IMG submission 187258) | Freshwater sediment microbial communities from Prairie Pothole Lake near Jamestown, North Dakota, USA - PPLs Lake P7 Core (6) Depth... | ecosystem: Environmental > Aquatic > Freshwater >... | reverse complement strand
GGAAAATTGGCAGCGATTTCAATTAGCAGATTTTTATTTTCCGGGTTTACATTTTCCAACCCGCCATATTTGGCTGTTATATCCAGAACAGGAATATGATCAACGGTATACACATGATTGCCAGTGCTTTTTGTTACTGTTTTTTCAGTACCTACTGCTTTCCAGCCACAGGTGGCAACACCTTTTATCTCTACCCTGGCTTCATCAAATGCGATACATACCATGCCAATGCTGCTCTCTTTACCGGTAGTGAAGACCAGGGTTTCTGTAAAGGAATAATCATCACCGGCAGCGCCACCAAAGGCATTTACCTGTTTGCCTACAACATCTTCTACGCCATGCAAGATCTCTTCTCCATCAGTTGCTGCATGACTGGTGCCAATTAAAAATGCAGGCATTTCAAAGCTTGCTTTTGCTTTTCTGGCAATGCCGCTTGACACTTCTCTGTAATTTCTTTCCGGGTATTCTTCAAAATATACCTGAAAATAATCCTTGTTCATATCCATTAACAAGATGGCAGCCGAACCTTTTTCTGTTTGTTCATCGATAAATTCTCCGTTGGTCGTGCAACCAAAAATAGAGATACCCCTGGTATCCAAAAGCTCACTGATGGCCATTCGGTCCTGACTTTTTGAGATAAAGCAGATCGCCAAAGTCGGTTTATAACCATCGGCCATACTTTGCTCTAATGCTGTTTTGATTTCTGCTGTGGAATTTCCTTTAATTGATTTTGCTTTCATGGGTATTTTTTAACAGATCTATTTTCATTTTACACACACATTTAAAATGTTTGTGGCTACTTCACTTGCCCGAGATACATATCAAACCATGACAATGTTTCTTTTGTAAATTCTATCCTTGGCACAAGATGGCCTACCTCGTATACAATTCTTTTTTTGTCAGCAGCAGGAGTTCCCAGCAAATCAAACATTGGTTTTTGAGATGTTTCAACCGGGAAAAACATATCATGTTTTCCATTCAGCATCAGTATGGGTTGGGTAACTCTGGGTAAATAATTCAGTTGGTCTGCTACAGGCAGCGACTTATTCATCACCATACCACCTACATTTAATACAATTGCTTTTACTCTCTTTTCCACTGCCGGAATAATGCCTCCCATATAACCTCCCCAACTCCAACCGAGATACCCCAATTTATCAGCTTGAATATCTTTTCGTGTTTCCAGGTAATCGATGGTTCTTCCAAATTCTTTTCCCCACATTAATACATGATCTTTATAAAAAACCGTTTCATCAGGCAGATCTGAGTTTAATTCGTCATGACGCTCTGCAGTTCCCTTAAAAATTGGCCAGATAAGGGCTCTTCCGCTTTTCATGATGAAACCTACAAGAAAGGAAGTTCTTTCAGCATCAAATTTTTTGGTATAGATAACATTCGAACCCGGGAAAAAAATAATGGTCTGGTAAGGAGGTTTAGCATCTTTTGGTAAGTATAACCAGGCCTGCATGCGCTCATTATTGTAACCTGCATCAAAAGTTACTTTTTCTGCTCTCCAGAAATCACCCTCAATGGTCTCCTCAACTATAGGTTCCAGTGGTTTTTTATCGTAGCTGAATTGATTAGCAAACTGTGAAAACGTTTTATCATCTACCGGTTTCTCTGTTTTGTAATCACGGAATAAAGCTGAGACAGTTGTTGTAAGATTCTGCATGGTTGTATCTCCCGGAAGTTCTTTTATACAACGGAAGCCATTCGCTATACTTCTGTCCATGGCTTGCTGCGCATAGCTGTCGTTAAAAGAATAAGTAGGTTCATTCCAACCACCTCCCAGAATATATCGTTGTCCATTTTTGCCCATTTCATTAAAGCACCATTCCCTTGCATTGCCGGCAAGATCATAAACACCATACGAGCTGTATCCTTTCATACTCCCAACGGGTACGGTAGATTTTCCATTATAGTTACTTAATGGTACAATAAACTCCGTTCTGGGGGTTTGCGCAACAACACTCCAGTGATAAACTGTCGGGAGTTGTTTTTTGGCAAATGAAGCATAAGCCGCCGCTTCATACCAAGATATGCCGGTTACAGGGTGGTCGGCCTGTCCATCCGGGTAGGTTTCAGCTTCCCAATTAGCGGGTCCGGGTCTGCCTGTTTTATCTATAAATTTTGCAAGAGCCTCGGCCGTAGAAATCTCCTGCCCATTATGATAGAATGGATATTGCCAGAACGAGCTATTCCCATACCCGTTCGCATCAATAAATTCTTTGAATTTTTTATTACTCACCTCGTACCTGTCAATTAAAAATTCACTTACATTTTTGCCGCCCTCCTGTTCCAGCCCAACAATATTCATGGGGGCTATTTTCTGCCTGATCCTGATCATATTTTCAGGAAGCTGATCAACAGGATCCAACTTCAGGGTATCAATTTCTTCACTCAATTTTAATAGTCCGCTTGGACCGGCGTATTCAATTGTTTGGTAACCCTTTTTCCGAATCTCAATCCGCAGGTAACCACGTGGAAACCTTGTATCTTTCAAAGGTGAAATTCCGGCGGATCTCCACACTGCATCGGGAGTTTCATAATCTTTCCAGAAAACTTCAGCTCCTTCAGGTACCGTTACCATTGAAGCAGTTGTAGATATTAGCGGCCATAATTTCAGTAGGGCAGAATCATTGGGAATATATTTTTCTGCTTCCAAGGCCATGTCATATGCTTTGGTAGGAGCCCGGAAGTTTTCATCTACCATTTTTTGAATTGCGGGTATCAATTTATTCCGGGCATTCTGCTTATTGTAATAAGGAGTAATCAAAAAATAGCCTGCTGCAAGCAGGATAACCATCAACAATAATAACCTCAGTAACAAACTTTTCTTTTTAAAGGAAATACTATTGCTAGCATACTTTATTCCTTTTCCCTCCAGTTTTTTATGAACTGGAACATTCAAGCCCGGGTTGCTTACAGCAAATATTTCCAGAGGTTCTTTTACATTCTTTAATACATATTTACCTAGGGAAACAGTTTGAATGTCTTTTTGATTTTTGATGTCATCATATACTTTGGCAGAGATAATAATGCTTCCGGGAAGTGCAAGGGATTCAAGTCTTGATGCAATATTGACCCCGTCACCATGAACATCTGATTCCTCAAAAATAACATCGGCCTGGTGAATACCAATTCGAACAGGTACAACAGGTTCCTGCTGCATGAATAGCTGTAAGGCAATAGCAGCTCTTACAGATTCTGTTGCGCTATCAAAACTACAAAGCGCACCATCTCCCATCCATTTGATAATTTTTCCTTTATGAAGGCTGACTTCGGCATTCATTTTTTGTTTCATTTTTTCACGAAACTGAAGAGCCAGTTGCTCATCTTCCTGCATCAGCGCAGTGTAGCTCATGATATCAGCAAACAGGATGGCGGCGAGTTGTCGGGCTTGTGTCATTTCTTATTTTTTATTTTTCTTTTAATGCCACCCAGCAGGTAGTGGCATGAAATTCATGCTTTCCATTGACTAACCTGATAAAGATGCGCCACTAATTTCCAGGCCTTTTTCATCCAGAATTTTGCAAATGACCTTTCTATCCTGTTTGACGGAGATAAACACAATTGTTAGGGTTGTTTTTAAATCCTGTCCGTCAGACACGTGGGTAACAGATATACATTCTTCCAGAGAAGTTTTGATTTCTTCTGTGGAATTTTCTTTAATTGATTTTGCCTTCATGGAACGTTTTATTTTTTTAATTCCTCAGAACCGACTCTGGCAATATTTATAAACGGACTTTTCATCAAATACCAAAAGGTTTGTTTTTTATCTTCGTCAAATTCTGCCAATCCATATTTCATGTCCTGTACCTGTTTATATTTATAAGTTCCAAATATGCGATCCCATAAAATGAAGATGTCTGCATAATTGGAATCGGTATAATACTGATCCTGCTCATGATGTACCTTGTGAAGATTGGGAGTTGTAAAAATCAAACCGAAAGTGTTGTCCAACCACACAGGAAACCGAAGATTTGCGTGTTCTGAAATGAAAAAAGGAGTGGAGACGAGGAAATAGATTCCGAGGGTATAAAGGTCAAGCCCAAAAACACCGGCAGTGAGTATATTTGAAACGCCAAACCATAAAAAAGTTTCGATGGGATGGCCTCTAAAAAAAGTGGATGAATCCATCGTTGTATCGCTGTGATGAACCCGGTGAAAGCGCCATAACAAGGGAACCTTATGAGACATACGATGGAACCAGTATGAAACAAAATCGAAAAGCGCTACGCCAATTATCCATTTTGCCCAATCAGGAATTTGAAAAAGATAAAAAAGTCCGACACGATGTGTATTCAACCAATCAACGCTAAATACAATCACCGTGGCCCAAAGGATATTTATCAATATAAAAACCACCATAAATAGGGTATTTTGGAATAAATGTTGTGCTCTTTTTTGGAATTTAAACGGAGTGGCCACCACCTGTTCCAGGGTAAAGAAGAACGCGATCAATCCGATAATGATATAATTTAAATCGATAGCAAGTATTTTATTTAAGATTTCCATAATTAGTGCTTTGGTTTAAAAGTGTTGATTGTGATGACCATCGATAAACTCACCCGAAGAAGTAGCTCCAAGAACATCTATTCCTTTATTATGAAACATGTCATATACGGATTTTCTGTCCTGTTTATAAGATAAAAAAACAAGCGCGATGGTTGGAAAGAATCCATCCGTCGCACTTTTCTGCAAGGCTGACTTGAATTCTGATGGAGTTGCTCCTTTGATCGATTTTGCTTTCATTATGAGGGAATTAGAAAGGGAATGACAATGGCGTTATTTTCAAAGATAGTTTTTTTTAGATTTGAAAGGTAACAAGTAATACATAAAAGGATTAAAATTTAAAAAGGATATAAGTAGCCTCAAAACCGCGTATTGGGTTTTTTAACTGGCTTTTTTTCTGGTGGGCTGTTTGAAAAGAGGCTAATTTTGCGTTTAAGGTTTGTTTTTATCACTACCCAGGTCCTGGTCTATCCGTGCTATCATGCGTTCTATAAACACACAAAATGCCAGCTTCGAATTTATACGAAGCTGGCATAGTTGTTCATCCGGCGGGCAAACAATACGATTTGCAGTGCGGTCAAATATCACAGACAATTTTATCCATGATTCAGGTTCAGATTTAGTTTCTTTAACGAAAAATGCTTTTACATAATTCCCGCAAAAGCAAAATGCTAAACCTTAGCTATCATCAGGAATTAAAGGGATGTCAATGTTTTTTAATTCAAATCAAAATCCACTTTGTTAATTGTACCCTTAAAGGCAAAAGGTGGTTGATAATTTTTTGAAACCGGTGAACCTGTATCTTCTCCGATACCAAAAGTATCAATACCAAAGCGGCCCGGGACAGTCTTCTCCACATGGCCTTCACCTACTTTTTTACCATTGATGTAAAGTATACTTTTACCGCCTTTGGCCATATCTTCAATGCTGGCACCGTCATAAATAAATTCGTATTTAACAGTAGACTTCCCAAACGGAACATTTTCAGAGGAGGTAACAATATACCTGTCTTCGTCAAACCAGTTGTATTCATAAACCAGTTTACCATTGAGCACATAGAAGGCAAAACCTGCTCCTAAGCCACCTTCTGCTACAATCACACCATCACCTCCTTTTTCCGGTATGGTTATATCAGCAGTAATGGTATGAGATCTGTTTTTAGTATTGGGCGCTGCATTTTCAGCAAGCCTTACAGCACCCGCATAGTATGTAAAATGTTTTCGGGTAGGGTCTGATCCGCCGGGTGATGGTTTGGCTTCATAAATACGGCCGGTACCACGATCATCCAGGGGGTAGACATTATTCTTTTTTGCTTCCTCATCAAACAAGGCTTTCATCTCTGCCAGCTTTTTTGGATTTGAGGCGGCCAGGTCATTTGACTCACTAAAGTCATTATCTATATTGTACAATTCCCATTTGTCATTGTCCCAGTTTCCGGGAGCATAATCCTGTCTCCATGGAAAAGTGTGTTGGGCTGCAGCAATCCATCCATTATCATAAATAGCCCTGTTACTAAATACCTCAAAATACTGCCTTGTGCGAACCGGTTTTGCATTCGAATCATTGAAAGTTGACATGAAAGAAACACCATCCAGTGGTTTTTGTGGCACCCCGTCAACCGTTTTTGGTGTAGGTAAATTCGCGGCCTCCAAAATGGTAGGCACGATGTCTATTAAATGTGTGAATTGGGTTCGGATACCACCGGCATCTTTGATCTTTGCCGGCCAGGAGATAATCATCGGGTTACGGGTGCCGCCAAAGTGAGACGCCACCTGCTTTACCCATTGAAATGGCGCATTGCCACTCCATGCCCAACCAACCGGGTAATGCGGTTCTCCATTCGGTCCGCCAATTTCATCGATGTGTTTCAAATTTTCTTCCATAGGGGTAGAAAATCCATTGAGTGCCTTAACTTCATTAAGCGTACCATCCGGACCGCCTTCAGAACTGGCTCCGTTATCGCCCACTATATAAATGATCATCGTATTGTCAGCATCTGGCAATGCATGAATGGCATCAATAAGTCGACCCACTTCATGATCTGTATAGGCAAGGTATCCGGCAAAATTTTCAAAAAGGCGGAGGTACAATCTTTTTTGATCTACCGAAAGCGTATCCCACTTAGGTACCCAATCCGGCCGTGGTGTAAGTTTGGTATCAGAGGGAATGATACCTAATTTCAACTGCCTTTGATATGTTTCTTCTCTCACTTTTTCCCAGCCCTGATCAAATTTGCCTTTAAATTTTTTACTCCATTCTTTGGGTGCATGATGTGGCGCATGTGCGGCACCCGGGGCAAAATACATAAATAGAGGTTTGTCCGGAGCTACCGCCTTACTGTATTTCATATAATTAATGGCTTTATCAGTCATATCGGCTACTAAATGATAGCCTTCTTCCGGAGTTTTTGATGGCTCAACGGCTTTGGTATTTTCAAAAATTGCCGGGTAATACTGATGTGCTTCACCACCAATAAAACCATAAAAATATTCAAAGCCCATACCTGTTGGCCAGCGGTCAAAAGGTCCGGCCACACTGCTTTCCCAGTCTGGCGTATTGTGATTTTTACCAAACCATGAGGTGGCGTAGCCATTCCCTTTTAAAGTAGCCGCTACGGTAGCTGAACTTTTTGGAATCATACAGTTATAGCTCGGAAAACCGGTAGCCCATTCTGCCAAAAATCCGGAACCTGCATTGTGGTGGTTACGTCCTGTAATAAGTGCAGCTCTTGAAGGACCACAAATGGCGGTGGTATGAAAACGTGTATAACGGAGGCCCTGGGTTGCCAGTTTATCCAGTACCGGTGTAGGAATAGGTCCACCGAAAGTGCTTACTTGTCCGAAACCCACATCATCCAGCAAGATCACTACCACATTGGGTGCACCTTTGGGAGGTGCAGGCAATTTTGGCCATTCACCTTTGGATTCCTTATAGGTTTTTCCAATGACCCCCTCAAATTTTGGTTCGGCCAATGGAATGACTGATCGATCTATTTCACCTGGTTTATTAACAGTGGGTTTGATTTGAGCTACTGCTTGTGTAGTATTTACTAGTGTTGCTAACACTAAACAGATTGCAGACAGGATCGTTGTGAATAGGGTTTTGCATTTCATGATAATATATTTCATTTTGTTATTGTTCACCTGCCATCAATGTTTTCATCAATTCCGAAAAATCAAATGTTGCCGCTTTTTGAACCGGAGGATATTCCATTAAAGTTTTGATGTGCTCATTTAAGAGCTCCTGTATTGGTTCGTTCAAAAACTGCTTGCGCTGAAGCATATCTGATCGGTCTGTTAAGTTATCAAAGCTTTCAAAAGGATCAAAAGTCAGATTATAAAAGACAGGAAATTTTTCCTTCACGTAAGGAGAATAATAATTTTCACTGGTTTGGAAATTCAATTTCCATTGATTGAGTCTGACTGCTCTAACGTCAGATTCGTGATAGTAAATAAAATTATTTCTTTTACTTTCATTTGTCTTTCCTAACCAGTAATCCAGGTTATTTACTCCATCAATATATTGTTTTCTCTCTTTGCGCATTTTTTCAACCACATTAACCTCTCCTGCTGCTGCTGCAAGTGTTGTAAAAATATCCATATGCGCCTGAATTCCTCTTAAAATTTTCCCTTGAGGAATGTGATTCTTCCACATCACCATCATGGGAACTCTAACGCCTCCTTCGTAAGTAGTCATTTTCTCTCCTCTAAAAGGGGTTGTTCCACCATGTGCACGTGCACTATGCTCCGGACCATTATCTGTAGAGTAAATAACGATTGTATTTTCCAATACACCCATTTTTTCTAATTCATCCAACAGCATCCCTACCTGCATATCATGCTCAATCATACCACTTCCATACACATCATGCTCAGTAGTATATGGCAAAGCCAGATAGCGGCTTTCAGGCTTAAGATGCGTGAACATATGCATCCGGCTTGGATTTAACCAAACAAAGAATGGCTTTTTATTGGCTTTTGCTCTTTTGACAAAATCAAGTGAAGCCCCAATAAATTCTTCGTCAACATTCTCCATTCTCTCCCTGGATAATTGTCCGGTATCTTCGATTTTTTGTTTGCCTACTTTTCCAAATCGAGGGTCAAGGGTAGGATCATCTTTGTCGGTGGCCCAAGTATGAAGAACACCCCTAGTACCGTGTTTTTTGAAATATTCCGGATCTTGAGGGAAGTCTTTCTGTTGGTATTCTTCCTGTGTGTTCAAATGGTAAAGGTTACCAAAAAACTCATCAAAACCATGTACCGTTGGCAAATGTTCATTCCTGTCTCCCAGGTGGTTTTTGCCAAATTGACCAGTGGCATATCCTTGGGCTTTTAACACTTCAGCAAGTGTAGGTGATTCTTTTTTTAATCCCAGTTCAGCACCTGGTCTTCCAACAGTTGTCATGCCGCTTCTAATAGGATATTGTCCCGTAATTAAAGCCGCACGGCCTGCTGTGCATGAGGGTTGGGCATAATGATCAGTAAACATAATTCCATCACGTGCAATCCGATCAATGTTAGGCGTTGTGTAACCCATAGTTCCCAATCCATAAGCGCTTACATTTTGCCAACCCACATCATCAGGGAATATGATTAAAATATTCGGTTTTTCGGTATTTAAATTAGGGCTTGAAACTACGGTAGTTTTAGGCTTTGGTTGTTGAGCCATTACGCTAACAACTGTCAGCGTAATTAACACGGAAGTAATAAAATAATTTTTCATATTTGTAAAATTTTAATTAAGATTTTAATTAAAAATATTTTTAAAGCTGATGAATGGAATGCAAATTTTGAATACAACAACTTCTGGCGATCTTTCACTTTTTTATAAAGTATAACATTAATAACGCCATTTTTAAGGTTCGATAATATTAAACCAATATTCGAAATTGTCAATATTGTTTAAAAATGCTTTAAAAGCATCAGCGTCTCCGTCTATTTTAATTTTTCCTGATTTTATCAGGTCGTCCAATTTTATACCTTTTCCTGAAGTTAATATCGCAAAGTCTAACCGACTCATCGAAATGGTCGCTGTTACATCTTTTTCAAGGTGTGAACCAATTCTTGGATTTACAACTCCATTGCTTACGATTAAACTTGCTTTTTCATTTCGGTCGGTGAGTATAAAATTGAAATTGTATTTGTTTTTATTCTCTTCAGTGCCCTTATATCGCATAGCGATGTAATTAAAGAACAATTCAGAAGACATCCCAGTAATCATGTCTGGTCCTGATGAGCCTGCCATGGGAATAACTTTAACCCCCATGCGCAATTCCTTGGCTCCTGTTAAATAGAAATTTCTCCATGGACCCGATTCCGCCTGGTAGCCCATTTGCTCATAGGCATCGGCGAGCAGATTTCTGGCTTTCTGGTTTTTTGGATCGGCGAATACAAGATGCTTCAGTACCTCACCAACCCAACGGTATTCTCCTTTGTCATACGATTTTTGTGCCATGGATATGACATTATCGGCACCACCCATAAATTCCACATATTTTGCACCGGCTTCACTTGGTGGCAATGGATTCAGATTTGACGGATTGCCATCGAACCATCCAAAGTATAACTGATACTGCGCCTTGGCATCATGGCTTACAGTTCCATAATAGCCCCGGTTGTAAAATTCTTTGTCCAGTGTTTCGGGAAGTTTGAGCATTTCAGCAATTTCAATGGGCGTATAACCCACGTTGGCCAACCTTAAAGTCTGGTCATGAATAAAGCGGTAAAGGTCACGCTGCTTTTCCCAATAATTTATTATGGTTTCATTGCCCCAGGTGGGCCAATGGTGCGATCCAAATGAAACTTCAACATCTTTGCCAAACATGTAAATACACCTGTCAATATATTGGCTCCACTTTTGTCCGTTACGTACCTGCGCACCCCTAAGCGTATACAGATTATGAAGTGTATGGGAAATATTTTCAGCCTGACAAAATGCCTTTAAATCCGGAAAATAAAACATCATTTCAGCCGGTGCTTCAGATTCTGGTGTAAAAATTAAATCAATTTTTACGCCATCTATAATGCGGGTTTCCCCGTTTTCATTGGTAATATAATCTGTAGGTTCCAAAATACCTGTTTCACCCTTTGCGGTGGTTGTGCCCAAACCGGAACCCAGACTGCCATTAACACTTTTGGGCAAAAGGCTGCCATACATATATGCGGCCCTACGACTCATTGTGTTACCACCCATCACGTTTTCACTGATAGAATGTTCAAAAAATCCTGCCGGTGCAAGAACCTTCACTTTACCGGATTTCAAGTCTTCCTCTGATACAAATGCCCGCATCCCTCCAAAATGATCTATATGGCTATGGGTCAATAGTATAGCCTTTACAGGGAAGTCTCCTATTTTTTCTTTTACCAACGCCATGGCAGCTTTAGCCGTAGCAGGAACAGTAAGCGGGTCAATAATCAACCACCCCGTTTTTCCTTTGATTAAAGTCATATTGGCTAAGTCAAAACCACGGATTTGGTAAATATTTTCAGTTACCTTAAATAGTCCATTGATGCTATTCAACCTGCTTTGCCGCCACAAACTGGGATTGGCAGTGTTGGGCTGATTTCCGGTCAAAAAATCGAACTCTTTCATGCTGTAACTCAAACTGCCATCATCCTGTAAAATTTCACCCGAAGGAATCGTTCCCATAAACCCTTTTCTGGCATTCTGAAAATCGGTGGTGTCAGCAAATTTGAGGTATTCCAATAATGCATCATTATGTGCAATGGTAAAAGAAGAGGGCTCTTTAATCAGATTGCTTATTTCGTTTTCCGCTTTAATTTCAGGTTTTTCTTCACATGAATTGAGTAACAAGCTACCTGCAAATAATAGTATGAACAAATTTTTCATAATTTTTGATTTAAAATTTATAACTAAAAAGTATTTTTAAAATATCTCCATTTATCCCATCATCAGTTGTGGCAACAATTCCTCCGTAGGTTATATACCCTCCAAATTTAGGATTTATGTCAGCCCCAAGTGTAGCGCCAATTGCCAGAGAATTGATTTTATTTCCCTGTGATATTCCATCAACATTTGCCTGTGCTCCGTTTCTATATTGGTAGTCGAAGGAGCCCCAAAATATTTTTGTAAGCTT
>Ga0209704_1000183_pt1 | contig 11689 bp, 24 predicted proteins | sample PPLLaktember2015_FD_187258 | JGI IMG/M metagenome (GOLD analysis project Ga0209704, IMG submission 187258) | Freshwater sediment microbial communities from Prairie Pothole Lake near Jamestown, North Dakota, USA - PPLs Lake P7 Core (6) Depth... | ecosystem: Environmental > Aquatic > Freshwater >... | reverse complement strand
CAAAACGCTGGTGATTCTGGAAGGTTCAGTTGGAAAAATTGAAGAAGTTTTCAAGCTTTAAGACCATCATACAATGGATATTTTAGTAAAACCAATAGTTACCGAAAAGATGACGGCACAGGGAGAGCGGTTCAACCGCTACGGTTTTGTGGTTCGTCGCCAGGCTACCAAGCAGCAGATCAGGAAAGCGGTGGAGAGCCTGTACAATGTTTCGGTGGAGAGTGTGAATACCATGGTTTATTCCGGGAAGGTGAAATCCAGGTTTACGAAGGCCGGGGTGATCAGCGGGAAAACCACTTCCTACAAGAAAGCAATCGTTACGCTTGTTAAGGGAGAAAGTATCGATTTCTACAGTAATATTTAAATAGAAAATGGCAGTAAGAAAAATTAAACCAGTATCACCGGGTCAGAGGCACAAGATCATCAGTGCTTTTGATGCCATTACTGCATCTACGCCTGAAAAATCATTGTTGGAGCCCCTGCGGAGGACTGGTGGTCGCAACAACCAGGGCCGCATGACGATGAGGTATATAGGTGGGGGACATAAGCGGAAATACCGCATCATTGATTTCAAAAGAGACAAGGATGGGGTTTCAGCGGTTGTCGATTCCATACAGTATGATCCGAACCGTACGGCCAACATTGCTCTTCTGGTTTATGAAGACAATGAAAAGAGGTACATTCTGGCGCCCAACGGGTTGAAGGCAGGCCAGAAAGTGCTCAGTGGCAGCGGTATCGATCCTGAGATCGGGAATACCCTTCCATTGGCAGAAATACCTCTGGGAACCTTGGTTCACAACATTGAATTGCATCCCGGACAGGGAGGCATCATGGCACGTAGTGCAGGCACACATGCTCAGCTGACATCCCGCGAAGGCAGGTATGTTACGTTAAAATTACCTTCAGGAGAGACCCGTATGGTGTTAACTACCTGCAGGGCTACCGTTGGAATTGTTGGAAACAGTGACCACAACCTGGAAAAGTCAGGGAAAGCAGGTCGCAGCCGCTGGATGGGCCGTCGCCCGCGTGTCCGTGGTGTGGCTATGAACCCGGTTGATCATCCGATGGGTGGTGGTGAAGGACGTGCCTCGGGAGGCCATCCGCGTTCAAGGAAAGGGTTGTTGGCCAAAGGCTACAAAACCCGTTCACCCAAGAAGGCATCCAGCAAGTACATTGTAGAACGTAGGAAGAAATAATTGAAAGGAGATCAACATGAGTCGTTCATTAAAAAAAGGTCCGTTCATTGCCTACAAACTGGAAAAGAAAGTTCTGGAAATGAATGCAGCGAACAAGAAGTCGGTAGTGAAGACCTGGGCCAGAGCATCTGTTATTTCCCCTGATTTTGTGGGTCATACGATTGCCGTGCACAACGGGAACAAATTCATTCCCGTTTACATCACAGAAAATATGGTTGGCCATCGCCTGGGAGAATTTGCACCTACCCGAATGTTCAGGGGCCATGCCGGTAACAGGAAATAAGAAGTATGCCAATTGTAATTAGTAAATTGAGAATCAATGGGTGCCAGAAAAAGAGAAGCTGCTGAAAAACGCAAAGAACTAAAGAAACAACAATATTTTGCTGTTTTAAAAAATTGCCCCACCTCACCGCGGAAAATGAGGCTGGTAGCCGATATGATCCGGGGTATGGATGTAAACAGGGCATTGGATGTGTTGAAATTTTCGTCCAAGGAAGCGTCAGAGAGAGTGGAAAAACTGCTGATGTCAGCCGTAGCAAACTGGCAGGCCAAAAACGAAGGGGTCCGTATCGAGGAGCATCCCCTGGTGGTCAGCCGGATTATGGTAGATTCAGGTCGTATACTGAAAAGGCTGAGGCCGGCTCCCCAGGGTCGCGGACACCGGATCAGGAAACGTTCCAACCATGTGACCATTTATGTGGACCAAAAGAATGAAGTTGTTGAAAAAGTTAACTAATCGCAGATGGGACAAAAAGTAAATCCAATTTCAAATCGTCTGGGATTCATCAAAGGATGGGATTCCAACTGGTTTGGCGGTGACAATTATGGTGACAAACTGGTGGAAGACCAGAAAATCCGTGATTATCTGAATGCGCGCCTTTCAAAGGCCAGCTTGTCAAAGATCATTATCGAACGCACGCTGAAGCTCATCACGATCACGGTGCACACCTCCCGTCCGGGGATCATTATTGGTAAAGGGGGCCAGGAAGTGGACAAACTGAAGGAGGAACTCAAGAAAATTACCAGTAAGGAAGTACAGATCAACATCTTCGAGATTAAGAGGCCCGAATTGGATGCCCGCATTGTGGCCAGCAATATCGCCCGGCAGATTGAAGGTAAGGTTGCTTACCGGAGAGCTGTTAAAATGAGTATTGCCTCAACCATGCGGATGGGTGCTGAAGGAATAAAGGTATTGGTTTCCGGTCGTTTGAACGGGGCAGAAATGGCCCGCTCTGAAATGTACAAGGATGGCCGTACCCCGCTTCATACCCTGAGGGCTGACATCGACTACGCCCTGGGAGAAGCCCTGACCAAAACCGGGCTGATCGGCGTGAAAGTCTGGATATGTAAAGGAATGGTCTATGGCGTACCCGACCTGTCACCCAACGTAAGTCCCAAACAGGGACGTACCGGCGGTGCAGCTCCAAAAGGAGCAGGCGGTGGCGGCAATAGAAAGAGAAGAAAATAGTGGTTTAACAGGCTAAGAAAAATTGAGATGTTACAGCCAAAAAGAGTAAAATTCAGAAGAGTACAAAAGGGCAAAATGAAAGGGAATGCCCAGCGGGGTAACCAGTTGGCTTTCGGGTCGTTTGGCATCAAATCGCTCGAAGAAGCCTGGATTACCGGCCGTCAGATAGAGGCTGCCAGGGTCGCTGTCACCAGGTACATGCAACGCCAGGGGCAGATATGGATCCGGATTTTCCCTGATAAACCGATCACCAAAAAGCCAGCTGAGGTACGTATGGGTAAAGGAAAGGGAGCTCCCGAAGCATTCGTTGCCCCCATTACACCGGGCCGCATCATCATTGAAGCCGAAGGTGTTCCTTTCGAAATGGCCAAGGAAGCTCTGCGTCTGGCAGCCCAGAAACTGCCCGTTACGACCAAGTTTGTAGTTAGACGTGATTACGTTGAATAATTCAAAGGAAGAGTATGAAAATCGCAGAATTGAAAGAACTGACCAACAAGGAACTGCTGGAAAGGCTTCAGACGGAACAGGAGAGCCTTACACGTCTCAGAATGAACCACAGTGTGTCACCGCTTGATAACCCTATGAAAATCAGGGATACGCGCCGATCCATTGCCAGGATGAAGACTGTTCTTAGTACCAGAGATGTGAAATAATTCAGAACAAAGCGGAAATGGAAGAGATTATTAAAGAAAGAAATCTGAGGAAAGAACGTACCGGAGTGGTGGTCAGCGACAAAATGGACAAAACCATTGTGGTGGCTGAGAAACGTAAAGTGAAACACCCGATTTACGGTAAATTTGTCAATAAAACCACGAAGTATTATGTTCACGACGAAACCAATACCTGCAACATCGGTGATACCGTGCGGATAATGGAAACCCGTCCGTTGAGCAAAAATAAACGCTGGAGATTAGTCGAAATTATTGAAAGGGCCAAGTAACCATGATACAGCAGGAAACAAGATGTATAGTAGCCGATAACAGCGGTGCCAAGGTAGTCCTTTGCATTCGCGTATTGGGTGGAACCCGCAAGCATTATGCTTCTCTGGGCGACACCATCGTCGTGACTGTAAAGAGTGCAACACCGGGTGCTGAAGTAAAAAAAGGCTCCGTGTCAAAAGCCATCGTGGTTCGTACCAGCAAGGAAGTTCGTCGTAACGACGGATCTTACATCCGTTTCGACGACAACGCTGTCGTGCTGCTGAACAACCAGGGTGAGATGAGGGGAACCCGTATTTTCGGGCCTGTTGCCCGCGAATTACGCGACCAGAACATGAAAATCATCTCCCTGGCACCCGAAGTACTTTAACAAGCAAAATGCTGAACCATGCAGAAAAAGTTACATGTAAAAAAAGGGGACACCGTAATCGTAATTACCGGTGATAACCTTGGCAGCAAAGGCCGGATTCTGGAAATTGACCGGAAAACCGACAAAGCTATTGTGGAAGGCGTGAACATCATCAAGAAGCATACAAAACCCAACGCTAAACATACGCAGGGGGGTATCATCGAGAAGGAAGCACCAGTCCATATTTCTAACCTGATGCTGGTTGACCCGAAATCGGGAAAACCGACACGCATCGGACGGAAGCTGAATGCAGAAGGAAAATTAGTTCGTTATTCCAAAAAATCAGGAGAGGAGATTAAGTAATGGCTTACACACCCACCCTTGAGAAAAAATTCAAGGAAGAGATTATTCCTGCCATGATGAAGTCTTTCAGTTATACTTCAATCATGCAGGTACCAAAGCTGGAAAAGATTATTCTGAACCAGGGGGTTGGTTCCACGATTGCCGACAAGAAAATCATCGAAGTGGCCACCGAGGAAATGACCATGATTACCGGTCAGAAAGCTGTCCAGACCAAATCGAAAAAAGACATCTCCAACTTCAAACTGAGGAAGAAAATGCCCATCGGCGTGCGTGTAACTTTGCGTCGCGACCGTATGTACGAATTTCTGGACCGTTTGATTTCCGTAGCTTTGCCACGAATCCGTGACTTTCATGGGATCGAGAGCAAAATGGATGGCAGTGGTAACTATACCCTGGGGGTACCCGAGCAGATCATTTTCCCCGAAATCAATATTGATAAGGTGAACAAGATCAACGGGATGAACATCACGTTTGTTACTTCGGCACGTACCGATGAAGAAGGCTTTGCGCTGCTTAAAGAGTTAGGTTTACCATTCAAAAACATTAAAAAGAATTAAGCTATGGCCAAAGAGTCAATGAAAGCACGCGAAGTAAAACGTGCAGCGCTTGTTGCCAAATACGCCGAAAAAAGAGCCCGGCTGAAAGAAGAAGGTGATTCCATCGGCCTGCAAAAGTTGCCGAAGAATTCCGCGAAAATCAGAATGCATAACCGCTGTAAACTGACCGGCCGTCCGAAAGGGTATATGCGCCAATTCGGAATCAGCAGGATCAATTTCCGTGAAATGGCATCACAAGGTTTGATTCCGGGTGTAAAAAAAGCAAGTTGGTAATGGTTTTAAAGAGTTGAAAAATGAGCAAAGTAACAGATCCAATAGCAGACTATTTAACCCGGCTCCGGAATGCCATCCAGGCCAAACACAGGGTAGTGGACATACCGGCTTCCAACCTGAAGAAGGAGATGACCCGGATTCTTAAAGAAAAAGGGTACATCCTGAACTACAAATTCGAAGAGGAGGTCAACTACCAGGGCAGTATTAAGATAGCGCTGAAATATCATCCCGAAACCAAGGCTTCGGCGATCAAGGTGCTGGAGCGGATCAGCCGTCCGGGCCTCCGCAATTATTGTGATTCCGATAGTATTCCCCGTGTCCTTAACGGTCTTGGCATTGCCATTATCTCCACCTCCAAAGGGGTGATCACCGATAAGGAAGCCCGCGAAATGAAAGTCGGAGGAGAAGTTTTATGTTATGTATATTAATTGAAGGAACACCATGTCAAGGATAGGGAAATTACCCATAACCATTCCTGCCGGAGTCCAGGTGAAACTCAGTGACGACAACCTGGTCACTGTGAAAGGACCTCTGGGTGAATTACAGCAGCAGGTAAACAAAGATATCAAAATCACGATCGAAGGGAATACTGTCGAATTCACCCGCCCGAGCGACCAGAAAAACCACCGTGCCATGCACGGTTTGTACCGCTCGCTGGTGAACAATATGGTAACAGGTGTGACCTCGGGGTACGAGATCAAAATGGAACTGGTCGGTGTGGGATACAGGGTAGAACAACTGCCCGACAATGTGCTTGACCTTGTTTTAGGGTACTCGCACCACACTTACATCCAGCTGCCTTCTGAAGTGACCGTCGAGGCAAAAACAGAGAAGAGAAGCAATCCGTTCATCAATCTTAAATGCATTGATAAACAGCTGATCGGTCAGGTTGCAGCCAAGATACGTTCATTCCGTGAACCTGAACCTTACAAGGGCAAGGGTATCAAATTTGTAAACGAAAAGCTGCGCAGGAAAGCAGGCAAAGCCGCAGGTTCCAAATAATTAATCAGAAGAATTATGGCTTTAACGAAATTAGAAAGAAGATACCGGATTAAAAACCGTATCCGCAAGGTGATCTCCGGCACAGCCGACAGACCGCGGATGAATGTATTCAGGAGCAACAAACAGATTTCCGTGCAACTGATCGATGATGTGCAGGGCGTCACGCTGCTTTCCATCACCTCAAGGGTGAAGGAAATAACCGAGGCTGCAGGTACAAAATCCGAAAAGGCAGGGATGGTCGGTAAACTGGTCGCCGAAAAAGCACTGGCCGCCGGAATAACCAATGTGGTTTTCGACCGCAACGGGTATCTGTATCATGGAAGAGTGAAACAATTGGCCGACGCTGCCCGTGAAGGTGGCCTTAAATTCTAAAACCATTATGACAGCAAATATCAGAAATATCAAAACCAGCGATCTGGAATTGAAAGACCGGCTGGTCGCCATCAACCGGGTAACCAAAGTTACCAAGGGAGGTCGCACTTTCAGTTTTTCCGCCATCGTGGTTGTCGGGAATGAAAACGGAATCGTCGGCTGGGGGCTTGGAAAAGCCAGTGAAGTAACATCTGCCATTGCCAAGGGTGTGGATGCTGCCAAGAAAAACCTGGTAAAAGTTCCGGTAATCAAAGGGACCATCCCTCACGAGCAGCTTGCCAAATTCGGTGGCGCCAAGGTGTTGCTGCGTCCGGCCCGCTCCGGTACAGGGGTAAAGGCCGGAGGTGCCATGCGTGCCGTACTGGAAAGTGTGGGTATCCGCGATATCCTTGCCAAATCTCAGGGATCATCCAATCCGCACAACCTGGTAAAAGCAACCATGGAAGCGCTGACGGAACTGAGAGATGCTTACACCATTGCACAACAACGTGGCATCACCATGGAAAAAGTATTTAAAGGATAAACAGTTATGGCAAAAATAAGAATAACACAGGTAAGAAGCAGCATTGGCGCCACCCATCACCAGAAAGCCATTCTCGCTTCACTCGGTTTGCGTAAACGTCTGCAGACCATTGAACACAACGACACTCCCGAAATCATGGGAATGGTCAATAAGATGAGGCACTTATTAACTGTTGAAGAAGTAAAATAAACCAGAAACCACCACTATCATGGATTTAAGTAAAATAACACCGGCTAAGGGATCCACTTTTTCCAACAAGAGACTTGGCAGAGGCCAGGGATCAGGAATGGGCGGAACCTCTACACGCGGTCATAAAGGAGCAAAATCGAGATCGGGTTACTCCCGCAAAATCGGTTTTGAAGGGGGCCAGATGCCATTACAAAGGGTGGTACCCAAATCAGGCTTCAAAAATTTCAACCGGGTAGAATACAAAGCCATCAACCTCAATGTCCTGCAGCAGCTTTCCGAATCGGAAAACCTCCTGGTCATTGACCATCAAACCCTTGTTAATGCAGGTTTTGTATCGGGCAAAGACAAAGTAAAAATCCTCGGAAACGGAATCCTGACGGCAAAACTGACTGTCAAGGCACACGCCTTTTCAAAAAGTGCAAAGGAAGCGATCGAAAAACTGGAAGGTTCCACCGAAATACTCTGATGCGTAATGAAACGGTTTATAGACACTATAAAAAACATCTATAAGATTGAAGATCTGCGGATCCGCATTGGAATGACCCTGTTCCTTCTGCTGATTTACCGCCTTGGATCTTATGTTTCTTTACCAGGAATTGACCCCGCCCAACTCTCGGCCCTTCAGAACCAGACCTCAACAGGGCTGCTCGGACTGCTCGACATGTTCTCGGGTGGCGCATTCTCCAATGCCTCTATCTTTGCATTGGGGATCATGCCCTATATCTCGGCATCCATCGTTATCCAGTTGCTGGGTATTGCAGTGCCCTATTTCCAGAGACTTCAGAAAGAAGGAGAATCCGGAAGAAGAAAAATCAACCAGATTACACGTTACCTGACGGTTTTTATTCTCATCTTCCAGGCTCCTGCCTATCTGACCAACCTGCACTATCAGCTGCCTCCGTCGGCTTTTGCCCTCAGCGGACAGATGTTCTACGTCTCTTCCACCATTATCCTCACCGCAGGATCCATGTTCGTCATGTGGCTGGGTGAGCGCATCACCGACAAGGGCATTGGCAATGGTATTTCCATGATCATCATGATCGGGATCATCGCCAACATGCCATTTGCCATATTTGCGGAGTTTGCCTCCAGAATCAACCAGCAGGGTGGCGGCCTCGTTATGTTCCTCGTTGAATTTGTGCTGCTCTTCCTGGTTTTCGTGGCGACCATCCTGCTCGTGCAGGGAACCCGCAGGATACCGGTTCAATATGCCAAACGGATCGTCGGGAACAAACAATACGGCGGTGTCCGTCAGTATATTCCCCTTAAGGTAAATGCCGCAGGTGTGATGCCGATCATCTTCGCACAGGCCATTATGTTCATCCCCATTACCCTGGCTGGGTTCGCCCAGTCGGAAAGCATGGGGAAATTCGCATCTGCATTTGCCGACCATACCGGATTCTGGTACAATTTCACCCAGTTCGTCCTGGTTATTGCATTCACCTACTTCTATACGGCAATTACGGTGAACCCGGTTCAAATGGCCGAGGATATGAAGAAAAACGGCGGATTTATCCCCGGAGTAAAACCCGGCAAGAAAACCGTCGAGTTCCTGGATACGGTTATGTCAAGAATTACCCTGCCGGGGTCCATTTTCCTCGGAATTGTAACCATTCTTCCCGCTTTTGCCATGATGATTGGAATTAACACGCAGTTTGCCTACTTTTACGGCGGAACGTCGCTTCTGATTTTGGTCGGGGTAATCCTGGATACGCTGCAACAGGTCGAAAGCCACCTGCTGATGCGCCATTACGACGGACTGATGAAATCAGGCCGTATCAAGGGAAGATCAGGCAGTGGTCAAACCATGTACTAACAGGAACATTCTCCGGAGGTAATCATTTCTTATGGTGAAAGGATAAAACCTGACAACATCATTTAACACCTTTTTAAGAATCGAAAATATGGCAAAAACGCCTTCCATAGAACAAGACGGTACGATAATCGAAGCATTGTCGAATGCGATGTTCAGGGTTGAACTGGAAAACGGCCATGTCATAACATCGCATATCTCAGGAAAAATGCGTATGCATTACATCAAGATTTTACCGGGTGACAAGGTAAAAGTGGAAATGTCACCGTACGATCTGACCAAAGGGAGAATAACTTTCAGATATAAAAATTAAAGAACAGCACGATGAAAACTCGGACTTCAATCAAGAAACGCAGCGCCGAATGCAAAATAGTACGCAGAAAAGGACGTCTGTACGTGATCAATAAAAAGAACCCAAAGTTCAAACAACGTCAAGGTTAAAAACATAAAAATAATTGAGATAATATGGCACGTTTAGTAGGTGTTGATATTCCTGACAAAAAAAGAGGTGAAATCGCCCTGACTTATATTTACGGGATAGGCAGGAGCGCTTCCAAAAGCATCCTTGAAAAAGCAGGGGTAGACAAGGACATCAAAGTTCAGGACTGGAACGACGATCAATTCGGAAGTGTCCGTCAGGTTATAACAGAAACCATAAAGGTGGAAGGCGAACTTCGTTCAGAAGTTCAGCTGAACATCAAGCGTTTGATGGATATTGGCTGCTACCGCGGCATCAGGCACCGTATCGGATTGCCGGTGCGTGGACAGTCCACCAAAAACAACGCCCGTACCCGTAAAGGGAAAAAGAAAACTGTTGCAAATAAGAAAAAAGCCACTAAATAAGGAGTTTAAATTATGGCAAAGAAAACTGGAACAGGCAAGAAAAGGGTTGTCATAGTTGAACCCAACGGGATGGCACATGTACACTCTTCTTTCAACAACATTATTGTTACCCTCACCAACATGAATGGTGAGGTCATCAGTTGGTCATCCGCAGGGAAGAAAGGCTTCAGGGGCTCAAAGAAAAATACACCCTATGCCGCTCAGGTTGCCTCGGAAGAGTGCGCAAAAACCGCTTTCGACCTTGGATTGCGCAAGGTAAAAGCATACGTGAAAGGACCAGGTAACGGACGGGAATCAGCCGTAAGGGCAATAGCCAACACAGGAATTCAGGTGACTGAAATCGTGGATGTTACCCCCTTGCCGCACAATGGTTGCCGGCCACCCAAGAGAAGACGTGTATAATGATTAAACGTATAAAGTAATGGCAAGATACAGAGCAGCAAAATCAAGAATTGCAAGGAAATTTGGCGAGCCCATTTTTGGTCCTGATAAGGCGTTGGAAAAAAAGAACTATCCACCCGGAATGCACGGACTGAATGCCAAAAGAAGGAAAAAATCAGAGTATGGGCTGCAGTTGAAAGAAAAACAAAAAGCCAAATATACCTATGGTGTTTTGGAACGTCAGTTCAGGAATCTCTTCCAGAAAGCCGCAGCTTCCACCGGTAAAACAGGGGAAGTGTTGCTTCAGCTGCTGGAATCAAGACTTGACAATGTGATCTTCCGTCTGGGCGTCGCCAAATCAAGGGCTGGCGCACGTCAGCTGGTTACCCACTGCCATGTGGTGGTTAACGGAGAGGTGGTCAACATACCGTCGTATATTCTCAAACCAGGCGACCTCGTGGGTGTCCGCGAAAGATCCAAATCGCTCGAAATCATCAATGAATCGCTTCATGCTCACCGCTACAACCGGTACAGCTGGCTGGAATGGGAAAGTTCACAGATGGTCGGAAAATTCATCAACCGCCCCGAACGGGGAGACATTCCGGAAAACATTAAAGAACAGCTCATCGTTGAGTTGTATTCAAAATAATAATTTTACTTGAGGTCATTATGGCAATATTAGCGTTCCAAAAGCCTGACAAGGTTATCATGATTGAATCCGGTGACCGGTACGGAAAGTTCGAATTCCGGCCCCTGGAACCCGGCTATGGCATCACCATCGGCAATGCCCTGCGCAGGATTCTGCTCTCTTCTCTGGAAGGATACGCCATAACCACCGTCAAAATAGATGGCGTTGACCATGAATTCTCCACCATCAAGGGGGTTATCGAAGATGTGACTGAAATCATCCTGAACCTGAAACAGATTCGTTTCAAAAGGGATATTGATGATGTTGAATTCGAGAAAGTCAACATCACCATCGGCGGTCAGGAAGAATTCACAGCCGGAGATATCAACAAATTTATGACCGGGTTCAGGGTTCTGAATCCCAAACTGGTTATCTGCAGGATGGAACCGGATGTGAAACTGCATCTGGAGATCACCCTCAGCAAAGGCCGCGGTTATATTCCGGCAGCAGAAAATAAACCTGCTGAAGCTGAATTTGGCGTCATCCCGGTCGATTCCATCTTTACCCCCATCACCAAGGTAAAATATACGGTTGAAAACTTCCGCGTGGAACAAAAAACCGACTATGAAAAACTGGTGCTGGAAATTGCCACCGACGGATCCATTCAGCCCAAAGATGCGCTGAAAGAGGCAGCCAAAATTTTAATTTACCACTTCCTGCTCTTCTCTGACGAAAAAATCACCATCGATTCCGATGAGAAATTCGCCAATGAAGAATTCGACGAAGAAGTGCTC
>Ga0209704_1000182_pt1 | contig 11732 bp, 10 predicted proteins | sample PPLLaktember2015_FD_187258 | JGI IMG/M metagenome (GOLD analysis project Ga0209704, IMG submission 187258) | Freshwater sediment microbial communities from Prairie Pothole Lake near Jamestown, North Dakota, USA - PPLs Lake P7 Core (6) Depth... | ecosystem: Environmental > Aquatic > Freshwater >... | reverse complement strand
CAATCTGCTGGCCGGGCCGTTTGGTTTCCGCCGTGAAACATTGTTCGATCTTGGAACTGACAGGGTAGTACTCGAAAAGCCGCCAAAGATTTCGTTTTGAGGGGTGAAATATTTCGGATTTCGGATGTACAATTTCGGATTTGCCTGTGGACTCTCCTGCCTTTAAATCCGAAATTGTACATCCGAAATCCGAAATCGAATAGTCCTGATACTTTTTCAGCATGAAATACGTCGGCATTCAATCACAAATCTGGAAAAACAACATCAATTCGGTATTGATGCTGATCGCCTTTCCTATGCTGCTGCTGGGGATGGTGTACCTTTTCCTGTTTTTTACGGCAAGTAAGGATATTGAAACGACTCCTGAAATCCTCTTTGTGCAGGTGGCTCCCTTCGTTATCCTGGGCACTCTGATCTGGTTTTTGGTCGCCTGGGCTTTCCATTCTACCATCATCCGGAGTGCCACCGCCTCCCGTCCGCTGGAAAGGATGGAAAACAAAAGGGTGTATAATATGGTGGAAAACCTCTGCATTGCCAATGGCATGAAAATGCCGGCCATCAACCTCATTGAAGACGATTCCCTGAATGCTTTTGCCAGTGGGGTAAATGAGCAGAGCTATGCCGTGTCGCTGTCGAGAGGGATCATCAACCATCTGGACGACGATGAACTCGAAGGTGTGATTGCTCATGAGCTGTCGCACATACGGAACAAGGATGTCAGACTGTTGATGGTATCCATCATTTTTGTCGGGATATTTTCTTTTATCGCCAATATGATGTTCCGGGGGATACGTTTCGGAAGTCTTGGCGGAAGAGGAAAGAACAATGCCCCCGTCATCCTGATTGCCCTTGTTATTTCCGGGATCGCTTACCTGATTTCACTCCTGCTGAGATTTGCCATTTCACGCTCCCGGGAATATATGGCTGATGCAGGCGCCGCAGAAATGACGCGGCGACCCTATGCACTGGCCAGCGCCCTGCGGAAGATTTCTTCCGATCCCCTGATCGAAGCCGTGAAAAGCCGGGATGTTTCCCAGCTGTTTATTGAAAATCCGCAAACCATCGATAAAAGCTTTTCCATCGACAAGGTATTTGCTACTCACCCGCCGATTCAAAAAAGAATTGAGCTTCTCGAACAATTTGTCTGATAAAGTCTGATGAAAAAAATCTTTATACTCTTTCTGCTTTCCGGAACTTTGGCGTTCCCTCTGTTATCCCAGGTTATTCCGGCCGACAGGGCCAGATACAAGGCCATTGCCTTTTTTAAGGAGATGGACGGGAAAATAAGACCGTTGAAATCGGCATCACCGGTCAGTGTGAATTTATTTACTACTTATACCGACGAGAGGAAGGATTTATTAAAATCTGCCTCTGTCAGGGAAGAACCGGCATTTTATATTTTCAACCGGAATGATCAGCCGGGATTTGTCATTGTTTCGGCAGAAGAAAGGATCAGCGACATCATCGCCTGGTCTGATAAATCTGTTATTTGTGAGATCAATCCTTCCCAGCAGTTGCTTTTTGAGCAATACGTCAGGGAGATTGCTCTGGCCAGGAACGCCAGCCTGACATCTCCGGCCATACTTCCTTCAGGGCCGGAAGTGTTGGACCCTTTGCTGAAAAACATTGAATGGAATCAATCCCCGGCACCCTACAACTCTTTTTGTCCAAAGGACCTGGCGACAGGAAGAACATGCCCTGTAGGGTGCGTAGCCACCGCATTGGCCCAGGTCATCTATTACTATAAGTATCCGAGGATGGGTGCGGGAAGCTTTTCCTATGCCTCCGATTACGGTGTTCTGTCGGTGAATTATGCCCAGGCGGAGTACAATTATGAAAACATGAGCGGTCAACCACCGGTGGGGGTTGCCAATGCCGATATCGCGGAATTGTGTTACCACAGCGCCGTGTCGCTTGAGACCGACTTCGGGCCGTATGAAAGTTCAGCTTACGAAGGGAGTATTGCCACTGCCCTTTTTAAATACTTCAAATACAAGCAACCGGCTTTCCGGTATATGAGCAATTATACTTTTGAGGACTGGAAAATTTTGATAAACAAAGAAATACTGAATAACCGGCCGGTAATTTACGGGGCGCTGGATCCTTTGGATCCCAATAAGCCGGAAGATGTTGCCGGGGGACATGCCTTTATCCTCGATGGATTTACCAACCTGGACCAGTACCACATCAACTGGGGCTGGGGAGGTTGCTCCAACGGTTTTTACCGGCTTAACCTGCTGAACCCTACCGATTGCGGCGACATCTATACCTTTTCAGACCTTCACATGATGGTGACAGGAATTCAACCGGCCACCACTTTTGAATGCCTGTTGTCGGTCAATAAAGATTCATTGCAGTTCGATGTGTCAGGTGGTGTGCGACAAGTCAGCATTTCTTCCAATACCAACTGGAAGGTACAGGTGGATGTACCCTGGATCAAAGCCTCATCCTCTGTGGGAACAGGCAATCAGATCGTCACTTTTACCATCCCTTCCAATGAGGGTTTCCTGGACAGGCAAAGTGAGGTCAAAATCTCTGGCTGCGATGAAGACCGGGTCATCCGGGTGGTTCAGAAAGGGACCTGCTCTCTGTCGTTGTCGGCAGATACCGTACACTTCTCTATTACGGGAGGCACTAAAAAAATTGGCATCAACGCCACTTCTTCCTGGCTTTCTTCTTCCGGTTCTACCTGGATAAATGTTAATCCAGGGATGGGTAACGGCAAAGATTCCCTTGTCATCATCACGCCCGACAATATGGGGTACAGCCAGAGAACAGGCCAGATTACCATATTCGGTTGTAACGGTTTCCGAACTGTTACGGTCATTCAGGATGGAACCTGTTCCCTTTCCCTTTCTGCAAACAATCTCTTTTTTAATTCGCAGGCTTCCCAACAAGCGGTAACCATTGCAACCGGCACTTCGTGGTCTGCTGCTTCAAGCGCTGAATGGCTTTCCTTTTCTCCGTCAACCTCACCAACAGGAGGTACCCTTTCCATAGCCGTGACGGAGAACATTACCGACATCCGCCGGACAGGTATCATTACCATTAAAGGGTGCAATGCCGACAAAACCATCACGGTAACCCAGAATGGGGTGTGTTACATGGATCTCGCTGCCCTTAATGTGGAGTTTGACCCCGATGCGGGCTACAAATTCATCAAGGTGATGTCCAATTCTTCCTGGCAGGCGGTAACTGAAACCTGCTGGCTTACAGTCTCTCCTACCAATGGAGCGGAGAATGACTATCTGAAAATCGAAGTGCAACCCAACACCGGACAAACTGCCCGCCTGGGGTTAATTGAAGTTATGGCCTGCGGTTCTTCCAGGAAAATCACCATTATCCAGCACAGTTACTGCCTGCTGGATGTGACCACCTCCTTACTCGATTTTACTTATTATGAAGGAACCAAATCCGGTTCGATCATCTCCACCGGAACGTGGGACGTTGCTGCTGATGCCCCCTGGATTTCGGTAACGCCTGCCACCGGCCGGAAAATGGGGGTGATTTCAGTATCGGTACCTGCCAATAAGACCGGTAAGAAACGAACCGGGAATGTTACCATCACCGGTTGTTATTCCACAAAAAATGTGACCGTTACACAGGAACCCTGTACCTTTACCCTTTCTGACCAAAAGCTGGTTTTCCCCCATGAACCTGGGCAGAAAAGTGTAAACATCCAATCGAACTCAGCTTGGACCGCCTCTGCCGATTCCCGGTGGGTAACCGTTACCCCTACGTTCGGGACGGAAGACGGAAAAATTTCCATATCCACTGAAACCAATCCGCTGAAAAAGCGGCAGGCTGTCGTTACCATTACCGGTTGTTTTGCTTCGCAGACTGTAGAACTGCTTCAGGAGGGTAATCCTACGCCCGCCATTGACCTCAACGACAATGGAATACGTGTCTTCCCGACGGTTACCGGCCGCTTCGTTAAAATTGAACTGCCTGCAGGTACATCCGATTGCTCTGTGGATGTTTTTACGGAAACAGGGCAGAAGGTACTTTCAAAAAACCGGATTTCTTCCGGGGAGGAAATCGATCTTCAAGGAAAAGCAAAAGGTGTTTATTATTTCAGGATATACAGCGCCCGCATGACTGAAAACAGGAAGATTGTGCTGAGGTAATTTGATTTCGGATTTCGGATTTACAATTTCGGATTTACCTGCGGTCTCTCCTGCCTTTAAATCCGAAATCCGAAATTTTTCACAGTCCCTTCGAATTGAACTGCCTGTAACCAACCAGCCGGTCAGCACGCGCGGCCGGACTGCGGTAATAGACAAAGATCTGATAGTCGTTTTCAGTCTCCCAGAAACTGCCTTCAAGGTTGGTATCGTCAACCACCTTTGATCCCTGAGGAATATAAACATAGAGATAATTGTAATATCCCTGTTTCAGAAGCAGGGTCAACTCATACCTGCCGGTTTCGAAATTCCAGGTCATTTCATTCGACTTGTTGAAAATCCATCCTGAAAGCTCTCCCATAACATGAATGGATCCTCCCATCAACGGGGCTTCCAGCGGAAGACTGAAATGCACAAACTGGTAATCGCATTCCACGTCAAAATCGGAAACCGGTTCCTGGCTTTCAATGACATAGCGGCCATTCATTTCCCGGTAAGGAAAAAAGCGCTGGTTCGACCTTACCTGCGATGGCGCCAGGGTAATGTGATAATAGGGCCGGAAAAAGGAGGTCTCCACAACCCCTTCACCGTTAACCCGGTGATTTCTGGTATCAAAATAACGGAATTCATTACCTGCCCTGAAAACATTCTCTTTGTCGTAATCGTAAATCAGCCTGTTAGGCTGTATGAACAGGGGTTTCAGGTTGGTAAGGGCATTGTCCCACCGGTTGTTTTGCATGACCACCACCTTTACCTCATCCCTGGGATTGTCGATTCTCAGTTTATCATGAAAAAGCGTGAAATCCACTTCCTGGTTTTCCCCCTTAAAGGCATCGGTAGTGGCTCTTTTAATAGTAGCTGCGATGTTCACCAGCGGCTCACTTACATAAAACCGGTGAGAAAGGACCAGTTTCTCCTTATTGTTGTCTTCATAAACCAGCAATATGTAATTGCCCGATAATTTCAGGCTGACCCTGTCGTTGGGTATTTCCAGGTAATAATTTACAAACCGGAAAGTGGTATTGAAGGAGCGGGCAAAGTCATGCAGGGGATTTTCCGGGAATCCGTTCAGATAGTCGTTCTGGCGGACAAAGCTTTCATTCCAGGAAGCATCGCAATGCAGAATGGTATACCAGTAATTTTTCACTTCTCCCGAAAGATCATCAAATTTCAGCACCAGCCGGGCATTTTCCCGCAACTCAAGAACAGGATTGGAAAGTTCAAACCCTTGCCTGAACATTTTTACCGACCGTATTTCTTCCCGGAAAACCCTGTTTTCATGGTAATAACGGCTAACCTGCGGAAAAGCAGGATGGGAAATTATCAGAAAAACCAACGTAGCAATTGAACAAACGATTTTCATAACTGTTTTACGACATGTATTTTTGATGCCATCCTTAAGGATGATGGGTTGTCCAGTCAAAAAACGTACCATCCGGCATGAATATTTTCCCGGGTAAATCTTTTTTAATTCTCAGTCCAACAAATGAACTATAATTGTTTAATTTGTCGAAGTTATTCATTCAAGGTGATTCTGATATGTCTAAAACGGTTAGATTAAAAAAAGGGCTTGATATCAGGATGGAAGGGAAAGCAGAACCTCTTCTTGAAATTAGTTCTGGTTCAGGATTTTATGCAATTAAACCTTCTGAATTTGCGGGGTTGACTCCAAGGCTGAGCGTCGTTCAGGGTCAGGAAGTGAAAGCCGGAGAGCAATTGTTTCACGACAAAGGTTTTCCCGAAATCAGTTTTGTTTCTCCTGTAAGTGGGGTTGTGGAAGCCATAAACAGGGGTGAACGGAGGAAGATTAAAGAAGTGGTTGTCAAGGCTGATGAAAAGTCAGGGAGTGTGGATTTCGGGAAAGCCGATCCGCTGGCCATGGAACCCTCTGCGGTCAGGGAGTTGCTGTTGAAATCGGGTTTGTGGCCTTTTTTCAAGAGAAGGCCATTCGGCATTCTGGCCAAACCACATGAAACCCCCAAAAGTATTTTTGTTTCAGCTTTTGATACGGCTCCGCTCGCACCCGACTACGCGTTTATCCTGAAAGGGGAGGCCCGTACCTTTCAGACCGGACTACTGGCCCTTACCAGGCTCACTCCGGGAAAAGTCCATCTTGGTCTTCCGGGAGGAAAGGAACATCCGGGCAGCGCAATGACAAACGTGGAAATCACTTCTTATGAGGGACCTCATCCCGCAGGGAACGTGGGTGTCCAAATTCACCATACCGATCCGGTGAACAAGGGGGAGGTGGTATGGACCATTTCGCCGCAGGGCGTACTGTTTATCGGCCGGTTGTTTGAAACCGGCAAGGTTGATTTTTCAAAGATCGTCGCCCTCACCGGGTCAGAGGTTAAGTCCCCGAAGTATTACAAAATCATTTCCGGGGCGCAGGCAGTGTCGCTCACTGAGGGAAGGCTTAAAACTGATAAAGGATACCGGGTCATCAGCGGAAATGTACTTACAGGAAAGGGGATCACGGAGAATGGATACATCGGGCATCTTGATTCTCAGGTCACCGTTATCCCTGAAGGGAATTATTTTGAGTTTCTGGGTTGGGCCCAGCCAAGGCTAAACAAGCACAGCATGTCGCATGCCTACTTTTCCTGGCTGAGTCCCGGGAAAACTTTCCGGCCCGACACCAACCTGCATGGCGAAAAAAGGGCTTACGTGATGACCGGACAGTATGAGAAGGTTGTTCCCATGGATATTCTCCCCGTACAACTGATCAAGGCGGTGATGGCCGACGATATTGAACGGATGGAGAACCTGGGCATCTACGAAGTGGTTGAGGAGGATCTTGCGTTGTGTGAATACGTCTGTACTTCCAAAACCGAAGTTCAGGATATCCTCCGGAAAGGTATTCGTCTGATTATTAAAGAACTGGGGTAAATATCAAATTGTTATAGGAATGAAGTCAATAAGGAAATTCCTGGACAGCAAAAAGCCGCTGTTTGAAAAGGGCGGCAAATTGGCCAGATTCGGGTCAACATTTGATGCATTTGAGACATTTCTCTTCACGCCCGACCATACTTCAAAATCCGGGGTGCATATTCACGATGTCATCGACCTGAAGAGAACAATGATTATCGTGGTGCTCGCTATGCTGCCGGCGCTTCTTTTCGGCAGCTGGAACATCGGATATCAGCATGGTCTGGCATTCGGGATTGAAAGGGGAATCCTGGAGAACTTCCTGTTTGGTTTTTTTAAGGTACTTCCCATCATTGTGGTGACTTACGTGACCGGCCTGGGAATTGAATTCATAACGGCCCAGATCAGGGGACATGAAGTGAATGAAGGGTTCCTGGTGTCCGGGATGCTGATCCCGCTGATCGTTCCCGTGAACATCCCGTTATGGATGGTGGCCCTTGCAACAGCGTTTGCCGTCATCTTCGGGAAAGAGATCTTCGGGGGAACCGGTTACAACATCATGAATGTGGCCCTTCTGGCCCGGGCCTTCCTCTTTTTTGCCTACCCGGCCCAGATGACCGGCGACCAGGTGTGGATCTATGACCTGACCAAAAATGCCCCTGTAGATGGTTTCTCCGGAGCAACGCCACTGGCCGGCCTGGCCCTGGGAACCGGTGTGGGCAACTATTCCATCGCTGACCTGTTCCTTGGTCCTATTCCCGGTTCCATCGGGGAAACTTCCACCCTTGCCATTTTGATGGGAGCTGCCATCCTGATTTTTACCGGCATCGGCAGCTGGAAAATCATGGTTTCGGTGGTGGCAGGCGCCCTGGCCATGGGATTCCTTTGCAACCTTTTCCCCGGTAACAGCTATATGGAAATTCCGGCATACTACCACCTGGTGATGGGGGGATTTGCCTTTGGCGCTGTATTTATGGCCACCGATCCGGTAACGGCTACCCATACCGAAAGAGGAAAGTGGATTTATGGTTTCCTCATCGGTGTGTTGACGGTGATGATCCGTGTTTTCAACCCGGCTTATCCCGAAGGAATGATGCTGGCCATCCTCCTGATGAACGTCAGTGCCCCGCTGATCGACTATGTCGTCATTGAATCCCATATCAAACGGCGTCTGAAAAGAAACAGCATCAAGGTCAACCCTTAAATCAACCAGGCATGAAAAGTTTCAGTAATACTTATATCTTCTCGTTTTCAGTGATCATGGTGGTGGTCATTGCCCTGTTGCTTTCACTGGCTGCCATGCAGTTAAAGCCCTTTCAGGACAAAAATGTTGAAATTGAAAAGAAGCGAAACATCCTGGCATCGATCAGAATCCCTTCTACCGTTGATGATGCTGTTGATCTGTACGACAAATACATTACCGGAAGTTATGTAATTGACCATAAAGGGAACAGAAAAGAGGGAACCACAGCTTTTACCGTGGATATGAAAAGTGAGCTTTCTAAACCGGCATCCGACCGTTCTTTGCCTGTCTTCATCAGTACAATCGATGACGGTTCTTCTGCCATGGTAGTGCCGCTTAGGGGTAAAGGGCTCTGGGGCCCGATCTGGGGGTATATTTCCTTTCTTCCCGATCTGAATACGGTGTACGGCGTGATCTTTGATCACCAGGGAGAGACACCCGGTCTTGGCGCTGAAATTTCCCTTGGCTGGTTTCAGGAACCCTTCCGGGGGAAGAGCATTTTTTCCGATTCGCTGAGTTTTGTTTCAGTGAAAGTTCTCAAGGGCGCTGTTACCAAAAATAATCCACATGCCGTGGATGGAATTTCGGGAGGCACCATCACTTCCAAAGGACTTGAAGCCATGCTCGATTCCTGTCTGGTGCAATATAAAACCTTCTTTATTCAGAATCGTCAGTAAATAAATTGGTAGGCCATGCGTATTTTTTCATCAAAAAACCTTCAGTTGCTCACTCGCCCGCTGAATCTTGAGAATCCGGTTACGGTGCAGATTCTGGGTATCTGCTCGGCTCTTGCGGTGACCGTGAAACTTAAACCAGCGATCGTAATGGGCATTTCTGTCATCGTAGTGACCGCTTTCTCCAGTCTGGTTATTTCCCTGATCAGAAATTTCATTCCTCCCAGGATAAGGATTATTGTTCAACTTTTGGTGGTGGCCACCATGGTTATCCTGGTGGATCAGTTTTTAAGGGCATTTGTTTACGATGTCAGCAAACAGCTTTCGGTTTATGTCGGTCTGATCATCACCAATTGTATCATTATGGGCAGACTGGAGGCCTTTGCAATGGGTAATAAACCCTGGCCGTCGTTTCTGGATGGCATCGGAAACGGGGCAGGTTATGCCATAATCCTGATCATCGTCGGCTTTATCCGTGAATTGTTTGGGTCAGGAACACTCCTCGGCATTCATGTCATTCCCAAAATAGCCTACGATGCAGGCTATGTGAACAACGGACTCATGATCATGCCGACCATGGCGCTGGTATTGGTGGGGGTTATCATCTGGATTCAGAGAAGTTTCAGCAAGTCGCTAATTGAGAAGGAATAGTCTAAAATTCAGCCATTATGCAGGAAATATTCAATATATTCATCCGGTCGATCTTTATCGACAACATGATCTTTGCTTTTTTCCTCGGGATGTGCTCTTACCTGGCCGTCTCCAAAACGGTAAAGACCTCAATGGGACTGGGTATCGCCGTGATTTTTGTTCAGATCATTACCGTACCGGTAAATTACCTTTTACTGGAATATATGATGAAACCCGGTGCTTTGAGCTGGCTGGGGGAAAACTTCAGAGAGGTGGATCTCTCCTTTCTCAGTTTCATGGTGTACATTGCCACCATCGCCGCCATGGTGCAGCTGGTGGAAATGTTCGTGGAAAAGTTTTCACCGGCATTGTACAACTCCCTGGGCATCTTCCTTCCCTTGATTGCCGTCAACTGCGCTATCCTTGGTGGTTCACTTTTTATGGAACAGAGAGAATACCAGAACATCGGGGAAGTGCTTTCCTGGGGACTGGGCTCCGGTGTAGGCTGGGCTTTGGCCATTGTGTTGCTGGCCGCCATAAGGGAGAGACTGAAATACCATAATATACCTGCTCCCTTAAGAGGAATGGGGATTGCTTTTATCGTTACCGGACTGATGGGACTCGCTTTCATGAGCTTCCTTGGAATCAAAATCTAACCTGAAAAATCCGATCATCATGATATCAGGAGTATCTGTTTTATTGGTCATCCTCACCAGCATCGTCGCCTTTATGGTCATTGTGCTGATCCTTGTTTCGGCTTTGCTGTATGCCCGTGCCAAACTGACCGCAGTCGGAGAAGTAAAAATCACCATTAACGATGAAAAGGAAGTGATGGTAAATCCGGGGGGTACGCTTCTTTCCACCCTGTCTGAAAACCTCATCTTCCTTCCTTCAGCCTGTGGGGGTGGCGGAACCTGTGCACAATGCCGCTGTCAGATCATTGAGGGAGGGGGCTCTATCCTGGCCACTGAAACAGGTCATTTTACCAGGAAGGAACAACAACAGCACTGGAGGCTTGGCTGCCAGGTGAAAATCAGGGAAGATATGAAAATCCTGGTTCCTGAGCATGTTTTGGGCGTCAGAAAATGGGAGTGTGAGGTGGTGTCCAATAAAAATGTGGCCACCTTCATCAAGGAGTTTGTGGTGAAACTTCCTGAAGGGGAACATATTAAATTCAAATCGGGAGGCTACATCCAGATTGATGTCCCAAAGATCGAGGTGAATTACAGTGATATGGAGGTTCAGCCTGAATTCAGGGAAGAATGGGAAAAATTCGGGATGTTCAATATGAAAATGAAAAACCCGGAACCCACCTATCGTGCCTATTCCATGGCCAGTCACCCTGCCGAAGGAAACATCATCATCCTGAATATCCGCATCGCCACTCCTCCCTGGGACCGCGCCGCCAACCGGTTTAAAAATGTCAACCCCGGGATCTGCTCTTCATTTATTTTCTCAAGGAAACCAGGCGATAAAGTAACCATCTCGGGGCCGTTCGGTGAATTTTTCCTGAAAGAAAACGAAAATGAAATGATGTTCATCGGTGGTGGAGCAGGAATGGCGCCCATGCGTTCTCACCTGTTCCACCTGTTCCATACCCTGAGGGAATCGAAAAGAAAAGTGACCTTCTGGTATGGCGCACGCTCCTGGAAAGAGGTTTTTTATTACGAGGAATTCAGGGAAATAGAAAGGAAGTTCCCCAACTTCACCTTTACACTGGCGCTTTCCGAACCCAAAACGGAAGACAACTGGGAAGGTCCGCGGGGATTCATCCATCAGGTAATACTGGATGGTTACCTTTCTCAGCATGAATTGCCGGAAGAAATCGATTATTATCTTTGTGGTCCGCCATTGATGAACGATGCCGTCCAGAAAATGCTGTACGACCTCGGGGTTCCTTCGGAGAGTGTTTTATTTGATGATTTTGGCGGATAATTTTTCAGGAATGTTAGAAGATTTTTTCAGTTCTGTTATCGACTGGTATATGGGCCATATCAATTATGGCACCATCACCTTGCTCATGGCCATCGAAAGCTCGTTTATCCCTTTCCCTTCCGAGGTTATTATTCCACCCGCAGCCTGGAAGGCTGCACAGGGGGATCTGAATATTTACCTTGTGGTCTTTTTTTCCAGCCTGGGCGCTATGATCGGCGCTTTGTTCAATTACTATTTCGCGTTTTATCTGGGTCGCGT
>Ga0209704_1000181_pt1 | contig 11819 bp, 12 predicted proteins | sample PPLLaktember2015_FD_187258 | JGI IMG/M metagenome (GOLD analysis project Ga0209704, IMG submission 187258) | Freshwater sediment microbial communities from Prairie Pothole Lake near Jamestown, North Dakota, USA - PPLs Lake P7 Core (6) Depth... | ecosystem: Environmental > Aquatic > Freshwater >... | reverse complement strand
TAAAAGGCTGGTATTGCCCCTGTTTCAGGATTTCCACGTTTTTCCTCCCTTTGTCAAGCACCCTGAGGGTGGCAGCGTCGAGGTCGGAACCAAATTTGGAGAAAGCTTCCAGTTCCCTGAACTGGGCCTGGTCGAGTTTCAGGGTACCGGCGATTTTTTTCATGGCTTTCACCTGGGCTGCTCCCCCCACGCGGGATACGGAGATCCCCACATTGATGGCCGGGCGGATTCCGGCGTTGAAAAGTGAGGATTCAAGGAAAATCTGACCGTCGGTGATGGAGATCACGTTGGTAGGTATATAGGCCGATACATCGCCGGCCTGGGTTTCAATGATGGGCAGGGCGGTCAGTGAGCCGCCTCCCTTAACTTTTCCTTTCAGGCATTCGGGCAAATCGTTCATTTTGGCGGCAATTTCATCTGTTTCAATGATTTTTGCCGCTCTTTCCAGCAAACGGGAGTGCAGATAGAATACGTCACCCGGGTAGGCTTCACGCCCCGGGGGTCGACGAAGCAACAGGGAGACCTCGCGGTAGGAGACCGCCTGTTTTGAGAGATCATCGAAAACGATCAGCGCATCGCGCCCTGTGTCACGGAAATATTCACCAATGGCAGCGCCGGCGTAGGGGGCATAGAATTGTTGGGCAGCGGGGTCGGCGGCCGTGGCCATCACAATGACGGTATAGTTCATGGCATTGTGTTTTTCCAGGGTAGCTGCAAGATTGGCTACCGTAGAGCCTTTCAGCCCAATGGCCACATAGATGCAGTAAACCGGTTTGCCGGCTTCATAATTTTCCCTTTGGTTGATGATGGTATCAACGGCTACGGCTGTTTTCCCGGTCTGGCGGTCACCGATGATCAGCTCCCGCTGTCCTTTTCCGATCGGGATCATAGCATCGATGGCCTTAAGACCGGTTTGGAGGGGTTGGTTTACTTTTTGCCTGAAAATCACCCCCGGCGCTTTCCGTTCCAGCGGCATTTCAAAAAGCTCGCCGGTTATGGGCCCTTTGCCGTCAAGAGGTTCACCCAGGGTATTGATCACCCGGCCCAGCAGTTTTTCTCCCACCATAATGGAAGCAATCCTCTTCAGGCGCTTAACGGTATATCCTTCCTTCACCGACTCGGATGGTCCCAGCAATACTGCGCCGACATTATCTTCTTCCAGGTTGAGAACGATCCCTTTGGTTCCGCCTTCAAACTCAATCATTTCATTGGATTCCACATTGGCGAGGCCGTAAATGCGTGCGATTCCGTCGCCTACCTGCAATACGGTTCCCACTTCATCCAAATCGGCCTGCACCTTAAAACGGTCCAGTTGCTGTTTGATGATATTTGAAACTTCTGCCGGTCTTAATTCAGCCATATTTGTAAATAATTAACTGTTATAAAACTATTTGGACAACATAGCAGCCCTGATCTTTTTCAATTGTGTGGCTATGCTACCATCGTATTGCTGATCTTCGATACGGAGGATCATACCTCCGATAATTTCCGGATTGACCTTTTCTGTCAATTCGATTTTTTTACCAGTTTCTTTTTCCAGGCTTTGCCTGACTTTCTCCAGAGTAGATGGAGTCAATGGTTCTGCGGTGGTCACGGCAGCAGGCAAAATGTGCTGGTCGACCCTTACCAGGTCAATAAAATTCCGGCATATTCCGGGCAATTCCAATTCCCGGTTGTTTTCGGTAACCAACAGGACGAAATGAAGGGTAAGTTCGCTGACCTTATCTTTAAAGATTTCCCTGAAAATCTCCTTTTTCTGTGACGTTGAAATTACGGGATTATCCAGCAGATGGGCGAACTCCTCAGACTCACTGCAAAGGGAATAGATTCCTGAAATGTCTTTATGCAGGGTCACAATCTGACCTTTCTCCTTTCCTAAGGAAAAGAGGGCTTTGGCATAACGGACATTGATTTTGGAATTATTCATACCTTAATTCAGCTTAAAGTCTTCCAGTTGAGAACGAATGAGTTCCTCCTGACGGGGAGAACTTTCCAGTTTTTCCTGAAGAATTTTTCCTGCAATCTGTACTGAAAGATCGGCAACCTGTTTTCTGATGTCGTCAATCGCAGAGCGTTTTTCATTTTCTATCTGCTCCCGTACCTGGGCGATCAGTTTTACACCTTCCTGGGCGGCTTTATCCCTGGCTTCTGCAATGATTTTATCCTTTATTTCCCTGGCATCTTTCAATATCTGTTCTTTTTCTTTCAGTGTCTGGGCCCTCAACTTGTCCTGGTCGGCTTTCAGATCTTCCATTTGTTTCCGGGCAAGATCAGCTGAATTCAGGGCATCCCTGATGGAATTTTCCCTTTCTTTCAGGGCATTCAGGATAGGTTTCCAGGCAAAACGTTTCAGGATGTAAAACACAATGCTAAAAATCAGCAGCATCCAGAAAATGGTGCCGGGATTCGGTGATACTAAACCCATAACAAGATGAATAATGGTTTGTTAAACTTCTCCCATACTCCCCGGGGGAATAAGGCAAACACAACGGAATAAGCTATCCGAGGAAAATCACCAGAACACAGGTAATAATGGCAAAAAAAGCGACACCTTCAATCAGCGCGGCGCCCAGGATCAGGGTGTTGCGGATATCTCCTATGGCTTCAGGCTGACGGGCAATGGCTTCCAGGGAACTGGCCCCGATTTGTCCGATTCCGATTCCTGCACCAATGGTGGCTAAACCTGCACCGATGGCCGCGCCCATGGGCCCCAGAGCTACATCAGCAAGCATGGTAAATAAATTTGTCATAGCGTGTTAATTAATTATTAGATGAGTTTTTTAATGATGTTCTGCCGTTGCCATTCCGAAATAGAGGGCCGACAGCAGGGTAAAAACATAGGCCTGGATAAAAGACACCAGGACGTCAAGCAGCAGGATGAATACGGCAAAGAGGACAGAAACCGGACTGAAGATATAGCCGGCGATCGCGCCCCACAAATTACTGAAAATAAAAATCAGACATATGAATACCGTAACAATCAGATGCCCGGCCAGCATGTTGGCAAAAAGTCGGACCATCAGCACGAATGGCTTGGTAATCAACCCCAGAAATTCAACAAAAGGCATCAGGGGAATGGGAAATTTCATCCACCAGGGCACATCCGGGTTGAATACTTCTTTCCAGTAATGCTTATTCCCGCTGAAGGTGGTCACAAAAAAAGTGAACAAGGCCAAAACCATGGTTACGGCAATATTGCCGGTAACATTGGCGCCGAAGGGAAACAGGGGAATCAATCCCAGCAGGTTGTTCAGCAGGATAAAGAAAAACAGGGTAAGCAAAAGGGGAAGATATCTTTCATGTTTTTTCACTCCGATGGCGGGGATGGCGATTTCATCCCTGACAAAAAGAATCAGCGGTTCGAAGAGATTCAGCATTCCCGAAGGGGCTTTATTGATACTGGCCTTGGCTGTCCTGGCTGCCAGAATCAGGGAAATCAGCAGTATAAGCGCTGCAATGATGGCGCCTGCCACCGTCTTGGTAACAGAAAAATCATAGGGTTTGCTGATTTGCCCGGCTGCATCCGTTTCGATGATTTTTCCTTCATATTCCCCTTCGTGGGCTATGGAAAATCCTTTGTACGAAGAGTGGCCATGATGAAACCGGGAAGACATAAAAGTATGAAAACCGGTGTTCTTGCTGTATATGATCACGGGAAGCGGTACGGATATGTGGGTTTTCCCGAAAGAGGTAATGTGCCATTCGTGGGCATCCGTAACGTGATCAATCACAAACTTTCCGGCATCAAACGATGAACTTTCTTCTGCCGCATGATGAACAGAGGTGGTGTCCTGCCGGGCGCTGACGGGAAAGAGAAAACCCAGGATCAGTAAACCAACGACAAACAGGTATTTCGTATATTCACTCATTTTGATGCAATAGACGGAAGGTCAAAAATAAGATTTTTTTTATAGAAGAGACTTCCCCTTTGGGTTTTTGATCGACGATTAACTGTTTTTATTTTGGCCAGGCGATGGTCTTCCTGTACCCAGGATTAGTTCATAAACTTCCAATGATGTGAATACCAGATACATAATACCAAAACCAATAATAAAAACGAGGAGACTTTTATTCAGAAGCAGCGCGTAAAGGACTGTTAGAAGAATGTAAACAAACAATCTTAAAACAGTTATGACCATGATTTTCCGGATAAACTTTCCGAAATCGCCGGCCCCGGTGTTTACCAGCCACCTATAGGAGAAAAAGGTAAAACAGGAAACAATAAACAACAGGAAGATAAAAACAGGCAGGTAAGAAGAAGGCAGCAGAAGGGTGAAAAGGAACAGCATGACCACACCCAGGGAGAGGGTAGAGATAATCAGTTTCTTCAGAAAAGGCGCCAGGTTTGGTTTCATTTTCCCTGCTGGTAGGTTGCTCAAGGCATCAAAGGAATTTATGGATTTCTTTTTTCCGGGGCAGATCCCATATGACAGGTGCCGGAGAAAATACATCCTGGTTCTATCCCCAGTTTTGAGATGCTGATGTCGCCGGTGACAACAGCTGTAGATTTCATGGTTAAGAGATCAGAAGCGGTAATTTTCCCTGTGAAACTTCCGGCAACCTCGATGTTGGAACATACAATCTCTCCCTCAATGCTTCCGGTTACCCCGATCACCAGCCGCCCCTTTGTTGAAATCGTTCCCTTGAGATAACCATCGATTCTGAGGTCTCCGTCGGACACAATGTCTCCGTTGATTTTCGTTCCCTGGCTGATCAGGTTGATGCTTTGGCTTGGGGTTTCCGGACTGGATTTCTGGTTCATTTTCATCTCTTTTTGTTAAAATCAAATACAGGAATGAATGAAATTAAATCAATTTCAAAATACAGAAAAAAAAAGACCAGATGGTTGGTTCTGATCTTTATGGAGGGAATTAAACGGCAATTTGCTTTTCGATCACCTGTTTTCCCCTGTAATATCCGCATTCAGGGCAGATGTTGTGAAACTTCACGGTTGCCCCGCAATTGGAGCAGGTTGACAGGGTCGGGACCACTGCCTTATCGTGTGTTCTGCGTTTATCTCTTCTCGTTTTCGAATGTTTATGTTTTGGATGTGCCATAATGTATAAAGTTATTAATTATTATTCCTTAGATTTTTCAGCTGATCCCACCGACTGTCGCTTTGCTGTGCGGCAGAAACATGGTATTTTTTAATTCTCCTCAACATTTCCGGGTCGCATCCGCTTCCGCCCTCCTTTCCGGAAGGGTGAACATGACGCAGGGGAATGCTGAGACAAATGTATTCGTAAATGATCTGCGAAACATTAATCTGGTAATCTTCAGGATGAAGCCAGATGACCCCATCATCTTCCTCCTGGTTACCTTCGCCAAATTTCACATACAGAACAGTTTTATGCTTGACCGGCTGGTCATAGGGTTCCAGACAACGGTCACAGGTCAACCTGACCGTTCCTTTCAGAACCAGTTCCAGGGCCATGTAACTGCTTCTTTTTTCAAGGGTTACATTCACCCGGATATCCGCCTGGTCAACAAGGCTGTTCTCAAAATGTTCAAAGAACGACTGGCCGATGTGATAGTCAAAATCATGCTTTCCTTCTTTTAACCCACTGAAAGCAATAGTATATACTGACAATTTTTCCACGGCAAAAAAAAGTGCTGCAAAATTAATTTTTTTTACAATACGAATGAAAAGGAACCGAAATTATTTGAATATTATCCTTTTATCGGCCTTTTGTGTAAAATAATCCTGAAGGTAGTACCCTTATTGATTTCCGAATCCCTGATAAATATTTTTCCTTTATGGTAATTCTCGACGATTCTTTTAGCCAGGGAGAGACCCAATCCCCAACCCCTTTTTTTGGTGGAATAGCCCGGCTGGAAAATGGTTTTGAACTGTGATTTCTGCAGCCCTTTTCCGGTATCGGTCACATCGGCGTAAACCAGATCGTCTTTCTGCCGGAGGGTAAAGGTGATCTTCCCGGAACCATTCATGGCATCCATGGCATTTTTGCTTAGGTTTTCCAACACCCAGGAAAAAAGGGCTTCATTGAGAGGAACTTCCCAGGTCAGGGATTGGTCATACACGATTTCATATTTGACCTTTTCCGGGGAGCGACGTTTCAGGTAATCTACCGAATATCGGATAACCTCCACGAGGTTGGTCAGGAGAAGTTCCGGTTTGGAACCGATTTTTGAAAAGCGTGCCGTAATTTTTTCCAGCCGGTCGATGTCCTTTTCCAGTTCCAAGATGGTAGTTTCATCCGTGTTTTGCATTTTCAGCAATTCCAGCCAGGCGAGCAGGGAAGAAATGGGAGTTCCCAGCTGATGGGCGGTTTCCTTTGACATACCTACCCAAACCTGGTTTTGTTCTGCTCTCCGGGAAGCGCTGAAAGCCAGGTAAGCCACTCCGATGAATAAGAAAATGACCAGTAACTGAACAATGGGAAAAAGCCTCAGGTTCCTCAGCAGGTAAGATTCCCGGTAATAGAGGTACTGTTTCTGAACATCTGAAATAAAGATCTCAATGGGCGTGTTCTGAAGCTTCATTTTCCGCAATTCCCCTGACAGGAATTCATCCTTCCGGTTGGGCGGTATCGTGATGTTGGCATGAATAAGGATGGAATCCCTTTCATTGGTTACGATCAGCGGAATAGAGGTATTCTGGTTGCTGATCATTTCAATAAGTGAAAGGTCCTGATCGGGATTGATATCTTCACTGGCCAGACGCCTGGTGGCTTCAGCCCAAAGCACAACCCTTTTTCGTTCTTCTCCGGATAGTTTTTCCGTAAGCCAATTGGTGTACCATAGCGATGCTGCTCCAATGAGTACGGCAAAGAAGAACAGGATGATCTTCCTCCTGCGTTTTTTCAGATAAATGTCCAATTCCGGAATGTATAATGGTTGAACAGAATAAACGCAAAATTCCCGAAAAAATTATCTGCCGAAAAACCGGAGGGCTGACTCGAAGATCCCATTGGCGTCTATACCGCAAATCCGGTAAAGTTCGCCCGGTGAACCCTGCTCCACGAACCGGTCGGGAATACCAAGGATTTTAAGCCGGCAGGAGTAATTTCCGGCGGTCATCAGTTCGGAAACAGCACTCCCGAAACCTCCGCTGACGGTTCCGTCTTCCACGGTCATGATGTGGCCAAAGGTACTGAAAATGAGGTTTAGGGCAGATTCATCCAACGGTTTTGCAAACCTCATGTCATACCAGGCAGCCGGAAATCTCCTGCATTTGAGTTTTTCCAGCACTTCCGGGATGAACAACCCCGGTTTCCCGATGGTCAGAATGGCGATGTCCTTACCATCCGCCATTTTTCTGGAGGTTCCGGGTTCAATTTTTTCAAAAGGTTTTTTCCAGTCTGCCATTATTCCACATCCCCGGGGGTAGCGGATGGAAAAGGGGCCCATATCCTCCAACTGGGCGGTGTACATCATATTTCTCAATTCTGCTTCATCCATGGGCGCTGCTACGATCATATTGGGGATCAGCCGCATGTAGGCAAGATCAAATACGCCGTGATGGGTAGGTCCGTCTTCCCCGACCAGACCTCCGCGGTCGAGACAAAATACGACATTCAGGTTCTGGAGGGCCACATCGTGGATAATCTGGTCGTATGCCCGCTGCATAAAGGTGGAGTAAATGTTACAGAAAGGGACCATTCCCTGACAGGCAAGACCAGCAGCAAATGTGACGGCATGCTGTTCCGCAATGCCCACGTCAAATGCCCGATCCGGCATCTTTTCCATCATGATGTTCATGGAACAGCCGGTAGGCATGGCCGGAGTGATGCCGACGATTTTTTCATTCTTTTCAGCCAGTTCCACCAGTGTTTCACCGAAAACATTCTGAAAGCGGGGTGGTTTGCTGCTGTCACAGTCGCAGGTGATGATTTCCCCCGTTTCCTTGTTGAACCGGCCGGGTGCATGATATTTCGTCTGATTGTTTTCCGCTTCGGGGAAGCCTTTCCCTTTTTTGGTGATGACGTGTAACAGTTTAGGCCCTTTGATGTCTTTCAGGTCGCTCAGTACCCGGGTGAGATAGACCACATCATGGCCGTCAACTGGTCCGAAATAGCGAAAATTGAAAGCTTCAAACAGGTTGTTTTGTTTGAAAAGCATGTTTTTCAATGCCGATTCAATCCGTTGTACTGCTTTGCGGAAAAAGTGGCCAAAGCCCCGCACTTTACCCAGGCCTTCCCAGACATCGTCTTTCAGCTTGTTGTAGGTGTGTGATTTCGAGATATTCAGAACAGCCTGACTGATCCCGCCAATGTTGGGATCAATAGCGATGTTGTTGTCGTTCAGGATAACCAGAACATCAGATTTATGGTAACCGGTGTTGTTCAACCCTTCATAGGCCATACCGCCGGTAAGGGCGCCGTCGCCAATCACAGCCACCACTTTCCGCTCTTCCTTTTTCAGCTTACTGGCAGTGGCCATACCCAAAGCAGCAGAGATGGAGGTGGAGGAATGACCCACCCCGAAGCTGTCGTATTCGCTTTCCGTCCGTTTGGGAAACCCGCTGATTCCCCCCAGAATGCGGTTGGTGTTAAAAATGGCTCTCCTGCCGGTGAGAATCTTGTGGGCATAGGCCTGGTGTCCAACATCCCATATCAGTTGATCGTAGGGGGTGTTGTAAACATAGTGAAGGGCAACGGTTAATTCCACTACCCCAAGACTGGCGCCGAAATGACCCGGGTTGTGACTTACGGAATCAATGATGAATTGTCTCAGTTCCCTGCATATTTCAGGCAACTGCTTAGCTGACAAACGTTTAAGATCGTCAGGGGTGTGTATATTATCCAGGCCGGGACCCAATGATTCTTCCATTCTCAATAAGATTTAATTCCACAAAAATACAATAAAACGGAGCAGAAAGCCATTGAAGAAATTCTACCCGGCAAAGTCTCTGACCAGTTTTAAACCATCGAGGGTAAGCAAAGGTTCAATATGCTGAATGGCAGGGATGAGGGGGGCCATGACTGTGCTTAAGCCACCAGTGGCCACCACGGTGATTTTTTCTCCCAGCTCAGCTTCAGTCCGTCGGATGATGCCATCCACCAAACCCGAATAGCCCAGCACAATCCCGGCCTGCATGGCGTGCATGGTGTTTTTGCCCAGCACGGAAGGCGGTGCGACCAGGTGGATGCGGGGCAGCTGGGCGGTTTTTCCTGCCAGGGCATTCACTACGGTATTCATCCCGGGGGCAATGGCCACTCCCAGGATTTCCCCCTTCCTGCCCACGGTGGTAAAGGTCAGGGCCGTTCCGAAATCAATGATCATGGTGAATTCTCCGTAACGGGTATAAGCTGCCAGCGAATTGGCCACAAGGTCGGACCCGATCTGGTAGGGGTTCAATACCACAATAGGAAGTTTTTCATAGATTTCAGGACCTAAAATGATGGGCTGAATATTCAGCAGGTTGTTCAGCATATCTATAAAGGGTTGAACGAGGGTGGGAACCACACTGCTCATCACAACGGCAGACAGATGATCGGATGAAACCTCTCCGTTGGATATCAGCGTCCTGAAGATGACTTCATATTCATCTGCTGTCTTTTCCGCGTCGGTCTGGATCCGCCAGTGAGAAACCCAGTTGTTGCGGTCGTGAATGCCGAAAACAATGTTCGTATTGCCTATATCTATTACCAGTAACATTTCTATCGGTTTTTATGGTTCAAATAAAGAGACTTTAACGCAGAAAATCCTCATTTGTTGAATATTTTTTCCCTTACCTGCCCAACAGGCGATTTTTGGGATGATGATGCTTTTTGTATTTTCGGGGTCTCAAAAGAAAAAGTCTGCTTAATGAGGGTGCAGGGAAATGATAAGATTAACTTGATAAGTGAATTATAAACATGGGAATCACTGGAATTTTAAAGAAATTCAGCCGCATCTTCTGGGCTTCAAATGTCATCGAACTTTTTGAACGCTGGGCATGGTACGGGTTTTATATGGCCTTTGCCCTTTATCTGGTCAATTCCAAAGATACCGGGGCGTTGGGATTATCACAGGCACAGAAAGGGATCATCATGGGAACCGGTTCCATGCTGCTCTATTTTCTGCCCATCATTACCGGGGCCATTGCCGATGTGCTGGGTTACAAAAGGATGTTGCTGTTGTCTTATGTTTTGTATGCATCGGGATATTATATGCTGATGACTTTTGATGGATTCGGAATGATTTTCTTTGCATTTATCTGGACCTGTGTCGGCGGGTCTTTATTTAAACCCATCATTTCTGCCATGATTGCCCGGCATACCGACAAGGAGACCTCCTCCATAGGGTTCGGGATTTTTTACATGATGGTGAACATCGGTGCATTCATTGGTCCTTTCATTGCCGGAATAGTAATGAACAAAAGCTGGGATTATGTTTTTTATCTTTCCATCGGTTCCATACTCTTCAATTTTCTGATTACACTTCTTTTTTTCAAAGAACCTGTTGCCAGAACCCAATCGGGACAGCTGTTCAAAAACATCGGCCAGGCGTTTCATAACATCGGAGTAACACTGACCAACTGGAAATACCTGATTTTTCTGGTCATCATGTCGCTGTTCTGGACCGCATACAATCAGTTGTATTATTCGTTTCCTGTTTTTGTGGATCAATGGGCAGATACAGGTGTCCTGTACCGGGCTTTGTACAACCTATGGCCGGGTTTTGCGAGGGTCATAGGTACAGAGGAAGGTACCATCTCTGCGGTTACTTTTTCCAGCATGGATGCCTTTTTCATTATTTTATTTCAACTGGTCGTTTCAACATACGTCATGCGGTTCCGGCCACTTCAGGCCATCACGGGCGGGACCCTGGTACTGGCAGGGGGATTGTTCCTGATGTTCTCCTCACAGGGCGGGTGGCTGATCCTCCTGGGTATCCTGATATTTGGCCTGGGAGAAATGGCAAGTTCACCGAAATTCACGGAATACATTGGCAGGATAGCGCCGGAAGACCAGAAAGCGCTCTATATGGGCACTTCTTTTCTTCCATATGCTGCTGGTCATCAGTTGGCAGGATGGTTGTCGGGCGGTATTTTTGAACGGATTGCTGATAAATATCATTTGCTTGGGAAAGAATTGGCTGCGAGGGGAATAAAGATAAAGGAAGCTACCGGTAGTTTCTCAGGGAATGAATACTGGCAAGAAGCCATGCGACAAACAGGTTTGTCTTCCCGTGAACTGAACGACCTTTTGTGGACTGTCCATCATCCCGGCCGCATCTGGTATCTTTATTCCGGGTTGGCGGTGCTGGCCGCCGTTTGCCTCTGGCTCTACGACCGTTTCATCATCGAACGGAGGCATTAAAAATAAACTGCCGGAAATGGAAAATCCATCCCGGCAGTCCGTTATTTTGGTGTAATACCGATTGATTTATCCTTTTTTATCTTCACCCGGAACAGGAATGACCTTGTTTTTCATGATACCCACCTCTCCCATAACGTAGGTGTCAGGGCCCAGTTTCATATCAGAATTCATCATTTCTTCCAGGGTCACCAACTTACCGGTATAGGCAGAAACCCGGCCCATTATGGCCACGAGGCAGCTCATGGCGCAGGCTTCGGCTTCATTGACCGCTTTATCCTGACGGATGCAGGTCACCAGGTCGATGTGTTCCTGGACGTAAGGGCTGATTTTCACCGATTTTCCGGGTTCTCCCTTGTCGTTCAGCGGATAGGGATAGGAGTAAATGGTGTTCCCTGCCATGTCAAAAATCGTATCCTTGCAATTGGTGTATCCTTTGGTTCCCCGGATCCACTCGCTCACATTGTTTACACATCCGGTAATCTGACGGCACATGCTGTGCATATGCATGCCATTGTCGTATACGTAGTCAATCGAGAAGTTATCAAACTGGTC
>Ga0209704_1000179_pt1 | contig 11840 bp, 23 predicted proteins | sample PPLLaktember2015_FD_187258 | JGI IMG/M metagenome (GOLD analysis project Ga0209704, IMG submission 187258) | Freshwater sediment microbial communities from Prairie Pothole Lake near Jamestown, North Dakota, USA - PPLs Lake P7 Core (6) Depth... | ecosystem: Environmental > Aquatic > Freshwater >... | reverse complement strand
TTTTATAGTGAGAGTGGATTAATTAATTTATTATGTACTAAAAAAATAATTTTATAAAATGGCATTTGCAAGAACAACATCAGTAGCAGGAGCAGGAACATTAACTTGTGCAGGAAATACAACGGTTACAATAGCTGGTAGTAGTTTTGCATTTGGAATTGGTGGCGCACCTTCAACTTCAACAACAAGGGTTGGTAGTACTATTACGGTAGGTGCTAATACAAGAACTGTTATATCAATTCAATCCTCAAGTTCATTAACAGTGGATACGGCATTTCCTGCTTTTACTTCACAAGCCTATACGGTTTCAACAGGTATTATTCAAACAGGTACAGATACTATGAATTTAAGCCTTGGCGCTGCTACAGGTATTATTATTACAAATCGTGGCGACCTTTTCCGCACATTTGATGTACAAGGTTTAGATTTATTTATTGAGGGAAATTTAACAGTAGAATCGAGAGTAGCGCAATTAAGAAATGATGGTAGTTGTTCAAATCGTTTTGAGGTTCGTGGTAGTGCAACAGGTGGCGAAGTAATTTTTAACGGAAGAAAAACTACTGCGGCAAACGCACCATTCCCTTATCCAGGATTTGATTGGTTAGGACAGAATGGTCAAAAGATAATGAAGTTGGTAAGTACAAATGCTACTTATCCTGCAAAGTTCACAATGATTGACGCTTGTGTTCGTTTTGGTGCTGATTGGTTAACTACTGATAGTGGTAACTTTTCACGTATTACAACGCAAGGCGATATTTGTTGGATTTTATGTGCAAGGGGTACAGGAACTTCACAAGCACGTTTAAGACAAGATAATACAACTGCTGCTATTGATTTTCAAGCAACTAAAACTTTTGTTGGTGTATGGTTAAACTTTGGTGTACCACAATTCAGTTTAAAAGGATATACACCTATTGATACAGACGGTCCCGAAATTAACCTTGCAAGTGTACCAACTGCTTCATTAATTACTATTGATAATTATAATACAACTCACGTACTACCTTCTTATTATGCAGGAGTGCAAATAGTATTATTAGGCTCGGCTTGGACTCGTTTAAAAAATAATTTATTAGGCACAAATATAGCTTGGAGAAGTTCAAGTGCAGTAGGTGGTAGACATAATGTAATTGAATTTTCAAAACAAATTACAAGTAGAATACAAGATACATCGGGTAATTTATTATCAGATGGCTATATGTACTATCAGCCAACAGGTTCAAATGTAGCAGGAGTTCGTGGTAAAGGAATGACTACTGATATTACTTTTGATTTATCACAAAAAAATATAGCAACAGTTGGCGGTGCTGCAACAAGTGAATTTAGATTTGCTTGGGGTTTTACAACAGCAACAACAAACTTAAATACTTATGCGTATTTTTGTACAGGACAAACAAAAGGAGCAGAAACACATTCAATTGGTTCAAGTAGATATGGATTTGATAAGCAATATATTACGGTAAGTTTAGCAGGTAACAACGATGTAACACCTACTTATGTACATACTTCATTACCAACTTCGGATAAAGTAATTGCAACTGCTGCTGCTATTAGTGGCATTGCTTTTAATTTTACTACAAAAGTAATGACAATTACAGGTAACTTAGATTACCAACAAATTTATGATGCTTACCAATATGCTTTAAATACAACGGCTAACTTATTTCAAGCGGATAATTGTTTAACAACAGGTTCAACTTCTAACTATGTAGGTTGGACTATTAATGTAGCAACGGGTATAACAGTTTCTGCGGGTTCGGGTAACTTTACAAAATTACAAGCAAGTACAGTAACATTAACAGGAACGGCTCAAATTACGGGTATTTATCAAGATAGTACAGGAACTTCAACAACCTTAGAAATTAGCGGTTTTGATGCTAATAGCTCGGTTTATGTAGAAGACAATAGCGAAGTTCAAAAATATTATTCTGCTACTGCTACGGGAACGGTTACAGTTTACATCCCGCCAACGGCTACAGGCTCATGGTATTACGCAGTTGAAAAATACGGTAACCAACGTCAATCGGACTTCTTTACTTTTAGCGGTGGCTTAAAATCTATTATTGTAAAAGCTTTAACAGATACGGGAATAACTGTTACTAACAGTGCAACCGTTGGAGCTTATACGTCTTTAAACACGCCCGATAAAATATACGATTACGTTGCTTATTTACGTTTATCAGTGCCTCATATTTCTTACGGCCAAATAGTATTTAAAAATGGTACGGCGTTGGATTTACAAGATGCAAGTATGCTTGTTAATCAATCCGCCATCGACGTTGCAAGTTTTAATTATACTACTAAATTACTAACTGTAAAATCAAGCAGCTTAGGAATTGGTACTACATACGATAAAATTATTACAACGCCACCTGAAACAATCGAAGCTAATACAACCGAAGTAATTACGTGTCCGATTGAAGATGCTAACGGGGATAGCTCATTAACCATTCAAGGTGGTTCGGGTAACTTTACTTTATGGAAAATTAGTAATGCAACCGCAGAGGACGACTATGCAACGGGAACTAATTTAGGTAGTGTTGGTAACGTTACTTTTCGTTTCTTACAAGCCCCAGGATTTAAAATAGTTGTTCGCGATAATACTACTTCATTCCGTCAAGTTGTTTCAATGGACAAAGGAATTTATACAACGGGTCTGTTCTTTGGCGACCAAGTACAACTCGCACAATCAGCAGAGGTTACTTTGATTAATAATAAAGTAGATGTAATAGGTGTTGACTTAGTAACCATTAACAACGGTGTTAAAAAAGCAAGTAAATTTATCCCACATAATACAGATATTTAATGGCAAAGACAAAGAAATTAGGAGACTTAGTAAACCAAACGATTAGCACAAACGCTCCTTTAAGTGGCGGTGCTAACCTAACAGATGTTTTAAATTTTAGTATTACAAAAGCTAATAGCACAACCGACGGATATGTTAGCGCAACCGACTGGAATATTTTTAATAATAAACAAGATGCTTTGGGCTTTACGCCTTATAATGCTACTAATCCCGACGGTTACATCAGCGGAATAACCACCGGAATGGTTACGACTGCATTAGGGTTTACGCCGTATGATAGTGCTAATCCAGACGGTTATATTACTTCAAGTGCTTTAACAGGTTTAGTTCCTTATACAGGTGCAACGGCTGACGTTGACTTAGGAACACATAGTTTAACTGCAAGTGATTTAATAATAGATCATGCAAGCGGAAGCGGTGTTGCTGCATCAATTACTAAAGGGGGTAATGGAGAAGCTTTAACTGTTGTTAAATCAAGTGGTAGTGGTAATGTAGCAAGTATTACGGGTGGTAATACTTTTATTAGCACTTTAACAACTCCAACTATTAACGGTGATAGTGGTAATTTAGCTTTCAACAACGCCGTTCAAACAAGCGGTGCAATAACTGCTTTTACCTTTACTAAGCCAAATAATACTACACAAACGGCTTCAACTCAAATAAATGGTTTTGTTGTAAACGGTGGCACGCGTCAATGGAATACTGGTAACATAAGCACTCAATCTGAAAACGTTTGGGGTGCAACTACTTATTCATTTGTTGGCGCTTCAACTATTACCAACGCTTATGGTAATGTATTTAACGCACCAATAGCTGGGACTAATTGTACTATTACAAATAATTATGCCGCTCAATTTAATGGTAATGTAGTTATTGGTAGTACAGGGCAATTGATTGAAATTAAACAAACTACTAACGCTCCAAGTTATACTCAAACAGGTGCTACAAGTTCTGTATTTACAGTTAAATCAGGAACAAGAAGTTTACTTTACGAAAGTTATGCAGGTGATAATAATTATATTTCATCTATTGGTGCAAAATTAAGTATTACTGCTCCTAGTGCAGGAATATCTTTTTTTATAGCATCATCTGAAAAAATAAATATAAACTCAACAAGTTTTTTTCTTTTAGAAGGTTTTAATTTGCGAACAGGAACTACAACAGGTTCTAAAATAGGAACTAATATTACTGAAAAAATAGCGTTTTGGGGTTCAGCTCCAATAGTTAGACCAACTACTTCGGTAACGGCTTCTACATTTGTAAGTAACACTTCTATGATACTAAACGATACCGCTACATTTGACGGTTACACAATAGGGCAAGTTGTTAAGGCTTTACGAAATATGGGTTTATTAGCATAATTTAAATAATTTTTATTACATTTGAAAGTGATTAAATACATACTACCAATATTAATAGCTTTAAATAGCTTCGGGCAAATTGACGACCAAACTAAACACTTTTATGCGGGGTTTACAATTGGAGTGTCAACTGCTTTGATAACTAACCATTATATTAAACGTCCCGTAATTAGCTCTTTAATTGGTTTTAGCGTTGGTACGTTGGCGGGTATAGCTAAGGAGTGTATTTATGATAAACGTTTAAATAAAGGCACTTATGAACTTCAAGATATGTTTACAACTTCATGGGGTGGCGGGTGTGCATCAATAGTATCAATATCAATTATAATAAATAAAAATGGAAAAGACAGAAATAGAAAAGGCTCAAGCATTGATTGAAGCAGAAATTAAAAGAGTTGACGAACTTTGTTCAAACGAAATTAACGAAGTGTTAAAAAAACATTCACGTCAATTAGTAGTTAGTGGGCAGTTTCAAGGCGATAAAATACAAACATCAATTAGTTTAATAGCTACAAAATGAGAATACAAGACTATTTAATACTTGCTGGTGCGGGTACATTGGTAACGCTTTACAAAATTTTATCTACTCAAATGGAAAAAATTATACCATTTGAAATTGCAAAGAAAGCCGTTTTAGGTTTAATAATTGCGGTGTTAATCGTTCCAGCTATTATGGAATATTACCAATTAACTTTAACAATAGGCATAGCTTTAACAAGCGTTATAAACCTATTTGTTGAAGTGATCATGAAGCGTTTAGAAAAGAAAATAGAAACTAAAATCGATAATATTTAAAATGATTATACCTAACATCATAGCCTATTCTTTAATGGCTTACGGCTCATTTAGAGCGTTTAATTGGTCTCAAAAATACGGTAATAAATTTACCTTAATCATTAACTACTTGTTAATGTGTTGGTGTGCGTTTATGTCTATTTACTTAATAGCAGAATACGAAGCTATTGTTACACGTCCTATTAACGTAATGCTTAATGCTTTTGAAACTACCACTAATATTATATTAGCTTTGTATTTACTTTCTTTTAATTTAAAACATAGATAATGTTAAACAACGACCAATACTTTAAAGAGAAACAATTTAAAAATCAAATTGTTATACATCATACTGCGGGCGGTAGTAATGCCGATAACGTAATACATGGATGGAATTTTAACGTTGAAAGAATAGGAACGGCTTTTGTTATTGACGGCAAAGGTATAATTAAACAAGCGTTTGAACCTGAATATTGGGCTTACCATTTAGGTTTAAAGAGTGGTAATAATTTGAGCCTTAACAAAGGTAGCATAGGTATTGAAATATGCAATTGGGGGCAGTTAGTTAAGAAAGGCGACAAGTATTTTAACTATGTAAATAAAGAAGTTCCTGAAAGCGAAGTTGTGCAATTAAAAAAGTTTAGAGGTTTTGAATACTATCATAAATATAATGATCTACAATTGGAGTCTTTAAAAAAATTGTTACAAAATTTATGTGCTAAGTTTGCAATTAATAAACAGTATAATTCAGATATGTGGGATATTTCGGCAAACGCTTTAAAGGGTGTTAATGGTATTTATACACATGTATCTTATAGAAGTGATAAGGCAGATTGTTCACCCCAATTCAATCTAATTGAAACATTAAAAACGTTATGATAAAAGACTTATTAAATAGTTTAAAAACAAACGCCGATGGCTTCTCGGGGAGAAAACTATCGGCATTTATAGGTGTTTTAACGGGCGTGTATTTAACTATTTTTAAAGTGCCAAGTGAAAACCAATTAGAATGTTTAATTGTTTGGTTAGCTTTCAGTTTGCTTTGTTTAGGGATTGTAACAGTGCAGAATGTTATTGAATTTAAGAATGGTAAAACTACTTAATTTGTAGGTTTTTATTTACTTTTATTGAACATCCATCGATTAAGATACCAGATTTAATAGCATCTTTAATCTTTAATTTATCGGCACTTTCGCTAACTTTAACAACCTTATACAAAGCTGGCAAAGTATTAATATCCTCGATTTCAACTGATTCACTTTTACGGAATGAAATCTTAATTAAAGGCGTTTCAATTTTATCCACTTCAAATAATTTCATTGCAGTTTCAATGTTAGCTTTTAAACGTTCAATAGCTTTCTCACGTGTTTTCTTAGCTTGTTGTAAACGCTTTATTTCGTTATCGATTATATCCATTTCAGCATCAAATTGCTTTGTAATGTAGGCATAATTCTCCGACTTTGAGTGAAAGTTATCTTTTGTAATTTGCAATGCCAACTCCAATTCTGGAGTTAAACATCCACCATTATCAATTAGCTCATTTACTATTTGTTGGTATTCTGCTTGGATTTTAAATATTGAACTCATTATTTCAAAGTTGCTTTAAGTTTATCTTTTAACGCTATTACTTCTGTATTAGCCATTTCTAATTTAGGTAGTGATTCATACACTTGCTTTAATTCTGAAAGTGTCTTAACAACGATTAGTTTGGCTTTTGCTGATTCAATATCAATAACAGGTTGCTCAACTTTTGGAGTTGTTTTAACTTGCTCACCACTTGCATCCGTATCTTTATCAGTAATCAATCCTAAGGCACTTGACAAAGCATAACGGCGAATGTAAGTAATAGCACTGCCTAATGTTTGAAAGTCATTCATTCCCTTTAAATTAGTTCCTTGTGGAATAGTTGTGATCGTTTCTAACTGCTCACCACTTTCATAGTGAAATATAATTGTTTTAATATTATTGTCTCCAACTAATTGCGTAAAGCCTAATTTATTCGCTTTTAAAATTGGATTAATAATTTCAAAGATAGTGGCTAAATTTGCGTAAGAGTAACCATAACCTTGTGTACCTTTGTGAATAACAGGAACTGATTGCTGAAATTCTGCTAATGCTTTTAATAAATTTTTCATAGTATTTTTAAATAAGAAACCCCCTACTAAATAGCCCTACCACAGGCATTTCTAATAAGGGGTTAATGATTAATGTTTTCATAAGTGGTAGTATTTGTTTGTAAAAATAATAATTTATTTTGATTAAAAAAAATTTATTTTAGAAAGGCAAATCATCAACTGGTGCTTGTTGTTGAACGCTATCATTTAAAGCATTAATGTTATCAATTTTCCAAACATCAATTGTATTAAATGCAACTTCAACGCCATCTTTATTCGTCCACAAACGACCTTTTAAATTAACGTGGATTGTTAATTCATCGTTATTGCTTATTTTATCCAACAAAAAACATTTATCATTTACCAATTGGCAGTTCAAGTGTTCAGGATACTTGCTATCTGTTTTAATAATAAATTCACGTTTTTTAAACTTTTCTGATACAATTATAGTATCTTCTTTTTTGTGTAGTGTTCCTTTGATTTCCATTGTTTTATTTATTTTTTATTGGTTAGTATTCATCTTTAAAATCAAAATCCTGCATCTCGCTATTGTATGCCTTAGCAATAACAACATTTAACACATCGTTCATTTCCTTTGTTAGCTTGCGTAAATTAGCATCTTTATTAACTTTGAACTCAACACTTGTAAAAGCGTATTGGTCATCGTTATATTCATGATTACCAACAATCCAATTAGCAGTAATGTTAATCATATTATTGTTTAAAATGTAAGCTCTTACACTTAGATTGTAAGCATCATCAATTGGTTCGATGTAGTCGAATTGCATAACTATTCCTTGAATAATTAAGTCTAATTCTGTTTCTGTATATTTATTTAATTGCATGTTTTATGTCTTTATTAATTTTTTTTTGTTCATCAATTACTAAATGTTTCATTTTGCTTGAATAGAGTTGAAATTCTCTATGATTAATCAGTTTAGTTAATGCAGATAAATAATGTAGTTTTTGTTCATCATCTACTATATTACAATCACCTACTGTACTATCGCTTAATGGTCTAATTTTAACTCCCATAATATTATTTGCTTAATTCGTAAACGTTTAAAGTCAGCTCGTCAATTTCGCCTTTGCAAGTGTAAATGATACTATCACGTTGTTGGATTTGATACTGTAAATTTGAATTGATAATTGAGTTTCTTACATTCATTCCAATTGAAATGATAGCAGTAATTGATACAACTACAAGCAGACCAAAATATAATGCTGACTTGTTGATTTGTTTTGATTCTGTGGCTTCGATGCCGTTGTTTAAGATTTCCTCTTTCATGGTAGTATTTGTTTTTAGGTTATTAATATGGATCAAAATTACAAATAAAGATTTGAATAAAAAAATATATTTTCAAAATAATTTATAACTGTTTGATTATCAAAGTAATAAAATAATAATTAGCTGAATTGTAGTCCATTCATTAATACAATCTCTGTCTGATTTATCAGCGTGTATCACTAATTTTTATTTCAATATACCAATTAATAACCCACCTAAAAAAGCTCCAACTCCTACCTTTATTTTGTTTCTTTTCTGCTTTCTTAAGGCAAGTGAATCGTTGTAGTGTTGAATATCTTTAACCATTACTATGTCTTTATAATTTATGATCATTCGAGAATAATCTTTAATAACAGAATCCTGACTTTTAATAGTCAATTCGTTTATAGTATCAATTTCAAGATGCCATTTGATAATAGTATCGATATAAGTTTTACAAGTATCTGGTCCAGTTAAATAAACATTGTTTACCTTTTCTTTATACACTATCTTTAAACCTTGTTTAATTAATTTTAAGCTATCCGTTTGTTTAGTTAGCTTAGTTATATCATTCGTTAATTTAGCGTTGCTTAGAGTAGCTTTAATTAACGTACTATCATTAATTGGTTTATAATCTGTATAATCAGAATTATTGCAAGTGTGGAATAACATAAACACTAATCCAATAACTGCTATAATTAAAAGTGGCTTTTCGTATTTCATATTAGTCTTGTTTGTTTAGTTTTTTACAATTAGCACATTCTATTATTTCAGCTTTATGAATAACTGTACGATGCATAGGATGTTCATTATAACCTCTTTGATACTCTAAATGCATTTGTAATTTAATATAAGATTCTGAGTAATATATTTTGTCATTAACTAAAATACTATCAGTTGGTATTATTTTATTTTCCATATTAGTCTTTTTTGTTTTTTTGCCAATATTCTACATCTTTTTCTAATTGTGATATTTTATCTTTTAACTCTTGGTTTTCATTATTAAAATATTCAAACCATTCTGTATAAATTTTAATAGCTGCAATTCTTGACAAATCAATTAAGGGATGCTTATAGTATTCACCTTCTATTCTACCTTTGATTAAGTTTATAATTTCTTCTTTGCTTTTCATAATCCCTTAGCTATTTTTTTAAGTTGTTCAACATCGTATACACAAACAGTAACTGATTTTTTTTTAATCGCTTTCTTAGGTGCGCCAGCTCCTTTACGTTTGCCACCAGATAATTTAGGTTTGCCGTCTTTTTTTAGTTTTGCCATTATTTATTAAATGTTACTTTATAATAGTTTTCAGATATTTCTTTACACTGTATTGTTGTATCTTCATAATTATCTTGACCATAAGTTACTGCATCAATAATCTGTTGCTTTTCCATTTCTTTGGCTTGTTTAATAATCTCATTCATTAATTCTCTTTTAAAATCTATTTCACTATCAATACAATAAGTTCCTATAAAACCTTCTTTATTTAATTGCTCAATCATCCATTCAATTGCTGTTTTTTCCATAGTAGTATTTTTTACAAATATAATCATTATTTTAATATAAAAATTTTTTATTCAAATTATTTTGTTAATTTTGTAAAATGGAATTAGAAACAATAAACAATTTAATTAAGGCAGAATACGATACAATGCGAGACTTTGCCATTGCTAAAAATATTAGTTACAACGGCTCAATATTTAACTCCGATTGGACTATTAACATTGATGGCATTGATAAAAGTAAGCAAGTTGAAATTGGTATAATTGCAAGGGCAAATGATAAATTAAGCAGAATTAATAAAGTAGGTTTAACAGGTTTCAATGAAGATAACCTAACCGATTTGATTGGTTACTTAATGTTGCTTAAAATCCACAAAAACACAATTAATGTTGATAATATAAAACAAAAATAAAAAATTATGACACCAAAAGAAAAAGCAGAAGAATTGTTGAATAAAATGAAATTAGGATGGATGCACTCTTGCACTCATTTTATGGCTAAGAAATGTGTTTTAATAACTATTGATGAGGTAATAGATGCTTGTGAAATAAATATGGTAGAATCCTACAATACTGATTGGTGGAACAAAGTTAAACAAGAACTTGAACTTCTTTAGAATATTCAAAGCAAAATGAGTGGTAACTTTATTATAACATTTATATCATTAAATGATACATTTGTAATAAAATCAATCAGCAAATAAAGGAATATAATTTTCTGTATAATTCTTTTCAAAAGTATCAAATTTATTAACGGCAAATAATATTGAGCCGTCGGATAAATATACCTTAGTGCATTCTTTTGGATTACCTTCTGTATCAAATAATACATAGGCTCTAAAAGCTACAATTACAACCTCAGCAGTTTCTAAGGCGAAGTTAAAGAATGCCCACTCACCGAATGGCTTGCCGATTATATCGCCGTATTCACTAAACTCTTGTGTTTCGTGTTTGTCTATAATTCTAAATTTAAATAGTGCCATATTAATAAACTTTACCTTTAATTATTTTTAGATTTTCTAAATTATATTCACCCGTTTTAATATTCAATTCGCAATACGCGAATCCCAAATTATGGCGATTAATCGGCATATACAAAGGGTTGAGGTCGCATAAACAACCAACTGAATTAACGGCTATAATATCGCCATTCATTGTTGTTTCTGTATTACTTGACGTTTTATGATAGTGGCCAACTATTACATTTGATAGTGTTTTTAAAAATGTAGCGCGCGCGGGATTAACACCACCAGCACCACCACCAGCTAATTCGTGGCCATGTAAAGCAGTTAGTTTACCAATCTTAATAGGCTTTTTATCCTTTACAGTTTCAATCTTAAGTTCGCCTAATCTTAATAATACTTCTAATTGAAAATCGTTTACATCAAATATTTCAGGGGCTTTTGAATATAAAAACTTTTCCCAACGCTCATCATGGTTACCGTGCTTAAATACTATTTTTGTTTTTGGAAAATTAATGCGTAATGATTTTAAAAACATTCTAACTGCATCAAATTCTTCTGCTATACTTCGCGCCCTAAAATCTTTTTCGTGTCGGCTAATGTTAGCGAAATCAATCAAATCGCCATTAATTAATATGCAATCTATTTTCTTTGATTTACCATAGTCAAGTGCTAATGTAATGGCTTCATTATTTTGATACGGAAAATGTAAGTCAGAAATAATTAATATTCGACTTTGTTTAATTTCAAATGGCGAATAATCGTTCGCGTAACTTTCTGGTAAATCATAAAAACTTTTACGATTATTTTGAAATTGACTTTTGTTAGTTGTGCCATTATTTCTTTTGCCAACGCTACCAACTACTACGCGAATCAAAGTTCTAATGGCTTCTATGTTATTAAAGCTAGTAGGATTTTCTTTATAAATTTTACGCGCTAAACTTGTATAATTTGAATCGGGAAATTTTTTTAAATAAGTCCTTACGATTTCATTTTTTAAAGTTGGTTTACCAGCCATTTTTTATAACTTTTCAACAAATATAATAATTTTAT